>Ga0209578_10000307_pt1 | contig 70639 bp, 60 predicted proteins | sample tdAd472_FD_187127 | JGI IMG/M metagenome (GOLD analysis project Ga0209578, IMG submission 187127) | Marine sediment microbial communities from the Atlantic coast under amendment with organic carbon and nitrate - tdAd47.2 (SPAdes)... | ecosystem: Environmental > Aquatic > Marine > Coastal >...
CGCTGATATCCGCGATGATCGCAATGCCGTTTGCCGAACCCCTTCAGCTGGAGGGCGCGCGGCTCGGGCTAATGGTGCTGCTGGGGCTGGTGATAATGCCGTTGTCTTTCGGCCTGATCACGCTTGGACCACGAACCATCCCGGCGCCCGAGGTCGCGTTGCTTCTGCTTCTGGAAACGGTCCTCGGCCCTGTTTGGGTGTGGCTTGTGATAGATGAGCAGCCGAGCGAAATGACGCTTGTCGGCGGCGCCGTCGTGATTTCGTCGGTTATGCTGCAATCGATCTGGCGATTGCGCCGCAAACGAAACTGATCAGGCTTCGACGACGCTCTTGATTTTGGCGGGGCGTTGTTTGGAGCGCTCGGCGATTTCGCGGTCCTGCGCCTCGATGGCGCTGCGCGCCAGGTCCAGCAGGTCGTCGCCGAAAGACAGATCGAGCCGTTCGTTATCGACACGGCGATTGGACGAAAGCGTCCCGTCTTCGTAGGTGACGTTGAACATCCGGAACCGCGGACCTTTGATTTTCGATTTTTTCTGAGCCATGGCGCCGTCTCCGTTTGCGTCCGTGTTTATTCGGTCGCGTTGTCGCTTTCATCGGAAAGACCGGCTTGCCCGGATTTCCTTTCCTGGGCTTCCTTCTTTTCCGCAGCGCGTTTGGCCTTCTTCAGGTCCTTGAGCCGCTCGCGCTCTTTGCGCTCGAAGTCGTAGTTGGGTTTTCTAGCCATCGCTTCTCTCTTTGGCCAAGCCGGCCCCGTACGGATCGCAAGACCCCTGGATCGACCCAACGCGGGAATGAAGACGCCGTTCAGCCGATCGGCCGGCGTTTAAGAAACGGCAAGCCGCCCCCGTCCGAAGACGGAGGCGGGCCTTGCTTAATCAGTCGATGATCGAGAGGTTCTCGGCGGAGGACTTGCCGTCACGGCCGGCCTCGACGTCGTAGGAAACTTTCTGACCGTCGTTGAGCGTGCTCAGTCCGGCGCGTTCAACCGCCGAAATGTGGACGAATGCGTCCTTGCCGCCGTCTTCCGGCTCGATGAAACCAAAACCCTTCGTCGGGTTGAACCACTTAACAGTACCTTTAGCCATTGTTTTATCTCCAACAAATGAATGCCGGCGCGGCACACCATGTGCCGGCGCAGACGAATTAACGATCACATTGTCGGGGGGAAACTAAGCTAAACGGCGTACCGGTCGGTCCAGGAAACACCAAACGAATGTATCGCGAATGTGCCGCGTATAGAGCATCCCCGGCATAAGTCAACGTAAACCGCTGTTTTGACGCAAATGAGTTGCGGCGGCGCACCGGGCCGATTGACCTTCTGGGCTGCGATTTTTCTGTTAATGTGCCGCCCATGCAATGGACCGCGCTTCCCGTTTTCGTCACCGCCGCGCTCTGCGAGATCGCCGGATGCTTCGCGTTCTGGGCGTGGATACGGTTGGGGAAATCCGCGCTTTGGATGATCCCCGGGGTACTTTCGCTGATCGTCTTCGCGTGGCTTCTGACGCGCATCGACGCGGCGTTTGCCGGGCGCGCGTATGCGGCGTACGGCGGCATCTATATCCTGGCAAGCATGGGCTGGATGTGGGCGGTCGAGGGCGCGCGCCCCGACCGCTGGGACGGCTTCGGCGTCATGCTGTGCGTCATCGGCGCGCTGGTGATCCTGTTTGGGCCGCGCGCGGGATAAAATAAGCGCACAACCGCCTTTTCCTGCCTTTCAGCATTCATTAACCGCCCGTCCGCTAGGTTTAGAGCGGATCGACAGGTGCGATTCGCGCGCCCGTGCGCGCGGACACCCCAAAACCGCGAACGGCAAGAATGCCGCAGCGAACAGAAGGTTTGACGGAGTTTCGGGTATGATCGACAGCCGTATCACAGTTTCATCCGCACTGGCCGCCGCCGTTTGCTTGACGAGCGCGCTCGCCCATGCCCAGCAACGCCCGCTGTCGATCAACGATTGGCTGCAGGCGGAACGGGGCAACGCCAACATGCAGCGCGCCGTCGAACAGTACGAACGCGCGCGCTTCGGCACGGCAAGTCCGGCGCAGCCGCAATACCAGCAACAGCAGTATCAACAACCGCGATACCCTGAGCAGGCGCAAACCCCCGCCGCCGCGCCGCAACAGCCGGTGCAGCAACAACAGATGCCGCAGCAGCCGATGCAGCAACCGGCGCAAAACCCGCCGCAGCCGCTGTATCCGAATCAGCAACCGAACGCCAACCAGGCCCAGCCCGGCGGTCAACTGCCGCAGGGACAAGCAGGCCAGAACACCTATCAGGTCCCGCCGAATGCGCTCGAAAAACTCGACCGTGAAATACAGCAGGCCGAGCCGATCCATACCACGCAACGCGGATTTTATGCCGGGGGCAGCCTTGGCTGGTCGACCACGGTTTCGACCGCTTTCGAAGCCTCGAACGGCGGCGCGGTCACCGAACCGGAGATGTCACTGCTGGCGTTTCGTGCCGAGGGTTTTGCCGGTTACAAATATGCCAGCGGCATCGGCTTTGAAATGTCGGGCTCGTACAACTACGCCGATTTCGACACATCCGGCGGCTACACGTCGGTGTTTTCCTTCATGCCGGTCGCCAAGAAGGAATTCGACCTTGGACAGAAATTCATGCCGTACGTGAGTGGCGGGCTCGGGCTCGGAATTCTGACCGTCGACGAATTGACGCAATCGACGACGACGTCGGACACCAGCGACAGCGGAATGGTCGTGACGTATCAACTTGGCGCCGGCGTGATGTTCCCGCTCGACGACACGTCCGCCGTCGATCTCGGCTATCGGTATTTCGGCACAACGGATGCCGACCTGACGCTTGGCGGCACGGAATACACCGGCGATTTTTCAAGCCATTCGTGGACCGTCGGCTATAACAAGAAGCTTTGACGCCGCGCGTCAGCGAACGATCTTCCCACGCGCGATTACCGCACGATCTTCCCACGCGCGATTACCGCACGATCCAGCCGCCGCCCAACACCCGATCCCCGTCATAGACGACGCACGCCTGCCCCGGCGCAACGCCCGGCTGCGGCTCGTCGAAGCGCACGCGGACCCGCTCTCCGTCCATGGAAATGCCCGCCTGCACCGGATCGGTGGTCGAGCGCACCTTGACCGTGACCGCGCGCGGCGCATCGGACAGCGGCGTGTGATCGAGCCAGTTCAGTTCCGAGACACTGATTTCCGGGCACAGCAGCGCTTCCTTGGGGCCGACGATGACGTTCTTCGTGTCCGGGTCGATCTTGACCACGTACAGCGGCGCGCCGGTGGCGACGCCCAGCCCTTTTCGCTGACCGACGGTGAAATTGATGATGCCGTCGTGTTCGCCCAACACGTTGCCCGCCAGATCGACGATATGGCCCGGGTCGCAGGCGCCGGGACGCAGACGTTCGACGACGCGCGCGTACGAGCCGTTCGGCACGAAACAGATGTCCTGGCTTTCCGGCTTGTCGGCGACGGGCAGGTCGAAGCGCGCCGCGTGGCGCCGCGTTTCCGCCTTGTCCATGCCGCCCAGCGGGAAGCGCAGGAAATCGAGCTGCGGGCCGGTGGTGGCGAACAGGAAATAGCTCTGGTCCTTCGACTTGTCGACGGCGCGATGCATTTCCGCACCGTGCGCGCCCATGACCTGGCGCACATAGTGGCCGGTGACCATGGCTTCGGCGCCGAGATCTTTGGCCGTCGTTAACAAATCGCGGAACTTGACCGTCTGGTTGCACTTCACGCACGGGATCGGCGTTTCGCCGCGCAGATACGTGTCGGCAAAGTCTTCCATCACCTGCTCGCGAAAACGGCTTTCGTAATCCAGCACGTAATGCGCGATGCCCAGCCGATCGGCGACGCGCTTGGCGTCATAGATATCCTGACCGGCACAGCACGCGCCCTTTTTCTGGATCGCTTCGCCGTGGTCGTACAACTGCAGCGTCACACCGACCACGTCATAGCCGGCCTCGGCCATCAGCGCCGCCGTGACCGAGCTATCGACGCCGCCGGACATGGCGACGACGACGCGCGTGTCTGCGGGCGTCTTCGCGGGATCGATCAGATTGTGAAGGTCTGTGCTCATTTGCCGGGAATATACGCTTTCGCGCTGCGATCACAAGGGGCGGCGGCTGTTAGTGGTGCTCGCGCAGGTCTTCCAGAACCTTGAGCGACAGAGAGCGGAAATCGCGACGATACAGCATCGCGATCACCACTGCGGTCGAGACCACCAGCAACAGCGGGTGCAGGAACCACGGCAAGATGCCCAGCCCGAAGGCATAGGCGCGGCTGCCGAGATTGAGATTGTGCTGTGCGCGGTCGAGAAAGCGCGCCATGTGCATCGGGTATTCGCGCCGAATACGCTCGTCGCAATCGCTGGCCTGCGGTGCGGCGCCGAGCAGCACCATCATGTTGTTGAACAGCCGGATCGACCACAGGAACTTGAAGAACGCGAACACAAAGATCGCCGTCAGGATGATCAACTGAATTTCCATCAGACCGCGCGAGGCGGCGCGGGCATGCGGCAGACCTGCGATGATCTCGCGGACGTTGTCGACCTGGCCCAGCATCGCCAGCGCCCCGGCCATCAAAAGGATCGTCGTCGACGCGAACATCATTGCCGAGCGCACGAACGACACCATGATATTGACGTCGGGCATGCGGTTTTCACGCTCCAGCATGCGTTCCATCCAGCGCAGCCGGTAGTCGTTCATGACCACGGCGACGGGCCGGCGTTCGCGCGCCAACTTGTCGGCGTACATGGAATAACCGGCCCAGCCCGCGAGATAGATCAACAGTGCAGTGACGTCATAGACGGGTACGTAGAAACTGAACATGCGGTGCCGCGCCCTTCACCAATGTGCCGATATGGCAGTCGGCAAAGGATACAAAGCGCGGCGCACGCTTACCAGCCCGCGTTGCCGGCGCCGCTCACGACAAATTGTACCAGCATTTTGTGTCGTTAAATCTTGTCCGTGCAAGGCAATCGTGATCTATAGGCGCTCATGAACACCACCGTAAATCCAAGCCTGCCGGTCCCGGGCGTCGCCACGTTGATGTGGCGCGGGTTCCGCCAGACCTGCCCCCGCTGCGGCCAGACCCGGCTGTTCGCGAAGTTCCTCAAAACGACCGATCAATGCGGCGTCTGCACGCAGGAACTGGGGCACATCCGCGCCGATGATTTTCCGCCGTACCTGACCATGGTCATTGTCGGACATATCATCGTCCCGTTGATCTTGCTCGCAGAACGGGAATTGCAACCGTCAATTACGCTGCACCTCATGGTATGGTTGCCGGCGACGGTTATTCTCGCGTTTTGGTTTCTCCCGAGGTTGAAAGGTGCGATAATTGGTCTTATGTTGCATCTAGGTCTCCGGGGGGACGAAACGCAGTAAGCAATTAACCTATTTTAGGACTTCGGATTATACTTATATCGCCACCCCGTAACAGGCCTTACACTCCCTCGCTCACAGGAGGCAGAAGGTTCTGTTATGGCAGAACAAGACAAAAAACCGAATACAATCAAGGATGTAACCGAGCGTAAACGGGTCGTCGACCACGTCTTGCGCTATGAGTTGTACCGCCACCGCGACATCACCGAGCGGCTGCGCACGCTGCTCAGCGTCGATCAGTCGCCGGGCGCGTTCAACCGTTCGACCTGGGACATCCTGTACTTCCTCATTCAGAGCCATCTGCAGGGCCTGACCCCGAACGTCACCGACATATATCTGGCGACCGGCCTTTCGAAAGGCACGGCGATCACCGGTCTGGCCGAACTGGAGCGGCGCCAGGCCGTGCATAAGGCGCGTGATCGCGAAGACGCGCGCCGCCGGCGTATCGGCATTTCCGACGCTGTCGCCGAGGAGCTGGAAACCTTTATCGCCGAGTGCGGCGAACGGATGGGCCAGCCGTATGACGGCGCCTACGATTCCTTCGAAACGCCGGCGCAGCCGCCAAAGCTGCGCGAGGAGTTCGCGCCCGGCCAGGAACCGCTGATCGACCTTTTGAACCAGCTGAGCCATCAACTGCGCACGCCGCTGACGGCGATTGTCGGCTTTTCCGAGATGATCGCCGACGAGACCCTTGGGCCGGTGCATCCGGTCGGCTATGCGGAATATGCGCGCGACATCCGCCATGCCGCGTCGCACCTGCTGGACGCCATGAACAACCTCGTCGACACGACGCTGGCGGAATACGGCGTCAACATCCCGCTGGGGCCGGTGACACAGGTCGATATCGAGGAAATCGTCGATACCATTTGCCGCGAGGCCGCCCCCGGCGCCGACCGGCGCGGCGTCATCTTGCGGCGCAAATGGAGTTCCGCCAAAGGCCGCGTCACGGGCGATCAGTACCGGCTGACGCAATGCATCAGCCGTCTGATCGAATCCACGGTGACATCGACAGGGCGCGGCAACACGATCGACGTGGAAACCGCGTTCGAGCGCGACAAGGGCATGACGCTACAAATCATTTCACCGTCAAAGCCGGCGCCGATGCGCCGGCCGGAAGCACAACGCACCATCGGTGCGCCCGACCAGAGCGGCCTCACGCAGCAGTTGCCGCTGATCCGTGCCATCGTGCATGCACATGGAGGGCGGATCGACAGCCTGGAAGAAGGGCCACGGAAATTCGTGACCCGTATCTTCCTGCCGGCGCTCAGCCCGGCACGGTCGCCATAAGACCGGCCGGGCATGCGCGCGGTTGCGAGGGTGCGTTCAATCCTCGCCTTATTGGCGGTTGCCGCGAGGATGGTCGTCACGGTCGATCTTGCCGTCCTCGTTGCGGTCCATCCAGGTCATCATGCGCAGGAACTTCCCGGAGAAATCCGCTTCGCTGATCTTCCCGTCGCCATCGTTGTCATGCTTCTGGAAGCGATCCACCATACGCTCGCGCATGGCGTCGGCCCACAGCGCCTGATACTCGCTCAGATCGAGGCTGCCATCGGCGTTCTTGTCGAACGTTTTGAACTGCTTGGCGCGCTCAGTCTTGATCTCATCGAGCGTCAGCGTCCCGTCACCGTCGGTATCGTAACGATCCAACATATGCATCATGCGCTTGGCCGATTTGTGACCACCCTCCATCATGCCGTGACGGCTTTTTTCGCCGCCGCTGCAGCGTTCGTGATAGCCGCCGCTCGCATAGGACGTCATCGCGTAACCGCCGACGGCGAGACCGGTGACGATACCCAGGGTGGCGAGAAGTTTGGTTTTGTGTTTCATGTCTTGAACCTCGTTTCAGCATTGCCGCAAAAGCGCGGACACATGAGAAATAGGCCCCGTTTGTCGCAGAACTTTGCCGCCCGCCCCGCCAAATTGTCGCCATTCGTGGCAAACCCGTCGGCTGCGACAAATGGATACAAATTTACATTCAAGACGAACCCCAGGAACACGCTATACAATGCGCCATGGATAAAACACCGCACATTCTGGTGGTCGACGACCACGACGACATCCGCACCCAGCTTGCCCGCTATCTGGTCAAGAACGGCTTTCGCGCCAGCACCGCCAACGGCGGCGTAGAGTTTCGCCAGCGCCTCAAGGACAGCGCCCCCGATCTCGTGGTGCTCGACGTGATGATGCCCGGCGAGGACGGTCTGTCGCTGACGCGTTACCTGCGCGACAACACCGACCTGCCGGTCATCCTGCTGACCGCCATGGCCGAAGACACCGACCGCATCGTCGGCCTCGAAGTCGGTGCGGACGACTATGTCACCAAACCGTTCAACCCGCGCGAATTGCTGGCGCGCATCAAGGCGGTGCTCAGGCGCACCAACGCCCTGCCCCGCACCGAACCGCTCGCGCCCGGCAAACGGTTCGATTTCGATCGCTGGACGCTGGATACCGGACGGCGCGAACTGATCGGCGCGGACGGCGGCGCCGTGACGCTGTCGACGGCGGAATTCCGCCTGCTCAATATCTTTGTACAACGGCCGGGGATCGTGCTCAGCCGCGACCAGCTACTCGACCTTACGGCGGGGCGCGAGGCGGTTCCCTTCGACCGCGCTATCGACAATCAGGTCAGCCGATTGCGCCGCAAGATCGAAGCCGATCCGAAAAAGCCGGTGCTTATCCAAACCGTATGGGGCGGCGGTTATAAATTCACCGCCGACGTCAGGCCTGCATGAACACGCTCCGCGCCTTCCTTTCCCGGCTTTGGCCGAAACGCCTGATGGGCCAAACCGTGCTTTTGGTGCTGATGGCGTTGCTTTGTGCACAGATCGTCAGTGCGCTGATTGTGCGCAGCGAGGCACGTTCGTTCTTCCGGGGCGCGGAGATCCGCTTCCTCGCCGAACGCGTCGCGCCGTATGCGACGTTGATGCAGGACACCCCCGCCGCGCGGCGCACGCAACTGGCGACGGCGCTCTCGAACCGGCGCTTCAACATCTGGATCAGCGACGACGCCGCGGTGTCGGCTGCGCTTCCCGCCGACGGCAAGGACGAAGACGACGACCGCTGGCCGGCACGCGACCTGGCCGCGCGCATTGCCGCCGAGATGGGCAACCGCCGCGCCGAGCATATCCGGGTCTACCACAAAGGTGCCGAAGGCGAGCACGACCAGCATCGCGCCATGGCCCGCCTCGCGCACAGCTATATGAACGACGAACGGCTGTCCAAACAGGTGCGCCACAGCGATACCGTCGTGTCGGTCGCTCTCGAAGACGGCGGCCAGTGGATGAATGCAGCGTTGATTACACGCCCGCCACGCCAGTTGATCCGCGCCGATGCCTGGATCACGTTCATTCTCGCGGCGGCGGCGATCAGTTTGATCGTCGTCTTTGCGCTGCGCCGCATTACCCGCCCGCTCGGCGCGCTGTCGGAAGCCGCCAGCAAGCTCGGTCGGGGCGAAGAAGTGGCACCGCTGAACGAAGAAGGCCCTGCCGACGTGAAGGATGCGATCCATGCCTTCAACGAAATGCAGGACCGCCTCAGAAAATTCATCGGCGAGCGCACAAAGATGCTGGCCGCCGTGAGCCACGATCTGCGCACGCCGATCACCGCGCTCCGGTTGCGCGCCGAAATGCTCGACGACACCGAAGCCGGCGAGCGGATGATCCAGACGCTGACGGAAATGCAGGACATGATCGAGGCGACGCTTACCTTCACGCGCGAGGAATTTTCCGACGAGCCGACATCACCGTGCGACCTGGGGGCTTTGCTGGGCACGATCGCCGCAGATCTGCAGACCGTCGGCTATGACGTCTCGTTGACGGTGCCCCACCCGGTGACCTATCCGTGCCGGATGCTGGCGCTCAAGCGCGCGCTGTCCAACCTTATCGAGAACGCCGCCTTATACGGCAAGCGCGCCCAGGTTACGCTGCTTTACGTCGACCGCGCGCCGTCCATCGTCATCGAGGATGAAGGCCCGGGTATTCCAGAAGACCAGTTGGACCGGATATTCGAGCCGTTCGTACGGCTGGAAACGTCGCGCAACGCGGAAACCGGCGGCAGCGGTCTCGGCATGTCCATCGCTCGCGACATCGTGCGCCGCCATGGCGGCAATATCGGCCTTGAAAACCGCGACGAAGGCGGTCTGCGCGTCACCGTCTCGCTGCCACCAAATACGGACCAACATAAACAAGGCTTGTAACGTTCCGTTCAGTTACTTCTAATATTAGAAGCCACTAAGGTTCTTCTTGTGCGTGTACCGGAAATCCGCCGGCGACGCCCTTGATCGCGCGAGACACTGAAACGTTCAGTGTAACCGCTTATTTACACAGGAACTGATCCAGCGGATCCAACGAATGAAGCTACCACTCAGGATCACCATAACGACCGCATTCACGGTGTTCACGGCGTTGTCGGTCGCGACCATCGCCGCGGTGAACTTCGTCGGCAATCGCGATGCGATCCTCGAAATGGCCAAAAGCGACATCTCGAAATCGGCGACGGGCGCGGAACAGGAAATCAACCGGCTGATCACGCGTGCATTCGCCGCCACGGGGACCATTTCCAGCCTGCCTGCGGGAATTTTCGATTGGCGGCGTCCCGACGCATTGCTCAGCACCCTGACGGTCAGCCTTCGGACCAGTCCCGAAATCTATGGAGTCTTTGTCGGCTTTCCCGATGGCGCATTCGTTCAAGCGATCAATCTGGTCGCAACCGACGGTACACAGCGCGATGTTCCGGGCATGCCGGGCGGCACGGCCACGGCCTGGCGCGTGATCGGCCCGACCGATGCCGGCGGGATTCGCCCCGAAAAGTGGCGGTACTTCAACAAAAAGCACGAAGAGATCACCTCGCAGGAGCATCCCGTCGAAAAACCATCGACATACGATCCGCGTACCCGTTCATGGTTTATCGATGCACAGCGCGAAAAGAAGGCCGTCCTTTCCGACGCGTATGTCTTCTCAAGTCTTCGCCAACCCGGCGTCACCGCCGCGCAACCGTTGCAACATTTTTCGCAAGCAACCGTCGGGGTCGATCTTTCGCTTCGAGATCTTGCCGACCTGACGGTGCGGCTGAAACCGGGCGACAACGGCATCGTTGCCATTATCGATGATGCGGGGAATGTCGTCGGCTACCCTGACCCGTCAAAGATCCTGTCTATCGATGAGACAGGCACGCGTATCAAGCTGGTCCCGGCAAGCGCCATCGATGACGACCGGGTGCGCAATGTCGCCGCAAGCACCGCATCGGCGGACGGTGAGTATTCGTCGTTCAAGGCCGGTGGGTACGATTACATCGGCCATTACAGCTCTGCAGCCGCGTCGGGTGCAGTGAACTGGCGCGTTGTCAGCGTCGGGGCGATCGGCGATTTCACGCGCAATCTAATGTCGACCCTGTACCAATCCTTGCTTGTCGCGGGCATTATTCTGGTCGTGTCGGTGTGCGGCGTTGCCGCGATGGCGGGCTGGATCACCGGCCCCGTCGTCCGCATCCGCGAGATGGCCGACCAGATTACCAAACTGAATCTCAGCGGCATCAAGACGTTCGACTCGCCGTTCGAGGAAATCAAGCGGCTGCAATCATCGATGAACCACATGCGGGCTGCGCTCGACACGTTTCTGCGCTTCGTGCCGCGTGACGTCGTCCGCGAGTTGATCAAATCGGAACGCGCGGCCACCGTCGGCGGCACGCGCCGCGAAGTGACGCTGTTGTTCACGGATGTCGAGAACTTCACGGTGCTGAGCGAAAAAATGACGCCCGAGCAGATCATGACGCAGGCATCCGAATACTTCGAGGTCATGTCGCTCGGCATTCAGGCCAACCGCGGCACCATCGACAAGTTTATCGGCGATGCGATCATGGCATTCTGGAACGCGCCGACCGACGATCCGTTGCACGTCGATAATGCATGCCGGGGCGTTCTTGCCGCATATCACATTTCCAAGGATCTGAACGACGAATTCGTTTCCAAGGGCATGGCACCGATGAGGACGCGCTTTGGCCTGCATACCTGTGACGTGTTGGTCGGCAATGTCGGCGCGCGTGACCGCATGCAGTATACATGTTTGGGATCGGGCGTGAATCTGGCGGCGCGCATCGAGGGTCTGAACAAGTTTTACGGCACCCAGGTGCTTGCCAGTGACACCGTGCGCCGCGGGGCGTCGGCGGATTTCCTGTTCCGCCGCGTCGATATCGTCGAGGCCAAGGGCACGTCGATACCGATGACGATTTACGAGTTGATGGGCGAGCGCGGGGCGGACGCGGCTTTTTACGTCGGCGACGACATGATGAAGCTGGCGTCGAAGTATGAGCAGGCATTCGATTTCTACCTGCACCGCGATTTCGCCGATGCCTTGTGGCTACTCGACCAGCTTGCGGAAACCTATCCCGACGACGCGGTCGTCGCGCAACTTCGCGAGAAATGCCGTGAATTCGACAAGAACCCGCCGCCGCCCGGCTGGAACGGCGCGACCGTGCTCGACAAGAAATAGCCTTTAGATACCGGACGAATGTCTCGCCTTGCCATGCTCAAGATAGGCGTCGAAGACAGCGGCGATATTCCGCACCAGCGGCCGACCGGTTTCACTGACCTGCAGCGTGCGACCGGATAGCTCGACAAGCCCATCCGCCGCCATCGGCCCGAGATCGGCTATGGCCGCATCCAACGCCTCCGGCATCATGCCGAAGTGTCCGCAGGCCTCTGCCACATCGACGCTCATATCGCACATGATCCGTTCGATGATGAAGCGGCGCAGCTTGTCGTCCGCCGACAGTTCGATACCGCGTGCCGTCGGCAGTTCGCCCCGCGCAATCGCCGCCGCATAAGACGGCAACGACGCGACGTTCTGCGCATATCCCCGCGACAGTGAACTGATGGCCGAAGCGCCGAAACCGATCAGGTTCTCCGCCGTGTCCGTGGTGTAACCCTGAAAATTACGCCCGATGTTGCCGTCATGCGTCTTGGCCATGGGGTCGCTCGGCAGGGCGAAGTGATCCAGCCCGACGCGGACATACCCGGCATCCACCAAAATGGCCGCCGCGTGCTGTGCCTGACGCCAGCGCTCCGCCGGGCCCGGCAGATCGGCATCCTTGATCATGCGCTGGTGGGTTTTCATCCACGGCACATGTGCATACCCGAACAGGGCGATACGTGACGGGCGGAAGTTCAGCGCATTTGCGGTCATCCGCGCGACATGATCCAGCGTCTGGCGCGGCAATCCGTACATCAAATCGAGATTCAGATTCTCGATCCCCGCCGCATAAATCCAGTCGACCACGCGCGCCGTCAATTCGTACGGCTGCACCCGGTTGATGGCGCGTTGAATTTCGGCGTCGAATTCCTGCACACCAATGCTCACCCGATTGACACCGGCATCGGCCAGATCGCCGATATAGGCCTCGTCCATTGTCCTGGGGTCGATCTCGACGGCGATCTCGGCATCGTCAGCGACGCGAAAACGGGTGTGCAACCGGTCGAGCACACGGTGCCAATCGTCGATCTTCAGGATCGTCGGGCTGCCGCCGCCCCAATGGATGAAACGGGCTCCGGCCTTCCCCGCGATCCGCGCCGCAACCAGATCGATCTCCGCCAACAATGAATCAACGTAACCGGATATGGGTTCGTACTTGCGGACGATCTTGGTGAAGCAGCCGCAATACCAACACATCTCGCGGCAGAACGGGACGTGCAGATACAGCGACACCTCGTCGCTGGCGCCGATCGTCTCTAACCAGTCGCCATAGCGCCCGGCACCGACGTCCGCCGAAAAATGCGGCGCCGTCGGATAGCTCGTATAGCGTGGTACCGATCCGCCGTAACGCACGGCGAGTTGGCTGTGTTCGGAACGGGGTTCGGCTAGGGTCGCGCAAGCTGTCATCAAAGGCCTCTCAAAAACATGTGCGGATTATATCGGCACACGGCGGGCCGAGACTTGATGCAGATCAAGTGCGAGCTATTTCGGCGGCTCTGGCGGCGATGCCGCCATACAAAAAGGGCGCCCTCCCGGACGCCCTTCCGTTCGCCAGCCTGCCGGCGTGCGCTTACGAGCCGTATTTGACCGAACAGCCATAAGGCCGGGTTACCGCTTCGGCAACGTCCCGCCCGGCAGCCATGTCGTCGAGCGCAGCGCGGACATAGTTCTTGGCGCCTTTCACCGTGCCCCAGCTTGCCGACGGCATATTGTCGATGCCGCCCATGAAGCGAAGCGTGCCGTCGGCGTCGATGATGAACATGTGCGGCGTCGTGACCGCGGCATAGGCGCGCCCGACTGCACCCGCGCCATCGAGCACGACGTGATCCGGCGCGGCCTTTGTTTCGTTCACGTTGGCGCGCGCCTCGTCGGCTTCGAGATAGCCCTGCGTGCCCGGCGCCGATGAAATCACCGATACCCAGGTGACGCCGTGATCGGCTTTCGATTCCCGTTGCAGGTTCTGCATGTTCTCAGTGCCGTAATGCTTATGCACATATGGGCAATCCTTGTTGGTCCATTCCAGCACCACGGTCTTGCCCTTCAGATCGGCCAGCGAGACGGTCTTGCCGTCCGCCGTCACGCCGCTGAACGACGGTGCGGGTTCGCCGACTTTTGGTTTCGCCTCGGCGCCGGTTGCGCCAGCGAGGGAGATTGCCGCCGCCAGCGCCAGCGACGGAACAAGAGATTTCAAAAATGACGTATTCGACATGACGATGCCTTTCCTGTTCGAGGTTATGGACGTCGCCTCAGGCACGGCCTGAAGCCAATGATGCAAGAATGTCGCCGACCGCGTCGGGTTTCAGTATCTGCGGCAAAACGCGGGCTTCACCGCCACCGGCAGGAAACACGACATACAGCGGCACACCGGCGCGCCCGAAGCGCTCCAGGAACCGGGTGATCTCGGGGTCGCGGTTGGTCCAATCGCCCTGCAGATAGGCGACGTCGTGGCGCGCCAGCAGCTGCTCGAACCCGCGGCCGCTGAGCGCCACACGTTCGTTGACCTTGCAGGTGATGCACCACGCCGCGGTCATGTTGACGAACACCGTGCGCCCGGCATTACGGTACTGTGCAAGCCGCGCATCGGTGTAACGCTCGGCAATCGGGCTGTCGGCGCGCCTGTCCGGCCCCGCGCCCGGCTGTACCGAAGCCCAGCCAAGCAGCCCCGCCGCACCGCCCAGCGCGACGACGATGAGCGCGGCGCGCATGCCCCGCACCACCGCACCGTTTGCAGCCGGTTGCGCCCATACCCAGACGCCCAATGCCAGGGCGATCAGGCCCAACGTCGCCAGAAATGCCGCATCAGCCCCGGCTTGCAAACTCAGCACCCAGATCAGCCACGCCGCCGTGGCGTACATGGGAAATGCCAGAAACTGCTTGAAACGGACCATCCACGGCCCCGGCTTCGGCAACCGGTGCGCCAAACCGGGCACAGCCGAGACCACCAGATACGGCAGCGCCAACCCCAATCCCAGCGCCGCGAAAACCGAAAGCGCGCCCAACGGCGGCAACAACAACGCGCCGCCGATCGCCGTCGCCATGAACGGGGCGGTACACGGCGCGGCAACGACCGCCGCCAGAACACCGGTCGCGAACGACGATGCATGGCCGTCACCCCGCGTCCAAGCGCCGCCGATACCGGCAAGGCGGCCGCCGATCTCGAAGACACCGGACAGGTTCAGCCCGACGGTCGCGCAGACATAGGCCAGCACGCCGACCACCAGTGGTTCTTGCAGCTGGAAGCCCCAGCCGACCGCATCGCCGCCGGCCCGCAACGCCACCAACACCCCGGCGAGGGCCAGAAAACTCGCGATCACACCTGCACAGTAAGCAAGCCCATGGATGAGCCGCTTCGATGCCGCTGCGTCTGCCTGACGGGCGAGGCCGAGCGCCTTCATCGCCAGTACCGGGAACACGCACGGCATCAGGTTCAGCAAAAGCCCGCCTGCCAGCGCCAGCACGATCAGCCGCGCCACACCCGCCGGCGCCGTGCTTTCGCCCACACCACCGGACATCGCAGTGGCGACGGCGGTGCCGACCGGCGCATCGTCGATGCGGAACGAGCGTGCCGGACCGTCACCTTGGTACAACGTAACGACGCCGGAGAACGTCTTCCCTGCCCCGGCCTCGCCGAGCGACGCATGAACGCTGAGCCCATTCCCGCCGATGCCGATCCGTTGTGCCGCCGGGTGGTCCAGTACGCCCCAGACATCGGCAAACACATAGGCGCCGGTGACGGCGGAAAAATCGCCCTGCGGGCCGTCAAGCTGTAGCGAAAAGCGTCCGTCGGCGGCATTCGCTTGCACCGGCCACGGGGTTGGCAAGGGCTGCTCGGCGCGTGTTTCGGCGAACAGGGCGGCATTTGCCGGGTCTTTTTCCGTTACCGCCGCCGTCGCCACGCTCAGCGCCACGCGCCCGCTAACGGGAATGCAGATTTCCGCACAGACCAGTATTTCCGCATCGGCGGCCAACGCCAGCGGCTTACCGGCGGGCCAGCCGGCGGGCACCGTGACGTCATACAGAAGCGCCGTTTCATCGGAATAGCCGAAGTTAACCAGCGGCCCGACCGGTAGTCGGTGCGGCGCGGGCCAGTGCGGTTCGCCGACGACGACCCCTTGCGGCAGATCCCACGCCAGCGACGGCGCCTGTCCGCTGTCACCCGGATTACGCCAGTAAGTATGCCAGCCCGGCGCCATTTTCTGGTGCAACGCGACGGTGACGGTATCGCCCGGCTGCGTGATCGCGTTTTCCGCGATCAGGCGCGCTGTCAGATGTTCCGACACAACCGTATCCGCCGCGACCGGGTATGCGCCGCCAAGCAAAAGCGCACACAGGATCAATTGCCGAAAACCGTGAAGCATGGGGCCGTCCGCTCCGCATATGCTTAATCATCAATGATATTGGGATTCTAACACGCCCGGGCAAGGGCCGGGCCACGCCGATATGGCAACTCAAGTAAATGTGACCGCTAGACGCGTAGACTACACGTGGCGGCCCCGCGCGCCTTCGATGAACGTCGCCATCCAGTAGACATGCGCCCCGACCGCGGCCGTCGGCAGCAAAATCCACGTCCAATCGAACAACGCCAAAACCAGCACGATGCACCAGAAATCCGCCCGCGACAGTTCCCGCAAGGCAAACGCCAGCCACTGCGTCACGGTCAGCGGTCCCGTGTCCACGTCTTCATCGCTATCTTCACCGCCATTTTCATTTCCTTGGCGGAAATCCATATACAGGCCGATGAAATAATTGATGGAGCCGCCAAGGGCGCCGAACAGGCCGAGCCACAACCAAAAATCCACGCCGCTCTGGCGCATCGCTCCCCAACCGAGGCAGGCAAAGAATGCGGAATGCACGATCCAGTCGACGAAGGTGTCGTACTGATGCCCAAACGCGGACGACTGGTTCTTGGCGCGTGCGACCTCACCGTCGCAATTATCGAGGATGTAACAGACAAGGAACAACGCCGCCCCGATCAGCGTGTCGGCATAGCTTCCCTGCGCCAGATACCAGCACGCCGCCAGCCCGCTCAGCAACGACGCCGATGTCACCATATTGGCGCTGAACGGCATCCGAATCAGCATCGGCGAAAAAAGCGCGGATATGTGCCGTATTAACGGGAAAACGGGTTTGCTGCCCGGCATTTGCAGAGTCATATCGCCGTCACGTACTGCTCAACGGATGAATGTGAACACTTTATGACACCCCTCACGGAGCGGCAAGCGCGGCGCGGAACGCGTCGATCCTGCGGGCGGCCTCGTCCGGATCAAGTGGCACCATCTCCCCAGCGCCCCAGACGGGGCCGGGCCAGGCGGCATCGTCCCTGGTGCGGGCGACGACATGGATATGCAGTTGCGCGACCATGTTGCCGATGGCGGCGGTGTTGATTTTGTCGGCGCCGAAGGCGGATTTCATTCCCTCGCCCAGCCGGCGCGCCATATCCATGGCAGCGCGGTACGTATCATCGGGCAAGTCGTGCAGTTCGCTGACATCCTCGACCATCGGCACGATCAAGACCCACGGAAACCGCGCATCGTCGATCAGGCGGATGGCCAGGCCGTCGACTTCGGCGATCGGCAGCGAATCTTTTTCGAGCGTTGGATGAAGCTTGAACATGGTCCGAGTTTACCCGCTCGAACGTGCAGCGTCAGCGGTATTTGCGCTCGTTGCGGCGACGCGTCTGCTGCAGCTTGTAGCGGTGGTTCTGCGTGCTCTCTTCAAAATACACGAGAACACGGTGCAGAAGCTTTTCGTTATCGGCGAACCATTTCGAGATCGTCGTCACGAACGCAGCGGCGGAGCCGGGTGCAATCAGCGGCTTACTCTCGTCTTCGAGGATCGTCAGGCAGTAATTGACGTGCGAGATCAGTTCGAAAATGTGCGGCTGGGTTTTGTAATTGTGATCGGCGATGCATGTCAGTAGCGCGACCCGTTCATTGTGATCGCATTTCTTTAGTGTCGCCAGAATGTAATCCTGCACGACCTTGCCCGCGACATCGTACGGATTAGCGCCGTTCATAACGCGGTCGCTGAGTGCGGGAATCTGGTTTTCGATGCTGTTGAGGATCTTCGTGCGGTCGTCCTTGCGGCCGATCAAAAGCACTTCGAAGGCGGCAAGAAGCTCTTTTCTCGCACGACCTTTTTTTGAAAACCCAAGCAATTTCTTCTCGCCGCCAGTGAATGATCGCGACTGTTTGAACATGCCGACGCGCCACAGACAAGACGTTACACGCTGGCCCAGTTGATAGTTCAATTTTGGCATGCTCTTTTTGCGTGCGATGGCACTGGCATGCTATCAAAGCACTATTTGCGATCTATTTTTATATTAGATATCATTTTTTCCGATTAAGGAGGTATCCATGGACGCAGCGGATCTCAGGGTATTCGAAGCCGTTGCCCGGCTCGGCGGAATGAACCGGGCCGCCGACGAGCTGAATACGGTGCAATCGAATGTGACACAGCGCATCAAGCGTCTTGAGGACGATCTGGGCGCGGCGCTGTTCGATCGGCACAGCCGGGGCGTCAGCCTGACCGCGGCGGGCAAGCGGCTGATCCCGTTCGCCCGCGATATCCGAAAGACGCTCGAAAATGCGCGCCTTGCCGTTACGGACGACGGTACGCCATCCGGGCCTTTGGTGCTCGGTTCTCTGGAAACCACCGCGGCGCTGCGATTGAACGGGCACTTTGCCGAGTTCATGACGCGCTATCCCGACGTCGACTTCACCCTGCGCACCGGGACCACCCGCGAGTTGATCGACATGGTGCTCAACCGCGAGGTCGAGGGCGCCTTTTGCTGCGGGCCAGTCGACCACCCGGATTTGGCGACAAGCGTCGTGTACCGCGAAGAGCTGGTGGTGCTGTCGGCGCCGCGCTTCCGCCACCTCGACGATATTCTCGCGCAACCGAACGTGCGCCAGATCGTGCTCAGGGCCGGTTGCTCGTACCGCCAGCGGATGGAAGATGTGCTGGCCCGGCGCGGCATCGTCGGCGCGCGCCTTCTCGAATTCGGGACGCTTGAGGTGATCATCAGCTCGGTCGCCGCCGGTCTCGGCATCACCATGCTGCCGCGCAACCTCATCGGCGGCGTCTGGGACTCCGGGCGCGTCGCCGTGCATTCACTACCGCGTGCCGAGGCCGATGTGGAAACGCTGTATATCCACCGCAAGGACACCCGTCAGTCGAGCGCCGCCGACGCGTTCCGCGAAACGGTCCGGCCAGCCACCCCGGCAGCCGCCGAATAGATATCTGTTATTTCGATATCTCATATCAAAATAAACCATTTTAAGTGAACTTTATGATCAACTAGAAGGTGGCGTCATGACATATGAGACACAACAACCTGCCGCGCGCGCAGTCTGGGTGCCCTATGCGCTGGCCGGGCTTGCATCGAGCCTTGTCGGCATCGGGCTGGCCCGCTTCGCCTATACGCCGCTGCTGCCGGCCCTGATCGAGGCGCACTGGTTCGCCGAAACCACGGCCATCTACCTGGGCGCGGCGAATCTGGCCGGATACCTTGCCGGTGCGCTCGGCGGCAAATCCCTAGTCGCAAAGCTGCCGACGCGCTGGGTCTTGCGCTTGATGATGTTGCTGGCCGCCATCTCGTTCTTTGCCTGCATGCAGCCGGTGTCGTTCACCTGGTATTTCGTCTGGCGGTTTCTGTCCGGCATCGCCGGCGGCACGCTGATGGTACTTGCCGCGTCGGCGGTTCTGCCGCATGTGCCGCAAAACCGGCGCGGGCTGGCCGGCGGCATTATCTTCACCGGCGTCGGCATCGGTATTGCGCTCGGCGGCACGCTGGTCCCGGCGCTGATCCATATCGGCCTGGCAGAGACCTGGGCCGGTCTCGGCGTCATCTCGCTCGCCTTGACCGCCGCCGCGTGGCGGGCATGGCCGCTAGCGGACACCCCGCCGCATCAGACGGCGCCGCTGCCCACCGCTCGGGGCGCCGCATTCGCCGTGCCGTTTTCCAGTTTGTATGCCGTTAACTGCCTGATCGCCGCCGGTCTGGTCGCGCACATGGTGTTTCTCGTCGATTATGCCGTGCGCGGCCTGGACCGCGGGATCGCCGTCGGCGCCGGATACTGGATCGCCTTCGGTATCGGCGCCGTGTGCGGACCGCTGGTCTCGGGCCGGCTGGCCGACAGCTTTGGTTTCCGCATCACGCTGCGCGGCTTTCTGATTATCGAGGCACTGGCCGTGGCGCTGGCCTTTGTCGACACCTCGCACCTGTCGCTGACGGCTTCCAGCTTTCTCGTCGGCGCCGTGGTGCCCGGCACCGTGCCGCTGATCGTCGGCCGCGCGCATATGCTCAGCGGCACCGACCACGCCCTGCAGCGCACCGCGTGGAGCTATGCCACAGTGGCCTTCTCCGTCGGCCAGGCGGGCGCAGCGTATGCGTTTTCGTACGTCTTCGAAGTGACCGACCGCTACGACTTGCTGTTTCAGGCCAGCGCCGGCGCCGTCGCCGTGGCACTCGTCATCGATCTGCTGACCCCGGAACCGGAACGTTCCTCCTAGACCCCCGCGAGGCACAGCGCCGTTTGCCCGGCGCCGATCCGCGCAACCGCTTAAAAGTTACCCTCAGATACGACGTACGCCGATGATCACGTCAGCGCGGCACAGGCCCGCTGAATGCGTTCACAGGCTTCGCGCAGTTCATCCTCGGCGGCGGCATAGGAAATCCGGAAAAACGGCGACATCCCATAAGCCGCGCCCTGCACGCAGGCAACGCCGTGACTTTCCAGGAAATACATCACCAGATCGGTATCGTTTTCGATGACCTTGCCTTCCGGGGTCTTCTTGCCGATCAGCGCACCGCATTCCGGAAATACGTAAAACGCCCCCTTCGGCACCGCGCATTTAAGGCCCGTCGCCTGATTGATCATCGACACCACGAGATCACGCCGTTCCTGAAAGATTTTGGTGTTCTCCCGCACGAAATCCTGCGGCCCCGTCAGCGCGGCGCGCGCCGCCGCCTGCGACACAGACGAGTTGGAGCCGGTGATCTGCTGCTGCAACTTGGTCATCTGCTTCAGCAAGTCGGCCGGACCGCCGCAATAACCGATCCGCCAGCCGGTCATGGAATAGACCTTGGACGCACCGTTCATGGTGATGGTGCGGTCTTTCAACTTCGGCTCCACCGCAGCGATGGACATAATCTTCAAATCGTCGAACACGATGTGCTCGTAAATCTCGTCGGCAAAGATCGCTACATGCGGGTGGCGCAGCAGCACTTCGGCCAGGCCTTGCAGGTCATCCTTTTCATAAACCGCGCCGGAAGGGTTCGACGGCGAATTCAGAACCAGCCAGCGGGTCTTTGGCGTGATCGCCGCTTCCAGCTGTTCCGGGGTCATCTTGAACTCGTTTTCGACCGTCGCCTGGACGATGACCGGCGTGCCGCCGGCAAATTTGACGTGGTCGATATAGGAAATCCAGTACGGCGCCGGGATGATGACCTCGTCGCCCGCCTCAACCGTGGACACCAGCGCGTCGAACAAAAGTTGCTTGCCGCCCGAGCCGACCATCACCTCGTCCATCGCGTAATCGAGACCGTTCTCGCGCTTGAACTTGTCGATCACGGCTTGCTTCAGCGCCGGGGTCCCGGCGGCGTTGGTGTAGCGGGTTTCGCCTTGCCGGGCGGCTTCGAAGGCAGCCTCGACGATATGCGCCGGGGTCGGAAAATCCGGTTCGCCTGCGGAAAGCGCGATGACGTCCCGTCCGGCGGCTTTCATTTCGCGCGCCTTTTGCGAAGCGATGGAGCTTGCCGACTGCTCGAAGCGTGACATCCGCGCGGCGATTTTGATGGTACTCATGCGTGCTGTTTCCTCTCCCACGTGCCCGATTGCTTTACGACGTTCCGAGGAGTGCATCAACACCCCTGTTGCTCCAACACCGCCATCGCGAGCTAGATTTTTGCGAATGTAATTTTTCGATATGCAGCGAAGATAAACTCGCGCAAAGTGCGGCTGAAACCACCGTTCAGAAGGTGACGCCATGACCGCGCCGATGATTTCGATTTCCCGCCGTCTCCGCTCTACACCGTTCAGCCGCCGCGTCGACGCCGCCGGGGTGAAGGGCTATACCGTTTACAATCACATGCTGCTGCCGACGCTGTTCGACAGTATCGAGGCCGATTACCACCACCTGAAACGGCACGTACAGGTCTGGGATGTGGCATGCGAACGCCAGATCGAAATCCGCGGCCCCGATGCGGCGCGGCTGATGCAAATGCTGACGCCCCGCGATCTGCGCGGCATGACGCCGGGACAGTGTTATTACGTGCCCATCGTCGACGAGACCGGCGGTATGATGAACGATCCGGTGGCGCTGAAATTTTCCGACGAGCGGTTTTATATCTCGATTGCCGACAGCGACCTGTTGTTCTGGGCCAAGGGTCTGGCGTACGGGTTCCGGCTCGACGTCGACGTCAACGAACCCGACGTCTCGCCGCTTGCCATACAAGGCCCCAAGGCGGAAGAACTGATGGCCCGTGTCTTCGGCGATCAGGTCCGCGACATAAAATTCTTCCGCTTTTCCATGATCAGCGTCGACGGCGTCGACATGGCGATTGCACGGTCCGGATATTCCAAGCAGGGCGGCTTCGAGATTTATGTCGACGGCACGGAACACGGCGAAGCAATCTGGGACAGCCTTATGGCGGCGGGCGAGGACCTTGAGGTGCGCGCCGGATGCCCCAACCTGATCGAACGGATCGAGGCACGGCTGCTGTCTTACGGCAACGACATGACCCGCGAGAACACGCCGCACGAATGCGGCCTCGGCAAATTCTGCGACACCTTTACCGCCATCGGCTGTGTTGGTCGTGATGCATTGCTGCGCGTTGCACAGGAGGGTCCCATCCGCCAGATGCGAAGCTATGCCATTGACGGCGACGCAGTGCCGCCATGCATGGATATCTGGCCGGTCTTTGCCAACGGCGAACGGGTCGGGCGTGTGACGTCGGCAGTCTGGTCGCCGGATTTCCAGACCAACGTCGCCATTGGCATGATCCGCATGACGCACTGGAAAGACGGCACCCGCGTCGAGGTCGAGACGCCCGACGGCATGCGCACGGCGACGGTCAAGGAACAGTCGTTTATCTGAAGCCCCCTCACCTAACCTCTCCCCCTGAAAGGGGGAGAGGGATAAGAAAAGCTGTGCATCGGTCCGAGAGTCCTTCTCCCCTACGCAGTGGGGGAGAGGACAGGAGAGGGGGCTATTGCCGGCCGGCGGCCTTGTTGATCTCGTCGTGAGTCATGCGGACCTTCGCCGGCCAGGTCGATTTGATGTATGACAGCGCCGCCAGGATTTCGCGGTCCGTCAGCACGCCTTCGAAGGCCGGCATATCGCTTTCATAATTCGGCCCGGCGACGAATTGCGGGCCGTGCTTGGTCAGCTTGAACAGCGCCGCATCGGCATGGTGCCAGGTATGGCCGGTTTCGTCGTGCGGCGGCGCCGGCAGACGGCCGTTGGCGTTGCGTTCACGCCAGTTGTTCTGCCCTTCGAGACCGATGCCGTGGCAACTCGCGCAATGCGCGTCATAGACGGCCTTGCCCTCGGCAACGAACTGCACGTCATCGGGGTGCAGCGTCATGTCCACGGCGTCGATCTTCGGCGCATACAGCTTGTAGACCAGCAGCGTGCCGAGCAGAATCGCCGCCGCAATCAGCGGGATCGGTGTGCGGCCGGAAAACGCCATGACCCCCTCCCCTCAGCGCACGAAGTTGTCGACGTAGTCCGCACCAAGGCCGACGTCGATGAAGTGCTTGCGACACGCTTCCAGGCGGTCGAACACATCGGTCGAGCCGGTGATCTTGCCGTTCTCGTCGCAATACAATAGCGCGCCGGTGTTGTGGAAAAGCGTGATCATCTCGTCACAATTCTCGTCGACGACAAGCGTATGGATCTCGCCCGGCGGCTCGTACAGGTAAGACCCCGGCCCGGCGACCCAATCCTTTTCCAGATAGCGCCACGAGCCTTTGATGACGAAGCCGTGCACGGGTGCGGGGTGGCGGTGGCGCGACAGGAACCCGCCGCCGACGACCTTGGTCAGATGCACCCAATAGCCCTGCGAGACATTGAGGCACAGCGGGCGCGACCAGCGGCCCGGCGCCAGCGGCACCCACAACCGTTCGTCGTCGTTCGCGAAGGCGTCCTGAATAAAAATCTCGGCGATCCCATCGGTCACGTTGGGGCCGGTATAGGGATCGGGAATTTGCGGTTTGCCCGTCATGTCTCTGGCGTCGTCCATCTCTCAGCCCCCGTTCTTCTTGAATGCGTCGTAGCGCGCCATGGTTTCGTCGTTCGGCGGATACAAACCCGGCAGCGGATAGCCTTCCTCGACCTGCGTCACGATCCAGGCTTCGAGATGGTCCTGCGCCACGGCGGCCTCGGCGACGTCCTCGACCATCGCCTTCGGGATCACCACCGCGCCGTCCGCATCGGCGACGATGATATCGTCCGGAAAGATCGTTGTGCCGCCGCAGCCGATGGGTTCCTGCCAGCCGACGAAAACCATTTTATGCACCGCCGCCGGGGCCGCCGTGCCGTTGCACCAGATCGGCAACCCGACCGCCTTGACGCCGGCCGCATCGCGCATCATGCCGTCCGTGACCATGGCGACGACACCGCGCTTTTTCATCCGCGCGGCAAGGATATCACCCATCACGCCCGCCGCGTCCTCGCCCCGGGAATCGATCACGCAGATACATCCCTCGGGCATCTCCTCGATCGCGGCGCGGGTCGACGTCGGGGACGACCACGCGGCAGGCGACGACAGGTCTTCGCGGGCCGGGGCATAGCGCATGGTGAAGGCCGGACCGACGACGCGCTTGTCGGTGAAGCAATACGGCATCGTGCCCTTGATCCAGGTCGTGGCGATGCCTTTCTTGAACATCACGGTGGTCAGCGTCGCCACGGCGACGTTTTCCAGCTTTTGGCGCAACTCGGCGTCCATGAACAATTCTCCCATATCGCCGGTGCGGGTTGTTTGACCGGCCTCAAGTCCCAACGTATGAAACCAAGATAAGCAACGCGCGCCGAAATTACGAGAGAGCGAGAGAAAATGTCGAACACCCAGGTCCTGTTCAAAAGCCAGCCCGACGGCATGCCGACGCCGGATAACTTCGAGATCGTCGAAGCGCCGATGCCGACCGTCGCCGACGGCCAGTTTTTGCTGAAGAACCTGTATCTCTCGCTCGATCCTTATCAACGCATGCTGATGGGCGGTGGCTGGACCTATGCGCCGCGCTTTTTGCAGCCGGGCGATCTGATGATCGGGCGCGTGCTGGGCGAGATCGTCGAAAGCAGGAACCCGGACTTCCCGGTCGGCACGCATGTCGTCGGCAGGCTCGGCTGGCAGACCTTCGTGGTATCCGACGGCACGGACCTGGATTTCGTCGTCGAACCCAGGGACGGCGTGCCGTTGAGCGCGTATCTCGGCGCCTGCGGCTCGACCGGCACCACGGCGTGGGTCGGCCTCAAGATCACCGGCCAGCCGAAGCCGGGCGAAACCGTTCTGGTCTCGGCCGCCGCCGGCTCGGTCGGCAGCGTCGTCGGTCAGTTGGCCAAGGCATGGGGCTGCAAGGCCGTCGGCATCGCCGGCGGACCGGACAAATGCAAACTGGTCGAGGACACCTTCGGCTTCGATGCCTGCGTCGATTACAAGGCACCGAACCTTGAAGGCCAAATCCGCGCTGCCGCGCCCGACGGCGTCGATATCTATTTCGACAATGTCGGCGGCCAGGTGCTCGAAGCATCGCTCGCCAACATGAACAAGTTCGGGCGCATCCCGGTGTGCGGCGTGCTGTCGGCGTACAACGAGCAGGGCGAACATTACGGCGTCAAGAACCTGCACCTGTTCTTCGACAAGTCGCTCAAGATGGAAGGCTTCGTGCTGAATGCGCACAAGGAAGTCTGGCCCGACGCGCGCAACGAGATCGCCGATCTGATCGCCGCGGGCAAGCTTGTGTCGCTGGAAACCATTGCGGACGGGATCGAAACTGCCCCGAGCGCCTTCATCGGCATGCTGGAGGGCAAGAATACCGGCAAGCAGTTGGTGAAACTGGCGTAACGCATTGCTGACCTTCATCACCGCCGTCTTTTTTCTGATCATCACGCCCGGACCGGGGGTGCTGACCGTCGCCGGCAACGCGGCGGCGTACGGCTTCCGCCACGGCATACCCTATGCGCTGGGCGTCGTCAGCGGCTCTCTGGTGGTCATGGGTCTGGTCGCCAGCGGGCTGGCGGCGCTGGTCTTTTCCATGCCGTACGTGCGCGAAGTGCTGCTGACGGCATCGCTCGGCTATCTGCTGTATCTGGGGTGGCGGATTGCGTCGTCGGGCAGCGGCGTCGCGATCATTGAAACCGATAAGCCCTTGCGGTTCGCGAACGGCTTCACATTGTCGCTGATCAATCCCAAGGGCTATGCGGTGTTCACCACCATCGTCGGCGGCTTCAATTTCTATCCCGATGACGCGCTGATCGAAATCGCCATGAAGTTCGTGATCTTTACTTCGATGTCAGTGCCGATCCACCTTTTGTGGAACGGCATGGGCGCGAGCCTCAAGAAACTACCCCTGGGACCCCGAGGCCACCGCATCGTCAACATCGCCATGGCGGTGTCGATGCTCGCTGTCGTCGGCCTGGCGGTCTATTTCGAGAGTGTGCGGTAGGAAGCCCCCTCACCTGTCCTCTCCCCCACAAGTGGTGGAGAGGGACTCACGCATCAACACACAGCTCCGCTCTTATCCCTCTCCCCCTTTAAGGGGGAGAGGTTAGGTGAGGGGGTGCTGATCACATCAGGTTGCGGTATTCCTTGGGCAGCGACACGACCAGCCCGTCGAGATCGGCGGTCATGCGGATCTGACAGCCGAGCCGCGAGGTTTTCTTGAGACCGAACGTCAGGTCGAGCATGTCTTCCTCTTCCTCGACCGCGGGCTCCAACTTGTCGAACCATGCCGCATCGACGATGACGTGACAGGTCGAGCACGCCATGGAGCCTTCGCACGCCCCTTCGATGTCGATCATGTTGCGGTGCGCGACTTCCAGCACCGAGAGGCCTTCCGGCGCCTCGCACACTTTCTCTGTGCCGTCCGGCAGGACGAAGGTCATTTTATACATGCTCATGGACGTTCTAGACCGAGAAGCTCTCGCCACAACCGCAGCGGCTTTTTTCGTTCGGGTTGTTGAAGGTGAAGCCCGAGCGCAGTGCGCCTTCTTCGTAATCCATCTCGGCGCCGACCAGGAACATGGTGGCCATGGGATCAATGAAGATACGTGCGCCGTCGTGGTCGACTTCTTCCTCGAACGGGCGTTTTTCGTCTGCATATTCAAAGACATAGGAAAGTCCGGAGCAGCCCTTGGTGGAGACGCTGACGCGCAGCCCGGCGACCGGTGTGTCGCTTTTGCTCATCAGCGCGCGCACATGCTCGGCGGCGGCGTCGGTGAGGCTGATCAACTGCGGTTTGCTCTGCTCGGTCATCTTTGATGCTCCAAAATTCTTCTACTTAGGTAATGCGATCCGCGTTTCGGATCAACCCTGCCCTATCCTTCGAGACGCTCGTTTCACTCGCGCCTCAGGATGAGGGTTCTTTATCTGTCCTCATGCTGAGGAGCGCCGGACCCTGTCCGGGGCGTCTCGAAGCATGAGGGGGCCGTCAAAACCCCATACCAAGCGCAAGCTTGGCGTCCTCGGACATACGTTCGGGCGTCCATTGCGGTTCCCAGACCAGCGTCACCTCAATCTCGCCGGCCCCGTCCACCAGTTCGACGGCGCGCGCCACCATCCCCGGCATCTCGCCCGCCACGGGACAGCCCGGCGCGGTCAGGGTCATATCGATCTTGACCTCGCCCTTGTCGGAAATTTCGAGGCCGTAAATCAGCCCAAGGTCATAGATATTCACCGGAATTTCCGGGTCATACACGGTCTGCAACGCGGCAACGATGGCTTCCTCGGACGCCGGAGTGACACCGTCTTCGAGCGGCTGGCCACCGGTTGCCTTGAATTCCTCGTTCGGATCGACGGGCGAATAGTCGAAACCCGGAATGCCGCTGGGGCCGCCCGGGGTCATGCCGTGCATCGACGGTGGCGGCACGAACGTATCTCGCTCGACCTGCTCGCGGGTGACGAGGGAATCGCGGACCTTTTGCTCGGCGGCGGAAATTTCGTCCGCCGACTTTGCCTCGTTGTCCGACGCGTTGTCATCGTTGCCCACGCTGGCCACCTCTTCCGTCTTTTTCTTTTTGAACATTCCGAACATCACGCAAACATCTCTTTCACAAGCAGCAATGAGTCATAAAGCGCATCGATTTCTTCGCGGGTGTTGTAAAGCCCGAACGAAGCCCGCGCCGTACCGGGAATCCCGAAGCGGTCCATCAGCGGCTGCGCGCAATGGTGCCCGACGCGAACCGCGACACCGGCCCGGTCGATGATGGTGCCGATATCGGAAATATGCACATCGTCCATGACGAACGACACGATGGAGGCCTTTTCGTCCGCAGTGCCGACGATCTTCAGCCCCTCGATACTCGACAGCCGCTCGGTGGCATAGTGCAGCAGCCCCATTTCATGGGCGTGGATGTTATCGAGGCCGATGCTTTCGACATAATCCACGGCAGCGCCGAAACCGATCGCCTCGACGATGGCCGGCGTGCCCGCCTCGAAGCGGTGCGGTGTGTCCTGAAACGTGGTTTCCTCGAAGGTGACACGGTCGATCATATCGCCGCCGCCCTGATACGGCGGCATCGAGTTCAACAGCTCCTTCGGTGCCCACAAAATGCCGGACCCGGTCGGCCCGTACAGCTTGTGGCTTGAAAACACGAAGAAATCCGCGCCCAGCGTCTGCACGTCGATTTTCGTATGCGGCACCGACTGGCAGCCGTCGAGCAGAACCTTGGCGCCGACCTCGTGGGCCTTGCGGATGATCTCTTCGACCGGCAGCACGGTGCCAAGCACGTTGGAGATATGCGCCACCGCGACGATCCTGGTCTTGTCCGACAGCAGTTCCTCGAACTGATCCATACGGAAATTGCCGGCGTCGTCGCAATAGACAACCTTGAGGACAATGCCCTTTTCGGCGCGCAGCAACTGCCACGGTACGATATTGGCGTGGTGCTCCATGACCGTGACGATGACCTCGTCCCCGGCGTTCAGGTACTTGCGGCCATAGCTGGCGGCGACGAGATTGATGGCCTCGGTCCCACCCTTGGTGAAGACAACCTCGTGGTGGTCCGGCGCGTTCAGAAACCGGGCGATCTTTTCGCGTGATTCTTCATACGCCACGGTCGATAGCTGGCTCATGCGGTGATTACCGCGGTGTACGTTGGAGTAAAAGTGCTCCATGCAACCCGTCATCGCCTCGATCACCTGGCGCGGCTTCTGCGCACTGGCACCGTTGTCCAGGTACACCAGCGGCTTGTCGTAGACCTTTTCGTTCAGGATCGGAAAATCCTCACGAATGCGCTCCACGTCATAGGCACGCATGGAATTGTCGCCCGCGCCCGCTTTTGCGGCGAGTTCGTTCATCACGCGGTTTCCTTCCATTCACCGGCCAGGAAGCAATGCGCCGGCAGCCAGTGCACGACCCGGTCCAGCAGGGCCTCGCGGACATGCGCGTCGGTGATTTCCTCCAGCGCATCGCCGAGGAACGACTGCACCAGCATGTTCCGCGCCAGCGCTTCGGGAATGCCGCGAGAGCGCAGATAGAACAGCGCCGTGGTGTCGAGCTCGCCGCTGGTCGCGCCGTGCGCGCACTGCACGTCGTCGGCATAGATTTCCAGTTCCGGCTTCATGTCGATTTCGGCGCCGTTCGACAGCAAGAGCGTCTTGTTGAGCATGCGCCCATCGGCTTTCTGTGCGTCCCGGGCAACGTGGATTTTGCCCTGGAACACGGCCCGGGCCTCGTCATCGAGCACGCCCTTGAATACCTGCTTGCAGGTGGTGTGCGGCACCGCCATGTCGATGTACGACGTGTTATCGCAATGTTCGTTGCCGCGCATCATGTAGGCACCGTGATAGCCGCAGTGCGCGCCTTCACCGGCAAGCGTGATCCGCGCATCGGTGCGCGACAGCAACCCGCCGACGGAAAGCCCGAAGCTTTCATACGTCGCATCCCGGCCGACGCGGGCATGCACGGTCGCGACATGGGTCGCGTAAATGTTTTCTGCCTGCACCTTGTAGTGCTTGAAGATCGCGCCGTCGGCGACATCGATTTCCGTCGCCGCATTGGCGAAGTACGCGCCGACACCGCGCCCGACGTGGTGCTTGACCAGCGTCGCCTGGGCGTTCGGCTCGATCACGATCAGATTGCGCGGGAAATAGGCGACCGCCGTGTCCGTCAGCCCGCCGACATAGACGACCTCGACCGGCTTGCTCAGCTGCACGCCCTTGGCGACATGCAAAACGAAGCCGCTGTCCATCATCGCGTCGTTGAGCGCCAACATGGCCTGGTCCGCGTCGTCGGCAATGCTGCCCAGGTGCGCTTCCGCCCACGCCGGATCGTCGGCAAGGATATCGCCGATGGGGCCGAAACGGACCCCATCCGGTAAGTCCGAGAAATCGCTCAGATCGACGCGCAGCTTGCCGTTGATGAAAACGATGCGCGCCGCGACATCACCGATACTCGGCAGATCGGCGACGTCTGTCGCATCGGCATCATCGCCGATCGGCGTGTAGCAGGTATCGTCGAGCGGGCGCAGCCGGGTGTATTTCCAGCTTTCCAGTTTCGGCGTCGGCAGCCCAAGCGCGGCGAAACGCTCGGCACCCGCCTCGCGCCGGGCCTTGAGCCAGGAAAGCCCCTCGCCCGGCAGCGTGCGGCTGCCGCCGAGACCGCCTTCGAGAAACGAAACAGCCGACATCAGGCAGCCTCCCCGACGAAGTCGGCGTAGCCTTTTTCTTCCAGTTCCAGCGCCAGTTCCTTGCCGCCGGTTTTCTGAATCTGCCCTCTGGCAAGCACGTGCACCTTGTCCGGCACGATGTAATCCAACAGCCGCTGGTAGTGCGTGATGACCAGACTTGAGCGTTCCGGCGAACGCAGCGCGTTGACGCCGTCGGCAACGATCTTCAACGCATCGATGTCGAGGCCGCTGTCCGTTTCGTCGAGGATCGACAGCTTCGGCTCCAGCACCGCCATCTGCAGCACTTCGTTACGCTTTTTCTCGCCACCCGAGAAACCGACATTGACGGCGCGTTTCAGCATCTCGTCGGACATGTTCAGTTCCTTGGTCTTGGCGCGCAGCATCTTGATGAACTGAATCTTGTCCAGCTCGTCCTCGCCCCGGTAACGACGGACCGCATTGATCGCTTCGTTGAGAAACGTCGAGTTCGGCACACCGGGAATTTCAACCGGATACTGGAACGCAAGGAAGATGCCCTTGGCGGCGCGCTCTTCGGGTTCGAGACCCGTCAGGTCCTCACCTTCATAAATGATCCGCCCACCCGTGACCTCGTAACCCTCGCGGCCCGCCAGCACGTACGACAGCGTCGACTTGCCGGACCCGTTCGGCCCCATGATCGCGTGCACCTCGCCCGGCATGACGGTCAGGTTAAGCCCCTTGAGGATTTCCTTGCCGTCGACGGTGGCGTGCAGGTCTTTGATTTCCAACATTCGTAATCGTCCTTCTACGTTCTCTTTTTCGCGTCATCCTGAACTTGATTCAGGATCCATGGTCTGTTGCGCTTATGGGCCCTGAATCAAGTTCAGGGCGACGGGTTAAAACTTTTTCTAGCCAACACTTCCCTCTAGCGAAATGCCGACAAGCTTTTGCGCCTCGACGGCGAACTCCATCGGCAACTGCTGCATCACTTCGCGGCAGAAGCCGTTGACCACCAGCGCAACGGCGGCCTCTGCCGGGATGCCGCGCTGACGCAGATAGAAAAGCTGATCTTCGGAAATCGTCGACGTCGTCGCTTCGTGCTCGACGATGGCGGCTTTGTTCTTGCTCTCGATGTACGGCACGGTGTGCGCGCCGCAGGTATCGCCGATCAGCAAAGAGTCGCACTGGGTATAATTGCGCGCGCCCTCGGCCTTTGGCGAGATTTTGACGAGCCCGCGATAGGTCTGGTCCGACTTTCCCGCCGAGATGCCCTTGGAAATGATTTTCGACGTGGTGTTCTTGCCGAGATGGATCATCTTGGTACCGGTGTCGGCCTGCTGCGCATTGTTGGTGATGGCGATGGAATAGAACTCACCGACCGAATTGTCGCCCTGCAGGATGCAGCTCGGATACTTCCACGTGATCGCTGAGCCGGTTTCGACCTGGGTCCAGGAAATCTTCGAGTTCGTACCGCGGCACGCGCCACGCTTGGTGACGAAGTTGTAAATCCCGCCCTTGCCGTCTTCGTCGCCCGGGTACCAGTTCTGCACCGTCGAATATTTGATTTCTGCATCGTCCAGCGCCACCAGTTCGACGACGGCGGCATGCAGTTGGTTTTCGTCACGCATCGGCGCCGTGCAGCCTTCGAGGTAGCTGACGTACGAGCCCTTGTCGGCGACGATCAACGTGCGTTCGAACTGGCCGGTGTTCATTTCGTTGATGCGGAAATACGTCGACAGCTCCATCGGGCATTTCACGCCCGGCGGAATATAGACGAACGAGCCGTCGGTGAAGACCGCCGAATTCAGACACGCGTGCTTGTTATCGGCGACCGGCACCACGGTGCCCAGGTACTTGCGCACCAGATCGGGGCAGCGTTCCAGTGCCTCGGAAATCGGGCAGAAGATAACGCCGACTTCTTCCAGCTTCTTCTTGAACGTGGTGGCGACGGAAACACTGTCGAACACGTAGTCCATGGCGACATTGGCAACGCCGGCCAGCACTTCCTGCTCGCGGATCGGAATACCGAGCTTTTCGTACGTCGCCAGCAATTCCGGATCGACCTCGTCCAGGCTTTTCGGCTTGTCGTCGTCGCTCTTGGGCGCGGAATAATAGTGATACTGCTGATAATCGATCGGCGGGAACTGCACCTTCGACCATTGCGGCTCGGGCATTTCCAGCCAACGGCGGTATGCCTTCAGACGCCAATCGAGCAACCATTCCGGCTCGTTCTTCTTGGCCGAGATAAAGCGCACGATGTCTTCGTTCAGCCCCATCGGCGCCTTGTCGGCGGCAATATCGGTGACAAAGCCGTACTTGTACTTCTCGCCCGATATCGAGTGAACCTGATCGACTGTTTCGGCAGTTGCTGACATTTCTGTTCCTCTAAAACCCTGTAATTCTCACGCCACGGACGCGGCGGACGTGCCGCCCCGCAGCATCGCAACCGCATCGGCGATTGCTTCGATTGCCGTTTCGACCTCGTCCGGCGTCGTCATGCGCCCGACACACAGGCGCACCGACGCGTGCGCGTCCTCGTCGCTCAAGCCGATGGCGCGCAGCACGTAGCTCGGCTCGACCGCCGCCGACGTGCACGCAGAACCGCTGGAAAGCGCGATGCTGTCCTTGAGCGCGTCCATCAGTGCCTCGGAGGAGATACCCTTGAAGCCGATATTCAGATTGCCGGCAACACGGTGTTCCATGCTGCCGTTGACATAGAGATCGGGGGTGCGCTGTTGCAACCCCTTGAGCAGCCGGTCGCGCAGATCGCCGATACGTGTCGCTTCAATGTCACGCTCCGACGTCACGATCTGCGCCGCGGCGCCAAACCCGACGACCAGCGGTGCCGGCAGCGTGCCCGAGCGCAACGTGCGTTCCTGACCGCCGCCGTCGAACAGCGGCTCAAGGCGCACCCGCGGCTTGCGGCGCACGTAAAGCGCACCGATCCCCATGGGGCCGTACATTTTGTGTCCGCTGAGGCTCAGCAGATCGATGTTCATCGCGGCGACGTCAATGCCGGTCTTGCCCGCCGCCTGCGCGGCGTCGGTGTGCAGATAGACGCCCGCTTCGCGGCAGACCGCGCCGATCTCGGCTATCGGCTGAATGACGCCGATCTCGTTGTTGACCTGCATGACACTGACCAGCGCGGTGTCGTCGCGGATCGCATCCTTGACCGCCGCCGGGTCGATAAGGCCGTCTGCGCCGACCGCAAGCCAGGTGATGTCGTAGCCCAGCTTCTGGGCGTACTTCGCCGATTCCAGCACGCACTTGTGCTCGGTGACCGGCACGATCATGTGACCCTTGCGGCCCTCGAAGAACCGAGCCACGCCCTTGATCGCCATGTTGTTGCTTTCCGTCGCGCCGGAGGTGAAGACCACTTCGCGCGGATCGGCGTTGATCATGGTTGCGACCAGACGGCGGGCGTCCTCGACCGCATCGCGCGCTTCCCAGCCATAGCTGTGCGACGTCGAATGCGGGTTGCCGAAGGCTTCGGTGAAGAACGGCAGCATGGCGTCCATGACGCGCGCATCGACCGGCGTCGTCGCCTGATAATCCAGATAGACGGGGCGGCGTGTGTCGCTCATGCGGCCTCCCCGGCGCGGCCGGTGCGCGCATGCAGATCGCGCCACGCGGCGATAAAGGTCTGCGTTTCGTCTTCGGTGCTGTCCGGGCCGAGCGATACGCGGATCGCCTCGGCGGCCTCGCTTTCGCTGGCCCCCATGGCCAGCAGAACGTGGCTCGGTTCGACCTTGCCGCTGGAACATGCAGACCCGGCGGAAACCGCGATCCCAGCCAGATCGAATGCCATGACCTGCGTTTCCGCGGCAACGCCCGGCATGGCGATGCACGTCGTGTTGGCGAGGCGGTCCGCATCCTTGGCGTAAATACGCGCCGCATCGCCGAGCGCTTTTTCGATGCCGTCGCGCAACCCGGCCAGTTTCGCATGATCGCCGACGGCGTTCATGGCCGCGTCGGCGGCCGCGCCCATACCGGCGATGGCGATGACGTTTTCCGTCCCGGCACGGCGGCGGCGTTCCTGCCCTCCGCCCCGGATCAACGGCTCGAAGGCGACGCCGTCCTTGACGACAATCGCACCGACGCCTTGCGGGCCGGCGAACTTGTGCGCGCTCAGGCTCATGGCGTCGGCATAGGCGGAAATCTCGAATAGCGGCCGCTTACCGGCCCACTGGATCGCATCGACGTGTAAAAGCGCGTCGTGTTCCTTGACGAGCCGGGCGATCTCGGCGATCGGCTGTACCGCGCCGGTTTCATTGTTGGCCGCCATCACGGAAACCAGAATCCGCCCCGTGGCACCTTCGAGCGTCAAGGCCAGCGCATCCAGGCGAATGATGCCGTTCGCGTCCACCGGGATACGCAGCGCATCCGCGGCATCCAAAACAGAGGCATGTTCGACGCTGCTGGTGATCCGCATCGCATCGATCCCGCGCAGGATGGTGTTGTTGGCCTCCGATCCGCCGGACGTGAAGATGACGTTGGCCGGTGCGACACCGCTCAGCGCCGCAACGCTGGCGCGGGCATCTTCAACGATCTTGCGCGCGGCGCGGCCAAAGGCATGCACCGACGACGCGTTGCCTGTGACCTCCATCGCACGCGCCATCGCTTCGCGGGCAGGCGTGCCCAGCGGCGTCGTCGCGTTATGATCAAGGTAACAGGCCGTCATCAGAGGCGTCCCTTATTCGCCGGCGGCGATATGCTGGTCGCGGCTTTCCGCATAAAGAATGCCGCTGGCGCCGAGCACGCGGCGGGTTGCCACGTCGTCCAGCGAGACCGAGCTCAAAAACAGATAAATCTGGTTGCCGAGTTCTTCCCACAGATCATGGGTCAGGCAGCGCTGCTGGCGTCCCTGACAGCCGGACGGGCTGCCGGGCGTACATCGCGTCGCCTTGATCGGCTCGTCGACCGCCATAATGACGTCGGCGACACGGATCTCAGCCGCATCGCGGGCCAGCAGATAACCGCCGCCCGGACCGCGCACGCTTTTGACAAGCTGATTGCGGCGCAGACGACCGAAAAGCTGTTCCAGGTACGACAGCGAGATTTCCTGACGCTCCGCCACATCGGCCAGCGCGATCGGCTTGCCGTCGGATTGGGTCGCGAGATCGACCATCGCCATCACGGCGTATCGTCCCTTGGTTGAAAGTTTCACGGTGTCGCTCCTTTAGCTCTTAGGCCACTGAGGATTTACGGCTGCCCTCGCCGTCATCGTCTTCATTTTCATCCAGTTTCTTGCGCAGTTCGTCGCGCTCGCTTTCCAGTTCGTCGACGCGGCCCTGCAGATCGACAAGGCTCTGGCGCATCTGGTCGAGCACCTGCTGCACCGGATCGGGCACACCGTCCGGCGTCGTCGCGTAAGCGCGGAATTCCCCGGCCTTCGACTTGTCTTTCGGCATCACGATGCGGGCCGGAATCCCGACCGCGGTGACACCCGCCGGGACGTCCGACGTGACGACCGCATTGGCGCCGACGCGGGCGTTGTCGCCGACGGTGATGGGGCCCAAAATTTGCGCCCCCGAGCCGACGATGACATTGTTGCCCAATGTCGGGTGGCGTTTGACGCCGACCTGTTCATGGCTGTCGACGCTCGGCGCAACACCGCCCAGCGTGACGTCGTGGTACAGCGTTACGTTGTCGCCGATCTCAGCGGTTTCGCCGACAACGACGCCCGAGCCGTGGTCGATCACGAAGCAGCAACCGATGGTCGCGCCGGGGTGAATTTCGATGCCCGTGAACAGGCGCCCGATCTGCGACACGAAACGGCCGAGAAAGCGCAGGTTTTGGCCCCACAGCCAGTGCGCGGTGCGGTAAAACACCACGGCGTGGAAGCCCTGATACAAAATAACCACCTCCAGACGCGAACGCGCAGCGGGGTCGCGTTCGAGAAAGGCGTCCAGGTCGGCCTTTAATCTCTTGAAAAGCATGGCATGATCTTTATCTTCACTTCGCCCCGGGGTTGCGCCAAGACCCGGTCACGACGATATCGTGGCTGATAAGCGCAATTTCTTAAGGGTTATATAAGAAAGCCGAGTAACGTGGTCAAGTATTTCGAGCCTAAATTTAGTTATGCCCTGTGGGCAAAAGTCGTGGCTTTTTAAAATTAACCGACGTTTGCGCTCGACCTTTTAATTTCGTTCTTAGTGAGGTTCCCACCCATGCCCGACGTGATTTTCAACGGACCGGAAGGCCGCCTTGAGGGGCGCTACCAGCATGCGAAGCGCGATGACGCGCCGGTCGCGCTGATTTTGCATCCGCATCCGCAGCATGGCGGCACCATGAACAACAAGGTGGTGTATTCGCTGTACCACGCGTTTTCACGCCGCGGATTCTCGACGCTACGCTTCAACTTTCGCGGTGTCGGCCGTTCCCAGGGCGAATTCGACAGCGGCCTCGGCGAACTTTCCGACGCCGCCGCCGCCCTCGACTGGATGCAGGGTCACAACCCGAACGCCACGGGCTGCTGGATCGCCGGTTTCTCGTTCGGGGCATGGATCGCCATGCAGCTGATGATGCGCCGCCCGGAAATCAACGGCTTCATTGCCATTGCGCCGCCGGCCAGCATCCACGATTTCTCGTTCCTCGCCCCCTGCCCGGCGTCCGGCCTGATGGTGCACGGCGACAGCGACGACATCATTCCGGAAGAATCGGTGGCCAAGCTCGCCGACAAACTCGGCAAGCAGAAGAACATCACCATCGACTACAACGTGGTGAAGGGCTGCGACCATTTCTTCCGCGAGCATCTGGAAACGATGGAAAAGCACGTCGACAAATACCTCGACGCGAATCTCGCCCCGGTGGAGTAAGCTCCCAATTTGTCATCCCGGACGCGGGTTTTCGCCGAGCGCAAGCGAGGACAGGAAAGCCAGCGATCCGGGACCCATCCCGACACCGCACCAAGCCCATCGATGGGTCCCGGGTCGCAAGGATCGCATCCGCACGCGTTCCGCGTCCGGGCGATGCCTAACACCCGGGATGACGGTGTTAAGATTGTCCGCTTCCAACCCCGAAATGACGTAACCTACGGCCGATGCAGCACCCCGCCCGGCATCGGCTCCGTGACGCCGGTCGTTGACGGCAGACTCAGCGGCAGCCCGTACAGTGAACGCACCGCCAGATAGGCGAACGCCTGTGCCTCCATCGCATCGCCGGACCAGCCCGCTGCCTCGACCGGCTCGACCGGGCGGTCCAGCGCCTGCCTCAGCGCCGCCATCATCACCGGGTTGTGCCGCCCGCCGCCGGTCACCAGCCAGCGTTCCGGCAGCGCCGGCAGCATGGCCTGGGCGCGCGCCACGGCATGCGCCGAAAACGCCACCAGCGTTGCCGCGCCGTCTTCGAGCGTGAGGCCCATCACCGGCGACGGGTCGAAGTGATCGCGGTCGAGGGATTTGGGATAGGGCTGATCGAAGTAGTCGTTGGCCAGAAGTTCCGCCAGCGCGTTTTCGTCGACGCGGCCTTTGCGTGAAATTTGGCCGTCCTCGTCCATCGACTGCCCCGTCGCGGCAGCCACCCAGTCATCGACCAGCGCGTTTGCCGGACCGGTATCGAAGGCGACGATGCCGCCGTCCGGGCTGATCCATGTCAGATTACCGACGCCCCCCAGGTTGAGCACACAGATCGGCGGCTGCAGCGGTTTCGCCAGCGCGGCGTGATACAGCGGCGCAAACGGTGCCCCCTCGCCCCCCGCCGCCACGTCGGCGCTGCGAAAATCGTTCACCACCGCGATACCGAGCCGCGACGCCAGGCGCGCGCCGTCGCCCAACTGCACCGTCACGCCGTTCTGTGGATCATGAAACACCGTCTGGCCGTGAAAGCCGACGACATCGACATCGTGCCGGGCGAGCCCGGCGCGGCCCATGAAATCCTCCACCGCCTCGGCATGAGCATCGGTGATATCTCGCACCACGGCACCCAGCGCGTCACCGGGTTCCGGCTTGTGGCCGGTGACGGCCTGCACGCGTTTTCTCAAGGACGCTTCATACGGATAAGCGCCAAAGGCGCCGCGCCGTTTCACGGTTTCGCCGTCGGTGTCGATGACGGCAACGTCGATGCCATCCATCGAGGTGCCGCTCATCAGGCCGATGGCGGTCAGGGTGCGGCCTTTTGCCGGGCCGGCTGCGTCGTCTGTATCGTTGTGCGGCAGGGTCTGCATGTGCTAATCATCCGCGCCTCTATTAAAAACAGCAAGACCCCACATGACCCAGTACAAGTCAGATTTCATCCCCAGCCTGACCGAACGTCAGTTCATGCACCAATGCACCGACCTGGATGCGCTCGACGCCAAGTGCGCCGCAGGGCCGGTGACGGCCTATATCGGCTTCGACTGCACCGCGCCCAGCCTGCACGTGGGCTCGCTTGTGTCGATCATGCTGCTCCGGCTGTTCCAAAAGACCGGCAACAAGCCGGTCGTACTGATGGGCGGCGGCACGACGCGGATCGGCGATCCGTCCGGCAAGGACGAAAGCCGCAAGCTGCTGACCGACGCCGATATCACGGCCAACATGGACGGCATCAAGACGGTGTTCGAAAAGTTTCTGACCTTTGGCGACGGGCCGACCGACGCGGTCATGGTCAACAACGCCGACTGGCTGGACGAGCTGAATTACATCGAACTGCTGCGCGACATCGGCCCGCATTTCACGATCAACCGCATGCTCGGCTTCGACAGCGTCAAGCTGCGTCTCGAGCGCGAACAGCCGCTGACGTTCCTCGAATTCAACTACATGATCCTGCAGGCCTACGACTTCGTTGAACTGTCCAAGCGCCTCGACTGCACGCTGCAGATGGGCGGATCGGACCAGTGGGGCAACATCGTCAACGGCGTCGAGTTGGGCCGCCGCATCGCCGAAAAGCAGCTGTACGGGCTGACGACGCCGCTTCTGACGACGGCGTCCGGCGCGAAGATGGGCAAGACCGCCGACGGCGCGGTCTGGCTCAACGACGATGCGCTCAGCCACTACGATTACTGGCAGTTCTGGCGCAACACCGAGGACGCCGACGTCGGCAAGTTCCTGCGCCTGTTCACGGAACTGCCGATGGACGAGATTGCGCGCCTCGAAGCCCTGGAAGGGGCAGAAATCAACGACGCCAAGAAAATCCTCGCCGACGAAGCGAGCAAACTGTGCCGGGGTGCGGACGCCGCTGCCGAGGCGCGGCGCACCGCCGAAACCACGTTCGAACAGGGCGGCATGGGCGAGACACTGCCCAGCTTCGACATCGACGGCGGAAGGCTCGATGAAGGGATCGGCGTGTTGACGCTGTTCGTCGACGCAAACCTGGCTGCCTCCAACGGCGAAGCGCGCCGGCTGATCAAGGGCGGCGGTGCAAAGATCAACGACGCCGCAGTCAATGACGAGCGCGCGGTCATCGGTCGCGACGCGGTCAATGCCGACGGCGTCATCAAGCTGTCTGCGGGCAAGAAACGCCACGCACTGATCAAGCCTGTCTGAAGACTTCCTGAAATCGGCTCATCCTTCGAGACGCTCGTTTCACTCGCTCCTCAGGATGAGGCTACGTACATAAACCTCATCCTGAGGAGCCCCGGGCTTGATCCGGGGCGTCTCGAAGGATGGCGGCGCAGATAAAACGAATTCAACGGGTCGGTGCGGGCAGCGGTTCCGGACTGATCAATGGCGATTTCGCGCCGTCCGATGCTGACGGCGACAGTGCGCCGAACAGATTCCTGAGAATTCCCGGCGTCAACGCCGACAGCGGATTGACGGTGGTGTTCGGGTCCTCGATCGGTCCCGAGATCGAGAAATTGGCGGCAAAAACCCCGCCGCCGTCTTCGCTGCCGGTCAGGATGTTGCCGAGCAAGGGAATCTTGCCGAGAAACGAATTGATCGCATAGGCCGGCACCACCGTGCCTTCGATGTTCAACACATCGGCGTGCGTATAGACCGTGCCCGACGCAGTGAAACCGATGGATGCGCCCGTCGCCTTGGCGTCGGCGATCTGCACCTCGCCGTCGGTATAGGTGAACGGAATGTCCAGTTCGGCGAAGTTCAGCCCTTCGCCCGTCAGTGCATCGACGATCCCGGTCAGCGCCATGATCGACAGCACCCGCGTCAGCAGCGGTGCATTGCGCACCCGGTAATTGACGACGCGCAATTTGCCGCGCAACGGCCGCGTCGGCGCGGCATCGTCATAACGACCGCGCATTTCGAGCTGCCCGCCGTGCAGGTTCTCGAACAGATCGAAGAAACGCAGCGCGTCGCCCGCGTTCTCGGCCTTGACGCTGAGGATACGGTTGCCCTGCGGATCGGGCGCCATGTTGACGTTCAGAGACGGACCGCCGTTCAGCTTGGCGTCGAGCAGCGCCGTGCGCCAGATACCCCGCTTGTGCACAAAAGTGCCGGACACCCCGGTTACGAATTTCTGCTGTTCGACCCACATCTTGTCCAGCTCGACGGCGATGGTCAGATCCGGCAGACTCAAGTCATCCTGTCCGGGACGGTCGCCGATCAGCCGTTCCCACAGCGGCGAGAATTCCAGTTCACGCCCTTGCAGACCGATTTCCCAACCGCCGTCGGGCCGGGAAATCACCGCGCCGGAAACATCGGTGCGGCCAAACAAAACCTGTTTCAGATTGACGCGTTCGAGGCCTAGTCCCGCCGGGCCGTACTTCACGTCGCCCTTCACCGTCAGATCGCCGGCCACCACATCGAAGCTCGGCACGCTTTTGACGAGACCGTTTTCAAGCAGGATCGTCACGTCGACCCACCCGGAATCTCCGGCGGCCTTGCGCCATTCCATCACCGGCACCCGCAACTCGGCACGTTCCAGATTGGCGTTGACGTCGACCCGCCCGCTGCGGTCGTCAAAAACCGTGTAGCGCACCGTGGCATCGACGCCTCCGGAAACGAAATCACCCGCCGGACCGGGATCGACACCAAGGTCGCGGACATTCGACAGATCGTCGATCCTGGCTGCCAGCACGTACTGCGAGCGGAACGGCGCGCGCTCGTCGAAGTTCTGATCCCAGACCAGCGCCACCGGCACCTTGCCCATCAGGACATTGCCGTCGACTTCCATTTTCTTTGTATCAACGACGAGGTTGAGCTCACCGTTATGGATATCGCGGCCAAGCACGACGTTCTTCATTTCGACGCCTGTAAGTGCCGCTTCGGCATTCACGTCGACATCGTCCACGGCCAGATCCTTGGCCAGCAGAAAGCGCATCTTCAGACCCACTTTGGCGTCGCCCGACGTCCCCTTGGGGTCGATTTTCATCGCCGATGCGAAGCCGAACGGCTTGCGGTCGATCAACTCCAGGGCGTCCCGGACCGGCGAGTCCGCCTGCAGATCGATGTTGATGTACTGGTCGACGGCCTGCAGACCGTCGATGTGTATCTCGGCCCCGGTGACGCTGATATTGCCGCTGACGCCACGCTCGACGCTGATGTCAAAGGTATCGGCATCGAACTTCATGTTCGCGTGTACATCCTTGACCGTCGGCATGCCGTGCAGATAGGTCACGTCCACGCCTTCGGCCCGCATGGTGCCGTTCAACGCGTCGAGAACATAGCTGCCGTCGTCGCGGACACGGAGCGCCAGCGCCGCATCGGCGCGGACCATGCGCCCGTTTTCCATGTGCGTGGTGACCCAGTTATAGGGATCGGGTCCAAGCTCCGCCGGCCAGTACGTCTTGAGATCGCGGACCGCGACATCGGCCAGCGTGGTTTCCGCCTTGATCCGCATTTCGCTTGCGCCGATGCCTTCGGCGCGGGCTTTCAGATCGAACACCGGACCGTTCAGGTTGAGGCTCAGACGATCAATGTCCGCCACACCCGATTTCAGGTCGATGTTGCCGGCCATGGCCACGCTGCGCAGCGGAAAGTCATGGTTGATCGGCGCGGGAATGGTCAGCTTCGTGCCTTCCGGCAGCGTTACTTCGGCGCTGTCGAGCGTCACCGACCCGGCACGGCCATTGTATATACCGTCGAGCGCGATGTTCTCGACGCTGATGACCTGTTCGAACGGCGCCGGAAGCACAAGTGTGCCGTCGTCGCCGTTGACCTTGAAACCGATGCTGTTGACGCCTTCGTCGAGCGAGATACCGACGATCAGACGACCGCTCAACGGCATGCTGATGCTTTGCAGGGCGGCGAACTTGGGGTCCAGCGAGGCGAACGACGCCGGGGAAATATCGCCGAAGGTCGCCGTCAGATCGAGCCGCCGGTCCTCGCCGTGGAACGAGCCATGCAGGGAAATGTCTGCGACCCGGTCCTCGACCTCGATCTGCAACGATCCTTCGGCCAGCAGTCCGTGCGGTGCGCGCGTCAACGTCAGATAACCGACCGGGGCCTGCCACACGCGATCCGTCATGCGGTCATCAAGCAACATCGTGGCGCCGTTGATGCGGACGGTTTCGAGATAGCTCATCGGCGAGCCGGGCTCGGGCTTCTTGATCAACCAGCCGAGCAATCCGGTGGCGAAGCGCTCGCCGCTCGGATCACCACCGGCGGCGACCTCGATGCCGAGCGCGCCGGTCGTTTCACGCCGCACCCGGATTTCCGGCCCCAGCAATTCGATGAACTTGGGCGCAAGATTGCCGCGCAAGAGCGCGCGACCGCTGAGCGACAGTGACAATTCCGGGATGCGGGCCTGGGCTGCGCCGTTTTCGCCGATGGCGCGGACGTTCTTGACCCGCAACTCGATGGCCCGGTCCCAGCCGGCCCACGTCAGCGTGGTGTCGTCGATGGCAAGGCGGAAGCTGCGGTGCCCGTCATTCAGAGCACGTTCGACGTACGGGGTCAGGAACGACAGTGACACCGGACCTTTTTGCAGTTGCCACGCAATCAATAGCGTGATGATCGCAAGCCCCGCGCCGAGGCCCCCGATCAACTGCACAAATCCGATACATGTCCGCTTGAACAACAACGCTCAAATATAACCTGTCAGACACACCTGTACGCCGGGAAATCCGAGCGAAACGATGCACTTAGTATGCATAACCGGCACTTAACGCAGAGTAAACCTAGTATAAGTGCAGCCCCGATCCTGTTTCCCGCCTGTTTTCGGCTGAATTCCGGGGAATCTCTTTTGCCTCGACCGCCAGGATGCCGTATTTCACATGGTATGAGCGACGCGTTTCCAATCGATACCGCACAATTACCCGTGGTTGCCGACGCAGAGGCTGCCGCGCGCGGCATCGCCGATTTCGACGAACGCTGCGAAGCGGACCGCGAAAATGCGCCGGACGAAATTGCGGCGGCGCAGACATTTGCCGCAACCCAGGCCGGAAAGGCCCTGCTCGAAGCGGTCTTTTCAGGCAGCCCGTTTCTCACCCAATCGCTGATGCGCGAACCGGCGTGGCTCGGGCGACTGGCCCGCGAAGGCGCCGATCACCTCGCCACCGGCATCATTGCCGAGACCCGGGGCGCGACGTCGGCGCTGAGCGACGAGGCGCAGATCATGCGCGCGCTCCGGATCGCCAAACGCCGCCTTGCGCTGACTGCGGCGCTCGCCGATATCGCCGGGCAGTGGACGTTGTATCAGGTGACCGGCGCGCTTTCCGACTTCGCCGATGCCGCCGCCGGTGCCGCAGCGAGCTTCGTCGTACGCCGCGCCGCCGAGCGCGGGGCTTTCCGGCTCAAACATGCTGACGACCCGCAAAAGCAGTCCGGCTTCATCGTCATCGGCATGGGCAAGCTGGGCGCGCGCGAGTTGAACTACTCCAGCGACATCGACCTCATCTGCCTGTACGACCACGAAATCGTCGACACCGAAAATCACGACGGCCTGCAGCAGCATGCCATCCGCATGACACGCACGCTGGCAAAAATCCTCGATGAACGCACACAAGACGGATATGTGTTCCGCGTCGATCTCAGGCTGCGTCCGGACCCGGGCTCGACACCGTTGGCGATTTCGGTGCTGGCGGCGGAGACGTACTACGAGAGTCTCGGCCAGAACTGGGAACGCGCGGCGATGATCAAGGCGCGCCCGATTGCCGGCGACATCGACGCGGGCAATGCTTTCCTGCACCACTTGCGGCCCTTCGTCTGGCGCAAAAGCCTCGACTTCGCGGCAATCCAGGACATCCATTCGATCAAGCGACAGATACATGCGCACAAGGGCGGCGGCACGGTCGCCATCAACGGCCATGACATCAAAACCGGACGCGGCGGCATCCGCGAAATCGAATTTTTCGCGCAGACCCAGCAACTGATCTGGGGCGGGCGCGAGCCGTCGGCCAGATGCAGCCGTACCATCGACGCGATCCGCCACCTGGTCGGCATGGGCCTGGTCGATGCGGCGGCCGCCGATGAACTGAACGACGCCTATGAATTTCTCCGCCGCGTCGAACACCGCCTGCAGATGCAACGTGATGAACAGACACAAACCCTGCCCGCCGACGATGACGGTATCGCGCAATTGGGGGCGTTCTGCGGCTACGCCGAAGCGTCCGCGTTCCGTGCCGATCTGCTGCACCATCTGCAGACCGTACAAGGCCATTACGTCGATCTGTTCGAAGACGCCCCGGCGCTGACGGCGGAGAACGGTCACGCCGGGAACCTTGCCTTCACCGGCGCCGAAAGCGATCCGGAAACCCTGAAGACGCTATCGAAATTCGGCTTCGCCGACCCGGCCCTGATCGATAAGTCGATCCGCGCCTGGCACCACGGGCGCGTTCGCGCCACACGGTCGACCCGCGCTCGCGAACTGCTGACGGAACTGACCCCGGCGTTGCTTTCCGCCATCGGCAAGCAGCCGGACCCGGATGCGACATTTATACGTTTCGACGCCTTCGTTTCCAGCCTGCCTGCGGGCGTGCAGTTGTTTTCGATGTTTCAGGCCTACCCCGACTTGTTGCAGCTTCTCGCCGAGATCATGGGCGAAGCGCCCCGGCTGGCGGCGCATCTGAGCCGCCGCCCGAGCCTGCTTGAAAGCGTGCTCAGCGCCGATTTCTACGATCCGTTGCCGGACGTCGACGCGCTCCGCGCCGATTGCGCCGAAGCTTTGACCGATGTCATGTTCTTCGAGGATATCCTCGATGCGACGCGGCGCTGGAACGCCGATCGCCGTTTTCAGATCGGCGTGCAACTGTTGCGTGGCGTCATCGGCGCCGGCGATGCGGCACGTTGCTTCAGCGATGTCGCCGATGCCGTCCTGCAAACGCTGATTCCGGAAGTGATCCGCGAGTTCGAGAAAGCGCACGGGCGGGTCGCCGGCGGGGCGCTTTGCGTGCTTGCGCTCGGCAAGCTGGGGTCACGCGAACTGACGCCGTCGAGCGACCTCGACCTGATTTTCGTCTATGGCGCCGACGCGCCGGATGCGACGTCCGACGGCGCACGGTCGCTCGCCGTATCGCAATATTTCAGCCGCCTCGGCCAGCGCATCATCAACGCCGTCATGTCGATGACGGCGGAAGGCACGCTGTACGAAATCGACATGCGGCTTCGGCCCAGCGGCAACAAGGGGCCGGTGGCGACGGCGCTGGACGGCTTCGAGCGCTACTACGAAGAAACCGCCTGGACGTGGGAGCACATGGCGATGGTCCGGGCGCGCGTGGTGTTCGAAACCGGTGCCATCGGCGAACGCGTCCGAGCCGTGGTGCAACAGGCCACCACAAAGACCCGCGATGCAAAGACCACGGCGAACGAAGTCGCCGCCATGCGCGGACGCATTGAAAAGGCCTACGGCACCGAGTGCATATGGGCCATCAAGCAGGTTGCGGGCGGTCAGGTCGACGTCGATTTTCTGGCGCAGTACCTGGTTCTGGCGCACGGCGCGAACCATCCTGCCGTGGTTTCCACCGATGCGGTCCGCGTCTTCGAGGAAGCCGGCGCGCTCGGCCTGATCGATGCTGCGGACGCTTCGGCGCTGGCCGACGCGAAACGCCTTTACCGCGACCTGCAAACGTTTCTGGCACTGACCATCGAAGGCGACATGACCGACGCCAAGGCCGACAAGTTTTCAGCGCCGCTACGCGAGGGTCTCGCGGAAATCACCGAAAGCGCATCGTACGAAGATCTGACGGTTCGGCTTCGGCGCACCGAAGAAACCGTGCGCGACATCTTCATCCGCTCCCTGGGCGATCCGCGAAATGCCGGTGCCGGCGAAGCCGACGGCGATGCCGCAGGGCCGGACCTTTGATCCGTTTACACATGCCAAACGTATCGTTCTAATAAGACCCGAAACAGGAGACCGCACATGCTTGAAGCTGGCGACAAGGCCCCCGAATTCAACCTGCCCGTAAACGGCGACGCGATGTTGTCGTCAAAGGATCTGCGCGGCAAGACGGTGGTTATGTATTTTTACCCGAAGGACATGACCCCCGGATGCACCACGGAATCCCAGGATTTCCGCGACCGCTTCAAGGATTTTGAAAAAGCCGGCGCCGTCGTGCTCGGCGTATCCAAGGACAGCGTCAAACGTCACGACAAGTTCGTCGAAAAACAGGACCTGCCGTTTCAACTCGTGTCCGACGAAAACGGCACGCTATGCGAAGATTTCGGCGTCTGGGTCGAAAAGAACATGTACGGTCGCAAGTACATGGGTATCCAACGCGCAACCTTTGTCATCGACGCCAAGGGCGTGATTTGCCATGTCTGGCCGAAGGTCAAGGTAAAGGACCATGCGGCTGCGGTTCTCGAAGTTGTGAAGAACCTTTAACGCATTGAAATAAAGTGTTTTTTCTCATCCGCGCTCGACGATTCGGCCGTTTATCCCGATATTGCACCGCGCGGGTGAGAAAGTGCGTTATGATATCGGTCGCTGACGCCGTGGAGAGCCGCGCCATATGAACGAACGCACGCACACCCACTCTTCCGACTCACGCCTTGTCGTCGGGATTTCATTGCTTTTGGCGATCGCGTTTTCGGCGTTTCTATATGTGAGCTATGACCGGGTCAGCGGCATCAATGCCGCCTGGCAATCGCAACAAGCGCACGAAACCCGGAAATCCAACGCCCTCGCGGAACTCTATCGCCACATGGGCTACACGGGGCTGATCCACAATTTCAAAAACTACGTGCTGCGCCAGGACGATACTTATCGCCAGAAAGCGGAAGTCGACATCGCGCTGTCCCTTGATGCCGTTCAGCAACTGCTGGATCTGAACCCGACGCCCGTTGAAAGAGACGCCATCGACACTGTCCGGGATGTCATCGAGACCTACCGCGACCGTCTCGGCGACGCGCACCTGGCTTTCGCCGGAGGGCTTACGCCACGCGAAGTGGATGCCCTTGTCCGCGTCGACGACAAGGCGGCATCGCGCGCCATGACGCAGATGCAGGAAGTCTCGATACGCCTGAGCGAGGACTCACTGGAAGCAACCGATCACGCAATCAAGGAAACCTTGCGGCTTCTGATCGGCGGGCTCGCGGTATTGCCGGTGATCATGATCGGCGCTTTCGTTATCATCCGCTTTATCTATAAGGTCGACGACATGCGCATCCAGAACAAGCGCCAGAGCGACCTTCTGGAGCGGACTCTGGAGACCGTCAACCAGGGCATTTCGATGGTTGACGACAAGTTGAACCTCGTCGTCATGAACAACCGCTTTTACGAGCTTCTGGACTTCCCCAAAGACAAGATGCCGCCCGGCACGCCGCTCGAAGTCGCGTTTCGCATCAACGCCGAACGCGGCGAATACGGCACCGGGAATTTACAGGCGCAAATCGACGAGCGCCTGGAACTGGCGCGGAAATTCGAACCGCACGAGTTTACCCGTGAACGCCCGGACGGCACTATTCTAGAAATTCGCGGCATGCCCATCCCGGGCGGCGGGTTCGTCACCACATATGCCGACATCACGCGCCGGGTCCGCGCCGAAAAAGAAGCCGAAGCCGCCCGTAACAAGTTGATCGACGCCATTGCCGTGATGGACGAGGCCTTCGTCTATTTCGACGCCGACGACAAGCTGGTGATGTGCAACGAGAAATACCGGGAATATTATCCAAAATCCGCCGATTTGTTCGTCCCCGGCAACACTTTCGAACACATTATCCGCGAAGGCGCCAAGCGGGGCGAATACCTGATTGCAGAAGAAGAAATCGACGACTGGGTGCGTGAACGAACCGCCGAACACAAGGTCTCCGACCGCACGTTCGAACGAAAAATGGCATCGGGACGCTGGCTGAAGGTAACCGACCGGAAAACCCCCGACGGTGGCTCGATCGGCTTTCGGGTCGATATTACGGAACTCAAGGAGGCACGGGAATCCGCGGAGGCAGCCAACGTCGCCAAATCGTCGTTCCTCGCCAACATGAGCCACGAAATCCGCACCCCGATGAACGCCATCATCGGGCTTAGCCGACTGGCATTGAAAACCGACATCCCGCCGCGTACCCGCGACTACCTGGAAAAGGTTTCCAACTCCGCGCAGGCACTGCTCGGCATCATCAACGACATTCTCGATTTCTCGAAACTGGAAGCCGGCCGGATCGATATCGAACACGTACCGTTCCGCCTCGACGACGTGTTGCAGAACGTTGCCACGCTGATCAGCGAACCGGCCCAGAAAAAGAACATCGAAGTGCTGTTCCGCACCGACCGCGACGTATCACGCGCAGTGATCGGCGACCCGCTTCGGTTGGGGCAGGTTCTGACCAACCTCGTCAGCAATGCCGTCAAGTTCACGGACACCGGCGAGGTTGCGGTGCACGTCGCGCTGGTCGACGGCGCCAAGGATCGCGGGCACTTCCGTTTCTCCGTACGCGACACCGGCATCGGCATGAACGAGGAACAGCAAAGAAAATTGTTCACGCCATTTACCCAAGCCGACACCTCGACGACGCGCGAATACGGCGGCACCGGCCTCGGCCTGACGATCACCAAGGAACTGGTGGAATTGATGGGCGGCACCATCGCGCTTGAAAGCACACCGGGCAAAGGCAGCATGTTCACCGTCGAATTGCCGTTCGACCTGCAAAATGACGATGCGCGGCGCGCGTTGCCGACCTATATCGCGCCCGACAAGTTGCGGGTTCTGATCGTCGACGACAATGTGACGGCACTGGATATACTCGCCGACACGCTCCGCAGCCTGCACTTTAAAAGGATCGATTGCGAAACCGATCCGAAAGCCGCCATCGGCATGTTCCGCGACAGCATCGAAAAAGACGCCGCCTATGACATCGTGATCGTCGATTGGCGCATGCCCGACATGGACGGCCTCGACGTTGCCCGTAAGATCAAGAAGCTTTGCGGCGCCGACAGGACGCCGGCGATATTCCTGGTTTCCGCGCACGACCGTCTCGATACCATGCGTCAGGCCGATCAGGCCGGATTGGCCGGGTTCCTGGTCAAGCCGATCAACACGTCGCTGCTGATCGATGCGATTGCCGAGTATTTCTCCGATGATATCTCGAAGGGTTCGAACGGTCGCCCCGATGCGTTCGCCGACGAAAAGGTGCTGAGCGCGATCAACGGTCTCAAGGTTCTGGTCGCCGAAGACAACGACATCAACCAGCAGGTCGCCGCCGGTATTCTCGACGAAGCGGGCGTACTCTACGAGATGGCGGACAATGGCCGTATCGCGTTTGAATACATGCGCGATACCCCGAAAGACATCGATATGATCCTGATGGATCTGCAGATGCCGGAAATGGACGGCTACGAGGCGACACGGCAAATTCGCACCCTGCCCGGCATGGCCACGATCCCGATCATCGCCATGACCGCACATGCCATGAACGAGGAACGCGACGCGTGTATGCAGGCCGGAATGAACGATCACATACCGAAACCGATCGATGCCAATTACCTGTTCAAGACCATCGCATTATGGGCGCCCACCGAGAAAACCCGGCCGGCCGGAAGCAAAGCAGGGGCACCGCCGGAACCGGACAGCAAGACCGCCGATGCGGACGCGGGGAACGGTGATGCCGAGGACCTCAACGCCACCCTGACCTCAAGCGACTCCGATGCCTTCGATTTCGAAGGAGCCAAGGCGAGGCTGGGGCTCGACAAAGCGTTCTTCGTCCGTCTGCTCGGGGACTTCAATGCCAAGTATGCGAACTTCGATGCCGAACTCACGGACGCCATCGCCGCCGGCGATATCAAAACCGCATCTCGGCTGGCGCATACTGTCGGCGGCCTTGCCGGCACCATCGGCGCGGAAGAGCTGCAGCGCGAATGCCGGGCGCTCGAAAAAGCATTCGACGACGGCGTCGGTGCGGATGCGGACACCGCCCCGGTCATTGCCGCGCATGTCCGGGTCAAGGATATCCTGGACAAGATGGTCCCGGACGAGAGCGAAAGGTCGCCTGTTGCCGCACCGCCGCCCTCCGCACCCACGAATCTCAGTCGTCTGATCGAGGAATTGGACGGCGCGCTTAAATCCAGGCGGATTTCGGCGCGAAACCATCTGAATGAGCTGGAAAATGCACTCCACGGCGCGGCCCCGGCAACTTTCAAGGATCTCAAGCAAGCCGCCGACAGTCTCGACTTTGATAAAGCGCGCGAAATCCTTCATAAACTAGGGAAGGAAGTCAGCGGACACGAGGGTGGTACTGCGTGAACATACCTGAGAGCGAATCGAAAATTCTCATCGTCGATGACGAACCTTTGAATATCGAGGTGTTGGGCAGCACGCTGGAAGCGCTTGGCGAAGTACTTTTCGCCACCTCCGGTGCGGAAGCGATCGAACTGGCCGTTCAGGAAAATCCCGACATCATCATTCTCGATGTGAACATGCCGGACATGGACGGTTATGAGACGTGTCGCACGCTCAAGGAAACGCCGGGCGCGGAAAACATCCCCGTCATCTTCGCCACCGCAAATTCCGACGCCACGGACGAGGCCAAAGGCTTTGAGATCGGCGCCGTCGATTACGTTTCGAAGCCGGTCAGCGCAGCGGTCGTCGTTGCGCGGGTCAAAAACCACCTGCAACTGAAACGATATCGGGATTACCTGGAAACCATCGCCTTTGTCGACGGCCTCACGGGGGTTCCCAACCGCCGCAGTTTCGACCAGCACATCCGCGCTGAATGGCAGCGGGCGACGCGCGGCGGCACCGAGCTTTCGCTGCTGCTGATCGATATCGATCACTTCAAGCAATACAACGACACCTATGGCCACCAAGCCGGCGATGCCTGTCTGACGTTGGTAGCCAAGGCGCTGTCGTCATCGGTACATCGACCGGGCGACCAGGTGGCGCGGTACGGCGGCGAGGAATTCGTCTGCGTCCTGCCGTCGACCAACCTCGAAGGCGCCGAGCAAATCGGCGCAACGCTTCGCGATGCCGTGAACTTCCTGAAAATCCCGCACAAGTCGTCGAGCGTCTGCGGCCATGTGACGATCAGCGTCGGCGGCGCGACCGTCGCGCCGGATCAATCCATCGACATCGGCGATCTGATCGGCGCCGCGGATGCCAATCTTTACAAAGCAAAATCCGAAGGCCGCGACCGGGTCATCGTATCCTGAACGTGCGGCGCCCGCAGCGCCACCCGGCCCTCCCCTCTCACAGCCTTCCAACCGGCGCTGAGAGCGGTTAGTCTCTCCGTCACACAATTTATCCCGGCAAATCAGGAGGCCGCTCATGGCCGAAGAAAACGGTGCGAAGCGCAAAAAGGGCAAGGGCAAGAAGAAAGCCTCGAAGGCCAAACTGCTTATTCCGATCCTTGGCGGGATATTTATTTTTATCGCGGCAGGCGGTGGCGGCGCATACTACATGGGCTGGATACACGCCATCATGGGGTGGCAGCAGCCGCGCAGCCATGCCGAGCTGGAACTCGGCAAGCCGGTCTTTCATCCGCTGCCGGAAATTCGCACCGACCTGAAAACCGGCGAATGCCGCGCGCCGTTCATGCGCGCCGTCATTCATGTGCAATTGATGCCGGAAGACGTCAACCGGCTGCAGGATGCCGAAATGCAGGTGATGGACGCGATCCTGACGCACCTGCGCGGTCAGGAGCGTCAGCACGTGGTCGGCAAGGCAGGCTCGGAACGGCTGCGCTTCGAGCTGGTGCAGATCATCCAGAACATCATTGCACCGGCGCAGGTACACACCGTGCTGTTCAAGGAGCTGGTGGTGCAATGACGGGGCGGCTCAACGGAAAGACGGCGGTCATCACCGGCGCCGGGTCGCCGGACGGCATCGGCCGCGCCACGGCAAGGCTGTTCGCGGCCGAGGGCGCGGCCTGCGCGCTCATCGACATCAACGAGGCGGGCCTGAAAGAAGCGGCGGCGGAACTGGGGCCTGCGCACCGCAGCTATGTCTGTGACGTCGCCGACGCGGCCGCCGTCAAGGCGACGGCTGCAAGCATCACTGCCGACTTCGGGCGCATAGACATCCTGATCAACAATGCCGGCATCGTGATGGGAACGCCGTTTGCCGAGATTTCCGAAGACGAACTCGACAATGTGCTCGGCGTCAATCTCAAGGGTAATTTCTTCATGGCCCAGGCTTGCCTGCCGGCGATGTCTGACGGCGGCGCCATCGTCTGCATCGCTTCCATCGCCGGGCAGAACGGCGGCGGCGTCTTCGGGCGCTCGCACTACGCGGCCGCCAAGGCCGGAATCATGGGGCTCGCCAAAGCCCTGGGCCGCGAACTCGCACCACAAGGTATCCGGGCGAACGCCGTCGCCGCAGGCCCCGTCGACAACGACTTTACCGGCGGACGCATGACGGCCGAGATAAAGGCCGATCTCGCGGCCAAAGTGCCGCTCGGCCGCCTCGGCACATCGGATGACATCGCCAACGCGTGCCTGTTTCTCGCAAGCGACATGTCGTCGTTCATCACCGGCAGCGTGCTCGACGTCAACGGCGGGCTGCATATCCACTAGGAAGTGCGAAGCTACGCCGCGCTTTCTTCGGTGTCCTTGATCTTCGCCGCCAGCGCCGCTTCCAGGAACATGTCGATGTCGCCGTCCAGCACCGCACCGGTGTTCGACGTTTCCGCCTCGGTGCGCAGATCCTTGACCATCTGATAGGGCTGCAGCACGTAGGAACGGATCTGCCTGCCCCAGCCGATTTCGGTCTTGGTATCTTCGGTTGCCTGCGCCGCATCCTCGCGCTTTTTCAGCTCCATCTCGTACAAGCGCGCACGCAACATGGCCATCGCCTGGGCACGGTTCTTGTGCTGCGAACGGTCGTTCTGGCACTGCACGACGATGCCGGACGGCTGGTGCGTGATGCGGATCGCGCTTTCCGTCTTGTTGACGTGCTGCCCGCCGGCGCCGGACGCGCGGTACGTGTCGACGCGCAAGTCCTTGTCGTCGATGTCGATATCGATGTTGTCGTCGATCACCGGCGATATCCATGCGGATGAAAAGCTGGTGTGGCGGCGTGCCGACGAATCGTACGGCGAAATGCGCACCAGACGGTGCACGCCGCTTTCGGTCTTGAGCCAGCCATAGGCGTTTTCGCCGGAAATCTTCAACGTCGCCGACTTGATCCCGGCTTCTTCACCGGGGCTTTCTTCGAGCCATTCGACCGCATAGCCGTGCTTGTCCGCCCAGCGCGTATACATGCGCAAAAGCATTTCCGCCCAGTCCTGCGCCTCGGTGCCGCCGGCCCCGGCCTGAACCTGAAGGAAGCAGTCGTTCTCGTCGGCTTCGCCCGACAGCAGTGTCTTGAGCTGCGCCTTCTGGGCGCGTCCGAGCAGTTCCTTCATGGACTCCTCGGCTTCGGCCATGACGTCATTGTCGCCTTCGGCCTCGGCGAGTTCCAAAAGGTCACAGGTGTCTTGCAGGTCGTTGTATAGACCGTCGACTTCCTTGATACCGGATTCGACCTTGGTACGCTCGCGCATCAGCGCCTGCGCCTTGTCGGGGTCGTCCCAGAGATCAGGGCTTTCGGCGAGCGCGTTCAGTTCTTCGAGACGGAGTTTTGCCTGATCGTAGTCAAAGATGCCTCCTTAGCAGTCCTGCGGACTGCTCGATCTCGTCGGCCATGGATTGAAGTTCTGCGCGCATGCGGGGATGTCCCTTCGTTATGTTCCGGATGTCTATTTAGCGGTCGCAACGCCCAGGCTCAAGGCCGGTCGTTATCGTCCCCCTCACCCGGCGCTTCACGCCACCCTCTCCCTAGGGAGAGGGGCAGGATGACGGGTGCGCAACAACCGGGTTTCGCGCGTTGCGGAACAGGCATAAAGTCCGGGCATGGAAATCGATTACTCGACACTTGGCGTTTTCATGGCCGCGTCGCTGGCGCTCTACATCGCGCCCGGCCCGGACATGATCTATGTCGCGACCCGCGCCATGGGACAGGGGCGGCGCGCCGGCATGCTCTCGGCATTCGGCGTCTCGACGGGCGTCCTCGTGCACATGTTCGCCGCGTCGTTCGGGCTGGCTGTGCTGCTGCAGGTCTGGCCGACGGCCTTTGTCGTCATCAAATGGGCGGGGATCGCGTATCTGGTCTATCTCGGCATACGTATGTTGCTGAGCAAACAGCACGACCTCGACCTCGCCCCGACACGGCACGCGCGCAGTGACTGGCGGCTGTATCGGCAGGGTTTCTTCTGCAACATCCTGAACCCTAAGATCGCATTGTTCTTCCTCGCCTTTCTACCGCAGTTCACTGACGCCGCGCTCGGCGACGTGACGCTGCAGATGTTGTTTTTCGGAGCCGTGTTCGCCACCGGCGGGCTAGCGTGGATTTTGATGATCGCCTACGTGTTTGGCCATGCCGGCAACTGGGTCGCACGTCATCCGCGCGCGCTCAGGGCACAGAAATGGATTACCGGTTCGTCTATGTTGGGACTGGCGTTGTTTGTCGCGCTGGAAGAGCGCGCGAGTTAACGGGCGCTGGAAGAGCGCGCGAGTTAACGGGCGCTGGAAGAGCGCGCGAAACGAAATCAGTAAAGCCCGCCGGTCGCCGCCCCGGCACATGGAAATTTCCGCCCCGAACCTTCCATAGCTTCGAACAGCGTGATTACATCCTATGATGGAGGTGCCGATGCGCGTGCTGTTTGCGATATTCATTGTTCTTGCCCTGTCCACGGGCCTTTTCGGCGCGTGCCCGATTGCCATCGCCGGTGCGACGAACGGGACGCCCGAAACGCGTCCCACGATCGAGGAGCTCACGAAGGAATCGGAGCAGCTGGAGCGGCAGTCGAAGGCGCTGAAAGATGCCATCGACAAGCAGCTACCGCATCAGGACATAAAACTGGCCTACGATAATTTCAATGACCGCGACCGCTCCCCGATCCAGGACGGACCGCTGGAAGCCTTCAACGAGCTTCGCATATTCGCCCTTCGACTTGAGGCCGACCTGGTGCGCAACAACCTCGCCTATGTCGAAGAAAAAAGCTGGGATGCCGATTTCGTCGAAATCTTTCGCCGCGTCGTCACCTGGGCGGAGGACATGAAAACCCGGCCCGGCGAATACGTGTGGCGGCAGGCCAAAATCGAGGAAGAGCGGGGATTGCATCCGAAAACCGACAGGTATGTAGGTTCTTTCTTACGCCATCTGGCTTCCGACAAAGATTATCCACCGGCATTATACGCAACGGCAATAAATATACTGGAGACCAAACCGGAGGAATTGGATTACGCCGTGATTCTACTCGGAAACATCGCCGATGTCGGCCATGAAGCAGGATTGCGCAAACTCATCGAAATACACGTCAATCAACGCGAGAAGCGATACTATCCAGGCTCCGCACTTTACTGGATCGAACGCGGCGAGAAATTCGGTTTCGACATGGCCGGTTGGCGGTCCATCGTCGAGCCATTTCTGACCGACGAGGACCGCCGCTGGGCGGAGAGGTTCCTTGAACTCGGACGCCCCCCGAACGAATGGGAGTACTGAACCATTCTCAGCCACCGGCTTGAGACTTATTACAGCCCCCCAGCAGCAGCCCGCCTGCCCGCCCCGGCACATGGGAAATTTCCGCCCCGATCCTTCCATAGCCTTGATCGGCATGATTACATCCTATGATGGAGGTCCCGATGCGTGTGCTGCTGCCGATGTTCGTAGTTCTTGCCCTGTCCACGGGCCTTTTCGGCGCGTGCCCGATTGCCATCGCTCAAACGCCGGCCCCGATACCCAACGAGACACCCGAAACGCATCCCTGGACCGACGAGCAGCGCGATAAAGTGCTCAAACATATCGAACGGGAAAACCGCAAAATTGACTACACGGTGCCGCATTCGAAACTGAAGGACGCAATCAAAGAATTCGCCCGAGAGCCGCTTTCGAGTTTCAACGACCTGCGTATTCTCGCCATCAGTGTGCCGCCGGATGCGGTCCGCATGAACCTGGACTATGCGGAAACGCACGATCTGGACCCGGACCTTGTGGAAATTTTTCGGCGCGTCGTGGCGTGGGCCGAAGATTTGCGCGCGAATGACGGCGCGGCGGTGTGGAAGCAGGCGGAGATTGAGGCGAAACGCAATCTGCATGACACCGATGACCATGTCGTGTGGCATCTGAGGCATATGGCTATCGACAAGAAATACCCGCCTGCCCTGCACCAATATGGACTAGAGCTACTCGCCAAGGCAGGCGACGATCCAGAGCCGCTCGGCGCGCTTTGGGCATTTGAAGATGCCGCTCATCAACATTACGAACCGTCGATCCGTCAACTCATCGACTTTTTCATTGCCGCAACACACTTCGGAAAGCATCGAGGTGTCGCCTATTATTGGTTCCGGCGCGGCGAACTGCGCGGCTACGACATGGGCCGATGGCGGTCCTGGATGGCCAAAAACGTGACCGGCCAGGACCGCGCATGGGCGGAAAAATATTTGCAGGCGAAAACCTATCCGCCCGATTGGGACTATATGTACTAGTCGTATCCGTCGCCAATCTGACCGGCGCGGCATGCATTTAGTTTAGCGACTGCCTTCGCGTGCTCCTTAACAGCGGCGTTGAAGTTCTTTTCCGCCGCCTCTTGTTCCTTTTCGGCGGCGGCAACTTCTGCTTCGAGTTGTTTCAACGTCTCGACATAGGCTCTTCGACGCCGTCGCGCCTCTTCGATGGTCATCGCATCTCCGACACCGCCTGCGACATTTCTGCTCGCCAGGAACTGCCAAAGAAGCGCGATGCTCCTCGCTCGCTTGCCGCCACCTGTCTTGGGCGGTGGCGGCGGCAGTTTCGGACGCCTGCGCTCGTATTCGTTCGGCGGCGCTGGCGGATCGGCTTTCAGACCGTTCTGACGATGCTCTTCAAGCGCGCGCTCGGCTGCGGCCAGCCTCGCGTTGGCATCCATTTGCCGCCGACCGGCCGCGTTCCAAGCCTGCGACATCTCATAAACCTTGATTGAGCGTTTATTGCAGTTCGGCTTCGGCTTCTCGGGCTTTTCATCCGGCTTTTCAACCGGCTTGTCATCGGGCTTGCCGTCATCGGGCTTGCCGTCAGGTTTACCGTCATCTGGCGGTTTTGGCGCATCCGCGCTGGTCTTTTGTGCGAAGGCCTTGAGCACCGCCGCGCGCCGTGCGGGATCGATGCCCGCGCCGGGATCGCTCTCGGCGTCGGCCTCGTCCAGCCAATCGGCCAGGTCCGCACGCTGCGGGCCGGTCATGCTGCCCTCCATGGACGCGCGCACCCGCGCCGCGCGGGTCTTGTCCGCGCGTTGCAGTTGGCGGATGAAGTCGACCGTTTCCGCCTTGCCGTCGTCGTTTTCGGCAAAGGCGCGGGCGTAAAGCCCGGGCACGAGACCATCCGCCCCGGTCCCCTTCAAGTGGGTAACCAGCCGCGCGTTGGCCGATGACTGTTCCGTGCGCAGCCGCTTTGACGTGCGCGAGCGTTTGGGTGCCGGGTCGGCGCCAAGCGCTTTCAACACCCCGCCGATCAGCCGCGCCGTCGGCCCGCCGACACGCAGCAAACCGTCTTGTTTCAGGCCGGTTTCGGCTTGCAGGCGTTTGATGCCGTTTTGCAACGGCGCACCGTAAAGACCGGTCGTGCCGCCGGTCGGCTTGAGGTCCAGATGCCCGGTCACGCCGAGCGCGTGCTCGACCGAGCGGACGTCGTCTTCACCGTTGACCGACTTCGGCCCGACGGCTTTTTTTAACGCGAGCGGCGCGGCTTCGGTTTCGGTTTCGCCGGACTGCTTCGCGGTTGTGCCGGTGCCCTCGCGGGGCGCCAGCGGGTCAGCGGTCATGATGGACGGGGCGGAAGCGCGCGAACGCACGTCCTCGTCGCGCACATCGCCGTCCGTATCCACGGACGACATGCTGCGCGCGATCCCCGTCCACCGACCGTAAGGTCGCATGGACATAGGATACTCCTGTACAAACAGTTATGAGGACGGCGTTATCCGTCTTTGGAGAGGGCCCGGCGGTGCACCTTCGGGTGCGACCGTCGCTCCGGGTTATCCTGCCCAACGCGGGCGCCGGAAAATCAGGGTGCCAATGTATACCAATACGGGTATTTTGTCAATATATTCGCCGATTCGTCATCGGAACGCACCCTAACCGGTCAGTAAAGCCCGCCGGTGCCTGTCGATGGTGCACCGGAAATATTCGATCCGGACGTGGAGTCCGTCCACCCCTGCCCCTCGATCACGCTGGCGTCGGCGCTGGGCGTGGTGCCTTCCTTGAAGGCTTCGAGGATGACGTTGGTTTCGCCCGGACGGATCGGCAGCCCGGTACGCGCGTTGACGCGGACAAGGCGGATGCCCGGCGGCGTGCGGAACGGGATCGCCGGCTGATCGGCCAGCGCTTCTTTCATGAAGTCGCGGAATACCGGTGCGGATACGGACGAGCCGGTCTCGTGGCGGCCGAGCGGTGTCGGCTCGTCAAAGCCGACGAACACGCCGACGGCAAGGTCGGGCGAAAAGCCGATGAACCAGGTATCGCGTTCCTCGTTGGTGGTCCCCGTCTTTCCGGCGAGCGGCTTCTTGATCTCGGAAATACGCCGCCCGGTGCCGCGCTCGATCACGCCGCGCAGCATGCTGACGATCTGATAGGCGCTTGCCGGATCGGTGATCTGCGGGCGCTTGTCGGGAATCTGCGGCACCCGCTGCCCGCGCCACGCGTCGGCGCGGCAGTCCGGACAGTCGCGTCCATCGTGACGGTACACCGACCGCCCGAGCCGGTCCTGCACCCGGTCGATCAGCGTCGGCGTGATCTTCTTGCCGCCGTTGACCAGCATCGCATAGGCCGTGGTCAGGCGGATCAGCGTGGTTTCCCGGGCGCCCAGCGACATCGCCAGCGTCTGCGGCAGATCGTCGACGATACCGAAGCGCCGCGCATACTCGGCGATCCGTTCCATGCCGATGGTCTGCGCCAGACGCACCGTCATCAGGTTCCTGGATTTCTCGATGCCGAGGCGCATCGTCGACGCCCCGTAGAATTTCTTACCGTAGTTGGCGGGCCGCCATTTCGGCAGTCCCGGCCCCTGATCAATGACGAACGGCGCGTCCAGAATACGTGTCGACGGCGTGAAGCCCATGTCGAGACCGGCCAGATAGACGAACGGCTTGAACGCCGAGCCGGGCTGGCGCGCGGCCTGTGTCGCGCGGTTGAACTGGCTGCGCTCGAACGAATAGCCGCCGACCATGGCCAGCACGCGGCCGGTATGCGGATCGATGGCGATGATACCGCCGTTGACGGCGGGAATCTGCTGCAGGCTATAGACGCCTTCGGGCGTTTTCTTTTCTTTGTCCGACGGCGTCGCGGGTTCGACGATGACGACGTCGCCCGCCGTCAGCACATCCGACGGCTTTTTGATCTGCGCGCCGCGTTTCTGGTCGTCCAGCGCCTCGCGCGCCCATGTCAACTCGTCCAGTGGAATGATACCCGGCTTGCCGTCCTCGACGCCGATGCTGGCATAGCCCTTGGCGTCGTCGACGCCGATCACCACCGCAAGCTGCTTTTCACCGATGCCCTTTGGCCGCGTGATCGACCCCAGGTAAGTGCGCCAGTCGAGCGGCACATCCAGCCGCTGGCCGGCCGGCGCCGTCGTCACCGGACCGCGATAACCGTGGCGGCGATCGTACGCTTCGAGGCCTCGCCTCAGCACATGGCGGGCAATGCCCTGCAGTTTCGGATCGAGCGTCGTGCGCACCGACAGTCCGCCCTGATAAAGCTGGTCCTCACCGAAGCGCTGCACCAGTTCGCGGCGCACTTCCTCGGTAAAGTAATCCGCCTGCACGAACTCCGTTTCCTCGCGGCTGGCGACCAGAAGCGGCTCCTCGGTCGCGGCGCGCGCCTCGTCGGGTGAGATTCGTCCGTCTTCGAGCAGGCGGCCGATGACCCAGTTGCGCCGACCCTTGGCGGCGGCGTGCTTGGACACCGGGTTATAGTTATTGGGTGCCTTGGGCAATGCCGCCAGATACGCCGCCTCGGCAATCGACAACTGGTTCAGCGATTTGTTGAAATAGTTGAGCGCCGCCGCCGCGACCCCGTACGAGCCGTAGCCCAGATAAATCTCGTTCAGATACAGCTCGAGAATCCGGTCCTTGGTGAACGCGCGCTCGATGCGGACCGCGAGAATGGCTTCCTTGATCTTGCGGTCGAACGATACCTCGTTGGTCAAAAGGAAGTTCTTGGCGACCTGCTGGGTAATCGTCGATGCGCCGACCAGACGGCGGCCGGTGGCGATATGCTGCAGGTTGGTGACGACGGCGCGCGCGACGCCGACGAAATCGATCCCCGAATGCTGATAGAACGACTTGTCCTCGGCCGACAGGAACGCATCGACGACGCGCCGGGGCATCGCCTCGATCGGCACGAAGGCGCGCTTTTCGATGGCGAATTCCGCCAACAGCCGCCCGTCACCTGCATGCACGCGGGTCATCACCTGCGGATCGTACGTCGCAAGTTGCCGGTAATCGGGCAAATCGCGGCCGAATTTATGCAGCACGTAAAGCGTGCCGCCGCCGACACCGGCCGCCGCCAAAATCAACAGCGAAAACGTTATCAACGTGAATTTCAGGAGAAACTTCATATCCGGGCGTTACGTCCGTTGTTCATGCCGCCATTGTGTAGCACAGCCGCCCCAAAATGCGGAGTCCGTAGCGTCACGTATCGCAAGAATGTGACCAATCCGTGGCAAATCGGATACGCGTGCCGACACCCGGCAATATCTGGTGAATTCAAGGGGGCGCACAGGAAATCAGGGACGGCTGGCGCTTTCGATCTTGTTAAAATAACGATCGACGGCCCCGGCAATGGACTGCGCCAGTTTGCGGCGGTGCGATTTGGACCGCAGCGCACGCTCGTCCTGTTTATTGGACAGGAACCCCAACTCGATCAGCACCGACGGAATATCCGGTGCCTTGAGCACCGCGAACCCGGCAAAACGGTGCGGATTTCGCAGGATTTTAACCCGGCCTTTAAGCTCGTCGACCAGCAGTGCCGCCAGCTTGGCGGACTGGTTCATGGTTTCGCGCTGCGCCAGATCGATCAGGATGTTGGTGACTTCGGCGCTTTCATGCGTCAGATCGATCCCGGCGATCAGGTCGGCCTTGTTTTCACGCTCGGCAAGTTGCGCGGCCTCTTTGTCCGAGGCGCGCTCCGACAGTGTATAGAGTGACAGTCCCCGGGTGCCGCGATTGCGGATGGTGTCGGCGTGCAGCGAAATGAACAGATCGGCCTTCATGTCGCGGGCCCGTTCGATACGGCCGCGCAGCCGAATGAAAACGTCGCGGTCTCGGGTCAGCTTGACGTCGAAGCGCCCGGTCGATTCCAGGTGCGCCTTGAGATCGCGCGCTGCGGCCAGCGTGATGTGCTTCTCGTAAATGCCGGAAACGCCGATCGCGCCCGGATCGACGCCGCCATGGCCCGGATCGATGACGATGATACGTTTTCGCGCATAACCCGGCACCGGCGGCTTCATCGGCACGCGGAGCGACGCCAGCTTCGTCTGCCCCGCCGTGCTTTGCGTGCTGACCTTGGCCGACGGTGCGGCGAGACCCGTGGGCGGCGTCGGCTTCACCGGCATCGCGGCGGCCTTGGCAACCGGCTGGGCGGCGGTGTCCGCCTTCGGCTGAGGTTGAGGGGTCGTTTGCGTGCGAGGTTTCGGCTGCACCGGTTCGGCACTAACGATTCGCGTTTCCGAACCACGCACCACCAGCGGCGGCGCGCCGACACTTTGCAGGAACGCCTTGCCCGAGGCGCGCGCCAGATCGATCACCAGACGGTCCGGCTGTCCGCCCGCGCCCGGCAGCGAAATCGCATCATGGACCCGGCCCGGTTCGCGCAGATCGACGACGATGCGCGAGTTACCGGGCTGGAACAGGCCGTATCTCAGCTTCGACAGCAAACCGGTATTCGACGGCAAGGGCCGCGGCGGCAGCCGCCAACCGACTTCGGGAAGATCGATGACAAGGCGCGCCGGTCCGGCCAGCGTAAAGACCTTGGCGTTCACCGGACGGTCGAGATCGACGACGATCCGCGTCGACAGGCCATGCTTGCCGACACGGATATCCGTGACTTCCGCATCCGCCGCAAATGCCGACGGCGCCACAAGCGCCGCGACGAAGAACGCGGATAAAAACAGGCGCAGGCCGCCAATGCCCATATTTTGCGTCCGCCAGTCCTAAAAATTTACCATATTTAGCCGTTTATAGACGTCCGGCACACCCGCTCTCAAGCATTACTCGACGTATCGGCGTCATTATTATGACATTGTGGAATTTAAATCCTACGGTTATGTTAACGAAGATCGCTTGATGCGATCCCGTTTCTGATCCGCCGCCCAGTGCAAAGCACCCAGTGCCCCGCACCGAACGGGCCCGGATTTTGTGTGCCGGACATGCTTTCGGCACCACCCAATTCGAGGTTTTTTCACATGCCGGTGCAAGCCGCCCGAAAGATCGACACGAAAATGACCGGAATGCCGATGCGCGTCCGGGGCATTGCCGTGGCCGTTTCCCGAGGCGCCGCCGGTTTTCATCACACCAATCGGCACGTACACCCCTTGACCGTCCAGCTTCCATGCGAAACGACAAGTGCGTGCGTGCCCCGGAGTTTCAACTTAAATGGCTACCAAACGCATGCTAATCGACGCCTCCCACCCGGAAGAGACACGGGTGGTTGTGCTGTCGGGGAACCGGGTCGAAGACTTTGATGTCGAAGTCGAATCCCGCCGTCAACTCAAAGGGAATATCTATCTCGCAAAAGTAACCAGGGTCGAACCGTCCTTGCAGGCGGCATTCGTCGAATACGGCGGCAACCGCCACGGGTTCCTGGCTTTCAGCGAAATTCATCCCGACTACTACCAGATTCCGGTCGCCGACCGCGAAGCCCTCATCGCCGAGGAAGAGGACGCGCAGCGCGCGGCCCAGCAGGCGCTTGAGGATGAAGAACCCGACGCCAACGTCGAGGAAGTCGGCGGCGAGGACGAAATCGACGAAGCGGAGAAAACCCGTCGCCCGATGGTCGACCGGCGCCGCTATAAAATTCAGGAAGTCATCAAGCGCCGGCAGATTCTGCTGATCCAGGTGGTCAAGGAAGAACGCGGCAACAAGGGCGCGGCACTGACGACGTACCTGTCGCTGGCCGGCCGTTATTGCGTATTGATGCCGAACACGGCGCGCGGTGGCGGGATTTCCCGCAAGATCGCGTCCGGTCAGGACCGCAAGCGCCTGAAATCGATCCTTTCCGACCTCGGCATTCCGGACGGCATGGCGGTCATCGTCCGCACCGCCGGCGACAAACGCACCAAGGCGGAAATCAAACGCGATTACGAGTACCTGATCCGGCTCTGGGAACAGATACGGCAAACGACACTGGAATCCATCGCGCCCTCGCTGATTCACGAGGAAGGCAACCTGATCAAGCGATCGATCCGCGATATCTACACAAAGGATATCGAGGAAGTCGTCGTCGCCGGCGAGGAAGGGTACCGCACGGCCAAGGACTTCATGAAGCTGATGATGCCGAGCCACGCCAAGCGTGTGCAGCCGTACAAGGAAAGCAATATTCCGATGCTGCAGCGTTACCAGGTGGAAACGCAGATCGAAAGCATGCACCAGCCGGAAGTGCAGCTTAAGTCCGGTGGCTACATCGTCATCAACTCGACCGAGGCGCTGGTCGCCATCGACGTCAACTCGGGCCGCTCGACGCGCGAACGCAACATCGAGGAAACGGCATACAAAACCAACATGGAAGCGGCCGAAGAAGTGGCACGGCAACTCAGACTTCGCGATCTCGCGGGCCTGATCGTCATCGACTTCATCGACATGGAAAATCACCGCAACCAGAACAAGGTGGAACGCGCCCTCAAGGACGCCATGCGCACCGACCGCGCGCGCATCCAGATCGGCCGCATCTCGCCGTTCGGGCTTTTGGAAATGTCGCGCCAGCGGCTGCGCCCGAGCATCCAGGAAATCCATTCCGAGCCGTGCCCGCACTGCGCCGGGACCGGTATCCGCCGCTCCGCCGACACCACGGCGCTGGCAATCCTGCGCATCATCGAAGAAGAAGCGATGCGCAAGCGCTCGACGGAAGTCACGATGTGGATTCCGACGCAGGTCGCACTTTTTATCCTCAACCACAAGCGCGAGATGCTGGCCAGGATCGAGGAAGATTACGAACTCAAGGTGTATCTGGAAAACGACGACACCCTGATCCCGCCCGATTACCGCATGGACCGGGTCCGCACCGACGGCAAGACCGTCGAGGATCAGGCGCCCGAGACACATGCCGCACCGAACGACGACAACGACAGCGAGGAAGGCGGCCGCAAACGCCGCCGTCGCCGTGGCCGCCGCAAGGGCCGCAAGGACGAGGATCAGACGGAACAGCAGCAGACCGCAGCGTCCGCCGATGATTCCGAAGCGGACGACAACGAAAACGCCGACGCCGACGCCGAAGCACAACAAAACGCCGGCAACGACGAAGATGGTGACGAGACGCCGAAGCGCCCGCGCCGCCGCCGCCGTGGCCGCCGTGCCGGTCGCCGCCGTAATCGCAACACCGATGAAAACGGCAACGAAATCGAAGATGCCAACGCCGCAGAGAACGGCGACGGTGAAAAAGCCGATGACGCTGGCGAAAAAGGGTCCGGCGACAGCGGCGACGATGCCGAGGTGACGGAAGCCGCAACTGCCGAAGCCGAAACCACGGACGCTTCGGGCGATGCGCCGGAGGCCGAGAAAGCCGCCGACGAGAAGCCGAAACGCCGCCCGCGCACCCGCCGCAGCAAAAAGACGGATGACGCAAAGGCGGACGAGACTAAAGAGGACGACGACAAGGCTGAAGCCACTAAGGCCGAAGAGCCCGCAGAGGCGAAGGCTGAGGATGCCGAAGCGGAGACCGCTCCGGCGGAAGCCGCACAGGAAGATGAAGGTTCCGCCAAGTCCGGCAACGGCAAGGATCACGGTGACGATCAGGCCGAGGCACCTGCTGCCCCGGCAATCGAAATCGCTGCCGAGGCCGTTGCCGAAACTGCCGAGCCCATCGAGGTCGAGCCGCAGCCGATGGCGAAGACCACGATCATCGACGTCGCACAAATGAACGAAGAAGAAAAACCGGCCAAACGCGGCTGGTGGCGTCGCGGCTGAGCTTTTTCGGTACGATAACGATTTAAAGGGCGGCCTTCGGGTCGCCCTTTTCGTTACTTACGCCGCCACGCGATCAGACGGCGCGCCGCTTCGGCCATGTCTTCGGGATCGCGGGCAAAGGAAAAACGCACGAAAAGATGGCCGCGTTCGGGATCGAAATCCGCGCCGGGCGTTGCCGCGACGCCGGTTTCGGCCAGCATCGCCTGACAGAACGCGGCGCTGTCGTTGGTCATCTCGGACACATCGGCATAGATGTAAAAAGCACCGTCCGCCGAGGCCAGCTTGTCGAACCCGGCTTTCGGCAATTCGCGCAATAACAGCTTTCGGTTTTCCGCATAGCGCTTCAGGTTGTCTTGCAATTCGTCGTCGCAATCGAACACCGCGACGGCGGCGTACTGCGACACTGCGGGCGGCGAAATAAACAGGTTCTGCGCCAGACACTCGACGGCTCGGACAAGATCCGGCGGCATGATCATCCAGCCGAGCCGCCAACCGGTCATCGAAAAATATTTCGAGAAGCTGTTGACGACGATGGCATTGTCACCGAACCGGAGCACGGTTTCCGCCGGCGCTTCATACGTAATGCCGTGATAGATCTCGTCGGAAATCAGGCGGATGCCTTCGGTAGCGCAATAATCGTAAAGTGCCTTTAATCCGGCGGCATCGATCATGGTCCCGGTCGGGTTCGACGGGCTGGCGATGATCAGACCGTCGAGCGCTGCGCCGCATTCCGCCAACAGTTCCGGCGTCGGCTGGAAATTTGTCTCCGGGCCGACCGGGATTTCCACCACCTCGATCCCCAGCGAAACCAGAATGTTCCGATATGCCGGATAACCGGGTGCCGCCAGCGCGACACGGTCCCCGGCATCGAACGCCGACAGGAAGCTCAGGATGAACGCGCCACTGGAGCCGGTCGTGACGGCGATGCGATCTACCGGCACGTCGATGCCATGGATGCGTTGATAGTGCGCGCGAATAGCCTCGCGGAGCGGCGGGATGCCGAAGGCATCGGTGTAGCCGAGCCGTTCCGTTTGCAACGCCCGGGTCGCCGCCTCGACGACGCCTTTCGGCGCGCCGGTACCGGGCTGGCCCACTTCCATATGGACGATGTTTTCGCCTTCGGCTTCACGCTCGTTAGCAGCGCGCATCACGTCCATGACGATGAACGGCGCGACCTGGCCGCGCGCGGCAACTTTCAACACCATGGTTCAGTTTCCGCCGAGCGCGATGCCGAAACCACGCGGGTCGCTGGCGCTGGCGCAGGCCAACTCACGCGGATGCGGGATACCGGTCGGACAATATACGGCCGTAACGCGGCCGATCGACTTGGTCAACGAGACCTGATGCCCGCGTTTTTTAAGCGCATCGACGATATCGGCCGGCATGTCGGCCTCGACGAAGACCTTATCCGGGACACCCGCATAGTGGGTGCGCGGTGCGCGCATTGCTTCCTCAAGCGACTGAGGTCCGGCGGCGGCGCGGGCCAGCACGTTGACGAGTGCCGTCGGCGCCGTCACCCCGCCCGATGCGGCGGCGGCGATATAAGCGCGATTGTTCAGCTCGCTGGTCAGCAGTGCCGGGCCGAGCGGCGTATAGGTGCGCCCGCGCGTATCGGGCGCCGCCGCCAGTATAATGCCGAACCCTTCGGCCATGCGCCCCGTGCCGAACAGGTTGTTCATGGTCATGGTGCAGGCGACCGCACCGCCCTTGGTATCCATTACCGAGAAACTGACCGCCGCCGGTGTTTCGGGCCAGTCGACCGGCGCGGTTATCAGGCTGGAGAGCGGTGTCGCCGTATCGGTGATCCCGTCCTGCGCCTGATCGGTATATTCCTCGGAAATCCGGGCCTGCGGTCCCTGACGATAGGTGCCGTCAGCCTGCAGGTTTTTCATCCGTTGTACGAAAGCGCGCTTCGCGGCCTCGGCCATAAGATGCTCGCGGGCCACGCCCGTAGTATTTTCGAATATGTCGTCGTTCATCAACAGCGCCAGCATTTCGGCACCGACCGCACCGCCTGCGGCGGGCGGACCGGCAAAATGCCAATCGGTCGCCTTTTGCCATTTGAACGTAATCGGTTCGCGGATTTCGGGACGATAGTCGCGCAGGTCCTCATAGCTCAGCGAGCCGCCGGCAGCGGTCACGGCCTCGACCAGCTGGCGTCCGTCGTTCCCCAGATAGAAATCACCGACGCCGCGCAGCCGCATCCGTCCAAGGATCGCCGCCAGATCGGTCTGCTTCATAAAGTCGCCTTCGGCCAGCGGCTTCCCGTTCTTGCCCCTGAAAACCTTGGACACGACCTGATCGCGGAGCAAGACGTCCGACACCTTTGAGAATTCGGCGGCAAACGCGCGCGGCATGTTGAAGCCGAACCGGGCCAGATTTTCGGCCGGCGCCACGACCTGCTCCCACTTCAACTCGCCATAGCGCGAATGCAGCAGAAACAGTCCGCGCGGCGTCGCCGGCACCGCGCTCGGGCGTTCGGTATTGCGCGACGCCAGTTTCGGCGCACGCGGCAAAAAGTCGATAACCACGGGCTTTTCACCGCGGGCGTCACGGGCGATGCACACGCCGCCGCCGCCCAGACTTGCCGATGACGGCATGGTCACGCTCAGCGTCAACCCGATGGCCGTCGCCGCATCCCCCGCCGTACCGCCCGCCGACAACACGTCGCGGGCGACGATTGCCGCCTGCGGCTCTTCCACGGAAATCACCCCGAGTGCACCCGGAATATAGCCGATGGTGCCTTTGCGCGCCGTGAAATCCTCATCGAACCCGCCACAGGACGACAGCACAACCGCCGCCAGGGCCAGCGGCAATGACATAACCGTCATTTGACGCCAAGCTACCGCGTGACTACGTTCTATGATGTTTCCAAGGGCGAAGCGCGTGCTGAAAACTGGCTTCTTTTTTCGTATCTTCATCGTCGTCTTACTTTCTGCGTCGCTTTGCGCGCCCGCGCGGGCGCAAGGCTTGTCGCTGATCCGGGATGCGGAAATCGAAGATACCATCCGTATGATGGCGGCGCCACTGTTCAGCGCCGCCGGATTAACGCCGGATGCGGTTTCCATTCATCTGGTCAACGACAGGAGCCTGAACGCCTTCGTTGCGGATGGCCAGCGTTTGTTCATTAACACCGGATTATTGATGCGCGCCGACAATGCATCGCAAGTCATCGGCGTCATCGCCCACGAAACCGGCCACATTGCCGGCGGCCACCTGAGCCGCCTCGGCAAGGCACAGCAACAGGGCGCGGCCACGGCACTGATCGCGACGGTCATCGGCGCCGCGGCGGGGATCGCCACCGGACGCGGCGATGTCGGCGGCGCAATTATCGCCGGCGGTCAAAGCACCGCGTCTCGGAGCTTTCTTTCGTTCAGCCGGACACAGGAAAATTCGGCCGACCAGGCGGCGCTGACGTTTCTCGATGAAACCAAGCAGTCTGCCCGCGGCCTGTTGCAGTTCATGGAGGTTCTCGAAGGTCAGGAGCTTCTGACCGGCGCCAGCCAGGACCCGTATGTTCGCACCCACCCATTGACCCAGGACCGGATCGAAGCGGTCCGGGCCCACAATCAGCGCTCGGCATACACGGCCAAACCCGATGATCCGGCGGTCGAGCTGGCTTTTCAGCGCGCGCGCGCCAAGCTCGTCGGCTATTTCGGGCAACCGGCGCTGACGCTCCGCCATTATCCGCCGAGCGACACCTCGATCCCGGCGCGCTACGCCCGCGCCTTCGCCTATTCGCGGATTCCCGATGCAGAGCGCGCGCTCGCCGAGTTGGAAACGCTTTTGCAGCAAGTGCCCGGCGATGCCTATTTCCTCGAACTCAAGGCGCAGATCCTTTTCGATACCGGCCGAATCCTGGAGGCGATACCGCCGTTCCGCAGCGCCGTTGAAAAACAGCCGGAACAACCGCTGCTGCGCACCGAATACGCGCGGGTGCTGATCGAAAGCCAACGCGAAGAAGACCTCAAGGAAGCCGTCGAACAGCTTAAATTCAGCCTGTCGCGCGACCGCAGGTCGGCGCAGGCATGGCGGCTCTTGGGGATCGCCTATGGCAAGCAGGGCGACATCGGGCGCAGTTCTCTGGCACTGGCCGAAGAAGCGTTGTTACGCGGCAACGCAAGCGAAGTCCGCTTCCATGCCGGGCGCGCCGTCGAGATGTTCGCGCGCGGCTCCCCGGAATGGCTGCAGGCGGAAGACATGTTGCTGGCCCTGAAAAACCGGGAGAATTGAGCGTCGTGCCCGGCACCGCGATGACCGGCATCGCACGGCGGCGCGCCCGCATGGCTCCCCCACTAGTGCATTTCGTGCTTTGCGTCTTCTTGCTGGCGGGCTGCTCGGCACCGCGCGATGCCGTACCGCTCGGCGGCACGCTTGAGGTTCTGGGCCCCGGTCAAACGTTCATCGAAGCGGTCAGTGTCGGCGAATTGCCGCCCGGCTGGGAAATCTCCGGCGACATGCCCAAAGGCGCGCTGTCGATCCATGCCGTCAACGGCTACCGGGCCGTCACCGCGACGCCCGGCGCGACGCCTTTTGCCGTGCTCCGCCGCACCAACGCGTCTTTGCTGGCGACACCCTTTCTGAGCTGGGCATGGCATGCGCAATCTCCGTCAGGCGGCGCGCATCCGGTGCGCATC
>Ga0209578_10000308_pt1 | contig 70545 bp, 68 predicted proteins | sample tdAd472_FD_187127 | JGI IMG/M metagenome (GOLD analysis project Ga0209578, IMG submission 187127) | Marine sediment microbial communities from the Atlantic coast under amendment with organic carbon and nitrate - tdAd47.2 (SPAdes)... | ecosystem: Environmental > Aquatic > Marine > Coastal >...
CGCGCAACTCTCCTGCATCCCACTCAAATACGAAGGAGTCCGAGCCGGTCGAGCGCACGATTCCCGCTTGGGGAACCTCCACCCGATCCAGGGTGCCGCCTCGGTACACGGCTTTCTTGGCGGGGACTCCGGCCGCCAGTTCTTGTCGGCTGACTACGAGCGGGACAAGGATTCGCAACCAATTTCGGCGCGTCAAATCCGCTGTCGAATATCTCTACGAGGCTGATTGTGACACACCGTCCGCGATTTGTCGCCGCCGCGGACTCCTACAATGAGACTCCGATGGCGGCGGCGAATCTTCTCGCTCACCTCGAAAAGAGCGTCCAGAACTGGAACTGGTGGCGGGAGGAGCACCCGGACTTCATCGCCGATTTTTCCGGCGCAGACCTCCGCGGAAAAGACCTGCGCGGCGTCTCGTTCCAAGACGCGAATCTCGAAGACGCGGACCTGCGCAATGCGGATCTGCGCTACGCGGATTTTGAGCGTTCTCGGCTTGTGCGCGCTTGCTTCGACGGGGCTCGCCTCACCGCCGCCGATTTCTCTGAGGCTGTAGTTTGCGAAGCCACGTTCACCGGATGCGACCTCCGCGGCGCGAAGTTGTTCAAGGCGGACTTCTCACAGACGCGTCTCGTGGGCGCCGACCTGCGTGCGGCCAAACTCCACCGCGTATCCCTTGCAGAAGCCAATCTTGCAGGAGCCAAATTGAGCGGCGTCGACCTCTCCACGGCACGCGGCCTCACGGGTCTCCAAACAGCCAAAGCCGACCGGTCGCCTCCCGCCAATCGTTTCCTCGCCTGGCTGAACTCTTTCGGCCAATAACCCCCTTACGCCCACGGTTACCTCGGGTTACTCTAGACCCCATGCGCCCCGGACCCGATTGGCTTCCCTACTTCGGCCCCATGCTGGCCTTTATCGGCATCTTGTCGCTCGGCGACTATGTCGGAGAAGGTTACGATCTGCCCTTGATGGTCGCCCGAGTGCTCGTTCCCGCCGCACTCTTCCTCTATTTCTGGACCGGCGGCAGCTACCCCGAGCTCAAGAACTTCCAACCCGGCGGCGGCGCCGTGCTCGACATCTTGGTCGGCCTGTTCGTGACCGCCGTGTGGGTGGCGCCTTTCCTGATATGGAAAGGACTGCAGCCGGACGCCGCCGAGGCCTTCGACCCCAACTCCGCCGGCGAATCCAACCGCGCACTCATTCTCGGCCTGCGCTTCGCCGGCTTCGCGCTCGTCACGCCGTTTATTGAAGAACTGCTCGTCCGCAGCTATCTCATCCGCATCGTCGAGGTCTACAACGATGACGACGCCGACTTCCGTCGCATCGCGATCGGTACGTTCGGATGGATGAGCTTCGGCGTCACGCTCGCCTGGTTCACCTTCACCCACGTCCAATGGGAGTGGCCCGTCGCCTTCGCCGCCGGTTTGATCTACAACCTCTGGCTCTACAAGCGAAAGCACATCGGTTCGCTGATCCTCGCGCACGCCGCCACCAACGCCTCGCTGTTCGCCTGGGTCGTTCTTTCCCCCGACGACCTCTGGTTCTTCCTCTAAGCCTTTCCGTCCCACCACAGAGATCAACTTCGGGGACTGTCCCATCAAGGCTGGCGTCACCACAGCAACAACCCAGCGCGTGTGGACTGTCCCCAAGACTGCTCCGCCCATACGATCGCCGCTCCTCTTCCACGTCGCTTCATCCCGACTATGTCGTCCGCAACGGGCGCCCGCTTACTCCTCCGCATCCACCCCCAGCCCGTCCGCCAACCGGTTGATGTAGTTGAAGTACGCAATCACCTGCGCCGCATCCAGTACGGCTCGGTCGCTCCACCCGGCCGCCCGCAGCGTCTCCACGTCGGACGCCGTCATCTCGCCCGGCGTCCGCGTCAACTTCTCCGCATAATCCAGCAGCGCAACCATCGCCGAATTCACGCCGGCCGTGCGCCAATCCGCCTCAAAGGCCTCCGCAAATTCTCCCCCAAGCTCCGTTTCTTCGACCTCCGACCGGAGGGCTCGCATGTGCGCCGCAATTCAGTAGTGACAGTCGTTCGCCTTCGAGACCACCACCGCCACCATCTCCCGCTGCGCCCGCGTCAACGGCGACTCAGCAAACATAATGCTCCCGTAGATCCGCATCGACGAGCGCATCGACTCCGGATTCAGGCTCATCAGCCGCCGAATGTTCGCAACTTTCCCGGTCGCCTTCACCGCCTTCTCATACTCCCGCGCCAAGACTCCTTCGGCGTCGTCCGGGTCGACCGTCTCGATGTATGCCATTGCTCTATTGTGGGACAAGAATGTACGACGTCCTCGCCGAGCACTATCATCTGCGCTTCGCTGATTGGAACGCGTCCATCGCCCGCCAAGCCGAGTCGTTGGGGAAACTCATCCAGCGCGAGACCGGCCAGTCCGCCCCACGGATCCTCGATTGCGCCTGCGGCGTCGGCACGCAATCGCTCGGCCTCGCCGCCCGCGGCTTTCCCGTCGTCGGCTCCGATCTGTCCGAGCCGGCTCTCGCCCGCGCCCGACGCGAAGCCCAGGCCCGTAACCTGTCTATCGACTTCCACCAGGCCGATCTACGCGATCTTTCCGCCGTCCCCGGCAACGACTTCGACGTCCTGCTCGCCGCCGACAATGCCGTCCCGCATCTGCTGACCAACAGCGACCTCGAAGCAGCCGCCCGCTCCATGCGCGCCAAGCTGAAACCCGGAGGACTGGCCGTCATCACCATCCGCGACTATGATCGCCTCCGTCAAGAAAAGCCTCTCGTCGAGCCGCCCAGCTTCTTTGAAGGCGACGGCGTCCGCCGTTTCAGCCATCAGGTGTGGGAGTGGACCGCGAATGACCAATACCGCCTCCACATGTACCTGACGCTTGAAGACGCGGGCGAGTGGCGAACGCTCTATTTCGTGTCTTACTACCGAGCCTTGCTTCGCTCCGAACTTGAGACTGCCTTCCGAACCGCCGGCTTCCACAAAATCCGCTGGATTGAACCAGCCGAATCCAACTTCTACCAGCCCATCGCCGTAGCAGGATAGACGCCTGCTTCCGGCAATGTTTGTTACATACCCGAAACCCTCAGTCGCCCTCTTACCCTCGGCTTCGATTTGACCTAAGATATCGACGAGTTCATATTCAATCGATTCAAGATACGTAAATACGGGGGGTAGTTTCCCATGCGCGCTCTACTACTGGCTCTCCTGCTACCGCTTGTCGGTCAGGCGGCGGACAAGCTCTGCGTCGTGAACTACGACTGGTTTACAGCCAAGGGCTTCACGTACCACGGGGTCACTATTACCCAGATCGGCGAGACCGATGGGTCGGAGGACAAGGACAAGGTTACGAATCCCTTCTTCAAACCGGGCAAGATCGTCGTGAAGATCCAGGGCGGCAGCGCTCCCGGCACCAAGGAGATCGACCGCGGTACGTGGGTCTCCGCAATCGGGGCCTGTCAAAGGACGGACGTCCCCGACAGTATCAAGAATCTATTCGGCATTCCCAAAGCCGAGCTTGCATTGGGATCCGCCGTGTTGGCTCCAGTCGACTTTGGCTTCGCCGACCTCGACGGCGACGGGATCAGCGACGGCGTGACACTGCCGGCAAGAGCGACAGGAATCGCAGTCGAATTGGGGCTGGGCGACGGTGGATTCGGTGAGCGCGTCGACTACCCGACCGGCCCCGATCCTACGAAGCTCGACCTCGCCGACCTCAACGGCGACCAGGAGCTCGATGTAATCGTCGTGAATACCGGCGACTTCGGCCAGAACAACGGCGGCATCGCCGTACTGCTGGGAAACGGGGACGGCACGTTTCAGTCCGCGACGCCTTATGCCGTGGGCGGCCAAGTCTGGTCGCTCTTTGTCGACGACTTCAACGCGGACCAGCACATCGACGTAGCGCTGGGGCGCAGCGATCCAAACGGCCTGGAGGGCTCTCTGGAGGTTCTCTACGGCGACGGCTCAGGGGGGTTGGGCGCGCCGGTCGTCTACCCGGTCGGAGTCGACCCGTTCTCAATCGTCTGCGCCGACTTCAACGGCGACGGATTTGCCGATCTAGCCGTCGCAAACCGTCAATCAGGAACCATCTCCGTCTTTTCGGGCAATGCGTCAGGCAGCCTCGACGATCCCCGGCACGTGCCGGTAGGGGGCCGTCCAGAGTATCTGGGCGCTGCGCACTTGGACGCGGACGGGCGTGCGGATCTAGTTATTCTTCATTCGCTCACCGCCACGCTTTCGGCCTGGCGCGGGCGGGCCGACGGCTCCCTGAGCTTCAGTGGCCGATATTTAGCCGGCACCGGCGCAGGTTCGTTCGAGATCCTAGAGTCCAACGACGACCTTCCGGCAGTACTCGCCCCGGATTCCACCGGTCTGCGCTTTCACTACTTCTTGGTAGACCGTGAGAACGGGCGCCTCGTTGGACCGCCGGCCTACCTCGTCGGCGAAGGGGCCCGGGACGTTGCTTTGGGCGACTTCAACGGCGACCAAACGGTCGACCTGGCGGTAGCTTCCGGAGGCGGCGGAGTCGAAACTCTCTTGGGCCTCGGCGACGGAGACTTCGACGAGCCCACGGCGGTTCCCGTTGACCCAGCCCTAGCCAACGGATTCCGAACCGCGTTAGACACCGGCAGTTTCGGTTCCGACGATCTTCTCGACCTTGCCGTCGTTCACAACGCGCGCGACCAAACCACCATTCTCAACGGACTCGGCGACGGCACGTTCACCGTCGGAGCCTCCTTGGCCGGTGTGGACAATCCCACCGACGTCGCTGCCGTCGATCTCAACGGCGACGAACGCGACGATCTCATCGTCGCCCAAGAGCAACGCCAGGGCCCGGTCAGTTTGGCGGTCTATCTCCAAGACGCGCAAGGGGCTTTCCAAGGGCCTGTGCTCTACCCGCACGCCCAAATGGTCGACTCCACGAACATTGCCGTCGGCGATCTCAACAGCGATGCGCGCCCAGACGTTGTCGTGGCAAACAGCGACCTAACGGGCCCCAACGGCGGCGTCAGTATCCTGCTGACCAATCCCGACGGCACGCTCGGAGCAGCGACGCGCCTTGAGCCAGGCGCAGATGTGCGATCAGTAGCTGTCGCGGAATTCAACGGAGACGGCCAATCCGACATCGTTTACGCCGGAAAGGCGGCGGGAGGGGGATTTCGTTTCGTCGCAGGAGTCCTACTCGGCAACGGGGACGGGACCTTCCAAGACGCGAACCTAATTGACATCGACAGCTCTCCCGGCACAGTCATCACCGATGACTTCAACCAGGACGGCGCCGCCGACATCGTAGTTGCCCACTGCTGCGGCGGCACGGATCTCACCCAAATGTGGGGCAACGGCGACGGCACGTTTCGCATCAACGACTATCCCGGCGGGCAAGACCCGGTGGGTCTCGCGTCGGCCGACTTCGATCAGGACGGCCTACCGGACCTCGCCGTGGTCGATAGCGCGACGGGCCGGACCAACGGCATCGTGAGTATTTTGCTCACGCCCGAGCCACCGTTGCTCAACTTCTCGGCGGCAACCAACCGTTTCCGCCTGATTCCGCCAGAGTCGATCGTCGCTGCCTACGGAACCGGTCTCGCCGTCACGACGGCGACGGCTTCCTCGGCGGACTGGCCGGAAGACCTCGCGGGAACGCGAGTCTCGATCCGCGACGTGAACGGCGTAACGCACGCGGGGCGCGTCTACTACGCTTCGCCGAACCAGGTGAACTACTACGCGCCGCCGGGTGTGGTCCCAGGCTTAGCTCTTGTAACGATCACCGCCGGAGACGGCACGGTCAACCAGAGCCTCGTTCGAGTGGGAGTCGTCGGACCGGGCATCTTCACGGCAGGACCGGACGTAGCCGCGGCATTCGTACTTCGGATCTCTTCGGACGGCACGAGGCAGACCGAGTCGACGGTCTTCGCGGGAACCACAGGCGGCCATTTTGCGCGCGGAATCGAGCTCGGCGCCGACGACGAGGATGTCCTGCTGCTTCTCTTCGGTACCGGCGTGCGAGGCCGTACCTCGCTCGCCGATGTCACGGTGAACATCGGCGGCGTTGAGGCGGAAGTCCTTTACGCGGGGCCGCAAGGAGAGTTCCTGGGACTCGACCAGATCAACATCCGAATTCCCAGAGAACTCCGCGGCCGTGGAGTGGTAGATGTGGTCGTCACCGTCAACGACCTCGTGTCGAACCCTGCTCAAATCCGAATCCGTTAGCACCGGTCTAGATTTACGGCCGCCATAATACCTGACTCGCGGCGGCGCCCTCCTCAAACCGCGGCCCGCAGCTGCCGGGCCTCCTCCAGCACCGCCCGAGCGGCCGTCAGCGCATCTCCCGCCGCCGTCCTTTCCTCCGCCTCATCCGGATCTCCTAACCCCGACGCCTTCGCCTTCCGCATGTGATCCAAGATCAAGTCCCGAATCTCGGCCGCATTGTCCACGCCGCGAAAGTACGCCATGTGCAGGTTCTCCGCCTTGCCGCCGTGCTGCTCGGCCGGCGTCGTCCCGCCCCCTCCCGCGGATCGGACCTCGACGTCTGAAATCCCAAAAAACCTCTCCAGAGGCCCTTGCCGCACCGCCACGTTTTGCACGTTGGAGAACGTCATTGTCTGCTCCGACACCCGCCAAACCCCCTCGCGAATGCGCAAGCTCCGATCCGTCACCATGTACCAGCGATACTCGTAATCCAGGAAGACACCCAAAAACCCGAACGGCGCCTGCACCAAAAAGGCCGCCAGCGCGATGAACTCAAAGAAGCTGAACTGCGCAGCCAGTCCGAGTAATTGCTTGATCGGACGAATCGGAATCTGCTCCACCGCCGCGGCCACAGCCGGCACATGCGTCACGCCCAGGATCAACGCAATACCGAACAGCACCCCGACCTGACGCACCATCCACGCAGACAGGCGATAGCGAAGATAGCCGTCGGCGGCTCGAAAGACCTGCACCGACCCCGGCGCGCCTGCGGGCAGCTCAGGCTCCGCCGGGACACGCAGCCACTCGACGACCTTTGCCTTCAGCGCCGCTACCGGATGCTCGCTCACGCCCGGCCCTCCAGCTTCTCGCGAATCGCCCGCAGCTCCCGCGCCACCTCGCTCAGCGTCTCGGCCAACTCGTCCCTCGGCGTCTCCGCCCCGGTTTGGGTCGGCTTCCCTGCCGCACCTCGCATCCGGCTGTAGAGGAAATCCCGTAGGGCGGAATACTCGCGCAGCCCTTCAATGGTCATCTCCGCTTTGGAGCTTCCGGAGGCCGTCTGAATCTCAATACGAGCCAGCCCCAGGTGCCGTTCGACGACGTTGCTTTGCAGGTGGATATCTTGGATTCGCGCGTAAGCCAGGTGGATCTCGCGCCGGAACAGCACCCCCCAGCTCATCGAGATCCCCTCGTCGTCGAACCGATAACGCAACGTCCGATAGCGGAAATAGTTAAGCGTCAACAGGACTGGAAACGCCGGCCCGGTCAGCAACGAAGCCAACGCGTAGTAGCGCATCAACTCCGGTCGGGGCCGATCGAGCGTCTTGACGTCGAGTACAGAGGTATCCGGCACGATCCTACTCTAACTACGAGCCGCCGTCCGCGTCTCTTTGCGAAATCTGTCTAGCCCACTTCCGGCGTCTCCAGCTCCGCAATCGACCGATCGATCTCGGCCTGCGTCAGCTCATGCTTCGTGAGCTTGCCCGCAAAGTACGCCTCGTACGCCGCCATGTCAAAATGCCCGTGCCCACACAGGTTGAATAGGATCGTCCTCGACGTCCCTTCTTCCTTGCACTTCATCGCCTCTCGGACCGCGCCCGCCACGGCGTGGTTCGCCTCCGGGGCAGGTATGATTCCCTCCGCGCGCGCAAACTGCAACCCCGCCTCAAACGTCTCCAACTGGTCGATCGACTCGGCCTCAATCAGCTCGTCCTTCAGCAACTGGCTCACAATCACCCCGGCGCCGTGATAGCGCAGCCCTCCCGCGTGGATCGCCGGCGGCACAAAATTGTGCCCCAGCGTATACATCGGCAACAGCGGCGTCAGCCCCACCGTATCGCCGAAGTCGTACCGAAACACCCCGCGTGTCAGCTTCGGACAAGACGCCGGTTCCACCGCCAAGCAACGGATCTGTTTCCCTTCCGTCAAGTTCATCCGCAGGAACGGAAACGCCAGCCCCGCAAAGTTCGACCCGCCTCCAAACGGCGCAATCACCACGTCCGGCATCGCGTCCGCCATCTCCATCTGTGCGATCGCTTCCTGCCCAATCACCGTCTGGTGCATCAGCACGTGGTTCAGCACGCTGCCCAACGCGTACTTCGCGCCCTCGTCCTTCGCCGCAACCTCCACCGCTTCCGAAATCGCAATGCCCAGGCTTCCCGGCGAATCCGGATCCGCGGCCAGCACCGCCCGCCCGGCCTCGGTCCGATCGCTCGGCGACGCGATCACCTCCGCGCCCCAAGTGTTCATCATCAGCTTGCGATACGGCTTCTGGTCAAAGCTGATCCGCACCATGTACACCTGGCATTCGATGTCGAACATCTCGCACGCCAGCGACAGCGCGCTGCCCCACTGCCCCGCGCCCGTCTCCGTCGTGATCCGCTTCACGCCCTCCTGCTTGTTGAAGTACGCCTGCGGAATCGCCGTGTTCGGCTTATGCGACCCGGCCGGGCTCACGCCCTCGTACTTGTAGAAAATCTTCGCCGGCGTATCGAGCGCCCGCTCCAGCCGCCGCGCACGATAGAGCGGCGTCGGCCGCCACAGCTTGTACGCCTCGCGGACCTCCTCCGGGATATCAACCCACGGCTCCCGGCTCACCTCCTGGCCAATCAACGCCATCGGGAACAACGGCGCCAATGCCTCCGGCCCAATTGGCTCCTTCGTCCCCGGGTGTAGGGGCGGCGCAGGCGGGTTCGGCATGTCCGCCTGGATGTTGTACCAGCGCTCAGGAATCCGGTCTTCAGGTAGAACGTACTTCGTCGGCTCGCCCATAGTGCCCCGATTGTAGGAGAACGCCCAGCCCGATGCGGGAACCTATGTCACGCCGCCCCTGACCAGTGCCTGCGTATCAAGAATGGGCGTCGTCGCACATTTCCATCACCTCTAACTCACACTCATCGTCTACCAGTCCATCCGCACAGGAAGCTTGTGCTCGACCGAGAGATGGGTCAGACGCGTGAATATCGAAAAGGCAAAGCGGGCGCCGACTTCAAGTGGAGCGCCGTGTTCAGCCCCTTGCGTAGCTATCGTATCTAGCTCCTTGGCTGTGTATCGCCATGTGAGTCCGTTGAGAGTTCGCAACTGATCTTGGAGCACGACGCTGGAACCGACTAGGACCGAATCTCCACTCACATCTTCGGTCTCGAAGACGCAATCGAAGGGACACGGAAGCCAAAGTTGGACATCGTACAAGTGGGAATACTTCGATCGAAACTCCTTGCTCGTCACGCTCTGATAAGCAATGTCTTGGCTCCAATCTTCAACTGGCCCTTCGGGTCGCAACAATCCCTGCTGCTCTTCGTAAGCGGCCCATAGTATTAGGTCAGAGTAACAGTCCCAGGTTGGCTTATCGGTGAAGTACGGTGCGTTCTCGCCTTCGTTCCAATTCAGTGGTATATCCAGGCGGTCCCCTAGTGCCGCGGACAATTGATCCCGCCATGCGACGACGACCGGCCGAATCAGACCTTGGTCACGAATGGCACCCTCGGGATCATGCAGCCGGACGACCTCCATTTCGAGGCCTATTTCGCGTGCGATCCGCTGAGTGATGAGTTCCCAGTCTCCAGCTAAATAGCGAGTCAATGACCCAACGTACAGATCCAAGCCCACGCCGATAACCTATCAGATCGGCTCCTCCGTGCCCCGATGCAACAGCGGCGCCGGCGGGTCCAGCATGTCCGCCTGGATGTTGTACCAGCGTTCAGGAATCCGCTCTTCAGGTAGGACGTACCTCGTCGACTCGCTCATAACGCCCGATGGCAAAAGAGCGCGTCGCATGTTGCCGGAATCTATGTCACCAGCGGGTCCGACCACTTCTCTCGTCCTTCACGGCGCGGCATGGTCTCGCGCGGCATGTTGGAAGGCCACCTCGCCGGCGTCTGCTCCAATCCCTGCTGCTCTTGTTGAATGATCGGGGAGTTTTGTGGACGAATTTGTCGAGCGCGTGCCTTAATGGTCGCGGTCGCCTCAACTACCTACAGCCTGCTAGACTTGTCGAGCGCGCAACGGCGCTGCACGGTTGACTGCGAGAAAGATTTGGCGTCTGCGGTCTCAGATTTTGCGATTCTTGCGGGAGGGTTGGCGACTGCCGCGGCTGCACTGCTCCTTATAGGACAGGCGCCGCACTATGAATGGCTGATGTTTGGAGTATGGTGCGCCGTACTCTTGCCGCCGGTCGTGTTCGCACTTCGGAGAGACGGGCGCTTGGAGCGCCCAGCCGACACATGGTCTCCGACCCTAGCTGTGCCGGTCTGCGTCATCGCGCTCCTATGCATCGCCGGCGCTCTGAATCTTCATCTCTCGTCCGCCGTGTTGATTCCGGACGAATCCGCTTACCGCTTTCAAGCGCGCGTGTTTGGATCAGGGAGTCTGATGGCGCAAGCACCCCCGGCCGGGCTAGTCGAAGGCCCCACTCCGACTCCGCTCAGGTATACGCATCATATCCTCGTGCCCTGGGGATGGTTTGCCAAGTACCCAGTCGGATTTCCTCTAGTCCTATCCGCAGGCCAGCTGCTTCACATGGAATGGCTTGTGAACCCGCTGTTGGGCGCCATTCTTCTAGTTCTCACCGCAATGATCGCTAAGAACGTGTTTGACGTTCCCTGTGCAACCCATGCCGTCGTCATCGCCGTTCTGTCTCCCTATTTTCTTGGAAATGTCATCGGTTGGATATCCCACCCCCTATGCGCCGTCCTCATCGCTGGAGCATTCTTCTGCTGTTTTCGATGGATGGACACTGAGCGTATTCAGTTTGTGATCGGGATGCTCCTGCTTTTGGCGTTGACCTTTCATGTTCGACCGTTTACCGCCTTTCTCGCAGCAGCTGTTCTAGCGCCGATCAGCCTAATATCAGCTTGGCGTCGGCAAGGAACCGCGATCCGCCTCGCTGGTGCGTGGATGATTACCGGTGTCGTCGTGGTCGCTACCGTGCTGATTTATAACTGGGCCTATACGGGGAGGGCGCTGACGTCGCCGTATGCACTGTATCTTGGTACGAGCACGCCTCCTGAATTGGCGTTTTCGTTCCAGACTCTGGTGGTGAACGCCATATCCTACACCCGATGGGGCGCACAAGGCACATTCCTAACAACGACGCCGTTCCTATTTCTTCTCGCCGCGTACGGCATGTGGCGGTCCAGTACGCACTCTCTGAAGGTGTTGGCGCTGGGATCCATCTTTCCGCTTCTTTGTCTTGGATACGCGTTTAATCCCATGCCATCTGCTAGTCGCATCGGAGAACGGTTTTGGTTCGAGGGGTTCTTTGCCGTAACGATCCTGGGTGGCTACGGCATCCTTTCCTTGATTCGTCGTTTCCGGGCGCGCCGCTCTACGCTTAGGTCGACGCTGGCCGCCGTCCTTGTCGTTCAGGCTTGTATAGGCGTTAGGGTATTTGGCGCCTTAGTACAGGAGATGGACGGATATTCCGTGATCAGAGAGACGGCCCAAGGCTTTGAGGAGTGCGGCTGCGCGGTGTTCCTGGACCTAGGTCCTCAGTACTACGGCGAACATTTGAATTTGAATTCGGCGGAATGGCAAGACGCGAATGTTTTTTACCTCGTTGACCCAGGTTCGGAGCACCGGGAAACTTGGGCGCGACGATTCGGATTCTCTAAGTGGAACGTAATTTCTTACGACGCCGAGGGGCGCGACGTCAGAGTGACGAAAGCTTTCGCCGAATAGCCGGGTTTGAGGTCGTTCATCCTCTTGGCGGCGCGTTGAAAACGAGCTATGCCTGCGCGGGGCATTGCGACCACGCGGCCGGAAGGCGGGTCGATGATTCCAGTGCGCACTCAGAGCGTGAAGAACATGATATCCGGCCTGTAGGTCAGCCATCCTTCCAGGCGGCACAGCCCGCATCGTACGCTGTACTTCCGACCTAGTTTCTGCACTTCTTGCGGCACGGCAATGTAGTCGTCTTCTAAGTTCTCCGTGGCTAAGGCCATTCGCGGACCAAATCGCGTAATCGTCTTGGCCGCCCCGCGGATCGCGTTCCGTTCAGCGCCCTCGATGTCCATTTTGAGGAATGTGACCTTCTCAAGCCCCAGCTCTTCGACAATGCTGTCGATTGTGGTGACTGGCAGCTCAATTTCTCGAGGTCTCGGTTTGCCCAAGTTCTCGCGGCGGTCATTCATGACAAAGGAATCCAGGAGAGAGTTCTCGTAGATGCTCATCGTCATCGTGGAGTCCTCGTGCCACACGCCCTTCGGCACGATGACCACTTGCCCGCGCGCAATTTCTTCCGAGAAGGAGCGCCGCATCGCTTCAACGTTGTTTGGGCTTGGCTCGATAGCCACCACTTTCGTCACGCCGGCTCTCAGGCACACGCGGACAAAGTCCCCAATATTCGCTCCGCAGTCGAGAACCACGTCGCCGGGACCCAACTTCATCTCACCTTCCGTATAGACCTCGGCCAGTTGCTCGCCGACCGCATAGATTGGCGTGTTCCCTGGGGGAGTCCACAGAGAGCCCAGCGGGGTACTCCATCGGGTAAATCCGTCAGGCGCTCGCTCCACGATCTTCCCCTCAGAGCGCGACTCTTGCATCCGTCGCTTGAGCCGCTTACTGCGACTAGGCGCCTCGAGTATGGCTGTGAGACCGCATGATCCTGCATTGCCCGTTGCGTACGCCATAAATCCGCGGATTGGTTGATGAAGATTCTGTTGGTGTGCGGCAAAACCCAACACAAACGCAAGTATGAACACGGGGACGAACTTGTAAATGATTCGCATAGAATGTGACTTTCCAGGGGGCGGCTCTCAAAGTAGAGAGCCTATTGAAGGCCCGCTGAAGAAGGCATCGCCGCTGGGCGCGAAGGCTCCGACCTCTTCGGCGTCGATGGACGCTGATCGCCTCTCGGTTAGGGGCTAATGTACACTCCATCGGGAGGTTACCACATCGTCTCCGGAGGGGGCTGCGATGGTGCTAAGCCCCGCCGACAAAAGGAGATGCGGGCGACGACGACCTCTAGTCGGACAGACTAGAAGCAAGCAAGATCCGTCGTTCCGGCGAGTGAGCGTGCTGCTGGTTGCGGTGATGAGCGAGCATCTCCACATGAGATTCGTCGTTGTTAGGGTTGGCTTTGGCGCGGCCCAAGCAGATGGACTGTTACGGCGAAAACCGGGACGTTGCCGGGCCCGCAGCGGTCTACACGGCAGGCATCGCTAAAAAACATCCGTTCGTGGACGGCAACAAGCGAACCGGCTTCGTGGTAGCGGGTCGTGTGGCCGGTAGGGGTTGAGTACCCCCCGCTCCCTTCGGGCCCGGGCCTTCCGTCGTGCTCCCGACAGTTCGGTATGGGATGTCGGGTTGGACCGGGTAGTTGCGCTAGTTCAGGTAGGAGCTTTGGTCTTCCTCATGAAACTTGCGCGAATCGTTACCCTACAGGCCCTCGGGCTGGTCCTCTTGGCCGGGCTTCAGCCCGTCGCCTCTCTCGCTCAGCAATGCTATCCGGGCCTACCGAATCCGATTCTCAGCGTGACTGGCCATAAATTCACGATCGAGAATCGTGAGGCTTTCCCCGAGGAGCTCTTCGACCGCGCACCCAACCTGGCGCCGTGCGGAGCCAACACGAACTCGTCCCGAACTTGGGTCGACCTGATCGACCAAGACGGGAATCGCTTCTACGGTTACTGCTCACTGTCCTCTCCGACGGTGCTCAAGAACTTCGGTTTTCCGGACCGCCCGATGTTGACCGCCCTCACCGTCGTGCTTCGAGACCGGGCTTGCGGCATGGAGTATCGCTCCAATACCGTCCCAGTCGAACCTGTGCCGGAGCCGGCTGAGATCACGACCGTTTCAGCCGCCGGCTACCAACCCGCGGTCTCACCGGGTTCCCTGGCGGCATTGTTCGCCGAGAACTTCAGCGACGAGACGACCGTCGCTATGTTGGATGACCACGGCGCCCTTCCCACCGAGCTGGCCGGACTGACCGTCGAGTTCGACGGACGCCCGGCTTCGCTCATTGTGGTTTCGCCCAGTCAGATCAACTGCGTGGTCCCTGGGGAGGTTCCGCTGGGCGAGGTCGAGGTGACCGTCAAGTCGGCGGACGATGAAGTGATCGCGATCGGCATGGTCACCGTCTTACCCTCGGCGCCGGCGTTGTTCTCCCTCGATGCCTCAGGCAGCGGCCCTGGAGCAATTCTCAATGCGGTGACGGGCGATCTCGGGCCGTTCAGCGTATCGACTCCAGAAAACCCGGGCGGCGACATGCGCACCCGGCTGGCGATCTACGCAACCGGCGTGCGCTTCGCGGGCTCCCTTCCTCCGGTCGTCGACCCGCTCGCGGCAGCGGCGAACGTCCGGGTCATCTTCCGAGACTCTGAGGGCATGGAATGGTCTTTGCCCGTCGAATACGCCGGTCCGGCGCCCGGGTACTTCGGCCTCGATCAACTGAACGTCGTTGTTCCCCAGGAGCTTGAGGGCTCCGGCCCAGGGACAATCCAGATCGAAACGGAGCTCGGAGTCTCCAACGCAGTCGATTGCCATCTGGAGTAGCGGCAAGTGTGTTAGATTCTCTCGGCAAGGCCTACTGAATGAAACTGTTGATCATTGTTGATTGGAATCGCTCGACCATCCAAGAGATCGGCGCGAAGTTTGCGAGCGGTGAGGACGTCCTGCCGGAAGGCGGCGAGTTGGTCACGCGCTGGCATGACCCGGGCGCGAAGAAGGCGTGGGCGGTTGTGGACGTGCCGGACTCGTCGACGGTGCAGAGATGGATGCTCAAGTGGTCGAACATGGTCGACTTTGAGACGCACGCGGTGATGGATGACGCCGAAGCCGGGGCCGTGCTTGGGGAAATGGATCTCTAACGAGGTGTCTGGGCTCGGATGTCGGCGGGTAGGGCTTGCGGCGGCGCGGACATGCTCCCCGCCGCGAGCGTTTCGGCGAGTAGCGTAGCCTGTTAGCGGAACGCTGGTCCCTGGAACTCAGCCCTGGCTGACTACGAACGTGATGCAAAACAGACGTGAGCTGCTCCGCGGACTAGGTTTAGGCCTTTTCGCCCAGGGCATCGGCGCCGGTCAAGAAGACTCGGAGCTGCGGTCCCCTGACCTGGCCAATCTCGACGGGTTGATGCAGTGGATCAGCGAGGAGAACGAGCCTCGGTTGTCCTTTCTCCAGGGGCGCTGGGAGTCGCTGGAGGACTGGAAACAGGAAGCGCGGCCGGTCTTCAAAGAGCTGCTTCACTACGATCCTGATCCTCGGCCCTTGTCCGGCGAAGTTCAGAGTCGAGAGGATCGAGACGGTTTCTCGATTGAGACGCTGACGATCTCGGCAACCGATCAGTACGACATTCCGGCCTGGCTGCTGCTTCCGGACGGGGCGGACGGACCGCTGCCGGCGGTTGTGGCGATCCACGATCATGGCGGGATCTATGTCTGGGGCCAGGAGAAGATCCTCAGCCAGCCCGGCGAACTATCCGCCGTCACCCAACGGCGAGAACGATTTTACGAGCGACCCTTCGCGGAGGCGTTGGCGCGGCGCGGGCACGTGGTGTTGGTGATCGACGGTTTCTACTTTGGCCGGCGCCGGCTCCGGCCGGAGACGATGCGAGCGGAGACGGCGCCGCCCAACGTCCGCGACCTGCTGCGCGAGTTGCAGGGGCTTGAGCCGGACAGCCTGGAGTGGCTTCGGATGGTGGACCGGATTTGCAGGGCGTCGGAGACGCTGACGGCAAAGACGATCTTCGCCGCCGGGGCGACGTGGCCGGGACTGCTGGTGTGGGACGACATGCGCAGCATCGACTACCTGGTCAGTCGCCCCGAAGTCGATCCGGAGCGTATCGGTTGCGTCGGGCTCTCGATTGGCGGGCTGCGGACGGCTTATCTGGCGGCGGCTGATCCGCGGGTGAAGGTCTCGTGCGTGGTCGGTTGGATGACGCGCTTCAAGGATCAACTCCGCAACAAACTGCGGCACCACACGTGGATGGTCTACCTGCCGGGTCTTGCCGGACAGCTCGACCTTCCGGACGCAGCGGCGTTAACCGCTCCGGGGGCGCTCATGGTCCAGCAGTGCGAGCGTGACCGGCTGTATCCGATGGAGGGTATGAGGGGATCGGTTGAACGGCTGGAGCAGATCTACGCCAAGGCGGGAATTCCGGAGCGGTTCAAGGGCGAGTTTTACGATGTGCCGCATTCGTTTACTACTCCCATGCAGGAGAGTGCGTTCGATTGGATTGAGGAGTGGATCTAGTTGTTTTGGAGTGTGCGGCGCCCTAACGGGCCCCGGCAAGAATGTTGCTACCTTGGGCTGCAGACGGGATGGTCACCGGCGTCAGCGACGTTTGGGCCGGCGTGGGCATCTGGCACAGCCGCGAAGCGGCAGAGGCGATGGTCGACGCGCCTGGTGACGCCATGCCCTGGCTCGCAGAGACCGAAACAGCTTGGCACTGCCTTAGCGTTCCGTTCTCCCATCGCGGAGCAGTCAACTGGCGCGGACGTATCCAAGAAAGCGAGGCCGTGCGCGCAGCCCCTGTCGACCCAGGCGGGCCGCTGATCGTCCTCACCTCGGCGGGTTTCGAGTCGCGCGACGCGGCAGCGCTTCCGCGCATCAAGCGGTTTGTGGCGGGCGTTGTCGGGGTGCTGGATGATTACGGGAAGCAACCCTCCAACGTGCGTCGGGCCGCGTTCCGCGCAGGGTTCGATGGACGTGACGGCTTCACGCTGTCGCTCTGGCGTTCCGACGAGGGAATGCGGCAGGCGGCCTATCAACCGGGCACGCACCGCAACCGCGTAGACGAGGATAAGGCGGGGCTGCTGTCCGATCGCACCTCGTTCACGCGGCTGCGCCTCATCCGCGGCTGGGGCGACTGGGATGGAGAGGTCGCCTGGACGAAGGCTTGACGCCGTCCGCGTGGGCCCCTGACTGGACCTGGAGGAGTCTAGTTTGCTCGAAATGGGGATGTCGGAAGTTATTGACAGTACTATCTGTTAAGTACGTCGAAGGCCGTCACCTCGCGCGGTCACCTTGCGCGCGTCACCTTGCGCCCGTCACCGGTCTTATCCGATGGAGGGCATGCGGGGATCAGTTGAGCGGCTGGAGAGGATTTTCGCGAAGGCGGGGATTCCAGAGCGGTTCAAAGGGGAGTTCTAAGATGTGCCGCATTCGTTCACGATTCCCATGCAAGAGAGTGCGTTCGATTGGATTGAGAAGTGGATCTAGGCGTTCTTCGAACTACCAAGTTTGGGTATTTGTAGGTATTATGCGATTGAACAACGACCATGGCGAAAAACACGAGCGTCTCTTTGGGCGAGCATTTTGAGGGATTTATCAGCGAGCAGGTGCGTCAGGGCCGCTACGGCTCGGCCAGCGAGGTTGTGCGCGCGAGCTTGCGGTTGTTGGAAGAGCATGAGCAGCAGGTACAGGCTGTTCGGCGGGCGTTGATCGCGGGCGAGGAAAGCGGCGATGCGGGGCCGCTGGACATCGGCGCGATACGGTCGGAAGCCCGCCGCAAGGCTGGTCTCGCGGCCGCCGATGCGTAGCATTCGCAAGCAAGCTCAGGCCGAGCTTGATCTGGTGGAGATCTGGCTCTATACGTTCGAGCGGTGGAGCGAGGAGCAGGCTGACCGCTATCTGGACGAACTTGGCGCCGGGATCGAGAAGCTCCGCAGATACCCGGAATTGGGCGCGCGGTGCGACTTCATTCGGGAGGGCTATCGTTCGCTACGGATCAATCGGCACGTGGCGTACTACACGGTTGGGGAATCCGAGGTGACGGTTGTTCGCGTTCTCCATCAGCGGATGAGTCCGAGACTGGGAAGCTCCTGATCGCGTTCCGGCTGCGGCTGGAATCGCTTGTATCGGGATATTTGTAAGTGGTTGATGTAAATACTAGTTAAGTGCATCGAAGGCTGTCACTCTTGGCCTCTCGGGCCTGTCCTTCTCGGGCCGCGAAATTGTCCCGCCCCGAGCGCTTACCGTCTCGATGAGTTTCCGGCCCGGATATTCCTCGGCGGGTTGCTCTCCAGCAGAGCCCGCCTCCGCTTCTCCGGTTGCTTCAGAGTGTGCGGCGCCCCACTGGGAGCCGGCAAGAATGTTTCAGCGAACGGTCAGTGTCTCGGTTTTCCGTTGTCTCAGCTTAGGGGTGCATGCCATAGGTGCGTTCAAGGCTGTCCCTCTCGGGCCCTTGTGCTTGACAACGCAACCATCAGGATGGCAGTATTCGTCACGATCTCTGTTGTTGACACAACTCCGCCCCTCCAACGCGCTCCGCTGCAACTATCGGGCAGCCAAAGACCCGAAGACCGATGACGTACCTTCCAACTCCCCTAGAACTTGACCGGCTCCGAGAAGTATTTATACACATCAAGAACGAAAAAGAACTTCGCTCGGAATGGTGGAAAAACGTCTTTGTCGAAACAGACGTGTATCGGGCTGCTCAGGAAACTGGAAGGTGCATCTTCGTCGGGAGAAAAGGAGCGGGCAAGACGGCTCTGATCTCTGGCCACAAGATAAGAACGCCAGATCACTACTTCGTCGAAGGTCCGATCCTTGCGGACGACTTTCCGTTTCGGATTCTCTATGAGTACTTCTATCTTGGATCTCAAAAGCTAGTCCAGAAACTCGCAAAGCGAACCAGCGGCGATCTTCCTGCGATTATCGACCCACTACGAATATCCACGTTCGCTTGGAGTAGCACACTACGGTGCTACGCGGCTCTCCTGTTCATTTCCAAACTAAGGGCACTCGACGACTTGACAGATGAGGAGCGAGCAGAGCTTGAGGACTATCAGAACCGTGCTAAGCGAATCGCGGATGTTCGCTCGCCGTCTGATCTTCCCGCATTGGAGGGCCCGCTAGTTTTCTTTTTCGAGCAAGTACAAGAAGTTATTGAGGCTGTCCTTGAGGAGGACTTCCCAAACGTAGCACATCTCCTGGCCACATTAACTACGCGCGTGAACGCTCTACTTTCGAGGCGACGCCCAGGCGAACTGGACTCGAAGGAGATACTTGAGACCGTCAACAAGATTCTCGAGCGAAATGACTTACGTATCCTGATCACCGTGGACAAGTTTGACGACTATTATGATCACTTCGTCCAAAATATAGAGGACCCGCAAGAGCTAACGTTCATGTCGTATCTCCTAGAGGGCATGATACTGGCGGTTAGGGACATTCGAAGCCTTCCGTCGTTCAAGCACATCGACCTATTGGTCACGGTTCCATCTGACCGATTTCATGATCTTCAGTTGAGAGAGCGCGCCCAGATTGAGACAGAGCATGTCACATACATTGACTGGAGACCGCGCGAACTCTGGGATTTTGCCAATACCAGAATAGCCTGGGCTCTGGGTATCACGGGAGAGGAGTCTGAAGAAGTCTGGTACAAGATTTTCCCAAAGACGATCCACAATCGTGTCTTGGCAGACGTGCGTGAGGATTCGTTCCTCTTTCTAGCTCGACACTCTCACTGGCGACCTCGCGATCTACAGCGCTACATTTCGGCAATCATTTCTGAAATGAAAGAGTCCGGCTCGCCAGCGGACGACGAACTGTTCCATCGCGTCATTTCCGAGACATCCCGCGAGATTGTCAACACCGGATTTATCCCGGAGTACCAGAAGTCTTTCCCGAAACTTGAGGCTCTGTTGAACAAGCTTGAGAGTATCCCCAATCTGCCAACTGCGATTAGCTACGAGCAACTCAAGTCGTACGTCCGGGAGTTTCCGTATGCCAATGGTGCGTCGATTGAGGATACGATGGTTCGGCTTTTCGATATGGGTGTCGTTGGCGTTCGCAAATCACGAGCGAGAAAAATGAAGGGCGTGAATGGGACGATCAAGCAAAACAAAGTACACGTTGCATATAGCTTTTCATACAATTCGAGGAGCAAGCACCCGTTTGTCGGTGAAGACGAGCTCGTTTTCCATCCGCTGTTCTACGACAGACTCGACCTGACTCATAATCAAGAGTTCGTAATCCATCAGATGGACTGGTCCATGTTCAGATAGGGGAGCGGGGGCATCCCCGTGTCGGCGGGCCTGTCACGCCGCCCGCCCGACCAAGCACCTTTGGCGGAATGTCCCGCTGACACTGTCGCAGACGCGTCCCTCGGTACGTCACTCGTCGGTTGGACCTACCGTCTAGGGAGCCTCAGCTCCGTTTAGCGGCAACCTCGCCAATCGTCCCTACTCACCTCACTCGTTTGGGAGGATGGCGGTCTTGAGGTGGCCGTTGTGGCTCATCATGTGTTTGAAGACGCTCAAGAGGTCCTGCAACGGGGCCTGGTTAATCACGAAATCTTCGATGTTGATCTCGGCGCGTTCGACGATGCCTAGGGCTTTGCGCATCAGGCGGGGGGTGTGGTGGAAGCTGGCCTTGAGCGTCAGTTCCGCGTAGTGCAGGAGCTGGGTGTCTAGACAGACTTGGGTCTCTTTGGGGCAGCCGCCGAAGAAGTTGACTGCACCGCCGGGGCGGACCATCTGGACCGCACCGCGCCAGGCGTGGGGGGAGCCGACGGCTTCAATCACGACATCCGAGCCGCGTCCGCCTTCCGTGGCGGCCTTCACTTCCTCGACCGGCTCCGAGCCGGGGCGGGAGGTAATGAGTTCTTTCGCGCCCATGCGCATGGCTCGTTCAAGCTGCATGGCGCGGCGGCCGACGGCGACGACTCTTGCTCCGGCCAGGGTCGCCAGGCGGACGAACATCAGGCCGATGGGACCGAGACCGATCACGGTGACCGTGTCGCCTTCTTGGATGCCGGTCTCTTCAATGCCGTGCAGGACGCAGGCCAGCGGCTCGATCATGGCCGCTTCGCGATACCGGACGCCGGCGGGGATGTGATAGCAGTTCTTCTCGACGATGCGCTCCGGGATGCGCATGTATTGGGCGTAGGCGCCGTTGTTGAACAGTAGGTCCTCGCAGAGGTTCTGCTTGCCTTTGCGGCAGTAGAAGCAATCGCCGCAGGGGGCCGAGTTGGCGGCTACGACGCGATCGCCTTCTTTGAAATTTGTGACGTTCTCGCCGACCTTGACGACGTCGCCGGCGAGTTCGTGTCCGAACAGAGCGGGCGGCTGGATCATGCGGGCGTGGTGGCCGCGGCGGAAAACCTTGAGGTCGGTGCCGCAGGTGAGCGCAGTCTGAACCTTGACGAGGATGTCGCCCGGACCGACTTCCGGTACGGCGACTTCTTCAACGCGAAGGTCTTCTTGGCCGTAGAGGACGGCGGCTGTCATTTGACTGCTCACGATGTCTGTTCCTTCGGCGGATGCACGACGACTTTCAGCGAACCGCTTTCCGGTCGGCGCGCAATCTCGATTCCCCGCTCCAGCTCCCGCAAGGGCAAGCGATCCGAGACGAGCTGGTCGACGCGGAACGCCGGATCCCATACCGTATCGGCGGATTCGCGCTGCAAATCCACCGAGGCGCTGTAGGACCCAAATACCATTCTCTCCCCTTTACCCACCTGAGCGCCATCCAATTGGAAAACTTCCGTGGGCGAGGTTTGAGCAAAAAGCATGATGCGGGCGCCGGGACGAGTGATTTCGGCGGCCTGCTCGACGATTCCGGGGGCGGATGCGGCGACGATGACGGCGTCGGCGCCGCGACCCTCGGTGAGGGCGTCGAGGCGCTCGCGGAGGTCGCCGGAAAGGGGGTCCCAGGCTTCCACGGCACCGAGTTCGAGGGCTTTCTCCCGCCGGAAGGGGAGGGGATCGGTGACGTAGACGCGCTCGACGCCGTGGCGGCGGAGCAGCATGGTGAAGAGCAGGCCGATGGGGCCTTGACCTTGGATAACTACCGTCTCTTCAGGGCGAACGGCCAGTTTCTGAAGGCCTTTGAGGCAGGTGTTGACGGGTTCGACGAAGGTGGCGCGGTCGAAATCGACGTTTTGGGGGATCTTCTCGACGCCTTTGGCCGCGATCCAGTCCATCACCCGGACGTATTGAGAGAAGCCTCCGCCGGCGGGTTCAAAACCGGCCGTCACGCCGACCTTCTTGTATCCCTCGCACTGGGCGTAGTCGCCGGCGCTGCAGTAGAAGCAGTTCTTGCAGGGGATGTGGTGGAAGACGGAGACGCGGTCGCCTTCAGCGAAGCTGTGCGCGCCGGGGGCGGCTTGGACGATGACGCCGGAGGTCTCATGCCCGTAGATACGGGGCGGGGGGAGCAGATCGTGCTCGATTTTCTTGAGATCGGTGTGGCAGACGCCGCAGGCTTCGACGCGGACGAGCAGCTCGCCGGGGCCGATTTGGGGGACGGGGACCTCTTCCAGGCGCAAGGAGCTTTCGCCGCGATAGACGGAGGCCGCCATGGAGGCGGGCACGTCGGCGGCGTGGGGGCCGGGAAGCGTTACTGCGTCTGGAAGCGGCATTGGCTCAGAAAGGCGGTGAGCGAACGAGATGCGACGTCTGCATCCCTTTTTAATTGAAGCAACCGTCGCCAGTCATAGGGTTTCCACCCGGCTTGTCGTACGATTTTCCACCCGGAGAAAGTACCATCCGGGCGGCGTGCACGGTTGAAATCGAAAGGGAAGTCGACTTCGGCCCGGTCGGAAACGACGCGCACGGCGGCGGCGGGGAGGCCGAGGGCTTGGGCGGTCTCAAAGACGGCGGAGGCCTCCATGTCGACAGCGGAGGCGGCGTGGTCACGGGCGAGGGTACGCTTCTCGTCGGCGGTTTGGGCGACGCGGTCGATGGTCACGAGACGACCGGTTTGGAAGCGCACGTCGTTGGGGGGAACGACTTGCAAACTGACAGGATACTCCACCTTGGAGTGGGCGGCGCGGATGTCGGACGGGATGACGATGTCGCCGATGGCGAAGGAGGGGTCGAGGGCTCCGACGTAGCCGACGGAGACGACGGCGGAGAGGGGGTGGAGGTCGGCTAGGGCGGTGAGGGCGGCGGCGGCGTTGGAGCGGCCTGGCCCGTTGGCGGCGAGCAGCGTGGGCTGGTTGTTGAGGGTGGCCTCCGCCAGAAAGCGGACAACGGGGGCGGCAACTGGAGCGGCGGGAATGCCCGCTAGTTCTCGCTTCTCGGCGGCGAGGATCAGTAGCTGGGGTTCTGGAACCATTCGACGGCTCGGGCTAGGGCGGGTTCGACGGGGCCCGGTTGGTAGCCGAGTTCCCGCTCGGCCTTGTCGCTATGAACGTACATCTTCTTGCGAGCCATGCGCACGGCCTCGAGCGGGGCGCGGGGTTCGCGACCGGTGACGGCGGCTAGGCCGGTTTCAAGCAAAGAGAAAGCGTAGGCGGCGGCGTAGGGGATCTTCAGCTTGGGGGCGGGTTTTCCGGTGATCTCGGAGAGGGTTTCCAGGATCTCCTGGAGCGTCATGTTGCGAGCGCCGAGGAGATAGCGTTCGCCGGGCCGGCCTTTCTGGGCGGCGAGGAGGTGGCCGCGGGCGACGTCGCGGACGTCGACCAGGTTGAGGCCGGTGTCGAGGTAGGCGGGCATCCGGTCGTCGAGGAAGTCCTGGATGATCTTGCCGGTGGGGGTGGGTTTGAAGTCGCGCTCGCCGACGGGCGCGGTGGGGTTGACGATGACGACGGGAGCGCCGCCGCGTGCGAAATCGAGGGCGATCTGCTCGGCTTCGAACTTGGTCTTCTTGTAGGGGCCGGTCAAGTCCTGAGGGCCCGCGGGCGTCGATTCGTCGCCGGGGAGTGAGAGAGTGCCCACCGTTGAGGTGTAGACGATCCTCTTCACGCCTGCCTGAGCGGCGGCCTCAAGCATGTTGCGGGTCCCGTCGACGTTGGAACGGCGGAGTTCGCCGGGGTCGCGGGACCAGAGACGGTAGTCGGCGGCGACGTGGAAGAGCTGGTCGCAGCCCTCGACTGCCCGGTCCAGGGAGTCGCGGTCCTGGAGGTCGCCCAAGACGGTTGATCCGTTGACGGTTGATCCGTTGATCCGGGGCAAAGCGGCCAAGGGGCGGCGGTCGGAGGTCTCACGAACCAGCAGCCGAAGATCCCGTCCCTCTTCAAGCAGGAGGCGGGCCAGGTGGTTGCCGAGGAAGCCGGTAGCGCCGGTCAGGAGGGTCACGAGCGTTTGATCCGGAGGGACGCCGGCTGGAGCGCCCGGTGCGGCTGACGCCGCGACGAGCACTTCAGCCGGCAAGATGCGGCGGGTTCGTCGCGGGAATCCCAGGGCTTGCGCCCTGGGCTAACGAAATGTCGCCCTTCCGGGCTCGCCGGTCGGGCGAGGGCGGGACTGAAGTCCCGCTGCGGGCTGAAGCCCGCGCCACCTTGTTGAGCGCCCGATCGGGGTCTCACCCCAACGCCCACGCGATCATTTTGAGGCTGTCGCCGAGGGTCGAGTTGACGCCTAGGGCCGCGGTGGGCTCGAAGCCGCAGTGGACCATGCAGTCGTTGCAGCGAGTGTCGCGGCCTTGTCCGTAGTTCTCCCACGGGGTTTGGGACATGAGGTCGTCGAACTTCTCCCAGTGGGCGTCCGTGATCAGGTAGCACGGGCCCTTCCAGCCTTGGACGTTGTACGTCGGGTTGCCCCAGGCCGTGCAGGGTAGGTCGCGCTCGCCTTTGAGGAACTTGAGATAGCTCGGCGTGGAGTTGAGCTTGAAGCGGGCGAAGAGCTTGTCGACGTCCTTGAATTTCTCGTGCACCTCTTCGCGGGTGAGGAAGATCTCGGTCGTGTCGACGGCGGAATAGGGGTAGGCGGGCGAGAGCATGTGCCCGTCGACGTCGAACTGTTCGAGGTAGGCGAACAGCTCTTCGATCTCGCGCATGTCGGTCTCGCGGTAGACGGTGGTGTTCGTGCAAACCATGAAGCCGGCGGCCTTGGCGGCTCGGATGCCCTCGACGGCTTCCGCAAAGACGCCTTCGCGCTCCACCGCCATGTCGTGCGTCTCTTCCAGCCCGTCGAGGTGGACGTTAAAGAAGAACCGTTTCGACGGGGTGAATTCGTCGAGGCGCTTGGGGATGAACATCCCGTTGGTGCAGAGGTAGATGTGCTTCTTGCGATCGAGGATGCGGGCTGAGAGTTCGCCGATCTCTGGATACATGAGCGGCTCGCCGCCGCAGATGGAGACGATGGGCACGCCGGACTCGTCAACGGCGGCCAAACACTGATCCACCGAAAGGCGTTCGGTGATCGAGTCTTCGTACTCACGGATACGGCCGCAGCCGGTGCAGGTGAGATTGCAGGCGTGCAAGGGTTCCAGCATGAGCACGAGCGGGAACCGGCGCTTGAGATAGGGGTTGTCGGCGACAGACGTGGATCCGTTGGTCGGCTGCTCGGTTGACCCGTTGCGGAGGATCGGGAAGGGGTCCTGGCGCGACGGGTCCGGATCTTGCTGCCAGGTCGGGTTCGGCGACCACTTGTTCTTGGCGATGTAGGCGCCCATGCGGGCGGTCATGTCGAGCGGAAAACGCGGCATCGAGAGTTCTCCGGTTAGCGAGCGACCTTGGCGTACTCGCCCAGCGCCATGAGCGGGAAGTACTGGCGGTAGAGGTGATAGCGGAGATAGAAGACGCCGGGAAAACCGGTGCCGGTCCAGGGTTCTTCCTCCCACGAACCGTCGGAGTTCTGCGTGTCCAGCAAGTAGCGGATGCCGGACTCGACGCTGCCGGAGCGGTGGTCACCGGACGCGATCAGGCCCATCAGGGCCCAGGCGGTTTGGGAGGGCGTAGAAGGGCCGTGGATTTTCTTGGCGGGGTCCTCATAGCTGCCGGGCGTCTCGCCCCACCCGCCGTCGGCGTTCTGGACCGAGCGTAGCCATTCGCCCGCCTGGTTGATGTGCGCTTCATTCAGATCCACACCGGCGGCGTGGAGACCTCGCAAGGCGAAGCAGGTGCCGTAGAGATAGTTGACGCCCCAGCGGCCGTACCAACTGCCGTCTTCTTCCTGCGCGCGGCACAAGTAGTCGACGCCTTTACGGATGGCCGAGCGACGCCGCCCGCCTCCCGGACCGCAGAGGGCCTCGAGAGCTCGCCCGGTGATGTCGGCGCAACTCGGGTCGAGCATGGCGTTGTGGTCGGCGAAGGGGACGTGGGTCAGGATCTCAGCGTCGTTGTCCACGTCAAAGGCCGCCCAGCCGCCGTCCGCCCCTTGCATTGCTGCAAGCCATGAGAGGGCCCGCTCGCGGGAAGCGTCTAGGGCGAGCGGGGCCGAGGCGCGAGTGTATTCGAGCGCGAGAAGGACTTTAGCCGTGTCGTCGCAGTCGGGGTAGAACTCGTTGGCGTATTCGAAGTACCAGCCGGAAGGTTCGACCGTCGGTCGCTTGAAGGACCAATCGCCGGGGCGCCGGACTTCCTTGGAGAGCAGCCAGTCGCCGGCGCGCTGGAGAGCCGCCTCGAGCCGCTTGTCCGGCTGTGGGTTAGCGATCCCGAGGGCGTAGACGCTGATGGCCGAGTCCCACACCGGCGAATGGCAGGGCTGCAGGCGCAGCGTCTCCTCGTCTTCGATGACGAGGTCTTCAAACCGTTGGATCTCGCGGGCGAGCAGCGGGTCGTCGAGGGAGTAGCCGAGCTCGGTGAGGGCCATGATGGAATTCATCATGGCAGGGAAGATCGCGCTGAGACCGTCGGAGTGTTCGAGCCGATCAATCATCCAGCGGGCGGCGGCGTCGGCAGCCTTCTGGCGGACCGGCTGGAGGCCTAGTTTTTCCCAGATCTTGAGCGACTTGTCGGCCCACAGGAAGAAGCTGCGCCAACTGACGAGTTTGGGCCTTTCTGGCTCGCGGCCCGTGCAGATCTCCTGAAGCGTGAAGCCGGCGGGCGGGCGGCGTCGGGCGCGCTTGGCCCCCAAGATCGCGAGCGGCGCGAGGATCGTACGGCTCCAAGAGGAGATCTCGTAGATATTGATCCGGCTGGTCTTTTCCAGGAAGAAGACCTCGGGCGGGATCGACGGCGTCTTGTCGCGATCGAAGAGGCCGAAGTAGCTGAGGTAGATCTTCGTGTAGGAGTTGGCGGCTTCGATTCCGCCGAGTTCGACGACGCGGCGGCGCGCCCTAGCCAGCGCGAGATCGGTATCGGGCAGTCCGACGAGCTTCAACGCGCAGTAGGCCTTGACGCTGGCCGAGACGTTGTCTGGGCCGCTGTGGTAGATCGGCCATCCGCCTTCAGGCGACTGCCGTTCCAGGATGTAGCGGGCGGCCTTCTCAATACGATGCCTTCGCGGAGGCCGCCACTCTCCGTCGCCTGACGGTTGGTGCAGCCAGAGCTGCAAAAGGATGTAGTCGGACTCGAGCGTCGTATCGGCTTCGAGCTCGCCGACCCAGTAGCCCGCCTCCGATTGGAGACTCAACAGATGGTCCGAGGCGTCGCGTACGGCCTCCCCGACGCTTCTCGGTTCGAAGGAGCGGGCGACGGTTGCGGCGTAACCGGGACTCTCGATGCGGGTCATCGCGTTGAAATCTGAGTGAGGCCTTGGGCGTGGGCCGCAAGTTCGCGAGGCAGCGGAAATTTCACGTTCTCCTCGATGACTTCCACTTCCTCAACGCGGCCAAAGGCGTATTGGGTGCGGAGGTGATCGACGACCCGTTGCACAAGATTCTCGGGCGCGGAGGCGCCGGCGGTGATGCCGATCGAGCCGACGCCTTCGAGCCACGCGGGGTCAATGTCGCGCTCGTCGTCGATCAACTGACCGGGAACGCCCGCGTTCCCGCCGACCTCGACGAGTCGTTTGGAATTCGAACTGTTCTGGGAGCCGACGACGAGCATGAAGTCGCAGGTCGAGGCGCGCCGCTTGACGGCTTGCTGACGATTCTCCGTGGCGTAACAGATATCTTGCGCGGGCGGGCCTTGGATGTGGGGGAAGCGGCGTTCTAGGACGGCGATGATCTGTCCGGCTTCATCCAAGCTGAGCGTTGTTTGGGTGAGGTAGAAGAGCGTTTCAGCCGCCGGCGGCTGAAGGGACTCGGCCTCATCGACGGATGCAACGACGATCGTCTGCTCAGGAGCCTCGCCGTATGTGCCGACAACTTCTTCGTGGTCCGGGTGGCCGATGAGCAGAATCGTACCGCCCTGCTTGGCGAACTTGACGGCTTCGACGTGGACCTTGGTCACGAGCGGGCAGGTGGCGTCCACAACCTTGAGGTCGCGGGCCTCGGCTTGGGCGCGAACTTCCGGCGCGACGCCGTGCGCGGAGTAGATCACGCGCTGGCCGTTGGGGACCTCGTCGAGTTCTTCGACGAAGATGGCGCCGCGGGAGGCGAGGTCTTCGACGACGTGGCGGTTGTGGACGATCTCGCGGCGGACGTAGATCGGCGGGCCGTAGGCGTCTAGGGCGAGTTCGACAATGTCGATCGCGCGCACAACGCCCGCGCAGAAGCCACGCGGCTTCAGGAGGTAAACGACCTTCGCTGGGTCCGGCTGAGGAAGGCCGGCGGCAGTTGTGTCCGGCATAGGCTGTGGGAGTTCGGGGCGCCCTTCGTGGGCCCTCCAGAATCCAAGAGTATATCAGTCAGTGCCGGCGGCGGGCCCCGGGAGGCCCGTCCCTCCGGCATGGACCCGAGGCGTCGCTCGAAGGGGATTCGTCGTACTGGATTCTCCATCACGTATCGGCCCGCGTGGCCGATGAGTCCGCCATAGGGAGTGATCTCATGACTTGTGGGCAAGATAGTCGCGGCGATCTTCAGCGGCGCCGGGGACAGACTGTACTCATCTTCGTGGTGGCGTCCACGATCCTGCTTGGCGTCCTGGGCTTGACGCTGGATGGAGGGATGCTCTTTTTCGAGAAGCGCCGGGCGCAAGCAGCCGCGGATGCTGGAGCGGTGGGTGCGGTGCAGGAGATGCGGCGCGGCAACCGAAACTACGCAGACGACATTCGACCGGCAGCGATCAACGACACGGCTCTCAACGGGTTTCCTGAGGCGGAGGCGACCATTACCGTCAACAATCCGCCGCTAGCCGGCGGATCAGTAGGCGATTCGGACTTCGTAGAAGTGATTGTGGAGAAAGAGGTTGCAACCTACTTTCTGCGCTTCTTTGGTCCATCAGCGTCGACGGTGGGCGCGCGCGCAGTGGCCGGGTTGGCGCGAAGCGGAGAGGCCTGCGTCGTCGCCCTAGATCCAACGGCGAGCTCAGCGCTACGGGCCAACGGAAATCCGACGCTGCTAGCTTCATGCGGCATCTTTGTGAACTCGACGTCCGGGTCGGCGATTGTGACCAACGGGCAGGCGCAAGTCAGCGGCAGCTATATCGGCGTCGCCGGCGGGGCCTCGGGCAATGGATTCACGCCCGCGCCTGAGACGGGCATGCTCCCGTTGATCGATCCCTTCCTGAACCTGCCCACGCCTTCAAGCGCCGGGACTCCTCCCGGCTATGCCACCAACGCGGCGACAAGCGGCGCCTTGGCGGCGTCGGCCGTCGGCTTTGCAGCCAAGGGAGGCAATGGAGGCGGGAACAACGGAGGCGGGAACGGAGGCGGCAATTCCGGCGGGGGAGGGGGCGGCACGACCGTCTATTGGCCCGGCTACTACGACAGGGAGATCAAGATTCAGAACGGGACGGCTGTATTCATGCCGGGCACCTACGTACTTGAAGCTGGGATGAAGGTTACCGGCGGGACGGTGACCGGGACCGGAGTCTTCTTCTACAACATCAACAGCAAGGGCAATGACTATGTGGACGTCGGCGGAAACGCCAACGTCAACCTATCGGCCCCGACCAGCGGGACCTACAAGGGCATGTTGTTCATGGGCCCGCGCAACGGAAATTCGGGCAATCCGGGCAATAAGATCGCCCGCGGCAACGCGAACTCTTCGTTCCAGGGAGCGCTTTACTTTCCCTCCGAGCACTTGACTTGGGGCGGCAACCCGCAGTCGAGCATCGCTTGGGGCATGGTCGTCGCAAACACGATTCAGATCCAGGGAACTGCGGATACACAGGTGATCAATCCGCCGACCGAAGAGCAGGCTCCGGACGCTTTCCGCATGGCGTTCTTCGAGTAGGAGAGACCGATGAAAGACGAGCGGCGGCGAGATCAGAGAAAGGGTTCATCGATCGTCGAATTCGCGATCCTGGCGCCGCTGCTGTTGATGATGACGGCAGGCGCGGCGGACTTTTCCCGGATGTTTCTTGAGTCGACGGTGATGGTGGGCGGAGCGTCCAACGCGGTGAAGTATGGGGCGCAGAACGTAATCACGTCGGCGGACACGGACGTCATGGTCGACATCGCGACAGGAACGCCGGAGGATGCGACCGGAACTCAGGAGACCGCGGATCGAGTTTGCGATTGCCCGGGATCGCCGGGTGCCTGGGTGGATTGCATCTCGGCGACCTGTCCCTCCGGCTACGGTAAGCCGCGCGCCTACGTGCGTGTGCGAATGAACAAGAGTTTTCAGCCGTTGGCGGCCATCCCCGGGTTGCCGGAATCGGTCGCTCTCGACTTTACGGAGTTCATGAGAGTGCAATGAGTCGTCGAAAGCCAACGAGATCCCGCGCGGGGTCGGTCCTCATCGAGTTCTCGCTGGTCTTCGTCGTCTTCATGATGATGCTCATTGCGTTGGTCGAAATTGGTCGGGGAGTGTGGATCTTTACGACTCTGAACCACGCCGTCCTGGCCGGAGTGCGTTTCGCAACCGTCCACGGCAGCGGCAATCAAGTTCTCTCCAACGGCACGGACACGACGGCGACGGCGATCCAGGACATGGTTCGAGCGAACGCGATCGGCTTGACCTCCGAGGGAATCCTCGTGGTCACGGCCTATGATCCCAATGCCGACCGCGGGAGCCGCTTCACGGTCACCGCCACCTACGGGATGCCGCTGATGACGAGCATGTTCTTCTCCGGGGATGCTCTGGAGCTGCGAGTTCAGGGCTCTGGCGTGATCTTGCGCTAAGTTCCCCGATCGACGCGCGATACGATGCGGCCTTCGCCGCTCTGGCGATAGCGACGTCCTCCCCACTCGACAGTGCTCGAGGCGAAGCTCGCTAGCCACGCGGCGAAGCTCACCAGGTCGGCGACAAGGACCAGGGGGAAGCGGAGAAAGACCCACCTTGCTCCGACCGCGCGGGCGGTTATGACGGCGGAGAGGAGGCGGGCCAAGAGCGGGACCGCAGCCCAGATGGGCGGAGCTCCAACGGTGAGCAGGCCGAGGCCCCAGACGGTCGCTTGCGTCCAGATGAGTCCGAAGTGTCCAGCCGGGCGGGAGACGCGGATGGTGCGCGACCAGCGCAGGTGGCGAGTCCAGACTTCGCGCCAGCTGGGGGAGCCGTGAGCGGTTTCGACGACGAGGTCTGAGAGAACAACTCTCTTTCCCAACTGGGCGATGCGGGCGCCGAGTTGGTAGTCGTCGGCCAGGTAGGGGCGCAGAGCCTCCCAGCCGCCGACGGCTTCAAGATCGGAGCGGCGGACCGCCATCACGGCCCCGAGGGCGAAGCGCATGCCTTGGAGTCGCTCGGCCGTGAGGACTTGCCCGGGGAAGTCGGCGGAGATCCAGAGGGCGTCGAGCAGCGACGCGAAAGTCTTGCCGGGCCGGGCCCGGTACAGGCAGGTGACACAGCCGGTTTGCGGGTCCGCGAATGGGACGACGATGCGCGCGATCGAATCGGGTTCGAGCCGGATATCGGCATCGCTCACGACGAAAATCTCCCCACCCGGTTGGAGGGTCTGCAGGCGGACGATCTTGGGGTTGCCCTCGCGATCGGGCTGCGGCCCGTCCGCTTCGAGCAACTCGACGTGCGGGTAGGTTTGGTTGCGGTGCGTTGCGAGGGCGGCGTCGATCACCGGGGTGCGGCGCGCGACGGGCTTCAAGAGCGAGACCAGTCCTACGTCCGCCTCCGGGTACCGCTTACGGGCCGCGAAACGCCAGGCGCAGTAGGCGGCCAGCAGTTGGTAGACAGTCGCTCCGGCGGCAAGAGTGGCGACTAGGAAAAGCATCATCCCCCGACTAAGGCTACGCCTGCGATGACGAGCGCCGCCCCGGACCAGCGTCGCACGGAGACTTCTTCGCGAAGGACCCAGCGGGCGAGCAGGGTCTCGACGACGTATCCGGCGGCGGTCGCCGGGACCGCGAAGCTGACGTCGGTCTTCGAGACGAGCGCCATAAAGCCGAAGAACGAAACGGCGTAGGCGACGATCGAGAGCCACAGTAGGCCGCTGCGCGAGGCGAGGCGGGCGACGCGAGCCAGGGCGCCGGGGTGGAATTCGTCGACCTCCCCCAGACGGCGCATCCCGGAGGCCTTCAGGAGATCGCCGGCGATGGTGCCGCCGATGACCAGGGTCAGCAGGAAGAGGATCATGCGTCTTCCCCACGCATCGGGACCCGCGTCGAGACGGGCGTCGAACCGACCAGCATCACGCCCGCCGTGATGACCAGCGTGCCGAGCCAGCGTTGAGCGCTGATCTGTTCTCCGAGTAAAAGGTAGCTCAGCAGCGCGACGAGCACGTATCCGATCGCCGTGACGAGCAGCACGTAGCTGAGGTCGGCCCAGCTCAGAACAAGGGCGTGCGTGACGAAGAAGACGATCAGGAGAGCCACGCCGCCAAGCACCCACGGGTTGGCCATCGCGGCGACTCCCGACGTGAACAGATCGACGGGCGAGTAGGAGGAGATGTCGCCGACTTCCCGCATGCCTCGGCCGAGCAGGATGTTGCCCAGGGCGTTCGAGAGGACGATGACGGCCAGGGCGACGGAGGTCTTGTTCGTGAGGCGGTGATCGGAACTCACGGGGTTCGTTTCCGCGGGCGGGTTGGAGTGAGGAAGAAATGGGAGGGCCGGGCCTCCGCAGTCGACTGGGTACAGTCCACACGCGCTGGGTTGTCTCGACGGCGCCGAAGCCTGGATGGGACAGTCCCCGCGGTCGGTCTCCGTGGGGGGCCCACGGTTCTAAGCGGCGCGTTGCTCACGGACGTACTTCTTGCGTTTGGAGCGCAGGGCCAGATATTCGCGGGCTTCCTTGTAGAGGCGCTTGCGCTCCTGGTTGTTGAAGACGGCTTTGCGCACGATGCGCCAGACGGCCTTGGGGCGGAAGTAGTACTCGTCGTAGAAGCGCTCGACCCACTCCATGATCTCGGCTTGGTCCAGCTCGCCGTACTGAACCGTGGGGAGCTGGTGCCCCTTCTCGTCGGTCATCTTGTCGGGCGTGATCAGCTGGTTCTGCTGGACGTAGTCGTAGAACTCGGTGCCGGGGTAGGGGTGGCCGACGGAGACCTGGATCGTCTCGGTGTCGAGCTGCTTGGCGAACTCCATGGTTCGCTGGATCGTCTCGCGGGTTTCGCCGGGCAGGCCGACGATAAAGTCGCCGTGGATCACCAAACCGGCGCGATGGGCGTCCTCGGTGAATTTGATTGCCCGCTCCACCGTCGCGCCCTTCTTGATGTTCTTGAGGATCTGCGGATCGCCCGACTCGTAGCCGACGATGAGCAGACGGCAGCCCGCGTCCTTCATGGCTTTGAGCGTCTCGTAGTCGACGTTGACGCGTGAAGTGCAGCTCCAAGTGAAGTTGAGCGGCTTCAGTTTTTCGCAGAGTTCGATGACGCGCGACTTGCGGATATTGAAGGTGTCGTCGTCGAAGAAGATCTCTTTGACGTCGGGGAAGTTCTCCAGCGTCCACTTCACTTCTCCAGCGACGTCGTCCGCCGAGCGGGTGCGCCAGCGATGGCCGGAAAGCGTCTGCGGCCAGAGGCAGAAGGTGCACAGGGCAGGGCAGCCGCGTTCGGTATAGAGCGCGATGTAGGGATGCTTGAGGAAGGGGACGTTGTAGCGCGAGATGTCCAAGTCGCGCTTGTAGATCTTGGCGGCCCAGGGGAGCTCGTCGAGGTTCTCGATTTGCGGTGCGTCCGGGTTGTGGACGAGTTCGCCGGAGCCATTGCGATAACTGACGGAGGCGATGTCCGAGAGCGGCTTGCCGTTTGCGAAGTCGACGACCTGATAGTCGAACTCCTTGCGGACGATGAAGTCGATGGCGTCGCTGGCTTGAAGGCTCTCGTCGGGAAGGGCGGTGACGTGCGGGCCGACGAAGCAGACCTGGAGGCCGGGGTTTGCCTGCTTCATCTCCGCGGCGAGACGACAGTCGTTCTCAAAGCCGGGCGTCGAGGTGAACAAGACGAGGAACTCGAAGTCGGCCGCCATGGCGATGGTCTCTTGCGGGGAGACGTGGTGAGGCGGGGCGTCGACGACTTTCGAGTCTTCGAGCATCCCGGCCGGGTAGGCGAGCCAGATCGGGTACCAGTAGGATTCGATCTCGCGGGTAGCGGGCCAACGGGAGCTGGCGCCGCCGTCAAAACCTTCAAACGACGGCGGGTTGAGGAAGAGCGTCTTGAGGGGCATGAGCGGTCGGGGCGCTAGAAACGTCAGCGTACCAGACGGTTGACGGTGGTTTCTTGCGCCTGGAACTTCGGCTGAAGAGGCGGTGTCTGAGGGCACATGCGCCGGATCGAACTCACCAAGCCCGGCGGACCGGGATGGCTCGTCGCGGGGATGTTCCTAGGCTGGCCGTTCATGGAGATGGTCGTCAATCGTGGACTGGGGCAACATCTCGGCTGGAGCCTCGCTTCGACCGTCGTTGTGGCGACGGCCGCGTATGGGCTCTTGCTGCGCCCCGTGCAGTCGCTCGCGGCGGAGGCCGGTGGAGACTACTTCAGCGAGATTTTCGGATCGCGCGGGCTGGCGACGACGGCTCGTATGACCCTGATTCTATTGCTGTGTTTCCTTATTGCCGGAACTGCCTGGCTGATTACTTGGGAGTCGTTGAGACTGGGAGAGGTTTGGGCGAGGGCGAGGGGGTGGAACGGCGCTTCCCTGTATGGTTGGCAACCGGGCGTCGCCGTGGCTTGGTGGGCAGTGGTCTGGACAGCGTGTCTCTCGTCGCGCGACGTGTTCAATCGGTCGATCCGGTTCTGGTCCCTAGCGGCGCTCTCAGTGGCGGTAGGGGCGATGTTGAAGCACCATCGAGGGCTGGCCTACCTGTGGGGCTCTTCGCAGAGCTTTGACTGGGCTTCGCTTCAAAGTCTCGCGCTCATATGGCCCTACGCGGCGGCGGTTGCGATGACGGCGCCGCTGCTCGATCCGGCCCCTGGGCCCGGCGGTCCGGTAGTCCGTCGTCAGGTGATCCCGGTGATCGCGGCGCTTGCATGCTTGTCGCTGTTTACGCAGGCCGGGAACCCGTGGAGCATTCATTTCCACCAATACCCCACCTATCTGTCCCGATCACTCTATGGCTTAGAGGCTCATCCAGAGTGGATTGGACAGGGCCTTCTCATCATGGGAAGCGGCCTCGTCCCGGCACGACTAGCTTGCTTCCTGCTGGTCCGGCTCATACCCGCTGAAGATCGAAGCAAGAAAGTTTGGGCCGGTCTGGCCGCCTTAGGAGCGTGTCTGTTTTCAACTCAGCCGCGCTACGGCGAGGCGGTCGAATGGGCGTGGCTGCTCAGCGTGACGAGCTTGTTGTCGTTGGCGGGAGTCGCGGCCGGGGCGGCGGCGTTGCGCGCCTCTGGAATGGAATGGCGACGCATGCCCCGCATCAAATGGAGCGCATTTCTTCTGGGGAGCACGGCGACCTGGGCCTCGGTGCTAGGAAACCACGTGGTTTGGGACTGGGCGTGGACGGTGACTGTGCCCTACGCCGCTGCGGCGGTCATGACGTTTTCTTTCGGACTGGGTGCGGCGGGCCGGAAGAACTAACTCCTCCTATTGCCTTCCCAGAGGAGCCATGTTACGGTTCTTGTGGGAAAGCCATATGAGTACGGAAGTTTGGCACGGCACGTTGGCCTTGATGGTCTTGAAGACGCTGGATGCATTGGGCCCACAGCACGGATACGGCGTCGCGCGGCGCATTGAGCAGATCAGCGGCGACGAACTGGCGATCAACCACGGGACGCTCTATCCGATCCTGCTGAAGCTGGAGCAGGAGGGCTCGATCGCCTCTGCGTGGGGCGTGTCGGAGAACAAGCGGAGGGCTAAGTTCTATCGGCTGACGCGGTCGGGGAAGAAGGAGCTGGCAGCCGAGGCGCAGCGCTGGAATCGCACCGGCGACATTGTGGCTTCGTTTCTGAAATTGAAGGGGGCGTCATGAGGCGAATGCTGCGCCTTGGTTGGAACCGGTTGATCGGGGCGCTGCGGTCGGAGCGCGCTGACGGGAAGCGCGACGCCGATCTCGATGAAGAGATCGCCGCCCACCTGGAGATGATGACCGAAGACAACGTGCGGGCCGGGATGACGCCGGAGGAAGCGCGGCGGGCGGCCCGGCGGACGTTCGGCCACGTGGAATCCACAAAGGAGAGCTATCGCGATCAGCGCGGCATGCCCTGGGCGGCGGTGCTGCGGCAGGACCTCAAGTATGCGTGGCGCGGCCTACGGCGGAGCCCTGGGTTCGCGTTGACGGCGTTGCTCACGTTGGGGTTTGGGCTCGGGTTGTGCAGCACGCTGTTCACGATTCTGAACGGAGTACTGCTGAAGCCGCTGCCGGGCGTGCCGCAGCCGAGCGGGTTGATTGGACTTCAGGCTCCGGTGTCCTATCCAGCTTTCGAGGCCTACCGCGACCAAGCGGACGTGCTGTCTGGGGCTGCGGCGTTTGTCGGGCCGGTTCCGTTTGGAGTCGCGCTGGACGGCGGAGAGGACTCTCGCCCGGAGCGGCTGTTCGGACAGTTGGTCTCTCCGGAGTACTTCTCAACTCTCGGCGTCGAGCCCTTGCTGGGTCGGTTGTTTGATCCGGCGACGGAGCGCCGTGGCGATCCTCCGGTCGCCGTAATGAGCGAGCGATTCTGGCGGACCAAGTTGAATGCAGACCTGCGGGCGATCGGCGCAAGGCTGTGGATCAACGGGCGCGAGGCGGAGATTGTCGGCGTGGGGCCGGTGGGATTCGACGGCGTGTTCCCGACCACGCATGCGGCCATTTTCGTACCGACCACGGCGGACGCCTCCGTGGCGCCGGAGCTTGGGGGAGGATTCCTGACCGATCTTTCGCTCAAGGCGACTCGGGTGATCATGCGCCCGGCGCCGGGCGTCACTCGGGAGGGTGTAGCGACGGCGCTCGATACATTGACTCGGCGACTGCGGCAGAACGAAGGCCAGTTTGAAGCCGACCGGGAACAGGAGGGCCGCTTGGTGGAAGTGATCGAAGCCGGCACGATGATGCCGGTTCCGAAACGTCAGCGGAGCCTGGTGATCATCGTCTACGTCGTCCTCATGGGCCTGATCCTCTCGTTTACCTGCGCGAATCTGGCCGGGGTGATGTTGGCGCGCGGACAGGCGCGGGCGCGGGAAATTGCGATTCGTTTGTCAGTCGGAGCACATCGTCGCCGAATTGTCGGGCAACTGCTGATGGAGAGTCTCGGGCTGGCGGTGGCGGGCGGCCTACTTGGGCTCGCGTGTGCGTTTGCGATGCTGGCGTTCTTGAACTGGTTCTCCCCTGCGAGCGCGATTCCGATCAATTCCTCCACGAACCCGGATTGGCGCGTTGCGGCGGTGACTTTCATGGCGGCGACTCTGTCGGGAGTCGGCTTCGGCCTGCTGCCGGCGCTAGCAGCCTCAAGGCCGAATCTGACGGGCGCTCTCAATCGATCGGCGGGGACGGTCGGGCGGCGACCTCGGAGGTTCGGCCTAAGGAATGCGTTTATGGTCTATCAAGTGGCGGCCGCGATGACCTTGTTGCTGGTGATGGGGATCCTTCTTGTGAGCGTGACGCCTGGCGGCGGCGTTGAATTGGGCGCGGCGGCGAACGACATCTACGTATTCCGGCTCGATCCGCCGCGCGACGGCTACCCAGCCGAGGAGACAACGGCGCTGTTCCGCTCGCTGCCTTCCCGACTCTCACGAATATCCGGCGTGGAGGTTGCGACGTTCGCGAACCAGGTTCCATTGAATCCCCTGCCGGCGAACAGGAAGGTCTCGCTCCCCGGCACAGAAGGAGAGCCGGCGACGGTGCACTCGGTGGCCCTCGAGCGCATCGGCCCCGACTACTTTTCCGCCTTGCGGTCGCCGGTCTTGCGTGGCCGCGAATTCGAGACCGGAGCTTCGGAAACGGCGGTCGGCTCGGTGCGGCCGGTGGTTCTTAACCGAACGGCGGCTGAGAAACTCTATCCCACTGACGACGCGCTGGGACAGGTGTTCGAATGGCAGACAGAGCGGCTTGAGGTGATCGGAGTGGTCGACCACGGCAGGCCGGCTTTCGGCACGGCGAGCGGGCCTCCGGCCACCATTTATCTCGCTTTGAGCGACGTGGGGCTGAGTGCGCCGCCGCCGGACGGGATGAAGATCATCGTGCGCGGCCGGCCTGGATTAGGCTTTGAGCCGATAAAGGCGGAACTGGAGCGCATCGACAGCCGGTTGACGCCCTTCGACGCCCGCACAATGCGCGAGCGGTTGGATGAGTTCGATCGCTTGATCGCGGCCTCTTCGACGTTTCACTCAAGCATTGCGCTGTTCGCCGTGCTGCTGGCGTGTATCGGACTGGCGGGTGTGACGGCGCAATCGGTGGTTCGGCGTCAGCGGGAACTGGCCGTTAGGCTGGCTCTCGGCGCGAAACAGGCGCAGGTCGTGGAATTGGTGATGCGGGAGGGTGTCGTTGTGACGGCGGTAGGCGGCGCTGCCGGTTTTGCCGTCGCCTGGGCATTTGGACGAGTCGTAGCTTCGACGACTCCGGAGATGGCGCAGTTCCTATCCGCGGCGGTTGACCCGTTTCTGTCAATTGGGGCTCCGGCGCTACTGGCGACGCTCGCGATGGCGGCCTGCTATCTGCCTGCGGCGCGCACCGCCTCGCTCAACCCGGCGGATACGTTGCGGGAAGAGTAATATTCACGCAAGGCTCTAGAAATCCTCGCGCAGGCAAAGTCCCCTCAGCCGCGGCGATCGGCTAGGGCTGTGCCGCTGCTAGTCCGCGTCGACGTTGGAGTGGTAGCGCAAGTGGTGCTCGGCGAGCATATCGCGGCCGAAGTCGTTGTCCCAGTCGCGCCACACGGTGTGGGTGTGGTTCGCTCCGTTTTGAGTGTTGTCGTACTCAATCAGGAACTCCGGCGCCTGGACGCGGTAGTAGTCTCCGACGCCCGGCTCGGTGGCTCCGGCCCAAGCGAAGAACAGCTTGTCCTTTGGGGTCGACTTGGCGGACTTCATGCGCGCCGCGGCGATCTCCGCCGGTACGTTGTGGGCGTAGACGCCGATCAACGTGAGCAGAGCTTTGTACTGCGCGTCGGAGAGCTCGGAGGCGGCTAGGCCGGTCGGCTGATTGTCGAGCTTGGCGCGGGTGTCGGCTGAGGTCAGGACGTCCTTGTAGGCCTTCTCGGCGACTTTCGCTTTGGAGAGCTGCGACGGCTTGAGGTTGTTGACGAAGGCGAAACCGAGGTCTTCCTCATGCGGAAGGGCGCGGAAGCCCTTGCGCGGGCCGATGTCGATCCGGTGTGGGTTGGCGCCGAAGAAAGTAGGCGTCGTAGAGACCAGCTTGCCGCCCTGGAGCGTGAAGTGGAGAGAGAGGTGGTGGCCCTCGACGCGCCAGCCCCACTTGCCGTCCTTGGACGGCGTGCCGAAGATCGTGAAGTGATACTTCGACGGATCGCGGCGACCGGTCATGTCGCCTTCTTTGATGCGCAGGATCTCTTCCAGGCTCTGGATCGACTTGGCCTTGATGAAGCCGGTCTTGCTCAAGCTGGCGGCCAGTAGAGCGTCGGCCAGGTGGCGCTGGTCAGGCGACATTCCGCCGTAGGTGAGGCCGCGCCGTCCGTACTTGTAGGTCGCCTCAAAGTTATTGCCCGGTACAAAGTGCCATTGTTCGCGATTGCTGGCGCCGGAATGGTCGAACGACAGCTTGGCTTTGGCCGTCTGCTCGACGTTCAGCGAGGCCAGCCAGGCGTTGGCGGCGTCGGTCATGGCCTGCTCGGTGGAGTGGTGGTAGGCGGTTCCGAGCGCGGCGGCGAGGAGAAGGGTCAGGGCGAGGCGGAGATGGCTTGAGCGAGTCATGGGTATCGGTGGGTTCTTAGGGAGGGCGGCTCCGGGCAAGATTATAGCGGGAATGGTCGCAAGGTGTTGACGCCCATTGCTCGCCGGCCCGCCGACAATTCATTGAACAGTCATCGCCTCTTAACCAAAATGAAATGATCTAGAATCTACCTTGGCCTTGGAGCCACGAAACTGTCGCTTCGCAGTTCGTCTCCAAGGACCTTTGTGACGTCTCAGATTATCCGCCCCATGGCCTTCTTCGGCCCCTTATGGCCCATTGTTTGGATCTTGGCCACGCCGCCGCTTGGCGCTGACGGCCCGGAGGACACGGGGGTGCGAGTGCCGGTCGAGGTCGCCTCCGCTCAACCGGCGCCCGAGCCGCCGGTCGTCTCGGTCGAGCCGGCTCGGACCGAGGAGGAAGCGCCGAAGTTCTTTCGCTATACGAGTAAGGGCACGCTCTTCGGCTCCGACGACGGTCCAATCGGCGGCAAGATCAACGTGCGTTCGCAGTTGCGTTTTTCTTCGCCGTTCCGTTCCGCGCCTCGAAAATCCAGCCACTTCGACCGAGCAGACGAAGGCGACATTCGATTCCGTCGAGCCCGCTTCAAGATCGACGGTCATCTCGGCAAGTCCTGGATCACCTACAAGTACGAGCACGACCTCGTAGACGGGCGATTGCTCGACTTGCGTTTCGACATCGGGCCGGAATGGCTGAAGCTGCGCCTCGGCCAATGGAAGGCCGACTATAGCCGCGAGCGGATGGACTCCTCCGGAAAACAGCAGTTCACCGAGCGCTCGATCGTCAATCGCGCTTTCACCGTGGATCGACAAAAGGGCGCGATGGCCCTCGGACGCGTGAACAAGGGCACGGCCGCGGACATGCAGTACTTCGCCGGCGTGTTTACCGGCCAAGGGCGAGGCGTGTTTCGGGAACGCCGGGTTCCGGGCGACGCACGCGACGGGTCGCCTCTATGGGTGTTGCGCTATCAGTGGAATCCAGTGGGCGGCGGAGTCGCGCTCTCTCAGAGCGACCTGAAGCCGGAGAGCGGCCCTCGGTTGAGTTTCGCCGTTGCTACGTCCGGCAACCGCTCCAGCTACACCCGCTTTTCCTCAAGCGGCGGCGGCCAGTTGGACGGCTTTGAGGCGGGAGTGCCGGGCCAGTATTCGATCCAGCAACAACTCGAGGAGACCGCCTTCCAATACCGCGGCCTCTCGATCCAACACGAGTGGCATTGGAAGCGGGTACGCGACAACCTGGACGGACGCAGGGTCAATATGCGCGGCAGCTACTGGAACGCTGGCTACTTCCTGCATCAGAGCTTTCGCAAGGTCCCCAAGCAACTGGAGATCGCCGGGCGCTACGCCTTCGTCGATCCGCAAACCGGAGTCTCAGGCGACCGCATCGGCGAGCTGGGCGGCGCGGTGAATTGGTTCTTCAACGGCCACAACAACAAGCTGACGCTGGACGTGAGTCGTTACGGGCTGCAGGAGACCTCGGGCCGGAACCGGTCCGCGCTCGGCGCAAGGCTGCAGTGGGACGTTTCGTTCTAACGGGATTCGATCCGGGATCTTAACCAAATCGTCACATTTCTGTCACAATCGTTCTCGGACGTCATGCTTCGAGAACTACTGAGTTTATTTGGGTCGCAGCGGCAGGATCAGGCGATTGGCGAAGACCTCAGCGCCATGATTGACGCGAGCGTCGAACTGGTACGCAGCTCGGGCGACCGTTGCTTTGGTCGCACGGAGTCCACCGCTGAGTTTTCCGACATCCGCAGCGGCGACAAGGCGATCAACCGCTTACAGCGCAGCATCCGCAAGCAGACGTTTGTGGAAATGGCGGCGACTTCGGGCACCGCCGGCATGGGGCTGTCGTTCGGCGTTTCGATCATGAATATCGTCAAGGACGTGGAGCGGATCGGCGACTACGCGAAGGATTTGGCCTGGCTGGTGGAAACGGTCGGCCCGATGCCGCCGAGTCGTCCCTTGACCGAGCGCTTCGCCTCGGCGGTTTCGGATGTGGACGAGTGGATGGGGTCGCTGACGGAGGCGATGTCCGGCGGGGATCAGGTCCAAGCGGTCCATTTGATCGATCGCGGCCGCGATCTGCGCGGTGAATTGCGCGAGGTGCAACGCCTACTACTGACCGACGAGCAGGCGAATCTACGGGCTCCAGCGGAGACCCTGGCGGCACAGATTTACATCCGAATCACCAGTCACGTGCTGAACGTCCTCTCGACGTTGGTGACGCCGTTGCACCGCATGGACTCGGTGAAGAAGAAGAGCCTGCTGCCGGAAGTGAAGGAAAAGTTGCGGGACGCCGACGCCTAGACTGGTTCCCCCGCCTATATCCGGCCCCCCAAAGGTTGATATACTTCGTAGAGTCCGCTCGTTCGTCTCCCCGTGGGACATTCCAAGTCGGGTAATTTTTTGCCGCGCGCATGGCGCGGCATGAGGGAAACATTGTGCCGAAGATGAAATCTCACCGCGGGGCGAAGAAGCGCTTCAAGTTGACCTCAAAGGGTCACGTCAAGCGCGGGCACTCGTTGGCGAACCACATTTTGACCAAGAAGACGCAGAAGCGGAAACGCAATCTGCGGAAGCAAGTCTTGGTTCACGAGTCGATGGAGAAAGCGATCCGCCGAATGATCTCGGTGTAGAGCTGACTCCGACGACGACTCGGATCCGCGGGCGGCGCCAATGGCGCGGTGCCCGACTCGCGGAGATCAGAGAACCCCTCGGGCGCGTGCCTGGGAGATTGGTTCTCGACCAGCAAGAAGCAACTAGGAGGAAACCGTGCCCAGAGTAAAACGCGGCAATAAACGCCGTCTGAAACGCAAAAAAGTACTATCCCAAGCAAAGGGATTTTTCCAAGCAAAGAGCAAGCTCTATCGCTACGCCAAGGAAGCGGTCGACCGCGGGCAGAAGTTCGCCTACATCGGCCGCAAGCGCAAGAAGCGCGACTTCCGCGGGCTCTGGATTATCCGCATCAACGCCTCTGCCCGCCTCAATGGTCTGTCCTACAGCAAGCTCATGCACGGGCTGAGCCTGGCCGGGATCGACATCAACCGGAAGATGCTCGCTGAGATGGGCGTCCACGATGCGGCAGGCTTCGCGCAATTGGCGGAGAAGGCCAAGGCCGCTCTTGAGAACGCTCCCGCACCGGCCGAATCGGCTGCCTAGACAGCACCAGGCATGACGCTCGAAGAGAAGACCGCGCGACCGATCGGCGAGCTGGTCGAGGCGGGCGCGTCGGTTGAATCGCTCTACCAAGAACTCACGGCGGCCTTTGAGGCCGAGAAGGGGGAGGTGAATTCTCCCGACGCCTTGACCGCGCTGCGGAATCGTTGGGCGGGCCGCAAGAACGGCTTGCTGGCGGCGGCGAACGACGCTTGGCTCAAGGCGGCCCCGAAGGAGCTAAAGCCTCAAGTCGGCAAGCTCCAAAACGTCGCCAAGAAGGCAATCGAGGCGCAGCTGGCGGCCGCGGAGAAGGAAGTCGCGAAAGCGGGACGCAAGGTCGAAGCGCTGGACGTGACGTTGCCGGGCCCCGAGCTCCGGCTGGGCGCGCGGCATCCGGTGCGATTGGTGCTTGAAGAGTGCTTGGAGATCTTCGGCTCGTTGGGCTACTCGGTGTTCGAGGGGCCCGAGATCGAGTCGTTCTTCTACAACTTTGAGGCGCTGAACTTTCCTCCTGATCACCCGGCGGTCGACGAGATGGACACCTTGTTCATCGAAGACAAGACCTTGCTGCGCACGCACACCTCGCCTTGCCAGATCCGGGTCATGGAAAACGAGAAGCCGCCGCTGCGTTACGTGGTGCACGGCAAGGTCTATCGCAACGATGCTCCCGACGCGACCCACTCGCCGATGTTCCATCAGCTTGAGGTGTTCAACATCTCCGAGACGACGACGCTGGGCGATTTGAAGGGGACGCTTGAGTATTTCGCCAAGCGGTTCTTCGGAGCCGACACCAAGACCCGGCTGCGACCGAGCTTCTTCCCGTTCACCGAGCCCTCGGCCGAGCTGGACGTCACGTGTCCGTTTTGTGCCGGGAGAGGATGCCGAATCTGCAAGCAGACCGGCTGGATCGAGGTCTTGGGCTGCGGCATGATCGATCCGAACGTGCTCCGTTCAGGCGGCATGGATCCGGAAAAGCACCAGGGTTTTGCGGCGGGCTTCGGGCTCGATCGCTTCGCGATGTTGAAGTACGACATCAACGACATTTCGCTGCTCTACAACGGCGACGTGCGGTTCCTCAAGCAGTTTCGATAGCGGGTTGGTAGGTCTTTCATGCGCGCTCTGCTGAGTTGGATAGAGGATTTCGTCGAGATCACCGAGTCGCCTGAAAAGGTGGCCGAGGATCTGACGCTGGTCGGACTGGCGGTCGACGGCATCGAGCGGGTCGACGGCGAGACGCTGTTTGAACTCGACGTCACGTCGAACCGGCCTGACGCACTCAATCACTATGGTCTGGCGCGCGAGATTGCGGCGCTTTACAGGCGTCCGCTCAAGACTCCCGAGATTGATTTTCCCGAGGATGCGCGCAAGGCTTCCGAGGTCGCCTCCATTGAGATTCAGGCGCCGGAGTTGTGCCCGCGCTACGTAGGGCGCGTCTTGCTGGGTGTTGAGATCAAGCCCTCTCCGGATTGGATTCGCAACCGGTTGGAGCTCTGCGGAATCCGCTCGATCAACAACATCGCCGACCTGACCAACTACGTCCTGCTTGAACTCGGGCACCCCACTCACGCCTTCGACCTGGATACGTTGAACGAGAAACGGATCGTGGTCCGTTCGGCGGCCAAGGGCGAGACGATGCGTACGCTGGACGGTGTGGACCGGGTGCTCGATCCGGATCAACTCGTGATTGCGGACGCCTACCGGCCCGTTGCTCTGGCGGGCGTGATGGGCGGTTTGGAGACGGAGATCTCCGACAAGACGAAGAACGTGCTGATTGAGGCGGCCTGGTTTGAGCCGGGACCGATTCGGCGAACCTCGCGGCGCTACACGATGCACACCGAGGCGTCGCATCGTTTTGAGCGCGGGGCCGACATTGAGGCGGCGTCGTGGGCGGCGGATCGCATCGCGGGATTGTTGGGGAAGCTGAGCCCGGGCGTGGTGTTGAGCGGACGACTGGACGCCTATCCGCGGAAACTGGAGCGCGCCCCCGTCACCCTGCGCAGCGAGAGACTGACGCGCTTGCTCGGACTTGAGGTCCCTTCGGCCGAGGTCCCCGACATTCTGGAGCGGTTGGGTTTTGCGACCGAGGCGATAGAGGGCGGATGGCTAGTCGAGCTGCCCTCGCACCGGCTGGACGTTGAACGCGAAGTCGATCTGATTGAAGAGGTGGCGCGCATCTACGGCGTCGACAAGATTCCCTCGACCCTAGGCCTCGCCGCCAAGCCGCCCCAGACGGCCCAGCATCAGACTGAAGACGCGGCGGCGCGCGCGGCGGTGCGCTCGCTGGGGTACGACGAGACGATCGCCTATTCCTTCATTGCCGCCGCCGACGCCGAGCGCTTTGGAGCGTTCCCCGCCGTGCCGCTCCGGAATCCGTTTTCTGAGCTGGCGGCCGTAATGCGTACCTCGACCATCCCGGCGATGCTTGCGGCGGCGGCGCACAATCTCCATCGCGGCGAGTCCGACGTTCGTTTGGCGGAGTTCGGACGCTTGTATAAGCGGGGCGACCTAGGCGGGTTTGAAGAGCCGCGCATACTCACCCTGGCGTCTACTGGACTGTCTCGGCCCGGGTCGTTGTTTGAGAAGGGAAAGGCCGTTGATCTTTACGATCTGAAGTCCGACCTCATGACGCTGTTGGCGGGATTCGATTTGGGACCGCTCTCGGTCGACGACCGCAACGTGCCCGGCTACTACGTGGAGGGTCGCGCGGCGCGCGTCTCCAACCATCAAGGCACGGTCGCCTATCTGGGTGAGATCGATCCAGCCCTTCTCGCCGAGCACAAGATCAAGCAACCGCTGCTGACCGCGGAGGTCTTCCTCGGCTCCGTCTACCCGGCCGGGTTGAAGCGACCACAGCACCGTGAGCTGCCGAGGTTGCCCGCCGTCCACCGAGATTTTTCGCTGTTCGTCCCGGAAGGGATTCCATTCGCGGAGGTCCGCGGCGCGGTGGGGTCCCGGGAGTTCCTAACCGGCATTGAGGCGCGCGAAGTCTTCCGAGGCAAGCCGGCGCCGGAGGGATTCTACGGCCTGCTGCTGCGGGCTTCCTGGCAACCGCGTTCGTCCAGCTTCACTGACGAGCAGATTGGCGAGTACTCCTCGTCAATCGTCGGCGCCCTGGAGAAGAAGCTCGGAGTGCGGCAGCGTACCGGATAGCGCGCGCTCATGCGCTGGCTCAAGACTCCTCTCAAGCGTGACTTCTACGCGCGGCCGACCGTCGACGTGGCTCGCGGGCTGCTGGGCAAGATTCTGGTTCGCGGCGAGACGGCTGCCCGGATTGTCGAGACGGAGGCCTATCTGGGCGAGGGCGATCTGGCCGCCCACAGCGCCGCCGGGCTCACCGACCGTACTCGCGTGATCTTCGGCCCTCCAGGGCACGCCTACGTCTACTTGAGCTACGGCGTCCATCACTGTTTGGACGTGGTCGCGGAAACGGACGGACGACCCGGCTGCGTTCTGATCCGAGCCGCTGAACCGGTTGCCGGCATTGGCGTCATGCAGACCCGTAGGCCAAAGGCCAGACGCCTGTTGGATCTAGCCTCGGGGCCCGGAAAACTAGCTGCCGCGCTGGGACTGACTCTCGCCCACAACGGATTGGACGTGACGCGGTCGCCCGAGTTGACGATCCACGAGGCGCGTCCTCGATCGGAGTTCGCAATCGCGGTGGGCCCGCGGGTAGGAATCTCGAAAAGCGTCGAGCTTCCCCTGCGCTTCTCAATCGCCGACAATGAGCACGTCAGCCGGAGCCGCTAGATCGGTTCGGGATTGGGCGGCATGCTCGTCTTTCACGTCGATATGGACGCGTTCTTCGTGTCGGTCGAAGAGCTCTTTGATCCGACATTGAAGGGGAAGCCCGTGGTCGTCGGCGGAAGGGGGCCCGAGCGCGGCGTCGTTTCCGCGGCTTCCTATGCGGCTAGAAGGTTCGGCGTCCACTCGGCGATGCCGCTGCGGGAGGCCCACAAGCGTTGCCCGCAGGCCGTCTTCCTGCCCGGCAATCCGGAAAAGTATCGCGAGTACTCCGAGCTTGTCCATCGGGTCTTGCGCAATTTTTCACCGGCGGTTTCCCAAGCCTCCATCGACGAAGCCTATATCGACATGACCGGCTCGGAGCGCTTGTTCGGGCCCCCGCTCTCAGCCGCCCACCAACTGCATGAAGCGGTCCGGGAAGAGACCGGGCTGGCTTGCTCGATCGGCATGGGGCGCTCGCGGCTCATGGCCAAGATCGGGTCCGGACTTGCCAAACCGAACGGCGTGTTCTGGGCCATGCCGGGCGCCGAGCCCGAGTTGTTGGCGCCTCTGCCGGTCAAGAAGATCCCGGGCTGCGGGAAGGTGATGACGAAGTCGTTGGCCGAGTGCGGCATTCGCCTGATCGGCGACGTCCAGAGGCTGGACCGTGAGTTTCTGCACCGGCGTTGGGGCGAGGGCGGACTGGCGTTGGCCGGCAAGGCCCGGGGCGAGGATGCCGGAGCATGGTTCTCTACCGGCATCGGCGGCCGCGACGTACCCAAGTCGATCAGTCACGAGACGACGTTCGGCGAGGATACGACGGACCGCAAAGTGATCGACGCCACGCTCGCCAAGCTCGTCCAACTGGTGGCGCGCCGCTTGCGGGAGCACGGGCTGTTCACTCGAACGATGCAATTGAAGCTTCGCTACAAGGGCTTCCAGACCATTACCCGGGCCAAGACGCTCGAGGAGTCCACCGAGTTGGACGCGGTCATGCTGCGCACGATTCGCGAACTCTTTGAGAAAAACTGGGAAGTTGGCAGACCGATCCGGCTGCTCGGCGTGCACGCGGGATCGTTGACCGATCCGGGCGGCCAACTGGGATTGCTGGATGTGGAAGAGCGCAAGAAGTGGACGCGGGCCCTCGGCGCCGCCGACCGCCTTCGAGATCGCTTCGGGGAGGGGGCGGTTGGACTGGCGGCCGCGATGAAACATGGGCGGAAGGAACGCGTCCATGAGAATCCCGCCGGGCTGCCGGGCAAGGGGCCTGGAGAGCATGAATCCGAGTGAGCGAGCAGCGCTGGAGGTCGTTCGGACGCTGCGGACGGCGGGACACGAGGCGTACTTCGTGGGTGGTTGCGTTCGCGATCGGCTGCTGGGCGTCGAGTCCCAGGATTTTGACGTGACCACGGATGCGGAACCGGATCGAATCCGTGAGTTGTTTCCTCGGTCGGAGTCGGTGGGCGAATCGTTTGGCGTGATGCTGGTCAAGAGCTGCGACAGCGGAGCAACGGAGACTGCGACCTATCGTTTGGACCGAGATTACGTGGACGGACGCAGGCCTGAGAGCGTCGCGTTCACCAAGAGCGCAAAGGAGGACGTCCAGCGGCGCGACTTCACGATCAACGGCCTGCTTTGGGACCCGATTGAAGCGCGTCTCGTCGACTACGTGGGCGGGCAAGCGGATCTCAAAGCAAAGCTGGTTCGTGCGATCGGCGACCCCGAAGATCGATTCCGCGAGGATCGGCTGCGGATGTTGCGGGCGGTGCGTTTCGCGGCCCGGCTGGGTTTTGAGATCGAGCCCGCGACCTTGTCCGCAATTCGGGCGCAGGCCTCGGCGATTGGGGAGATCGCCGTCGAACGCGTCCGCGACGAGCTGACTCGAATCTTGACCGAGGGCGGCGCCCGACGAGGCTTCGAGCTACTCGACGAGACTCGGCTGATGAACGAGATCTTGCCGGAGATCGACGCGCTGAAAGGCGTGGAGCAATCGCCCGAGCATCACCCGGAGGGAGATGTTTGGACGCACACGCTGATTATGCTGGAAGGACTGCCGGCGGGGACTTCGGCGACGCTGGCGCTGGGCGTCTTGCTGCACGACGTCGGCAAGCCCGCGACGCAGGAGTTCGCGGCCGACCGCATCCGCTTCAACGGGCACGTGGAGAAAGGGTTGGAGATTGCGGAGAAGCTGCTTGACCGGCTGCGCTACTCGAACAAGGAGAAGGAGCAGGCGTTGGCGCTGGTCGGACATCACATGCGCTTCATGCACGTGCGCGAGATGCGCGAGAGCAAACTGAAGCGGTTCCTGCGCATGGAGGGCTTCGACGAGCACCTCGCGCTGCATCGTCTGGATTGCTCCTCCAGCCACGGCTCGCTCGACAACTGGGAGTTCATGAAGGCTCAGCAGGAGGTGCTGGCGGAGGAGCAGCTGCGTCCGCCTCGGATGGTGACCGGCGCGGATCTGATTGCGGCGGGATATGATCCGGGTCCGGACTTCAAGGCGATCTTGGAGGCGGCGGAGGACTGGCAACTGGAAGGGACGGTCAGTTCTAAGGACGAAGCGATGGAGCGCGTGGCGAGGGAGTTTCCGCGCTGAGGTTGGCCGTGCGACCGATACTAGTGACTGCGTTTGGGGCCTTTGCGGATGTGAAGGAAAACCCTTCCGAGGCCTTGCTGGCAGGGCTCCAAGAGCGGTTGGGACCGCGCAAGCTTGTTGGCGAGCTGCTGCCGGTCGAGTATATCGCCGGGCCGCGCATAGAAGAGCTCATTGAGGAACACGAGCCGCGCCTTGTCTTGGCGCTAGGCGTCGCGAGACGTGCTGTGACTGCGCGCCTGGAGCGCCTAGCCCGCAACCTGGACGACTGCGAAACCCCGGACAACTGCGGCGAGGTTCGTTGCGGATCGGAGATTGTGAGCGGAGCTCCCGACCGCCTGGCGGCGAGTCTTCCGATCGGCGAGCTCCGAGAGGCGTTGCTGACGGCCGGTCTTGACGTCGACTATTCCGACGACGCCGGCGGATTCTTGTGCAACCACGTGTTCTACCGAGCGAGGGCGGCTACGCACGTTCCGTGCGGGTTCCTGCACCTGCCGGATGCGCCGCTCGATTCGCGCTGGCCGGATGCGCTCGCGGCGTGGCTGGATCGATAGACTGAAACTCGAATGCCGGAAACCAAAGTGCGCCCGGTGCGCGCTCCTGATCTACGCCGCTGGAAAGCGGACGGGCGCAAGGTCGCGATGCTGACGGCCTATGACGCCACCACGGCGAAGCTGTTGGAAGCGGCCGGTATCGACGTACTCTTGGTCGGCGATTCATTGGGGATGGTCGTCCTCGGCCATGGGACCACGGTGCCCGTCACCCTGGGCGATATCCTGCATCACACACGCGCAGTGAGCCGCGCGGTGCGGCGTCCGCTGGTGGTGGCCGACATGCCGTTTCTGACCTACCAGACAGGCCCTGCGCGTGCAGCGGCGAATGCCGGGAAGCTGATCCAAGACGGAGGGGCGACAGCGGTCAAACTGGAAGGCGGCGCGCCTGTCCTCCCTGTAGTCCGGCGGTTGACTGAAATCGGCATTCCCGTCATGGGACACCTGGGGCTGACGCCGCAATCGGTGCATCAGCTCGGAGGGTTCCGCAAGCAAGCGAAGACGGAAGAGGCGGCGGAGCGGCTGATTGAAGACGCTCTGGCTTTGGAGGAGGCGGGCGCGTTTGCCGTCGTCCTTGAGGTGATTCCCGGCGATGTGGCGGCGCGCGCGTCGGAGGCGCTGAAGATCCCGACGATTGGAATTGGAGCCGGTCCGAACTGCGACGGCCAGGTGCTGGTGACCGAAGACATGCTGGGCGTGTTCGAGAACCCGCCGTCGTTTGTGAAGCAGTATGCCCAGGTTGGAGAGACGATGCGCAGCGCGTTCGAGAGCTACGCGGCGGATGTTCGGGAAGGGCGTTTCCCGGCCACGAAATGACCGAGACCATTCGCACGATCGATGCCCTTCGCTCGCGCTTGGCGTGGTCCCGCATGCGGGGAAGAACCATCGGCCTAGTCCCGACGATGGGCGCGCTGCATGCCGGGCACGCGGCGCTGCTGGACCGAGCGCGGGCCGAGAACGACGTGGTGGTGGTGACGCTGTTCGTGAACCCGACGCAGTTCAACGAGGCGGGCGACCTCGCTGCCTATCCGCGTACTTTGCAGGCGGATCAGGGGGTCTGCAACCAAGCGGGCGTCGACATACTCTTCGCACCGGACGAACATGAGATCTATCCGCGGGAGCCGCATACAACGATCGAGGTGAGCGGGTTGGCCTCCGGGCTATGCGGAGCGCACCGGCCGGGCCATTTTCGCGGCGTCGCGACCGTGGTGGCGAAGCTGCTGCTCATCGCACAGCCGGACCGAGCGTACTTCGGCGAGAAAGACTTTCAGCAGTTGGCGATCATTCGCAGGATGGTCGCGGATCTGAACTTCCCGGTGGAGATTGTGGGCGTGGCGACGGTGCGCGAGCCGGACGGGCTGGCGCTGAGTTCTCGGAATCGACTGCTCACGGCGGGGCGGAGGAAGGCGGCCCCTGCGATCTTTGAAGGCCTCCGCTCGGCGCAGGCGTTGGCCGCCCAGGGTGAGACGGACTCTGCAAAGCTGCGAGCCGTTGCGCTTGCACCGATTGAGCTCGAGCCGGAGTTGCAAGTCGAGTACGTGGAGATCGTCGATCCGGAGTCGCTGGAGCCGGTGAAACGTTTGGCCGGAGAGGCCCGGATTGCAGCCGCGGTGCGAGCTGGTCCGGTTCGACTGATTGACAACGTGGCGTTGCAGCCCGCGTCTCAATAGGCGAAGCCGAAGGTTTGGCGTAGTTGGTATCCGGAGGGCGGCTCGAAGATCCCTTGAGGGATTTCTTGCTGTCGGATTTCTTGGTGCTCGATCTTGAGCACGGCCGCTCCATGCACGAAAACGGTCTGGCGGAGCGGGATCCGGTTGCGCGTGGGCAGCGTGTGCTGCGCGGTGCTGCCGGGTGAGAGCCGATCCATCAGGCGCGCGGCCTCGACGAGCGGAGCGAAGCGCTTGCCGTCCAGGTCGAACCTTTCCGGATTGACGGCGCAGGTTCGGACGACCAGCTGATCGTCGCGGCTGGCCTCCAGCCAGGTGCACGGGTGTCCGTCGATCTCCCCGGTTTCGGCCGTCTTCTCGAACTGGAGCGGTTCGCGGTCCGACGACTCCTCGGCGGCGCCCATGCCGCCGCGCTCGCCGCGCATCAGTTGTTCCAGGTGGTCGCGGTGTTCGGGTTGAGCTTCGCGGATGCGTTGGTCTTGCTGTTTTTCAGCAGCCCCGGCGTGCGAGGAGAGCTGCTTGTTCATGCGCTTGGCGTCGCGTTCGGAGAACTCGCGGTAGATCCGGCGCTCGTGGTCGACAATGCGCAGAGTCTCCGTTCGCAGATCGTAGAGGATGGTCGTCTTGCGACCGTCCTGGTAGGCGTCGATGCGGGCCCCGTCGGGCGAGACGGCGATCATCCGCTTGCGCTTGACGCTGCGCATCAGATCGTCCACTTCCTCGATGACGACGAGACCTTCCGCCGCGGAGGCCGAAGCGGCGATCAATGCGAGGCAAGCGTATGGGACGAGGGTGCGCATACTGAAAAAGGGCGCCGAGAATCGGCGCCCTTTCCGGTCTCAGACCGAGTGTAGCTCAGCGGCTTACTTGCTCCATGGAGGAACGATCTTATTGGACCGAGCGTAGGCGATCGACTGGCCGAGGTGCTCGCTCATGTGCTCCATGATGACGAGCATCGCACCGCGCTTGGTCGAGTCCTGGCCGAACATCTTGATTTCCGCGCCGAGCTGATCTTCCGGCACGGCTTGGATGGCGGCACGGGCGTGGGCAATGGACTTGGTGAGCATGGCGACCACGGCTTCTTTTGAAGTGACGTTCTTTTCCAGCCCGCGCACGTCGATGTCTGACGGCATCTCGGCGCCCAGCGAGCCGCTGATGAAGTAATTGGCGGCGGCGATGTGCATGAAGACCTGACTGGTCGTGCGGACGCCCTCCATCGGGCTCCAGCCGTAGGCGTCGTCGGGCGTGGCTTCGGCCAGAGCGACGAGCTTCTTCTCCATGCCGTCGATGGCCTTGACCACGTCGTCCTTGACGCTGTGGTGGGCGGCGGAGAGGGGCGCGGCGGCGACGAGTGCGATGGCCAGCGCAAAGGGTGCAAGAATGCGAATCATTGTGTGTAGTTTCCTCCGAGCGATCAGGTTGAAGCGAGACGGTAAGACTGCGGGGTTGCTCGGCTTGGCTCGATCGACCGCCTCACTCTATCAGTCGCTCGGCGATCGGCAAGTTCGTCGTCGCGTATCCTGGGACGAGCGATGACCGAGGTGGAGGAACGCATCCGCAAACTCTTGGCGGAGAACCAGCAGATCGACCCGGCGACCATTCGGGCAGAGTCGACGTTTGAAGAGCTAGGAGTCGACTCCTTCGACGGGCTGAATTTGGTCTTCGCCGTCGAGCAGGAATTCGACGTGCGCGTATCGGACGAACAGGCGAAAGGCCTGCGCAGTCTGCGAGATGTGGTTGAAGGCGTCGAGAAGTTGCTGGCCGCCAAGCGCGCCCGAGAGAACTAGATGCGCCGTGTCGCCGTGACCGGGTTGGGCGTCGTGAGCGCTCTGGGCGTGGGCGTCCCGGCCTTCCGTAGAGCATTGCGCGAAGGCCGCCACGGCTTTGCGCCGGCGACGTTTTCAGACCCCGAGAATTTACGGCTGAAAATCGCCGCCGAGGCCTCCGGCTACGATCCAGCGGCGCACTTTGAGGCCAAGAGGCTCCAGATGCTCGACCGTCACGCGCAGTTAGCCGTCGTAGCCGCGCGTGAGGCCGTCGCCGATTCCGGGGCCATGCTGGATCGAGAAAGTACCGCCGTCGTCTTCGGCACGGGCGCGGGCGGGAAGACCTCCGATGACGATGCGTTCGAGAGGCTCTACGCGCAGGGCGATCCACGCGTGCACCCGTTAACCGTTCCGCGAGTCATGCCTTCCAGCGCGGCGTCGCACGTCAGCATGGAGTTCGGCTTCCACGGCCCGGCTATGGCGACGACGAGTGCTTGTGCGTCGGCGGCGCACGCGATTGGACAAGGGCTCGACTGGATCCGTCACGGCAGAGCGGATGCTGCCGTCGTCGGCGGCGCGGAGGCTTGCCTCACGCTCGGCACGTGGAAGGCTTGGGAATCGCTGCGCGTCATGTCGCCCGATCTGTGCCGTCCCTTCAGCCGCGGGCGCAAGGGAATGATCCTAGGTGAGGGAGCTGCGGCGCTCGTGCTGGAGCCCTTGGATGCAGCTCGGGCGCGCGGCGCCGCCGTCTACGCTGAGCTTGCCGGCTACGGAGCGTCGGCGGATGCGCGCCATATCGTGGAACCCAGTGCGGAAGGGGCGGGCCGAGCCGTCCAGCGGGCTCTTCAGGACGCCGGGGCGGCGCCGGAGCAAGTGAGTTACGTCAACGCCCACGGGGCGGGAACGGAGGCCAACGACGGCACGGAGGTTCGCGCCTTGCGAGCGGTCTTCGGCGCTCACGCCGATCGGCTGGCCGTCAGTTCGACTAAATCGATGCATGGGCACACGCTGGGCGCCGCCGCGGCCCTCGAAGCGGCTGCAACCGTTCTGGGAATGAGCGAAGATTGGATTCCACCCACGGCGAACTTTGAGAGCGCCGACCCGGAGTGCGACTTGGACGTCGTACCCAATCAGATGCGCCCATTCGAGATCCAAACCGCGTTGTCGAACTCGTTCGCTTTCGGCGGCCTGAACGCTGTCCTGGCGTTTCGGCGGGTGTAGACGGGAATCGTGTCGGCATCACCAGCAAGACGGGCGGCGTTTGCGATTCTGCTCGCTACAGAGACGCGCGGGGCTTATGCCGACGAACTGTTGCACGGCCCGCGACTGGACAAGCTCAGTCCAGCCGATCGCGGATTGACCGAGGAGTTGACGATGGGCGTGTTGCGACGCCGGGGGGAGCTAGACCACGCCATTGGCCAGGTCGTCCGGCGTCCGCTCTCGAAGCTGGATCCGGAGGTCCTGTGCGCCCTGCGGATCGGCGCCTATCAGCTCCTCCGGCTCGACCGCGTGCCGGCTCACGCGGCGGTCTCAGAGAGCGTGGAGCTAGTGAAGTCGGCAGGGAAGCGCAGCGCGTCTGGGCTCACTAATGCGGCGCTCCGCAAGATCGGCAAGGTCGAGACGTCCTCGGGCGACGATGGCCTGAATGCACCGGAGTGGCTGCGCACCCGATGGCAAGGGCGGTTCGGCCTCGATGTCGCCCAGCGAGTCGTGGAAGCGAGCTTGCGGGCGCCGGAGACGTTCTTGCGATTGAACCCGCAATTTGATGCGACGGAGACGATTGGTCTGTTGCGGGCCGAGGGCGTCGAGGTCGCCGAGACCGACGTTGCCGGCGCCTACCGCGTCGTCTCCGGCCGCACTCGCGGTTCGAAGACGATCGGGGGCGGCCGCGCATCCGTCCAGGACCTCGGCTCGCAAGCGGTGGTCGCCTTGCTCGGGCTGCAACCCGGAATGCGGCTGCTGGATGTGTGTGCCGCTCCAGGAGGCAAGGCCCAGGCAGCCTCGGAGCGGCTAGGGGCCGAGGCCGTGGTGGCCTGCGATCTGCATCCCCACCGGCTCCGCAAGATGCGCGCTCTCGGTTCCGGCACAGTGGCGCTCGTAGCCGCCGACGCGGCGCGCGCGCTTCGGCCCGGCGTCCGTTTCGATCGGGTCTTGGTCGACGCCCCGTGCTCGGGGACCGGCACGTTGGGGCGCAATCCGGAGATCAAGTGGCGGCTCCAGCCGGGAGATATTGAAGATCTCGCGCGGCGGCAGGAGGCGCTTTTGCGCGCGGCTCTAGAGCGGGTCGCCGAGGGCGGGGCCGTGGTCTATTCAACTTGCTCGCTGGAGGGCGAGGAGAACGAGAGAGTCGTGGCTCGGGGGGCGGGAGAGGGCTGGCGAATCGACGAGCACCTTGAACGCGTGCCCGGCAGGGAAGCGGGCGACGGATTTTGGGCGGCCCGTCTGGTGCGCGCCTAGCTTGCTTCCGTCACTGCTGCTGTCGCTTCTTGGAGTTCAGCCCCTTCCAGGAGCGCTCCACGCCCACGACTTCGGCGGAATCGCCTTTCGTGCGGACGAAGACCATCACCGTCTTGTCCGGATCCTCGCCGCGAATTTGGGCCGCCACGTAGTCCCCTTTGGATTTCGGCACTGAGGCGGTTGCGGCGTCGGCCAGCGGTGTCAGAGCCTCTGACTGGTTGTCGAAGCTGAACCATTCGAACTGGTAGTCCTCGGCTGGGGAGAGTCCGTACCGAACGCCCAAGTCGTCAAACGCAATTTGTGAGTCTTCCACCCGAAAACGATCGAGAGGAAGAACCTTGGTCAAGTAGGTGGAACCGATGCGATCCCGGCGTTCCTTCAGGTACCGGATCAGCAACTCGGTATCGCTCGGATCGGAGTACCGCGCGGCCTCGACCATGGCTCGGATGTGTGCGTCGGTGAAGGCCATGACCTTCTTCGCCGCCCAGAACTCGTCGTCCGGCAGTCGGTTGTTGAACGCGGGATTCGGGTAGTTGGGTTTCCAGTTGTCGGGGCGGAACGCCTTGGAGTTGACCATACCGACTGCCGGCGATTTTTCGTACTTTGCTCGCGCCCAGCGGGGCACGTAGAGGCCCAAGGTGAACATCTGAGTTAGGGCGGAGGAAGGCTCCCAGAAATAGGCGTTGCCGTCGCGTGCGGTGTTGGAGACGACGCTTGCGCTGCCGAGGATGGCGCCGAAGTCGATCAAGTAGTGTTTGACGTACTTGAGCGGGCCGTCCTGGACTAACGAATCCAGATCGTTGATCGCCCGCGAGTCGTTGTGGTTCAGCCAAGCGTCGAAAACGAAGAGCCCGCGAAGGTCGCGACGGTGCTCATGGGGCACGATGTCGTTCGGGTCGTCGGCACGGGTGCCGTAGTAGCGGAACTCGCCGAGGATCTTTCCGTCGAGTAGCCGGCTGGCGACGGCGCGGATGCGGCCGTCGGGACGTCTCGGGACTTTGAGGAGCGCGTGGTCGACGTCGAACCGCTCGATCGGCCGATCGTGCCCTTGGACGTCCGGCATGGTCGCTCCATCCTCGATTTCGAGCTGCTTGGGGTCGAAGACGACGAGGTAGTTCTGCGGGACGTTGTACCCAAGGGCGTGGAGGGCCATTGAACCGATGACGTCGGCGCCCGTAGCCATCTCCGGGTACTTGAGGGGATCGAACTTCAAGATGTACTGGCGGCCTTTTGGGTCCTTGATTCTGAATCCGGGCGTCACGCCCTCGGTCTTGGCGGCAACGATCTTCCAGACGCCCTCGGAGGGAGGTTGGCCGTTTCCGGGGCCCTGGGCGATTTCCTCCAGCGACACTTCGCGTGAGCCGATCCGGTTGATGAACCAGCCTGGGTCGTCGGGCGCCTCGTCAATGGTGTTGATGGATTGGGCGCGTATGGGCGGACCCTTCTCGGGTTGGGGCTCGCCGAGCGACTTGAGTTGGTGCGTGAACAGGTCGTAGTAGTCGTTGAGCTTGCGGTAGGCGGCGTCTTCCACCACGAGCGCGTCCGGGACCATTTCGATCGGGTCGTCCGGGTAGAATCGCTGCCCGGGCGCAGCGGTCGGCGCAATGGTGGAGACGGCGAGCAGGAGAACGAGGGTGCGCAACATCGATAGCTCCTAGAAGGGGTTGGCGAACTTAAACCACAAACGAAAGCCCTCATGGCTGAAGCCGAAGTCGAAACGCATGAAGGTCGAGTTGCGGACGTTGAACCGCAGGCCGAACCCGGCGGCGGTCTCCAAGTCGTGGAAGTTGATCTGCGATCGCTTCGGCGTCACTTTGCCCGCGTCGAAAAACAACGCCATATCGAGGCCGGTAAACGATTCCCAGCGGTACTCGGCGTTCATGACGATCGCGTTGTCGTCGTAGAACCGGTAGGCGCGAAAGCCTCGCAGGTCGTCCGAGCCGCCGATGGAGGGCTGCAGATAGAAGGGAATGGTATTCGCTCCGTTCTCTAAGCCCATGGTTGTCGACGCTCGCAGCGCGATAATGCGTCGCTTGTTGAAGAGCGGGATGTAGTGCTGCGCTTCCAACTCGAGGCGGCGGAAGTTGTGAAGGTCCAAGTCGCTGTCGTCGAAGTAGGTGAAGCGTGCGCGATAGAGGCCGCCTGAACGCGGGCCCAACGGATTGTCTCTCCAGTCGTAGTCGGCGAAGAGCGCAGCGGTTCGGAAGTTCGTTTGGCGATCGAGGCCCGCCACCTGGCTTGCGGCGAAGACGTCCTCAGTACGTGCTCGCACCGACTGGAGGTTCCCGGGGCCGGTGTTGACGAGCAGCGCGCCCGCGCCCGCGCCCAGTCGCATGCGCCTGAGCGGTTTGACGCCGAACTCGCCTCCGATGGAGGTGGTCTCGCGCAGAAAGTGCGTTCGGCTCTCGACGTCCGAGTCCGGGCCAGGGCCGTAGTAGTCGATCCGAGGGTAGTTCTCGTGGATCGTGAGAAAGTTGGCGAACATCTTTCCGCCGGCGAGGTCGGGCGCTCCCAACTCGAAATCGGCGAGGTAGGCGTTGGAGAAGCCGTAGCGGGCCGAAGTGCGCAGCTTCAGCTTTCCGCCGGCGAGGTCGCCTCGCGAGTACTGCGGACCGAGCGCAAATCCCTGCCCGGTCGCCAGGCCGCCAATCACCACAGTCAGTCCCTCGCCGCCGTTGGTGAGCCGCTCAAGAACGCGTTCGTCTTTCACCCAGTTGAGCCGGGCCTCCAGCTTCGATACTGTCTCGGGCTCAACTTCCTTCTGCTTCTTAGCTCGAGCGGCTTGGATGGCTTCCGCACGCGTGGCGTACTGGGCCAACAGGGGCTTTGCGCTGAACGGCCCCAGGAGTAGGAGCAGAGCTGCACAAGCCGGCAGAAGGCCTATGGAGATTCGAGGGCTGCGCATATTGAATTCGTCAGGCGGTTGAGACTCGAAGACCGGCTCCGAGCGCCGGCGGCGTTTGCTCGCCGTCTGCCTTCACTATTACGTTACGCGGTCTTGCGGGCTAGGTTACGAAGTTTAAACGCGCCAAACCAAGTTTCAAACGCACCCACGTCAAACTATATCCGCAACGCCGCGAGGCCCCTATGGACACGGGGACCTGTCCGGCCGGCTCTGCGAGCGTCCCCCAATCCGGTGCGCCAGAGTCCAAGAGTTCACCTCCGGCTGGTGCGCTCAGGTGCGATGCTGAGTGCAATGGCTATTCGATTCGCTCCGCTTGCGGCCCTCCTGTTGTTCGTTGGGCCGGGTCTTGGACAAGAGAACGTCTTTCTTTGGGAAGCGACCTCCGAGTCCGGCGGCAGCGCCTACTTGCTGGGCTCCATTCACTTGGCGAAGCCGGAACTCTATCCCCTGGATCCGGCCATTGAGGAGGCCTACCAATCCGCCGATTCGCTGGTCGTCGAGGTGGACCTAAACGAGACCGAAGAAGCGGAGATGGCCGCACTCATGATGCAAGCGGGCGTCTACGGCGACGGTCGCAAGATGCTTGAGGAGTTGACGCCGGAGACGGCCGAGCTGTTTACGGCCTACTTAGAGGAGCGCAGCCTGCCGACCGCCATGTTCAACAGCATGCGGCCCTGGATGGCCGCCATGATGATCACCGTCGTCGAAATGCAGCGGCTCGGCTACCAGCCAGAGTTCGGTATCGACAAGCACTTCCTCAACCAGGCAAAGGAAGGCGGCAAGCCGGTCCGGCAGTTGGAGACGGCGCGCTTCCAGATCGATTTGCTCTCCAGCTTCCCTGAGAATTTGCAGGATACCTTCTTGCGTCAAACGCTGATCGACCAGGACCGCGTCGGCGACATGATCGACGAAATGATCTCTTCCTGGCGCGACGGCCAGGTGGAGACGCTCGAAGAAATTCTTGTCGCGCAGTCGGAGGACCCGGAGATGCAAGCGGTCAACGAGGCGATGATCGACGACCGCAATCACGCGATGGCCGAGAAGATCGCCGCCATGCTCGAAGCGGGCGAAACGCCGTTCGTCGTCGTCGGCGCCCTGCACCTCGTGGGCGATGAAGGCGTGGTGCGTTTGCTGAAGGACGCGGGCTACCAAGTCCGGCAAGTAGAGGCCGCGGCGGTGGCGGCCGGAGCCGCGCCCTAGCGTCGAGTCCGTCTACTTGGCGCCCTGGTAGGCCTCAATCGAGCGCTCGATGGCGTTGTACGCCGCCTGGCGATCTTCCCAACCTTTGATGTCGACCTGCTTGTCTTCAAGGTCTTTGTAGATCGAGAAGAAGTGCTCGACCTCGCGCAGACGATGTGGCCGCATGTGGTCGAGTTCCGTGAGCTCGTCGAAGCGCGGGTCGACGTCCGGTACGGCGAGGATTTTTTCGTCTTCGCCTTTTTCGTCGTGCATGCGGAACAGGCCGATCGGACGGGCTTCCACCAGGCATCCAGTGAACGTGGGGGAGCGGGTCAGCACGAGGATGTCGAGCGGATCGCCGTCGTCGGCGAGCGTGCCCGGGATGAAGCCGTAGCCCATCGGGTAGTGCACGGCGGAGTAGAGCACGCGGTCCAGCTTGAACATGCGCAGCTCTTTGTCGTACTCGTACTTGTTGCTGCCGTCCTGCTGAATCTCAACGATCGCGTGGACCAGCCGCGGAGCGTCCGAACCGGGGGGCAAATCAATGAGATTTTGAGGATACATAGTCAAACACCGAGCATAGCAACGGCCGGGAGAGCGGGAGCACAGAGGCCCGAGAGGTCCTAAGATAGAGAGCGCACTATGCGTACTATCGTCGTTTTCCTCTCTCTCTCCAGTCTGCTTCTGGTCTCATCCGCGGGCGCGCAAGCTCCATCGAAGTGGAAAATTCACGACCTATCCCGGCCCAAGCCGCCCGTGGTGACTTCCCAACTGGCGCTGCCGGTACCCCCGCCCTCCGACGCGAAGGTTCTATTCGACGGCGGAGATCTCTCCAACTGGCGAGGAGCGGACGGCGAAGCTTCCAAGTGGATCGCTCGCGACGGATACATGGAATCGGTGGCGGGCAGCGGGTACGTCTTCACCAAGGAGTCGTTCGGCGACATCCAACTGCACGTGGAGTGGGCCTCGCCGGCTACGGTCAAGGGCGACAGTCAGGGACGCGGCAACTCGGGCGTCTTCCTGATGGGTCTCTATGAGATTCAGGTGCTCGATTCCTACGAGAACCCGACGTATGCCGACGGTCAGGCTTCATCGGTCTACGGACAACATCCGCCGCTGGTGAACGCTTCCCGCAAGCCGGGAGAGTGGCAGAGCTACGACATCGTCTTCCGACGCCCGCGTTTCACGGTCGACGGACGATTGGAGAAGCCGGCCCGCGTGACGATCTTCCACAACGGCGTGCTCACCCAAGACAACGTCGAGCCCTGGGGCCCCACCAAGTGGTTGCAGACCTCCGGCTACGTCAAGCATCCCGACCGGCTGCCTTTGGGCTTCCAAGACCACGGCAATCCGGTACGCTTCCGCAACGTATGGCTGCGCGAGCTGGACGAGAATTCGCGCCCCGGTCCGACGCAGGCGCCGGCTCCTCGGGTGATCACGATGAAGTCGGACGAGCTCGACCGCTACCTAGGCGTCTATCGCAACGAGGCCGGACAGGACTTTCTGACCGTGCGGCGCGACGGCGACCAGATGTTGGCCAAGTTCGCCTACAATCCCACGACGATCGACCTGGTGACCAATTCGGCGACCGAGTGGTCGTTGCGTTGGACCGCCGCCAAGTTCGTCTTCGACCTCGACGGGAGAGGGCGGCCGACCGGCGCCGTTTTCCACATCGGCGGAGAAGAGATCGGGTTGAAGCGGGTTCGCTAGGACGGCCTTCGACGTGAACAGGCGCCTGATCAAGACGAGCAAGTTCCTGAGTCTGGTCCTGCGTCATCGGCCCGACCGTGCCGGGATCGAACTAGACGCCGAAGGCTGGGTCGACGTCGATCATCTCATCGAAGGCGCGAATCGAAGAGGTTCCGGGCTGACCCTAGAGCTGGTGCACGCCGCCGTCGCTGGGAACGACAAACAGCGTTTCGCCTTGAGTGAAGACGGTTTACGGATTCGTGCGAACCAGGGCCATTCCCTCAAAACCGTCGACCTCGGACTTCGACCCGAGCGGCCGCCGCGAACGCTTTTTCACGGGACCGTGGACGCATTTCTTGCATCGATCCGCGAGCAAGGACTCCTCAAGCGATCCCGCAACCATGTCCACCTCTCGGCTGACCGAGCTACCGCTGAAAAGGTCGGGAGTCGGCGCGGCCGGCCGGTGACTCTGGAAGTCGCCTCAGGAGAGATGTCCGACGCAGGGATCATCTTCTTCTTGTCCGCCAACGGAGTGTGGTTGACGGAGGCCGTCCCGCCGAGATTCTTGACCTTTCCCGCGTGCTAGAACGACGCCGGGCGGATTCGTCCGTTTTGTTCGATCATAGTTCCGGAGCCCTCCGTCCATGACGTCGCAACCATGGCTTTTTCGCACGCTGATCGTCGTCGTCGGCTTGTCGCTGTACGTCTTTGGAGCGGACGCGCGCGGACTGCTGAGTGCTGATGAGCCGCGCTACGCCTCCATCGCGCGTACGATGGCCGAGACAGGCGATTGGACGACCCCGCATCTCAACGGCGAGCCGTGGTTTGAGAAGCCCGCGCTGCTCTATTGGATGGGCGCCCTGGCTCACCAAACCGGCGTTGCGGAAGACCTAGCCGTCCGATGGCCCGTCGGATTGTTGGCCGTTGGGTTCTTGCTTCTGTTCTTCGAGCGATTGCGCGGCCCGTTCGGCGAGGGCGCCGCCGCTTTATCGACGGCGATCCTGGCGACTTCGGCTGGATATGCCGCCTACTCGAACGCCGGCGTGTTCGACTTGCCGTTGACCGCCGCCGTGGGAGCGGCGCTGCTGTGTCTGTCGGACTGGGCGGAGAATGCGGACGAGGACCGTTACCTGCCCGCATTCGGGGCGCTGCTGGGCGTTGCGGTGTTGGCCAAGGGCTTGGTGGGTCCCGCCGTGGCTACCCTCGCCCTGCTCTCGGTCGTTCGGGATCGCGGCGTCGCCTCCGTTGCGCGCGCGCTGTTCGCCCCAAGAGTGCTGGGGCCGTTCTTGCTGGTAGCCGGCCCCTGGTACGTACTTTGCTACTTGGCGAACGGCCCAGTGTTCCTGGAGGAGTTCCTGTGGAAGCACCATGTGGAGCGGCTGTATAGTTCGGCTCTTGAGCATGTTCAGCCGTGGTGGTTCTATCTGCCGGTATTCCTGGTCGCGCTCTTGCCGTGGACTCCGTTGGCGGCCGCACTCCGGCCCGGTGAGATCATGCGGGACTCGCGTCTGCGCTTGTTCGCCTTCTGGGCCGTCGGGACGATCGTCTTCTTCTCCATCTCGACGAACAAACTACCCGGGTACATCCTGCCCGCCCTGCCGCCCACGGCGGCGCTACTGGGCGTCGCACTGGCCCGCCAAGGAGCGCGACCGGTTTGGTTCGGCCTCGCGGGCGCTACTCTGCTGGCTGCGCCGCTGGCGGCCGCCGTGCTTCCTGAAGCGCTCGCCGACGGGTTGAGCCGCGCCTGGCCTCCGGCATCGCCTCCGTGGTTCGCACTCGCCTCCGTGGTTCTCTTCTCGCTAGCAATCACCGCCGCCGCCGCGGCCGGCAGGAAGCAACTCGCCGCGGGTCTGCTGGCGGCAGGCGCCGCCATCTCGCTGATCGCGGTCAAAACCCAGACGTTCCCGGCTCTCGACCGGGCCGCTGGATCACGCTCGCTTTGGTATGAAATATCACATCAGCACCACGAGATTTGTACTGCAGATCTTCGTCGTCATGTTCGCTACGGACTGGACTTCTACAGCCGTAACTCCTTACCTACGTGCGAGGAAGAGCCTCGGAGCCGCGTCTTGTCGGGCGATCCCCCCGCCTTGGGCGAATGAAGTTTCTCTAAAGGCCGTAACTTTCGGCGTCGAGCGCCGAAATTCCCAGGCAGGGCTGAACATACCAACCGCCCTGGAGGATTCTGCCAATGACACCGACTGCCAGCGACGGCGCCTCCGAGTCGCCGCAACTGACTCGGAAAGAACGCGAACTGCTCGAACTGTTGGAGGGCAATCCGGGCCGATGTTTTTCGCGCGCCTACTTGCTCCGACGCATCTGGGGCTACAGCGACGATACGCGCACCCGAACGGTCGACGTGCACGTCAGCCGTTTGCGCAAGAAGCTGAATCTACGCCCGGACATCGCCATTCACACGGTGGTGCGCCAGGGCTATGTGCTTGAACAAAGAGATCGGCCGTCGACGGCGTCTCTGACGGCCGCCTTCGCTACCGCCTGATCACGTCGGACGACTGTTCTCGGCGGCTCCGGCGCAGCCCTCTGCGTCCGCCCGTGTATACTACCGGCATCATGGCAGCGTCGCGGGCCGTGATCCCCAACCCGATCCTCGCCGACTTGCGCGAACTTCGAGGCGACGACCTCGAGCCGGTTCTCTCTGCGCAAACCCACTACTGGAAGCGTCGCTTTCGGTGGGATTTCGGCCCCTCCAAGCAAGTCCTCCGCCGATTCCTCGACAACCGGCAACTGCACGGCTACGCCATGATTTCCGGCGGCAGGCCTGTCGGCTATTCCTACTTCATATTTGAGGATGGGAAGGCGCTTGTAGGCGACCTGTTCGTGCTGGAGGCCTTTCGCGACGCCTCAGCCGAGAGGGCGCTGCTGGATCCGCTTCTCCGGGCCGCCGCACTCTATCCCGGCGTCCGCAGGATTGAGGGCCAGCTCCTTTCTCTTTCCTACCAACTCGTCCCCGAGACTCTCTATCAGCGGCGTTTGGTCCCCTATCAGCGCCTCTATATGATCCACGACCGATTGACGGCGTTCGCTGAGCCCGCCCGTAACCCACCCGCACTGCGCTACCGTACTTGGTCCGGCGCCTATATCGACCAGGCGGCCGAACTGATTGCAGCCGGGTACTTCGGGCACGTGGACAGCAAGATCAACGATCAGTACAGGACCCTCGGCGGTGCGCGCCGGTTCTTGCTCAATACGACGCAGCACACCGGCTGCGGAGCCTTTCTTGCCGGCGCGTCGTTTTTGGCCGTCCCGCCGGATCGCATTCGACCGGTCGGCCTCTGCCTCGCCAGCCGCGTGGACGACGACGCGGGACACATCACCCAGATTTGCGTGGACCCGGCGCACCGCGGCACGGGGCTCGGGCGAGAGTTGTTGCGGCGCTCGTTGTCGGCTGTCCGTTCGGCCGGATGCGAGGCTGTCAGCCTCACGGTGACGGCGAACAACAGCGCAGCGGTCGGGCTCTACGAGCGCTTTGGTTTCCAGGTCGGTCGACGATTCTCCGCCTTTGTGTGGGAGGCCGACTAGTGCCCTCCCTACCTAACCGTCTTGAGAATCGACTGGCCGCGGTACTGGCGGCGCTGGGGCTGCTCACGGTCGGAGCTGGGTTTGTGAACGCCTTGCCGACGATGGCGGTCGGACTGATCTCCGTGCTGATTCTGAGTCTGGCGCTGGGTTGGGGGGCGGCCCTGGGCCTGCGTCCGGTGGCGATCTATCTGGGCGGTTGCCTACTGCTCTACGCCGGTTTGATTCTCGCCATGATCGCCCTCGACGACCCGACGACGGCGGAGCCGGTATTGTGGGGCGGCTTCCCGCGTGCGACTGCCTTGCTGGTTTTTGGACTGTGGCCGCTGGGGACTTTGCCGACGATTCTCTACGGGCTACGATTCAAGCGCGACATTTTGCCCGAAGAGCGTCTACAATCCTTCCTTCGGCGCTACTCGCGTCATCGTCCCCAAGGGCGCTCGTCCGCCTAGCTCGCGCAACCGCCTGTGCCCGTCGCCGACTCCCCAATCATTCTCGCCTCGGTGATCTTCTATCTCGCCGTGTGCGCGGCGATCGGTGTGTGGGCCATGCGTCGGACCCACACGATCTCCGATTTTCTGATGGCGGGGCAGTCGCTTTCCGGTTACGTAGTCGTGATTGCGGCGATGTCGTCGACCATGTCCGGATTCGGGTTCGTGGGCGGGCCGGGCCTGGTCTTCGAGTCGGGGGCGAGCTCGTGGTGGATGGTCTTCGTCGTCACCATTGGGGCCGCGCAAAGCTGGACGCTTGCAGGTAAGCGGCTGCGGCTGGTCTCCGAGTCGCGCGAAATCTTGACCCTGCCCGACGCCGTTGCGGCGCGCTACGGCGGGCGCATGCCGCGGCTGATGATGGGGCTCGCCGTGCTGTTGGGCGTGTTGGGATATCTCGGCACCCAGGTGGTGGCGGTGGCTTGGGTCTTGATCGCGGTGTTCGGCGTGAGCCAGCCGGTCGCGATGGCGATCGGGCTTGCAGTGCTGGCGTTCTACTCCATTGCAGGCGGTATCTTGGCGGGCGTCTATACGGACTTGTTCCAAGGCGTGCTGATGGTGATCGCAGCCGTCGCGGTGTTCTACTACGCGTTGGAGAGCGGCGGCGGGATGGCGGAGATCTCGCGAACGCTGTGGAAGATGGATCCCGAGTTCATCGGCCCGTGGGGGACGCGCGGAGCGGTGACGGCGATGGGTTGGTACCTGCTGTTCGGCTTGGGCGCCGTGGGGCAGCCGCACACGATTACCAAGCTCATGATGCTGCGCGATATTCGCGACCTGCGTTGGGGCGCCTTCCAGATGGGGGCGGCTTACAGCGTGCTGGCGCTGCTGTGGATGTCCATCGGTTTGGCGATGCGTGCATTGGTCCTCCAGGGCAAGCAGGCGCCGCTTGAAAATCCGGACTTGGCCGCGCCGACGTTCTTGCTGGGCCACACGCCGGAGCTGCTGGCCGGCATTGTCTTCGCTGGACTGCTGGCCGCGATCATGTCGACGGCGGACAGTTTTCTGAACATTGGAGCGGCCGCGATCGTGCGCGATATCCCAACGGCGTTGTGGGGCGCGCCGCTGCCCAGAGAACTCTTTTGGACGCGGGTGGTGACGGGCGTGATTCTGGTCGCCTCGGCGCTATTCGCGCTCTACATGGAGAGCTTGGTGGCGTTGCTGGGGACGTTCGGTTGGGGGACGTTTGCGGCCGCGATCGTGCCGAGTATAGCCATCGGCTTGAACTGGAAACGAGCCACCGCAGCGGCTTGCACTTCGTCGATTGCGGTGAGCATCTTCCTGAATTTTGCGCTGGAGCTGTCGGCGCGCCACGGCCTCTATTCGCTGCCGAACGGACTGCCGGTAGGGGCGGTAGCGCTGACGGTTTCGCTGGCGATCTTCGTCGGCGTGTCGTTGATGACGCCGGAGCCTGAGATCCCAGAGGATGTCTTGGCCGCGATGGAAGTGTGAGCCGGTTGGGCTCGGCGGCTGGGACGTATCACAGAAACGCCAGGTCGATCTTCTCTATGGATCGGCTAGAGGCCGAAGGGTGCCAGACCGAACTCGCGGTGGAGTTCCCATGCCCGAAAGACTTCGGGAGCCCCGTAGAGCAAGGCGAAGACGACGGTAGCCGCCGTGATGCCCCAGGCCATAGTTACGAACCCCCACCTGCGAAGTTTGCGCCCTACTGCGCCTGCGACGATAGCTGCCGAGAGCAGTATTGAGAGCCGCCAGTGAGGGGACTCTTGTACTACGTGGTCCTGGGCCAACTCCGGCAAGTACGGCCAGGCGAAGAGGGCGCCCACTACTGGGACCCACGTAGCCAGAAGAACCACGGCCAGCCCGAATGCGAATGCCGCAGCTCGCCGAAATACCATCCGAAGAACGACGCCTTCCGTAAGCTCTCTTGGCGCGTTAGGAATAGATCACCCCAACCGCGTCCCCCGAGTATCACAGTTCATCGGCCTGCCGGAGCTGTCGTTCAACCTGGCGAGCCCGGAGGGCGACCTACTCATCGTAGGATGCTCGCACAGCATGGTGGAGTCGATCGTGCGAGAAACCAAGAGCTTTCTCGATCGCGACCTCGGCCTCGTCCTCGGCGGGTACCATCTCCTTCCGTACACCTCCGACGAGGTGCGCGGCATCGCGTCTCGCATGAAGAACGAACTCGGCGTCTCCGCCGTCGCTCCGGCGCACTGCACCGGCCACGTGGGATTCAGGGTGTTCAGCGAGGTCTTTGGGACGAATTACCGGGCAGCGGGCCTAGGCTCTACCGTTCCGTTTCCAGCCCCGCCGCCGGTTCCAGACGATCCAGACAGCCGAGACCGCTAATACCGGGCTCCTCCGTAGGGAGCATTGCTTCGGCGTCGAGCGGACCGCGCTCATCGCCAATATCCAAAGAAGATCTGACAAAGCACGGCTCCAAACAGAGTCATGGAGAGTCCCCAGGCCATCAGGCGTCGAAACAAGGCCCGGCGGTCTTCTTCCTCCGGTGCCGCCGCCAAACAGACGGCGCCCAAGGCGGAGAGGGGCGATACGTCGACAACGTGCGAGCCGACGTTGATCGCGTAAGCCAGCATGAGCGGGTCGCCCTCGCCCAGTACCTCCACAATCTGCGGAACCATGGGCATGAAGGCGGGGATCACGACCCCTGAAGAGCTGCTGTACACGGAGACGAGGCCGACGACAAAGGCGATGAGTCCGGGCATGAAACCGGCATCCACCGATTGGGCAAGCAGACTTGAAACCAACTGTAGTCCACCCGCGTGCTCCAGCACCCTGACAAGCACCGTAACACCGCAGGCCATGAGAACGACGCCCCACGGGACGCCGCGAATGGATGCGGCATCGTCGGCTAGTCCGAGCCCTGAAACAGCGACGGCGGCCAACAGGCCGGCCGCCCCAACCGGCGCTCCAAAGCCGACGACCGCTGCTGCAAAGGCGGCGAGGATGACCAGCGTCATCCGCTGTGACCGAGTAAGTGCGGTGGTCGACTCCGTCTGTGCCCGCGAGTCGTCGTCCCGTTCGCGGAACAAGCTGAATCCGCCCGCTATTGTGAATCCGAAGAACGCCACGATGCTTTGCGCGACCAAGGCGTTCCAATAGTTGCTCCACTCGTGGCCCGGCATGCCGGCGCGTTCCATCGTGCCGTTGGCAATGATGCCTGCCGGGGCGAAAGGCGACATAACGCCCGCGTTTCCTCCGTTGGCGATCATCAGAATCATCAAGAAGGGGCTAATTCCCGCGTCGCGCCCGATGCGCAGGGCGACCGGCGCCAACATCGCCGCCGCCGCGAGGCTGCCCACCACTCCGGAGACCAGTAGGGAGAGGAGGAAGAAGACGATGGGGATCCAACCGCGCTTCGCCGGGATCAGCACCAGCGCGCGCCGAGCAATCGCGGGCAGGGTCCCGTTCTGAGAGGCCGCGGAAAACAGCAAAGTCACGCCGAACAACGTCAGGAACAGGTCGGCTGGAAATCCCGCCATGACCTCCGAGGTGCTCATGCCTGCTGAGAAGACTCCGGCTAGGAGCGCCAGCCCAATCGAAAGGACGCCGAGATTGATCGACCAAAAAATGCTCGCCGCGACGGCGACTGCGAGTGCAGCGAGCGTGACGACGGCTGGGTTCCACGGCATAGAGAGGGACCCGGTAGGCTAGCATGATGTCCCGGCAATTCAGTCGCGGCCTGCGCATCGGCTATCTGGGCACGTTTCATCCCCAAAACGGGGGCGCGGCGGTATCCGCCACGCAGCTGATGCTGGAGCTGGCGGGCGCGGGTCACCGGGTGAGCGTGCTCGTGCCGATGGCCCAAGGCGGCAACGCCGGCGATTTCGCCGCTGAGCATCCAGAACTCTCTATCCGTCGATTTCCGGTCCCGTTCTTCCACATCGAGCCTCACCTGCCGATTCCGGAAGACTACGCCGCCTGGGAACGCGCCGGAATCGAGCGAGAGCTGCCCCGGCTGCTCGAAGAGGAACAGCCGGAGGTCCTGCTCGTCCGCGAGATCTACGCTTGGTACGCGATGGACATTGCGCAGCGGTATGGGATTCCTTCCGTGATACTCGTGCGCGGAAACCCGACGGCGGCGATCGTGAGCGGCCGCTATCCACGGGAGCTCACGGAGCGGCTGCTGGCTGAGTACCGCAAAGCCGACTTGGTGATTCCGGTGGCGGACTACTACCTGGAGCCCCTGCGGCGACTCGGGATTTCCAACCTCAAGAGCATTCCCAACGCCGTCGACACCGAGCGATTCTCTCCGCGCCCAAAGGACCTGGAACTACTCGACAAGTTGCGGGCCGCTGATGAGGATATCGTCGTCGTCATGGCCGGCCACGTCAAACCTTTGAAGAGGCCGCTGGACGTCGTGCATGCGGCCAAAGTTTGTTTGGCGAGTGATCCGCGGCTGCTGTACGTCGTTGCGGGCGAGGGGCCCAGCCTGGACGAGGTGAAGCAGGTTGCGCGGGAACTCGGGGTTGCGAGTCGCTTTCGCTTCGTCGGTCGGGTCTGTCAGGAGGCGATGCCCGACTATCTCAATTCGGCGGATCTGACGATCATGGCGTCGGAACTCGAAGGGCTTTCGCGAGTCTACCTAGAGACCATGGCTTGCGCCGGCACGCTGGTGGTCAGCGACATCGCCCCGGCGCGTGAGATGGTCGAGGACGGGGTCAATGGTCTGATCTTTAGTCTCGGCGACGTCGACGACCTAGCCGAGAAAACCCTGCGCGCGGCAGGCGATCCCAAGCTGCGAACACGGTTGGGGCGGGCGGCTCGTGAACACGCCCTGTCCTACCGCATCGAGGACGCTCGAGGGGACTATGAGGCGACGTTGGCGGGCTTGCTTCACAACTCGCATTGAGGGCCGGCGCTGGAGGCCGAAAGGCTACTTCGCAAACGCTTCCGCATAGAGC
>Ga0209578_10000311_pt1 | contig 70324 bp, 63 predicted proteins | sample tdAd472_FD_187127 | JGI IMG/M metagenome (GOLD analysis project Ga0209578, IMG submission 187127) | Marine sediment microbial communities from the Atlantic coast under amendment with organic carbon and nitrate - tdAd47.2 (SPAdes)... | ecosystem: Environmental > Aquatic > Marine > Coastal >...
CAGCGCCGCGGCCGCCGCGCACACCAGGGCGTTGATCGAGGCCGCGCCGCGCTTCGATTCGACCTCGTCACCGGCGCCGACGGATGGCGAGATGCTGCTCGATGTCGAGGGGGCGTCGATCAGCTACCGCGAGCGCGGGGACAACGGCGAATTGAAAGCGGTGCAGGATATCGGCCTGGAGCTGCGCGAGAGCGAGACCGTCGCCGTCGTCGGTGAGTCCGGCTCCGGCAAATCAACGCTCGTGCGTGCTGTCCTGGGGCTGATCCCGATGCGCTCCGGCCGCGTGATGTTTTGCGGTCGCGATATCAGCGGTCCGGTACAGGCGCGGGCAACCGAAACCCGCCGCGACCTGCAGCTGGTATTCCAGAATCCGGCGGGCTCGCTGAATCCGCAGTGGCGCGTCGAGCAGCTCGTCGCCGAACCACTAACGGTTCATGAGCCGGGTCTCGACGGTGCCGCGCGCAAGGAGCGCGTCATGGCGATGCTCGAGCGAGTCGGTCTCGACGAGGATTTCGCGGCGCGTTTCCCGCACGAATTGTCCGGCGGACAGGCGCAACGCGTCGCCATTGCGCGCGCACTGATCGTGAATCCGAAAGTGTTGGTTTGCGATGAGGCCGTGGCAGCGCTCGACGGTTCGGTCCGGCGGCAAATTCTCGCACTGCTGCGCAGGGAACAGGACGAAACCGGTCTGTCCGTCATCTTCATCTCGCACGACCTGGCTGTCGTGCGCTCGATCAGTCACCGTGTGCTGGTGTTGTACCTCGGCCGACTCGTGGAGCTAGCGGACGGGGAGTCGATGTTCGAGCGGCCGAAGCACCCGTACACGCGCGCGTTGCTGGATGCGGTGCCCGTACCCGATCCGCTGGCGCCGGGCGGGCGCCTGTCCGTGAAAGGCGAAGTGCCCTCGATACTCGAGCCGCCCACCGGGTGCGCGTTTCACCCGCGCTGCCGGCACGCCGACACCCGTTGCAGGGTGGAGTTGCCCCTGCCGCGCACGATTGACGGCACGGAAGTCGCCTGCCACCACGCCGGAGAATTATAAGAAAAAAGGGTCAGATTCCTTTTTCTTACTGACCGAGGGGGATCGGCATCGGCGCGCCGTTGACGGTCAGCAGCCCCTTCGCGTATTCGGCGCGCATCTCGTAAACATCACCGTTCTTTCTCAGGAAACCCATGCCGACGATAGCGCCGGCCTGGGGATTCATTGCCATGGCGAAGTCGACGAACTCGGACGCAACGATGAGGTCCGCTTCCGCGTCGAGATCGAGCAAGACCGAGCTCCAGTTGAAGTCGGCGCTATCCGATTCATCAATCGTGAAACGCATCTTCGACGTAACGGGGCCCTGGGGAAGATCAAAATCGAACTGGTCGAACTTCAGCGCGAAGCCAGCGGCGACAAGTTGTTGCAGGTCGTCCTCGAGTAACACGAACAGCTGCTGTGCTGGCATGTTGTCGTCGGCGGTTTCCAGTACCTGGATCACGCGGCCGAGCGAGGCGCCGTCGAGGTCCGTGAACTGCATGGCAATTTCCAGGCCCATGTCGCCATAGCCCGGCACGGCAACGCCGGCAATAGCCATCTGCGCGTCGCCGTTGATGCGGTCACCGTCGATCGCGGAGTTACCCGATATCGACAACGGCCCGAACGCGACAGTCTCGGCGCCCTGTTCCTCGACGCCGACAGTTTCCATCGTCATGTCGAAGTCACCAACCGCGACGCCGAAGCGCGTGTGCTGCTGATTGGCGGAGAATGTCGTCTTGCCTACGTGGAGCGTGCTGCCCTCGGCGTCGACGGCTATCGATTCTATGAGGCCTGAGACGACGAGGTCTTGCGTATCGGGAGCCATGGAAAACTCGACGTCGGCAGCACCCCATGAAGCGTGTGCCCCGCTGGCTTCGTGGGAGCCCGGTTCGACCACGTAGTTTGCGGCGATCGCACCGTCGAGCCCGATGTCGGAGTAAATCGTGCCCGGAATCGGAAATGTCTCGCCGTCGGGAAATTCGATGAACATCGTCGACACGCCGCTGCCGAGTCCAGGCGCAAGTGAGCCCCTGTCGCGAGTGATCGATGTAACCGGGATCAGGCCATGATCGAGCCTGGTATCGATAATCAGCGTCGGGAAGCCGTCTGCGGGGTCACCGCCGACGATCTCCTGGATGGCCGCCTGCGCATCCGGGTCACGAATCTCGATGCGATGCCGGCCTTCGGATGAGAACCAGCCACGATCGAAATGCTCCGAGGTAACGGCGATCTCCTCGTTGTCGTCCGCGGCACGTTGCAGGTTTTCGTCCACCGACTCTTCCGCGATGCGGCCGATGATTCCGGGTGACACGAGCACGACGAGTGCGATGACGATGAGTAGTACGACGATGCCTTTTTTCACGGGCGCTTCCTTGGTAGAAAAATGCGCGGAGATGCTAGCATGATGCCCCCGGTATTCGTGGAACTACGTCTGGTATTCGCCGCCGAGTGTCACTACCATAGCGGCCTCTGAGTGTCCGGACCCAGCGTACGGGCCCCGTAAGTTCCCGGAAAAACAGTTGCTTATGAACATGAAAATCGCAGCGGCCATTGTCACCCTGAGCCTGACCTGCCCGATCCTGGTGTCCCCGGCGGCCGCCGAAGGCAACCTCGAACGAGGTGCGAAGCTCGGCTACAGCTGTCTCGGCTGCCACGGCATCGACGGCTACCGTAATGCCTACCCGTCGTATCGCGTGCCGCGACTCGGCGGCCAGAAGGCGGCATACCTGGCGACCGCTATTCAGGGCTATCGCGATGGCACGCGAGCGCACCCGACGATGAAAGCGCAGGCGTCGAGCCTGAGTGACCAGGACATAGAGGATCTTGCGGCGTACCTCGCGAGCATCGGTGCCGAAACCGTCGCGGCGGGTGGTTCGCAGACCGAGGGCATCGAGGCGGCCGCTACCTGTGTTGCCTGCCACGGCCAGAACGGTATCAGCATGTCACCGACGTGGCCGACGCTGGCCGGACAGCACGAAGACTATCTCCTGCACGCGCTGAACCAGTACCGGGACGGCGCGCGTAACGACCCCGTCATGAGCCAGATGGCGGCGACGCTGTCCGACGACGACGTCAAGCTTCTCGCACAGTTCTTCTCCAGCCTGAAAGGCCTGGAAACGACGGTCGTGGAGTAAGCCCTACCCAGCAGGGAGAACCAATGCCGCAGCGGGCCATGCCGCACAAAAAGGCGCAAACGACCCGGGTCGGCGATGGCATCGTCGCCATCGACACGCAGTACATGCGGCCGCTGCTCGATGCGAGCCACCTGATCGCAGAGGACGGCCGGGCCGCCTTCGTCGATACAGGCGCAAATTCCAGTGTTCCGTTTTTGCTTGATGCGTTACGTCAGCAGGACCTGGATCCCGGCGACGTCGATTATTTGTTCCTGACACACGTGCATCTCGATCATGCCGGCGGCGCGGGCTCGCTGATGCGCGAACTCCCCAACGCGAAGTGCGTCATTCACCCGCGCGGCGCGCCACATATGGCGGATCCCACGAAACTGATCGCCGGAACGAACGCCGTCTATGGCGAGCAGCAGGCCCGGGAAATGTACGGCGAGATTGTGCCGATCGATGCGGCCCGGATCGTCGTTGCGGAAGACGAACAACGATTCGAGTTCGCCGGGCGAGAAATGCAGACACTGCATACCGAGGGGCATGCGCTACATCATTACTGCCTTTACGATGCCCGGTCTCGCGGCGTATTTACGGGCGACAGTTTCGGTATCTCTTATCGTGAGCTCGACACAAAGAACGGCGAGTTCATTTATCCGACAACGACGCCGCCACATTTCGAGCCGGTCGAGGCACACAAGGCCGTCGATCGAATCATGGGGTTGCAGCCCGAGAAGCTCTACCTGACACACTACAGCCGCGTCGACGACGTCGAACGGCTTGCGGCTGACATGCACGAGTGCATTGACGGTTTCGTAGCGATCGCGGAACGTCACCGTGATGACGACGATCGCTGCGAGGCGATGCAGGCAAGCATGTTCGATTTCCTGGTGGACCGATTGGCCGCACATGGTTACCCGGGCGATCGCGATGCTATATGGTCGGTGGTACAACACGACGTGAAACTCAACTCACAGGGTCTCGATTCCTGGTTGCACTGGTTGGAGCGAAAGAAATGAGTAGTCCGGACAAATTCCGCGCGTATCGCATAAACGAGATTGACGGCAAGGTCGTTGCAGGGTTCGAGGACCTGTCGGTTGACGACCTGACGGAGGGCAATGTCGTCGTCAAGGTGAGCCACTCCACGATCAACTACAAAGACGCGCTTGCGGCCACCGGCGCGGGCAGAATATTGCGGCGCTTTCCGCTGAACGGCGGCATCGACCTGGCCGGCACGGTTGTAAGTTCGGATGACGCGGAGTTCCAGCCAGGCACACCCGTGCTCGTCAATGGCTGTGGCCTCAGTGAAACGATCGACGGTGGGTACTCGGAGTACGCGCGTATCGACAGCAAGAGTCTCGTGCCCATACCCGACGGACTGGATGCGGCGCAGGCAATGCAACTCGGTACCGCCGGCTACACGGCAGCGCTGGCAATCCACCGCATGGAGCAAAATGGACAACGGCCCGAAAATGGGCCCGTTGTCGTTACCGGGGCAACCGGCGGCGTCGGTAGCGTTGCAATCGACATGCTGGCGGGCCGCGGCTACGACGTTGTGGCGATCACCGGCAAGGTTAGCGAAGAGCGCTACCTTCGCAACCTCGGCGCCAGCCGAATCCTGTTGCGCGACCAGATCGACTTCGGCAAGCGGCCGCTGGAGAAAGCCCAGTGGGCCGGAGCGATCGACAATCTCGGCGGCGACTACCTGACCTGGCTGACACGGACCGTGGATTACGGGGGCAACATTGCATCAATCGGTCTTGCGGCGAGCCCGGTGCTCAATACAACCGTAGTCCCGTTCATTCTGCGGGCAGTCTGCCTGCTCGGCATCAATTCGGTGGACACGCCACGCGATCTGCGACTTGCCGTGTGGTCGAGAATTGCCGGCGACCTCAAGCCGCAGCACCTGGACGCGATCGGCGAGCAAACCGTCGAATTCGCCGATCTCCCGGAATATTTCCAGGCCTATCTGGACGGTAACGTGACGGGAAGAATGGTCGTCAAAATTAGTGACGATTGAAACCATCCTGTAACCAAGCGCCCTGCGGCGTTTTACCAAAAGGTACATTTGGGAATGGGCGCTCGCGTGGTTTAAGATCGCGCCCCCGCCCTTTTTAATGCTGATTAAAAAACGGCATTAAAAACGGCTTCGACCGGACCCCAGAGGACCCAGCATGAGTGCAGGAGCCAGATTCCGCGCGGCTTTGGAGGCCGAGCGCCCACTGCAAATCGCTGGTGCGATCAACGCCTATGCGGCCCTGCTGGCAGAGCGGGCCGGTTTCCGGGCCATTTACCTGTCCGGCGCCGGCGTCGCGAATGCCTCGTTCGGCGTGCCGGATCTCGCAATGACCACGCTCAATGACGTCTGTGAGGACGTTCGCCGGATCGCCTCGGCAACCGACCTGCCACTGCTCGTCGATGTCGATACGGGCTGGGGCAGCGCATTCATGGTTTCGCGCACGATTCGGGAAATGATCTGGTCGGGCGCCGCCGCCTGCCATATCGAGGACCAGGTGGCCGTCAAACGTTGCGGGCACCGCCCCGGCAAAGCACTGGTCGAAACACGCGAGATGTGCGATCGACTCAAGGCGGCCGCAGACGGTCGCATTGACGATCAGTTCGTGATCATGGCGCGCACTGACGCACATGCCGTCGAGGGACAACAGGCGGCCATCGATCGTGCCGGCGCTTACGTCGAAGCCGGCGCGGACATGATTTTCGCCGAGGCGCTAACGACGCTCGACGAGTACCGGCAATTCACTGATGCCGTAGGGGTGCCGGTGCTGGCCAATCTGACCGAGTTCGGCAAGACGCCTCTATTCACCGTTGAGGAACTGGCAAACGTCGGCGTTCGCATGGCGCTGTACCCGCTGAGCGCATTTCGTGCGATGTCAGCGGCGGCACTCAATGTTTATACGACGCTCCGCGAGGAAGGCACGCAAGCTACGACAATTGATGCGATGCAAACGCGTATGGAGTTGTACGAGGTGCTCGGGTACCAGGTGTACGAAGACAAACTCGATGAATTGTTTGCGGAGCAAGGCCTGAAAACAGGCAGCGACTGAACGTCCCGCGAGGAAAAAAGGGGGGGAAATGGCAGCAACGAAGAAGACAGGTGGACTGGCCGGTGTAACGGCCGGCGCGACACACATATGCACGGTCGGAAAGGAAGGCGCCGGCCTGACCTACCGCGGTTACGACATCTACGATCTCGTGGACAACGCGTGTTTCGAGGAAGTTGCTCACCTGCTGTTGCACGGCAAGTTGCCGACACGGGCCGAGCTCGACGACTACGTCGAAAAGATCAAGGCAAACCGGGGCCTGCCCGATGCGTTGAAGACGGTCCTCGAGATGGTGCCGGGCAACGCACACCCGATGGACGTGCTGCGCACGGGCGTATCGTTTCTCGGCAACATCGAGCCCGAAGGCGATTTCTCGAACCAGTCCGACGTTGCCGACCGCCTGCTCGCCTGCATCCCCTCAATGCTGCTCTACTGGCATCGCTACCACGCCGATGGCGTGCGCATCGACACGCAGACCGGCGACGACAGCATCGCCGGTCATTTCCTGCACATGCTGCACGACAAGGAACCGAAGGAACTGCACCGTAAGTGCCTCGACACGACACTGATTCTCTATGCCGAGCACGAGTTCAATGCATCGACGTTCTCGGCCCGCGTCATCACGGGCACCTTGCCCGACATGCACTCCGCCGTAACGGGCGCCATTGGCGCATTGAGTGGGCGCTTGCACGGTGGCGCGAACGAAGCGGCAATGGAGCTGATCGAACTGTATGACGCGCCGGAAGCAGCGACCGAAGGTATCTACGAGAAGCTTGCGAAAAAGGACCTGATCATGGGCTTCGGCCATCGTGTTTACACGACGTCGGATCCGCGTAATTCAGTGAACAAGAGAATGTCGAAAGCGCTCGCGGACGACGTCGGAAATACCGTTCTGTATCCCGTATCCGAGGCGATTGAAAAGGTCATGTGGGATGAGAAAAAGCTGTTCGCGAACACCGACTTTTTCGCATCCAGCGTCTATCATTTCATGGGCATCCCGACGTACCTGTTCACACCGATCTTCGTCTGTGCACGAATCACGGGCTGGACCGCCCACATCATGGAACAGCGCGCGGACAACAAGCTGATCCGTCCGGCAGCCGATTACATTGGTCCGAGCTTACAAGAATGGGTCGCCATAGAAGACCGCTGAGAGGCGCCTCAAGCGCTGCGATACGGCGTTGAAAATGGTCGAAAAATGCTCATGTACTTGCGTGTACATTCCGCGTTTTCGACAATTTTCGCCTGGTCTCGCAATCGCTTGAAACGCCCTCAGAATCAGCAAACGAAAACAAAGCCTGGAAATAGATATGTCTGATATCGGAATTCGCTCGGCGAGGCGTCCCGACTGGGACAAGGAACTGGCCGACATCGCGGACTATGTCTGCGATGCGGAGATCGACAGCGACCTTGCTTTCGAAACTGCCCACTACTGCCTGATGGATACCCTGGCCTGCGGGTTCCAGGCGCTGGACTACCCGGCTTGCACAAAGCTGCTTGGGCCGGTGGTGCCTGGTGCAACACTGTCCGGTGGTGCGCGCGTGCCGGGGACGTCCTACGAGCTGGACCCTGTCATGGCCGCATTCAACATTGGCGCAATGATTCGCTGGCTCGACTTCAACGATACCTGGCTGGCCGCAGAGTGGGGCCATCCGTCGGACAACCTCGGCGGCATCCTCGCGGTGGCCGATTACCTCAGCCGTCAGAATCGTGCGGTCGGCAAGGACCCGCTGACGATGCAGGACGTGTTAACCGCGATGATCAAGGCGCACGAGATTCAGGGTGTGCTCGCGCTCGAAAACAGCTACAACCGCGTTGGACTCGACCACGTACTACTGGTGCGAGTTGCGTCGGCGGCCGTCGTCGCGCGCATGCTCGGTGGGGACCGTGAGCAAGTCCTGAATGCCGTGTCGCACGCATGGATCGACGGCGGTGCCTTGCGCACATATCGCCATGCGCCCAATACAGGCTCGCGCAAGAGCTGGGCTGCCGGCGACGCGACGAGTCGAGCGGTACGCCTCGCGTTGATTGCGATGACCGGGGAGATGGGTTATCCGTCCGCGTTGTCCGCGAAAGTCTGGGGCTACTACGACGTGCTGTTCAAAGGGAACGCGTTTAAATTCCAGCGGCCCTACGGCAGCTACGTCATGGAAAATATTCTCTTCAAGATTTCCTTCCCGGCGGAGTTCCACGCGCAGACCGCTGTCGAGGCGGGAATGGCATTGCACGAGGCCGTGAAAGACCGCATCGACGATGTCGAAAAAATCGTCATCGAAACCCAGGAAGCCGGGGTGCGCATCATCGACAAGACCGGCCCACTGGATAACCCGGCGGATCGTGACCATTGCATCCAGTATATGATCGCCGTTCCGATGATCTTCGGCCGGCTCACCGCAGCGGACTACGAAGATGACGTCGCCGGCGATCCACGCGTCGACGGTTTGCGGGACAAAATGGAAGTTACCGAGAACGAGCAGTTCACGAAGGACTACTTCGATCCGGAAAAGCGCTACATCGGCAACTCGGTGCAGGTCTTCTTCAAGGACGGCTCCAGCACCGACCGCGTCGAGGTGCACTTCCCGATCGGGCATCGCAAGCGCCGCGATGAGGGTATCCCCGTGCTCAAGCAAAAGTTCATCGACAGCATCTCGCCGAAGCTCACGAAGGGGCAGTGGACCGAGCTCGAGGCGGTTTGTGCTGATCGAGAGAGATTGTTGGTAACGGCTGTCGATGATTTCATGGCGTTGCTCGTCGCTTGATTCGAAAGCGGGTGTTGGTCGCGAAGCGGGCTGCCGGCGATGTTTTTCGAGGAAGTAAAGCGGACCGAAGGGAGCCATGACGAGAAAAATCGTCGCCGTAGCCCGCGCGGTTCGCGCAAGCAACTTCGTGCAGTCTCTATAATGGTTCGTCGTGACCATTGACCTCTCACAAATTCGGGAGCGCATCGACTGCCTCGATCAGGGTTTTCCCGGCGATGCTGCGGACAAGTTCGCCGCGCTGCTCGGCGAGCTCGATAAATGGAATCGCAAGGTCAATCTCACGGCGATTCGGGATTCCGGGGAGATGATCACGGGGCACCTGCTCGACAGCTTGGTCGCGCGGCCGTTTCTGGAGGGTGAGTCGGTGCTCGATGTTGGCACCGGGGCCGGCTTTCCGGGGTTGCCGCTCGCGATCGTCGAGCCGGAGCGGCAGTTCGTACTCGTCGACAGCAACAACAAGAAGGTCCAGTTCATTCAACATGTCGTTGGTCTGTTGGGCCTCGACAACGTCACCGCGTTGAAAGCCCGCACGGAGGACTATGCACCCGGCGACCGCTTTGATACCGTCGTTGCACGAGCCGTAGCGGCATTGCCGCGGCTCCTGGAAATAGCAGGGCATCACGTTGGAGAGGACGGGGTGTTCGTCGCCCTCAAGGGGCGGTACCCGGCGGAAGAACTAGAACAGTCACCAGCCGGCTGGGACTACACGGTCACCGAACTCTCGGTGCCGGGGCTCGTTTCGGGCTCTCGGCATGCTGTACTTATGCGAAGGGTTAAAGAATGACGCGCATCATCGCGGTTGCAAATCAGAAAGGCGGGGTCGGTAAGACCACGACCTGCGTAAATCTGTCCGCGTCCCTGGCGGCAACGCAGCGCCGCGTCTTGCTCGTCGATATGGACCCTCAAGGCAATGCGACGATGGGCTGTGGCATCGACAAGATGGAGGTGGAGTATTCTGCATGTGACGTTCTGCTCGGCGATGCATCAGCGGCCGACACGATCGTCTCCGCGCCCGAAGGTGGTTTTGCCGTGTTGCCGGGCAACGAGGACCTGACGCTTGCGGAGGTGAAGCTCCTGCAGGAGATCGGACGTGAAATGAAACTGCGCAAAGCACTTGCGCCAGTCGCCGGTCTTTACGATTACATCCTCATCGACTGCCCACCGTCGATCAACATGCTGACGGTCAATGCCCTGACGGCGGCCGACGGCGTACTGATCCCGATGCAATGCGAGTACTACGCGCTGGAGGGCCTGAGTGCGCTGCTGAATACGGTCGAGCAGGTTCGGGAGAGCGTCAATCCGCAACTCGAGGTCTATGGAATTCTGCGAACGATGTTCGATCCGCGCATCAACCTCTCGAACGAGGTATCGATGCAGCTGATCAAGCACTTCGACAAGACGGTCTTTCGTACCTGTGTACCGCGCAACATCCGCCTCGCAGAGGCGCCGAGCTTTGGGCGCCCGGCCCTGTTGCATGATCGCTCGTCGCGTGGGGCCATCGCGTATCTCGCGCTGGCTGGAGAAATACTCCGGCGCGAGGACGAACAGGTATTGAGGGCAGTTTGATGGACGGGCCTGGAAACAACAAATGAATGCAAAGAAGAAACGACTCGGGCGCGGCCTCGATGCCCTGCTCTCGAAGCCCGTCGCTGAAACGGCGGCCGTAACCGGGGCCGGCCCTGATGGACCATTGAAGCAGGTTCCGCTCGACCTGCTGCAACGTGGCCAGTATCAACCGCGCATTGACATGCGCCAGGACTCGCTCGAGGATCTGGCCAACTCGATCAAGGCGCAGGGCGTTGTGCAACCAATCGTCGCGCGTCCAATCGGCAAGGCCGGCCAATCACAGCGTTATGAAATCGTTGCTGGTGAACGGCGTTGGCGAGCGGCGCAAATCGCCGGCCTTGACGATATTCCCACCATTGTTCGTGAGGTGGGCGACGACGACGCGATCGCCATGGCGCTCATCGAGAATATCCAGCGGGAGGACCTGAACCCACTCGAAGAGGCGCGCGCTCTGGACCGCTTGATTCGCGAGTTCGACCTGACGCACGCCGAAGCGGCCGAAGCGGTTGGCCGGTCACGGGCGTCCGTGAGCAACCTGCTGCGGCTGCAGGACCTGTCGGCGAAAGTAAAGCAGCTGCTCGAGGCGCGGGAGATTGAAATGGGACACGCCCGCGCATTGCTGTCGATCGGCAATGCCGTGCAGCAGTACGACCTGGCCCGCCAGGTTGTTCGCAAGGGCTTGTCGGTGCGCGAGACCGAGCAACTCGTGAAACGAATGCTGGCGGGCAATAACGAAAAGAAACCGGCAAAAAAGCCGGCCAGCGGCAACGCCGACATCCGGCAGCTCGAAGTAGAAGTGTCGGAGAAGCTCGGCGCCAAGGTCAGCGTGCAGCACACGCAAAAAGGATCTGGCAAGCTCGTAATCACCTACAATAGCCTCGACGAACTCGATGGCATTCTGAAACACATTCGCTAATTTCCGGGACTCTTCATATGGTCGTGTCAAAGGTCATTATTCGTTGCCTGCTCTTGCTGGCTTTTTTCGTCGGTCCGCTCGCACAGGCGGGTGCAATGGACGACATCCTCGAACGAGGCACGTTGCGTGTCGGCGTCGCAGAATTCGTCCCCTGGGCCATGCCGGCGAAGCGCGGCGGGCACGTGGGCCACGACGTCGACCTCGGCGTCAAGATCGCCAAAGACATGGGCGTTCGCGCGGAATTCAAGGTGTACGAGTGGAAGGACATCATTCCGGCGCTGGAATCTGGTGAGGTCGACATGATCGCGGCCGGGATCGTGGTTACGCCGCAGCGGGCGCTGCGTATTACGTTCACCGACCCGATCGCGTTGTCCGGCGCCGGTATGGCGACCAATACCCACATGACTCAGGATGTCGAGAATCTGCAGCAACTCAACGACCCGGATATCGTGATTGCCACCATTACCGACACGTTTTCCGAGGGCGTTGCCCGGTCAATCTTTGACAAGGCGGAAATTCATTCGCACGGCAACAAGGATGACGCGGAAAAGGAAATCCTGGAGGGTCGCGCACACGCGTACATTTCCAGCGAGCCGGCGGTACAGTTCCTGGTTATGAACAACACCGATGCCATTGATGTGCCGTTGAGCGACCCGCTCGTCGGTTGGGCCGAGGCATTGGCCGTGCAGAAAGGTGAGCAGGAGTTACTGAACTTCCTCAACGCCTGGATAACGGCTCACAAAGCCGATCGTTGGCTCGATGTGACTCGCGATTACTGGTTTGAGTCGCTTGACTGGACCAAGGACGTGAAACGCTGATGCGCTTCTTTCGCGTCGTTGCCGGTGTGATTATGGCGGCCGCCCTGTCCTGGGCCGCAGTCGCAAATGCACAGGTGGCCGGCGCGGAAAACCAGTCGGAGTCCGATAACCCTGCCGCGGCCGATTCAGAATTACCGACTGAAATTCCGGAGGAACTGACTCAAAGCCGCGTCATGGAGGAAATCGAGATTGTTGTCGGCCCCCAGGGCCAATCCGCATTCGAGCTCGAGATGCAGCGCCAGGCGCTTATGAGAGAGGCCGTCTATGCCGAGATGCGCCTGCGCGAGCGTAATGAAGAAGAATTAGCCTGGCGCCAGGCAGACCCCGACCTGCAGAACTCGGAGTCACGGATCAAGTGGGGCTACAGCCCGCAAGCCGAGCAACGCATGCGCCGCGAGCACGACGATATGTACGACTTGCCGATGGACCAGACCAAGCCCGCGACGCTGTTCCGTGTTGAATTTTGAATTTGCACAAAGACCCTGAGGCTCAAGCGACTTCTTCAGACTTGTCTTCCGTCGCCGAGTAGGCCTTGCGCACGATGTGTGGCAAGACGGCCTCCGAAATAAGAAAACCCTGCAACTTGTTGCAGCGAATGGTCTTCAGAAATTCGAAGGTTTCTTGATCCTCGACGCCTTCGGCGCATACCGACATGCCGAGGTTGTGCGCCAGGCCAGTAACGGCCGCGAGAACGTGGCGTGATATGTCATCGTCCTGGGCGCGTTTGAGCGCCGAGGCATGAATCTTGATTTCGTCGAACGGCAAGCGTTCCAGCGTCGCCAGTGAGCGAGCGGCGACGCGGAAATTGTCGAGGCAAACGCGAAAGCCGTGATTGCGCAACCGGGTCAGGGTATCGAGGTGTGACGCGGCCGGATCAGCGAGGTCCTGCTCAACGACCTCGAAGGTGAAGTTGCTGCACTCGGCACCGTGCTCCCGGACCAACTCGGCGTACCCTCGTGCCAGCCCCATACGGCCGAGCTGGCTCGACGCCAGGTTGATGCATATATCCAGACCGAGTCCCTGATCGCGCCATTTGCCGACTTGTACGGCCGTCTTGCGCAACACGAACTCGGTCAGCCTGGGCATCAACTCGTAGGCCTCGACTTCGGGCAGGAATTCGAGCGGTGCGATGAGGCCCCGCTCGGGATGCAGCCAGCGAATGAGCGCTTCGGCCTCGCGTGTTTGCCACTCGGTGCCGGTGCCACGTTCGACCTTGGGCTGATAGCGTACGACGAATTCGAGGTTATCGAACGCCATCTCAATTTCCTCGCGGGTGAACTGCAACAGCCGTCGACGGCACCGTTTGATGGCGTCGATAAGCTTGAAAAGGTCGAAATCGCTGCCGAGCCACTCGAAGTTTCGAAATTCAAGCAATGCCTCGATGAGCTCAGGCTCTGTCGTACGGCTGACGGCGCCGCGATCCGCTGCCACCAGGAGTGCGAACGGCGCGCGGTCTGCGTGATTCTGGAGGCGCGTGAGCATGTCGCGGGTCAGATCGTCCGGACCCAGCAGGACGATGCGCCGCGACGGGCCGGTCATCTGGCGGGAAAAGGCACCCGGACTGCCGAAATAGCGCAGCGACAGGCTCATGTCCCGTACAGCATCACTTATGTTCTTGATGCCCTGTAAGGCCTCGCTCACAACGAACAGCATTGTTCTTTCCTGACCATTTACAGTCCCTTTATAACGTCGTTCGCCGGTCGTAAGTGTGCGGTATGTCGCAATGCCGCAATTTCGCAAGTGCCCGAAAAACCCCGGGAAAAAGCGGGCAAATACACGACTTTCGTACAGTGCTTTCCGTGTTGCGATGGGCCAAGGGTGCCTCTATAATGCGCGAGCCCAAAAAGGGCCCGCCTGATAGTCCGCAAAATCGAGCGCCACACGCTGCAGGTAATACCGCCGCAAGTGGCGTTTTTAGTGCCGGAGGCAAGCAAATGGACGAGCCCGTCAAGCGCCGTGGCTCCAACATCATTGTCACGGTACTGGCAGGACAACTGGTCGTCGGGACGGTCCTGGCCGCGCTGCTTTGGGGGTTGATTGGAGGCGTAGCGGGCTACTCAGCGATGCTCGGTAGCTTGACTTGCGTGATTCCAAACGCATTTCTGGCTGTGCGGATCGTTTTGGCAAACCGGGATCCCGGGGCTCGCGCCCTGGTCCGGGCGGCCTACACAGGCGAGATGGGAAAGCTGGCGCTGACGGTGCTGATGTTCAGCCTCGTCTTTGTCATGGTACGGCCGCTTGCGGCCGGAGCCCTGTTCGCAGGATATATCGCGGCGCAACTGGTGACCTTTGCCGGGTTCCTGATGCGCGACGCGGGACACGAAGAACTGGATACGGACAACAAGAATGGCGAGTGAAGGCGGACACGGACCGATAACCTCCGGCGAGTACATCTCGCACCATTTGCAAAACCTGCAGGTCTGCAAATCGGAAACGGGCGAGTGGGTCTGGAATCATTGCGCCGGCAATCCGATGGCGATCAATGTCGACTCGATGTTCTGGTCGGTGTTCCTCGGCATCGTGTTTATCCTGATGTTCCGCGCAGTTGCGAAAAAGACGTCGTCCGGCAAGCCGGGCAAGCTGCAGGCCTTCGTCGAGATCGTCGTCGACTTCGTCGATGGCAGCGTCAAAGACACATTCCATGGCAAGAGCAGTCTCATAGCACCGCTCGCGTTGACGATTTTCGTCTGGGTGTTCTTCATGAACCTGATGGATCTCGTCCCGGTCGACTGGATACCGCTGGCGGCCAGTGCCGCTGGCATTCCGTATATGAAGGTTGTGCCGACGACAGACGTCAACATCACGTTCGGCATGTCAATCTCGGTCTTCATCCTGATCGTTTTCTATACGATCAAGCACAAGGGCGTGACGGGCTTTATCGGCGAGCTCACGTTGCACCCGATCGCACCGCCGCTGAAGGGCCCGGGAATAATCGCGGCGCCGTTTATCATTGCCTTCAATTTCATTCTCGAGAGTGTCGCGCTTCTGGCGAAGCCCGTGTCGTTGTCGCTGCGACTCTTCGGCAACATGTTTGCCGGCGAACTCATTTTCATCCTGATCGCGTTACTCGGGGTCTGGCAGTTGCCGCTGCATTTCGGCTGGGCTGTCTTCCACGTTCTGATCGTGACGCTACAGGCTTTTATTTTCATGATGCTGACCATTGTTTATTTGAGTTTGGCAGCAGAATCGCACTAATTTTTTAGTATTAATTCAACAAGTTGGACTTGATCCTTCCCAGGAGAAAAAGATGGAAACTGTTATTGGCTTCACGGCGATCGCCGTCGCACTTCTGATCGGCCTTGGCGCCCTCGGCGTCGGCATCGGCATGGGTCTTTTGGGCGGCCGCTTCCTCGAAGGTGCCGCACGTCAGCCAGAGCTCGCGCCGATGCTGCAGACGAAGATGTTCATCGTCGTGGCATTGCTCGACGCTGTTGCCATGATCGGTGTTGGTATTGCGCTGTTCTTCGCGTTCGCCAACCCGTTCATCGGTCAGCTGCAGCAAGCGACCGGCGGTTAATAAATAAAACCACCTTTGCATCGTGGGAGCCGGCTCCAGCCGGCGATTTCGATGTAAGGAGAATTATGTGGATATTAATCTGACTTTATTCGGCCAGTCGTTCGCGATGTTGGTGTTCGTTTGGTTCTGCATGAAGTACATCTGGCCGCCCATCCTCAATGCTATCGAGGAGCGGCAGCAGCAGATTGCCGACGGACTGGCTGCCGCCGAACAGGGCGAGGAGAAGCTCGACCAGGCCCGTGCGGAGGCTGATGAGATCGTCGCCGATGCACGCACGCAAGCGACGTCGATCCTCGACCAGGCGCACGCCCGCGCTAATGAGATCGTGGCCGATGGCAAGTCGGACGGCGTCAAGGAGCGCGACCGCCAGCTCACTGCGGCCAAGGCCGAGATCGAGCAGGAGGCCAACAAGGCGCGCGAAGAGCTGCGTGGCCAGGTATCAGCAATAGCAATCTCGAGCGCCGAGAAAATCCTGAATCGCGAGATCGACGGCAAGGCGCACGAAGACATTCTGGGCAAGCTCGCACAGGAACTCTAGGCCGTGGCTGATAACAACACAGTGGCAAGGCCCTACGCACAGGCGGTGTTCGAAGTCGCGCAGGAAAACGACGCGCTGGCGGAGCTCTCCGAGTCGCTGGCTGCGGCGAGCGAATTGCTGGGCGACGGCCAGGTTGTGGCGTTTCTTGCCAGGCCGTCGTTGAACGACGAGGAGCGCCTGGCGTTCCTGCAAGGCTTGTTCGCCCAGGCGGTCGGTAAGAAGTCTGTATTCGGTGGTGGCAGCGATCACGGCACCAACTTCCTGAAGCTGTTGCTCGAGAATGGCCGGGTCGTGGCGCTGCCGGAGATTTCAGCCCAATTCGAGGCGCTCAAGGCGGACGTCGAGAACAGGGTTGATGCGGTGGTAACCGCCGCGGCACCCTTGAGTGCGGCGCAGGAAAAAGAGATCGCCACCGCGCTCAAAGAAAGGCTTGGTCGCGAAGTCAGCGTCGCGACGGAAATAGATGAAAACCTGATCGGTGGTGCCGTTATCCGCGCCGGCGATGTCGTTATTGATGGTTCATTGCGCGCCAGGCTCGAAGGCCTGGCGAACGCTCTGACCAAGTAAAGAGGAAATAGAAATGGCACTCAAAGCTTCTGAAATCAGCCAGCTGATTAAAGAACGCATCGAGAACTTCGAGGCAACGACAGAAGCGCGCGACGTCGGCACCGTAATTGCGGTCACCGACGGCATTGTGCGTATCCACGGACTGGCCGACGCTCGTTACGGCGAGATGCTCGAGTTCCCCGGTAACACCTTCGGCATGGCGCTGAATCTCGAGCAGGACTCGGTAGGCGCGGTCGTCCTCGGTGATTACAAGCACATCTCGGAAGGCGCTACGGTCAAGACGACGGGACGCATCCTCGAGGTGCCGATAGGGCGCGGTCTGCTGGGCCGTGTCGTAGATTCCCTGGGCAACCCGATTGACGGCAAGGGCCCGATTGACGCGGAAGAAAGTGCACCGATCGAAAAGGTCGCACCGGGCGTCATTCAGCGCCAGTCGGTGAGCCAGCCCGTGCAGACCGGCCTCAAGTCCATCGATTCGATGGTGCCTATCGGTCGCGGCCAGCGCGAGCTGATTATTGGTGACAGACAGACGGGCAAGACCGCCGTCGCGATCGACACGATCATCAATCAGCGTGGCACCGGCATCAAATGCATCTATGTCGCCATCGGCCAGAAAGCCTCTTCGATCGCGGGCGTCGTCCGCAAGCTCGAGGAAGAGGGCGCCATGGAGCACACGATCGTCGTTGCGGCGGCTGCCGCCGACAGCCCGGCCATGCAGTACATCGCGCCCTATTCCGGCGCAACGATGGGCGAGTACTTCCTCGACAACGGCGAGGACGCGCTCATCATTTATGACGACCTCACGAAGCAGGCGTGGGCATACCGCCAGGTATCGTTGCTCCTGCGTCGCCCACCGGGCCGCGAAGCGTACCCGGGTGATGTTTTCTACCTGCATTCACGCTTGCTCGAGCGCGCAGCGCGCGTCAATGCGGAACACGTCGAAGAAGTTTCGGGCGGCAAGATCAAAGGCAAGACCGGCTCGCTGACGGCGCTGCCGATTATCGAGACTCAGGCGGGTGACGTTTCGGCCTTCGTACCTACGAACGTAATTTCGATTACGGACGGCCAGATCTTCCTCGAGACCGACCTGTTCAACGCGGGTATCCGTCCGGCCATCAACGCCGGCCTGTCGGTATCGCGCGTCGGTGGTGCGGCGCAGACGAAGATCATCAAGAAGCTCGGCGGCGGCGTTCGACTGGCACTCGCGCAGTATCGTGAGTTGGCAGCGTTCGCGCAGTTCGCTTCGGATCTCGATGCGGCGACGCGCAAACAGCTCGAACGAGGCGAACGAGTCACGGAGCTGATGAAGCAGAGGCAGTACACGCCGTTGTCGGTAGCCGAGATGGCTTTGTCGCTGTACGCGGTCAACGAGGGATACCTCGATGATGTCGATGTTGCCAAGGTTGTCGACTACGAAGAGGCATTGCATGACTTTGCGCACTCGAACAGTCAGGACGTGCTGGACGCAATCAATGCCAGCGGCGACTACGACGACGATATTGCTGCCAGCCTGAAGGGCATCTGCGATGGCTTCGCTGAGAAGGGTGCTTATTGAGGCGTCGGCGTCATTGCGAGGAGCATCGCGACGAAGCAATCTCGCGGCAGCATTACGAGGTTGCTTCGGCCCTGACGGGCCTCGCAATGACATTGGTTAACGGAGAGATTTGAGAAGATGCCAGGCGAAAAAGAAATACGCTCAAAAATCGCTTCTGTAAAAAACATGCAGAAGATTACGAGCGCAATGGAGAAAGTCGCCGCGAGCAAGATTCGCAAAGCGCAGATCCAGATGGAGGAATCACGCCCGTATGCCGACCGCATTCGTCGTGTGATTGGGCACCTTGCGTACGCCAATCCTGACTACAAGCACCCGTTCCTGATCGAGCGTGAGGTCAAGCGAGTCGGCTACATTGTCATCTCGACAGACCGCGGCCTTTGCGGCGGCCTCAATGCGAACCTCTTCAAGGCCGTGATTGGCGAGATCGCGAAGTGGCAGGACGAAAACGTGCAGGTGGACATGGCGCTCGTTGGCGCCAAGGCCGTGCAGTTTTTCCGTCGCCTGGGCGGCAACGTACTGGGCACGGCGACGCATCTCGGTGACAGGCCCCAGGTCAATGACCTTATTGGCGCGATCAAGATCATGCTGGATGCCTACGAGGAGGGGACAATCGACCGGCTGTTTCTCGTGCACAATCGGTATGCCAGTGCGATGAGCCAGGTACCGGAAACGGCGACCTTGCTGCCGGTCAGCGAAATCGATCTTGGCGAGGAGTCGCTGCAGGCGCACTGGGATTATATTTATGAGCCGGACGCGGGCGAGCTGCTGGATGATGTCCTCGGACGTTACATCGAGTCGCAGGTTTATCGTGGCGCGGTTGAAAACTTCGCCTGCGAGATGGCGGCGAAGATGGTTGCGATGAAGTCGGCGACGGACAACGCCGGCGAGATCATTGATGGTTTGCAGCTGCAGTACAACAAGGCTCGTCAGGCAGCTATCACACAAGAAATTTCAGAAATTGTCGGTGGCGCGGCCGCTGTGTCAGGCTAGAAATATTAACTATTGAGACTAACAGCGGATTGCCGCTGAGTAGGTTAGAGGACCCAAGTAATGAGCACCGGAACTACTGTGCAGGTAATTGGCGCTGTCGTGGACGTAGAGTTCCCGGCCGGCCAGATCCCCAGGATATACGACGCATTGTTAATCGACGATGCGGACATCACGCTCGAGGTTCAGCAGCAGCTTGGCGACGGGGTCGTGCGCACGATTGCGATGGGCTCGTCAGAGGGCCTGAAGCGTGGCATGGACGTAACAAATACGGGCCAGCCGATATCGGTGCCCGTTGGCGAGAAAACGCTCGGTCGCATCATGGACGTGCTCGGGAAGCCGATCGATAATGCCGGCGACATCGGCGCCGAGACGCACATGCCGATCCACCGGGCCGCACCGAGCTACGAAGAGCAGGCGGCAACGACCGAGTTGCTGGAGACCGGTATCAAGGTCGTCGATCTGATCATGCCGATCTCCAAGGGCGGTAAAGTCGGACTGTTCGGCGGTGCCGGCGTGGGCAAGACCGTGGCGCTCATGGAGCTGATTCGCAACATCGCGCACGAGCACTCGGGTTACTCGGTATTTGCCGGCGTCGGTGAGCGTACTCGCGAGGGCAACGACTTTTACCACGAGATGACCGACTCGGGCGTCATCGACAAGGTATCGCTGGTCTACGGCCAGATGAACGAGCCGCCCGGCAACCGTTTGCGTGTCGCGTTGACGGGTCTGACCATGGCCGAGGCGTTTCGCGACGAAGGCCGCGACGTTCTCATGTTTATCGACAATATCTATCGTTACACGCTCGCGGGAACCGAAGTGTCCGCACTGCTCGGTCGCATGCCGTCAGCGGTGGGCTACCAGCCGACGCTGGCGGAAGAGATGGGCATCCTGCAGGAGCGCATCGCGTCCACCAAGACCGGCTCGATTACGTCGTTCCAGGCAGTGTACGTTCCAGCGGACGATCTCACTGACCCGTCGCCGGCAACGACTTTTGCTCACCTGGACGCGACGCTCGTACTGTCTCGCCAGATCGCGGAACTCGGCATCTATCCGGCTGTTGATCCGCTCGACTCGACCTCCCGAATTCTCGATCCGAACATCATCGGCCAGGAACACTACGACTGCGCGCGTGGCGTGCAGGCTGTGCTGCAGCGCTATAAAGAACTGCAGGACATCATCGCGATTCTCGGCATGGACGAGCTTTCTGAGGACGACAAGCAGACGGTTACGCGCGCTCGCAAGATTCAGCGCTTTCTGTCGCAGCCGTTCTTCGTGGCCGAGGTCTTCACGAACTCGCCCGGCAAGTACGTCACGCTGGCCGAGACGATTCGCGGCTTCAACGGCATCGTCAATGGGGACTACGACCATCTTCCCGAGCAGGCTTTCTACATGGTCGGCACCATCGACGAAGCCGTCGAGAACGCGAAGAACTTCCAGTAACAGACTGAGACGAGCGCATGGCCACGATTCAAGTCGACATCGTATCCGCGGAAGGCGAGATTCACTCCGGCGAAGCCACAATGGTGTTCGCGCCGGCAAAGATGGGTGAAGTCGGTATCGCTCCCAGGCACGCGCCGTTACTGACGGCGCTGAAGCCGGGCGAAGTTCGTGTCCAGGACACCGAGGGCAACGAGCACTTTTTCTACGTTACCGGCGGGATGCTCGAAGTCCAGCCCCACGCCGTGACGGTGCTCGCCGATACCGCCTTGCGTGGCGAGCAACTCGACGAGGCCGCGGCCCTGTCGGCGCAGCAAGAAGCGGAGCATGCGCTCGAAGGGGCGGCGGAAGAGACTGACATTGCTCGAGCGCAACTGGAGCTTGCCGAGGCTCGTGCCCGTTACCGCGCCGCCCAGAAGCTCAAGGGCAATAAGTAATAGAGCGCCTGACCCATTTTCGGGTTTTGACTTAATCGTAACTCCGTTCATCGCGAGTTCATTTTGATTAAGTAGCCTGTTCGCGGAGTTACAAGCTTCGCAACAAAAGGGCACAAAGATGAACATCAAATCTCGACTTGCGCTTATAGGCAGCGCGATATTCCTGGTCATGTCTGTAACCTATGCAAGCGCCGCGGAGAGCGGCTTCTATCTCGGCGGCAGCGTTGGTAGTGCCGCTGTTGAGGCGAACATTGACGATGGCGGTGTCGTATTGCCGCAGCCTCCCCCGGTATTCGACGAAGACGATTTCGGCTGGAAGGTCTTTGCGGGCTACAACTTCGCATTGGGCGAGGTGTTTACGCTCGGGTTGGAAGGCGGATACACCGACCTCGGTAAACCGTCGGCGGACGTCGTGCTCATTCCGATCAGTGTCGACCCGACAGCCCTGAACCTTTGGGGCACAGCCGGTTTCGACATCGGCCCGGTTGGTGTGTACGCCAAGTACGGCGTCGTCAGCTGGGACGTCGAGGCAGTAATCGATGATATCCGTGTCAGCGATGATGGCAGCGATCCGGCCTACGGGGTTGGGCTGCGCTTCAATCTTGGTTCGGTAGAGATTCGTGGCGAGTACGAGATCTACGACATATCGGATGTCGAAGACGTAACGATGTTGTCGGTCGGGCTGGCCTACCGGTTCTAGCAAGAACCTGTCAGGTCAATGGACTGCTTGTGGGAGCGCGCAGGGGCGCACTCCCACAACCCTTGCTAACCACCCCATAGACTGAGCGTCCCCAGTCGGTCTTTCATCTCCACGGGATTACCCTCACTGTCGACAAGTGGCCGTGGCGGATCGAGCCGTTGCGTAAGAGGTGTTACTACGAAAAACGCGACCAGGGATATCCCAAGTCCAATGAAGTCGGCCGGCAGGTCCGGAGCGAGCAGCATCGTTAACAACAATGCCGTTAAACCCGCAGCCATCGCGGACAATGCACCGGCACGATTCGCTTTTTTCCACCACACGCCGACGATGAATGGCACGATGATGGTCGCCATGCCCAGGATGTTCGAGTCGAGAATAAGATCGAACACGACCTGGAACCTGAGGGCGATAAAAACGGCTATGGCGGCGCACACAAAAATCGCAGAGCGTGCAACGATCAAACCTAGTCGCGTGGACGGGTTGCGCCGGACAAGTGGCAGCACGTTCTGCGTCAGGACGCTGGAACTGGCCAAAAGCGCGCTGTCCGCGGTACTCATGATTGCTGCGAGCAGAGCACCGACGAAGACAGCCACAGCGACCGGGTGCAGGTGTTCGATTGCGAGGGTTGGTACGAGGGCCTCGGGCTGGTCGAGGCCGGGCATGGTAACGCTGGCTATCAGGCCGAGTATCACGGGGATCATGCCGAACACCAGGTAGCCTATCGCGCCAAGATAGAAGGAATTTTGCGCAACGCGCTCGCTCTTCGCAGCGAGTGCGCGTTGCGTCAGCGTCTGTGAAGAAATGTCGACCAGGCCGATGATCAACCACGCGCGCAGGTAATTGAGCCAATGCTCGGTCGTGTGTTCGTTGGGGATCAAACGAAATGTCCCTTCAGGCAGACGTGAGGCAACTGCACCCCAACCACCGACATCGATGAGCACCACGGTGAGCAGGACCACGAGGCCGACAATGATGACTATGAGCTGCAGGAAATCGGTCAGCGCCACCGCCCACATTCCGCCGACCGCAGTGTAGATTACAATCACCAGCGCGCCGCCTGCGACGCCCACGACAAACGGCGTACCCGTCAGCGTTTCGAATATCAGGCCGAATGCCACGAGCATGCCACCGACCCACATGATGTTCGCGAACAGGGTTACAAGCGTAATGGCCATCGCGGCAACCTGCCCGTACCTTTGTGCCATGAAATCCGCGACCGTGAGAATGCGCAGGCGCCTGAACAGCCGCGCGAAAAAGAATCCGATCAGTAACAGGACGAGTACTGCGCCGAGAGGATCGGCGATGACCCCCAGCAGACCGTACTGATACGCGGCCCCCGATGTGCCCATCATCGAGCCGCCGCCAAACCACGTTGCAACGATGGTCGTAGTGCATAGCCACAGTGGAAGGCTACGGCCCGCAACGACGAACTCGGTGACAGAATGCGTTCGTCTGGATGCCCAGACACCGACCGCAAGCATCAGCACAATGTACATGCCGACGCCGATGAAGATGATAGTTGCGGTGCTCATTGGGCTTGTTCTCTTTGTTTCGTATCCATAGTGAGCAATTCGCAGATTACCATCAAAACCGGCGGCAATTACGTATGGGGCGCCAACCGCTCGAGTCGGACAATGAATGGCTAGAGATAACAACGAAGCAATGAACGTACCGTTCAATCTCGTCTACTGTCCCCGTGAGACGCCGACCTGCCTGGTTACTTCAGGCGTACTCGATTCGATTGGCCACACGCCGCTGATACGGCTGACGCATGCAAGCGAAGCTACCGGCTGCAACATAGTAGCCAAGGCTGAATTCATGAACCCAGGAGGTAGCATCAAGGACCGCGTCGCGCGTCATATCGTCCTCGAGGCGGAGCAGCGTGGAGACCTCATGCCTGGCTCGACGATCATGGAGGTAACGTCCGGGAATATGGGAATCGGGCTGGCGATGGTCGGCGCTATGACTGGCTACCGGGTTGTCATCATCATGCCGGAGACGGCCAGTCTCGAGCGCCGCCGGATGATTGAGTTCTACGGCGCGGAACTGGAGCTTCTCGCCCGGACCGACGATATCCAGACGGCTATCAGCCGAACCGAGCAGGCGGCGACAGGCCGCAACGACATCTTCCTGCCGCGACAGTTCGCGAACCCCGACGCCATCGATGCCCATCGACTGACAACCGGGCCCGAGATACTGCGGCAGCTAAAAGGCGAACTCGACGCTTTCGTCATGGGCGTCGGGAGCGGTGGCACGATAATGGGTGTCGCCCGAACGCTGAGAAAAGCAGGCAGCCGCGCGCGCATCGTCGCCGTCGAGCCGGACGAATCCGCGGTGTTGTCGGGTGGCGCCAGGGGTTGTCACGGCATTACAGGTCTCGCCGACAGCCGTGTCCCCGATCTGACCAATCCGGCCGAAATCGATGAGATCGTCAGGGTCAGTACGTCAGATGCGATCGACGCAGCCCACAGGATCAGCCGCGAGGAGGGAATGCTCGTCGGCATATCCTCGGGCGCCAACGTGCTGGCGGCCATACGACTGGCCAGGGAGCTCGGTGCTGGCCATACCATCGTCACGGTGCTGTGCGACCGCGGTGAGCGCTACCTGGGCGTCAACGGTAATAGCAAAACATCAGGCTGACCTCAGCCCGTCATCATTTCCTTTTCTCCCGGCCCGGTAGCCTCGATTCTGGGGCCGATTGCCCCGAAGGAGGCGGAAATGAAAAGGACTCTGAGTATTGTCGGCATTGTCTGTACAAGCCTGGTCGCAGGTGATTTCGTCCGAGCCAACGAAGAAATCGACTGGGTTACAACGTCACGCGGTCGCTACGAAATCGCGCTCGGCGCCCACAGCTGGCCGGGCATCGCAGACCTGCAGCCCGCCCGTGATGGCTCGTTTGACGAATTTGGCTTCAACCTCAGTATGGCGGGCCACTGGCCGGTGTGGCGCTTCGACGAGAGTGAGGTACTGCTCGGTATCGATCTAGGCTTCTTTTCGAATGACAGCAATGTGCGTTTCGTTACCGAAGATGTCTTCGCGCGAGCCGGCTACCTGGTGCCATCGTTCAAGTGGATGTTTGGTCGCAAGCATCGCTACTCGTTCGATGCGGGCGCCGGTTACTACCTGGTCGACATCGTCGAACTCGCGGGAGACTATCCGCTGACGGTAGAGACCGAATTGTGGGAGGAAGGAGCCATCGGTGGCTATGTCGGGGTGACCGTCGATATCGGCGGCGACAACCCCGCCAGGAATCGTGGCGTGATGCTGAGTTTCAAGACGCACTTCGTCGACTTCGGCAGCGTGGATGACCAAAGCAGCTGGTTGCCGCAGACACTGGGCAGCAACGCCGGGGACCTGACGGGTCCTGTCTACATGATGCAGCTTGGCTACCGCTGGCGCTGAGCCTCGTATGGATTCGAAGTTGCGGTATCATCCGCAGGCGTTATTCATGGAGGAGCCCCTTTGGGACTGAGCGTCATCATTCTGGCCGCCGGACAAGGCACTCGCATGCGCTCTGATTTGCCCAAGGTGCTGCAGCCGCTCGCCGGCAAACCACTACTTGCGCATGTACTCGATTGTGCACACGCGCTGCACGCGGATGACATCTGCGTGGTTTACGGACATGGCGCGGACGACGTGCTGGCCGCATTCCCCGACAGCAATTTGCGTTGGGCGCTCCAGGAGCAGCAACTTGGAACCGGGCACGCCGTGCAACAGGCCATGCCGGAAACGCCGGATGAGCACCAGGTCCTGGTTCTCTTCGGCGATGTGCCATTGCTTCGTGCTACGACACTTCAGTCGCTCATCGATGCAACCGGCCCGGACGACTTGACGGTGCTGACTGTCGACATGGACAACCCTGCCGGTTATGGCCGCATCCTCAGGAGGGGCGGCCAGGTCTACGGAAACGTCGAGGAGAAAGACGCCAGCGACGAACAAAAGGCAATCGTCGAAATCAACACGGGCGTCATGTTGTGCGGGGGTGCAAGGATGAAGACGTGGCTCGCGAATCTGAAAAATGATAACGCACAGGGCGAGTACTATTTGACGGACGTAATCTCGATGGCCGTAAATGACGGGGTCACCGTTTACGGCATCAAGGCAGAAAACCAGGTGGAAGTAATGGGCATCAATGACAAGAAACAGCTTGCGGAGGCCGAGCGTGCATTGCAGGTGCGGCTCGTCGATGAACTCATGGCCAACGGCGTCGGCTTCGCAGATCCGGCGCGTGTGGATATTCGTGGCAAGCTGACCTGCGGCAAAGACGTATTCATCGATGTCAATGCGGTATTCGAGGGAGAGGTAACGCTCGGCGACGGCGCGCGCATCGAATCGAACAACCTCATACGAGACAGCCAGCTCGGCGCGGGTGTCGTCGTGCACTCGAACTGTCATATCGAAGGTGCGACGGCCGCGGTCAACTGTGAGATCGGGCCGTTCTCACGACTGCGCCCGGGGGCGGAGCTGGCCGAAGACGTCAAGGTCGGAAACTTTGTTGAAATCAAGAAGAGCAAGGTTGCGGCTGGTAGCAAAGTCAATCACCTGACCTACATCGGCGACAGCGATATCGGCACCAATGTAAACGTCGGCGCCGGCACCATCACCTGCAATTACGACGGCGTGAACAAGCACCGCACGAGCATCGGTGATGGCGCATTCATCGGCTCGGGCGTCAACCTCGTCGCGCCGGTCGAGGTCGGGAAAGGCGCCACGATCGGCGCCGGATCGACGATCACGAAGTCCACTCCGGACGATAAGCTGACACTAGAGCGCAGCAAGCAATTGACGGTCAAGGGTTGGAAGCGACCCGAGAAAAAGACCTGATTTAACAGAGCGTTAGGCCCGGTCTGGCCATGGCTTGCTCATTGCTGCGAAGTCATGCAAGCTGGCCGCCCGCAGCCTTATTCCTGGCCAGGAGCAACACTTTATGTGCGGAATTGTTGGCGCCGTTGCCGAACGAAATGTCGTACCGACACTTGTTGAGGGCCTGCAGCGACTTGAATACCGTGGTTACGATTCGGCCGGTGTAGCGGTTGTCGGCGAAGACGGCTCACTCGGCCTGAGTCGCACTGTCGGCAAGGTCGCGGAGCTCGAGGAAAAGCTTCGAGAAAACCCGCTGCAGGGCCAGATCGGTGTGGCGCACACTCGCTGGGCGACGCATGGTGGAGTCACCGAGGCGAACGCGCACCCCCATGTCTCGGGCGGGCGGGTTGCCGTTATTCACAACGGCATCATCGAGAACTTCCAGCCAATCAAAGACGAGATGCTGGAAAAAGGCTATGAGTTTGATTCGGAAACGGACACCGAGGTCGCCGCGCACCTCATATACGATTATCTGAAACAGGGCATCGATCTCGTCGACGCTGTCGGCAAAGCGGTAGAGCGATTTCAAGGCGCCTACGCGTTGCTGGTCGTCGATGCTGAAGACCCCAACCGCATTGTAGTAAGTCGCGTCGCGAGTCCGCTTGTCATTGGCATCGGAGATGGCGAGAATTTTGTCGCCAGTGGCGTGCCCGCACTTCTGCCGGTGACACAGAAGTTCATATATCTCGAGCAGGGCGATCTGGCCGAGATTCGGTGCGATGGTGTACGCATCGTCGATGCTGACGGTAACGAGGCCACTCGCGAAGTCCATGAGACAGAATGGGACACCGCATCCGCCGAAAAAGCACCCTACGACCATTTCATGCTGAAAGAAATTCATGATCAGCCGAGCGCGCTGGCCGATACGCTCTATGGCCGCGTCTCGAATCAGCGCGTCTTACCGGAGTCACTCGGACCAAAAGCGTCGGAGATGCTCAACAAGGTAGAGCACATCCACATCGTCGCTTGCGGCACCAGCTACCATGCGGGCTGTGTTGGCAAATACTGGATCGAGGAAATTGCGGGTGTGCCGACCCAGGTCGAAATAGCGAGTGAGTATCGGTACCGGCACGTTGTGGTACCGGAAAACACATTGTTCGTGACGCTGTCACAGTCCGGTGAAACCGCCGACACCCTGGAAGCGTTGCGCATGGCCAGGGAGTTGGGGTACCTGGGGTCACTGACGATCTGCAACAGTGCGCACAGCTCGATGGTGCGAGAATCGGACCTCGTCATGATGACGCAGGCAGGGCCTGAGATCGGCGTCGCCAGCACCAAGGCGTTCACAACTCAGTTGTTGTCGATACTCATTGTTACGCTGATGATGGCAAAACGCCGCGGCTTGTCCGAGAAGCAGGAAAGGGAGTTTGTCGCGAACCTAACGCACGCTGCAGCTGCCTCGGATCTGGCACTGAAAATGAGCGACCGACTGCAGGAGCTGGCGAAAGACTTCGCCGACAAGCAGCACACACTGTTTCTTGGACGCGGACCCATGTGGCCAATCGCAATGGAAGGCGCGCTCAAGCTGAAGGAAATCTCTTACATCCATGCGGAAGCGTATGCCGCAGGCGAACTCAAGCACGGCCCGCTCGCACTCATAGACGACGAGATGCCGGTGGTTGTCGTTGCGCCCAATAATGAATTGCTCGACAAACTTAAATCGAACATGCAGGTTGTTCACGCTCGGGGTGGTCAGTTGTACGTGTTTGCGGACGACGAGACGGGCATTGAAAGCGAGGAGGGCGTGATCGTCATACCCATGCCGCATGCTGACCGGCTCATCGCACCGATCGTGTATACCGTGCCGCTGCAGTTACTCGCTTATCATGTTGCGGTACTGAGAGGAACCGACGTCGATCAGCCACGAAATCTTGCAAAATCAGTCACCGTTGAATAGTTAAAGCGCCATATTAATATTTGGCAAGCAGTTTGTAATCGCGTGCTTGCTCAGCCCCCTGGCGGCAAGCGCACAGGGCCCCGAAGACGTCCACCCGTATCTGACCGACGAGTTCTCAGTCAGCCTCGGCGTATTCTTCCCAGAGCGCTTGTTCAAGGTCGGCGTCAAGGACGACAACTGGAAAGGCGGGGCGGAGCAGAGGATTAATGGCCCTTTCGTGCATCTGAGCGCCAGCTGGTAGTCCGGCGTCGTAAAACAGCGAGCCTGCTTTTGGAATTTACAGGCTGAAGGGTTACGCTCTCTGGCAATAGCAGCCTCACAGAGCGGGCCCGTTGTCTCTTTTCGCAGAACTCAAGCGACGTAATGTATTCAAGGTAGGTGCTGCTTACCTGATTATTGCCTGGTTGCTTGCCCAGGTGCTGGACCTGGTGCTTGGAACGTTCGGCACGCCCGACTGGGTCATGAAGACCGTACTTTTGCTGCTGGCCGCAGGTTTCGTTCTTTCGCTACTGCTTGCCTGGGCCTACGAATTGACAGCAGAGGGTATCAGGAGAGATTCAGACCTGGTCGGGGCCGCATCGCAGACCCGAACGACCGGCAACAAGCTGAATTACCTGGTTTTCGGCATATTGGGCCTTGCCGCCGCGTACCTCTTTATTACCGGGGAACAGGCCGGGTCGGGTTCCTACTCCGACATTGAGGCCATTATCGCCAGACCCTCGGTCGCAGTGTTGCCGTTTGCGAATATCAGTGGTGACGACGAGTACGACTACCTCGCCCTGGGAATTACCGATGAACTGATTGCCGGATTGCAGCGCCACGGGAAGTTTCCGGTAGTTTCGCGAAACGCCTCAATGTCATACAGTCTGACAGACGTGAGCGCTACCGATTTCGCACAAAATTACGGCGCGTCATACCTCGTCGAAGGCAGCGTGAACATGGGCAGCGACGGCGTCCGGATCCTGGTCAATCTGTCCGGTACTGGTGGCAACCAGGTGTGGGCCGAGCGTTACGAGCTGAAAGGAGGGCAGGTAGACATATTCGACGTGTCGGACGAGCTCGTATCCAAAGTGGCTGGCGCGGTACAGGAGTCCGAGGTGACGAGGGTCCGGCGAATAGACCGCCCGCCATCGGACGCCTGGGAGCACTACGTAAAAGGTCTCAGCGTTGTTCTTGCATACGACGCCGAGAGCTACGCAGCAGCCAGACAACACCTCGACAAAGCCGTGGAAATTGCACCCGACATGGCAGAGGCGTGGTGGGCCCTCGGTGAACTCGAGGCGATGAAGTACATGACCGGGCCGCCGGCGAGCGGCGATGACTTCGGTGATCTCCACAATCTGATCCAGTACTTTCGCAAGGCGCACGAAATCAGCCCGTTTCACGCGGCGGCCTGTGGTTGTCTCGGTTATATGTTGACAGCCGTTGGGCGGCCGGACGAGGCCCGTATCGTCTATGAGCAGGCGTTAGAGGCCAAGCCGCTGTCGCCGGACTTGCGTATCGACTATGCGATCTATTTGACGTGGTCAGGGCGCTACGAAGAAGCGCTGGAGAACGCGGCTCTTGCGCTGAAGCTGGGCCCGGTATCGCAGGATCGGGCCGGTGTGTGGACTGTTCGTTCCATCATTGCTCTTGCCCAGGGAAACGACAAGGAAGCCCTCGATGCGATAAACCGCGCATTATTTGTAAACCGCGATACGTTCTACACACCGACCGCGGTGGCAATGTTATACGTGTTGGGCCACGAGGATGAGGCAGCGAAAACTTTGAGCGACCTGCGGACACTTTTCCCGGATTTGCGGTCCAAAAATCCGGTGTTCTATGTAATGCTCAAGCCTATCGATGACATTCTCGCGGTACGACGTGAGCAAGGTAAAACTGACGACCCGGCCGACGTCGAAGAAATCTACTCAATCCTGAGCCAGCGGATCAACTAGAAGAGAGGCTAGTGTTCAGCTGCTGCGCCGGCAAAAGCCGCGCAGAGGTCGGGTTCCGGTGCGCCAATCAATCGCACTTTATCGCCGAACTCCTGCACCGGAAAATCTGGTTCTGCAAATCTCGGCCACTCGGGCGTCGCAGCGGAGTTCGGGTCTCCTGTCGTGGCGAACGAGATCCAGTACTGCTGCATTGCCTTCGTCAAAGCGACGTCGGTGGGGGTCGTGCGCATGTAGGAGTCGTGGGTGTCGAAGACGTAAGGGTATTCGGCCCCGTGATAGGCGCGGACCTTCTGCCCGCCTTCGTCCTCGCGAATGCGCGTGAAATAGTACATCCAGGCGTCAAATCCTGCTGCGCTCATCGAGCGCGCAAGCGCCTGCGACGGGCAGACATAGCCTTCGGCATTTCTCAGGCGATCGATGGCCTCACGGGGCACCGCCTCGTCTGCGACAGCCTGCAGGGCCGCGTTAGGGTCAATATAGGAAAGCTCGCTCGCGGCACGAATGACATCGTCCGCTGTCGAGTCGGGATCAATGTAATCCCACCATTCGTCAGCATTTGTTCCGATGATCAGGGGAATGTTCCGGAATTCGCCCGCGGTGAAACTCTCCCACGGGTTTTTCCCAAACAATACGCTGTCGAGCGTCGGATTTTGATACTCGCGCGAGACATCCTCGACGTATCGGGTGAGCAGCTCCTGCGCGGATGCTGCGCGGAGCTTTTCCAGTGCGTCGTCGCCATCGAAGCCCATCGCTGCGGCGAGATCGGCGCCCCGCTTCCGAACCTCGGCAAGTGTAGACATTTCGAGGCCGTATCCGCCTGTGCTCTGACTAATGGCCCGATGAAACAGGCCGTGTGCCTCATCGGCAGCCATGAGCATTACGACGCTGTGTGCACCGGAGGACTCGCCGAGCAAGGTAACGCGACCCGGATCGCCACCGAAGCGGTCGATGTTGGCCTGAATCCAGCGCAACGCGCCGACAATGTCCCAGAGACCGAAGTTCGAAATCGGCTCTGACGGATCGAGGTCGGGGTGCGACATGAAGCCGAACAGGCCGACGCGGAAACCGACGGATACGACGACCACCCCCTGATCGGCGAGCGCCTGACCGTGATAGTTGCGCTCATAGGACCAGCCGCTGATGTTGCTGCCGCCATGCAGCCAGACCATCACGGGAAGATTGGCGTTGTTATCGAGCGTTGGTGTCCAGACATTCAGATACAGACAGTCTTCGCTGATTTCGAGATCCTCGTAATAGTCCCGCGAACCGCCAAAGGTTTCCGCCAGGTAGCGATACCAGTCGAGGATACGCATAGTTTGCATGCACGCCGGAGCGAATTGCGTTGCATCTCTTCGCGCCATCTTGCTTGCGAGCGCCTGAGGTGCCCGCCAGCGCAGGTCGCCCAGCGGCGGTTCGGCATAGGGCACGCCGAGAAACGCCATTACATCGCCGTCCTGCTTGCCAAGCAGTAGTTCGCCCTCGATTGGAACGGACGGCGCCCGCGAGCAAGCGGTCAAAAGTAGCAACACGAAGACGAGTAACAAGCTGCGCATGATTATGGGGAGTCTGCTCGCAGCGACTTTACGAGCGATACCGCCGCGACGACGCAGACTGCGAGAATCGGCAGCGACACGATCAACAATGTCACCTGCAGAACCTTCAGGCCACCAATGAACATCAGCGTCACCGGCATCAGGCCCAACGCGAACGCCCAGAACACACGGTGCCAGCGAGCGGGGTCGTCACCTGCAGCAAGATGCAGGGTCGCGCTCGAGGCCAGCGTGTAGGACGCGGAGTCATACGTCGTTGCTGAAAATATCAGCGCAACAAGCGCGAATACGGCGATGACCAGCGGCGCAAGCGGCAAGGTTTCGAGCGTCGCAACGATCGCAGCGTTGCCGTCGATCGAAGTCAGGATCCCGGTGAAGTCCACGGCGCCGCCGAGTTGCTGGAACAACGCGAAGTTACCGAGAATCATGTAGAACACCCAGCTGCCGAGTGAACCGAGGAGCAACATGCCAGTGATGACCTGCCGGATCGTGCGGCCGCGGGAAATGCGGGTGACGAAAAGACCGACATAGGGAGCGTAGGCGATCCACCAGGCCCAATAGAAGACCGTCCAGTCCTCGACAAAGCTGGAGTCCGTGAAGGGATCCGTCCAGAAGTTCATGCGCAGGAAGTTCTGTGCCATGACGCCGATGCCGTTGAGGCTCGTCTTCAGCAGGAATGCAGTCGGCCCGACGAGCAGGACAAACAACAGCAGCCCGAAGGCAAGGACCAGGTTGATGTCACTCAGGCGCTTGATGCCCTTGCGAAGCCCGAGCCAGACGCTGCTCGCGAATAACAGCACGCACAGCACGACGACGCCGGCCTCGAGGCTGAATTCCGGTTCGATGCCGAGTAGCCACGCGAAGCAGGCGGCGATCATCGGCGTCGAGAAGCCGAGCGACGAGGCGGCACCACCGATGAGGGCGATCATGAACAGAAAATCGATGCTGCGCGCTATCGGGCCGTGCTCGCGGCCCTGCAGAAACCAGTTGCAGCTGGTGCTGAAACGCAGCATGTCGAGTTTGCGCACATAGTAGGGATAAGCGATAGCAATTGCCGGCAGGCAATAGAAGGCCCAGGCCGTGAAGCCCCAGTGGAACAGGCCATAGGTCGACGCCCATTCGGCAGCGGCGGGGCTGCGAGGTGCGGCGCCGAACGGCGGGGACTGGTAGTAATAGGCCCATTCGGTGACGCACCAGTACATCAGGCCGGCACCAACGCCGGCGCAGAACAGCATCGCTATCCAGCTGAGCTGGCTGAATTCGGGTTCTTCATGTTCCTCGCCGAGCTTTATGCGGCCGAAACGGCTCGCGGCAAGCCAGACCAGGAAGCCGATGGCCGCAACGCTCGCCAGCAGATATGCAATGCCGAATTCACTGGCGATGTAATCGTAGAGCGACTGCAGAGCGACGCCGGCCCAGTCGGAAAACAGCGCGAGCGGAATGCAGACGCCGAGAATGATGACGACGCAGGCGATGAAGCTCGGCCAGTCGATCCTGCTTTGCTCCATCGCGGTCGCTCCGCACTCAGTCGATCGTCAGGATGACGGCGCCACGGCAATCGCCTTGCTCGATGATTTCGTTACCCTTCGCGATTGCATCGAGCGGCAGGGTGTCGGCGATACGATGCTGTAGCCAGCCATCTGCGAGCGCTTTGTTGATGTCGGCAATGGCGTGGTCCTTTGCGCTGTCCGGCATGGCGTAAACGATGATCAGGTGAATCGTAAGATCCTTGTACATCATCTGGAAGAAAGGCAGTTTCGGCTCGGGAACCTGCGTCGAGGCATAGGTGGCGATCGTTCCACCCACCTTGAGAACCCCCACGGAAACAGGCAGGTTTGCGCCGAACTCGACATCGACGACCCGGTCAACCAGCTTGCCGCCACTCGCCTCGAGAACCAACGCCGCAAAAGCTTCGTCACGATGATTGACGACGTGGTGCGCGCCGGCGCTCTTACAGGCCGCTGCATCCTCGGGGTTGCTGGCTGTTGCGATGACGGTTGCACCGGCGTGGCTCGCCCACTGTACTGCGAAATACCCGACGCGCCCGGCGCCACCGGTAACGAGTATCGTCTGGTCTTCGACGGGCCCATCAGCGAATACAGCTCGGTGCGCGGTCATGACCGGGATGCCGAGGCTGGCGCCGACATCGAACTCGGCGTTCTTCGACAGTCGTGGCGCACAATTGCTGCTGATCGCGACATACTCGGCCGCTGTCCCGAAGCGCCGCGCATACTGGGCCTGGAACACCCACACTCTTTCGCCAACCCGGCTCTTGTCGACGCCATCGCCGACGGCTTCGATGATGCCTGCGCCGTCACTGTTCGGGATGACCAGGCCACTGTCGAGCAGGTCGGGGAAAGAGCCGGCCCGTTTCTTGACGTCCGAAGGGTTGATGCCGCTTGTATGCATTCTCACGAGCACCTCTCCGGGCCCCGCTTCCGGCGTATCGAGTTGTCCTACTTTCAGAACGTCGTTCGCCGCACCAAACTTCTTAAACCACGCTGCACGCATGTATCTTTCTCCTCGCTACTTGCCCAGCCAGTTCGACAGACCCTCGGTATAGCCGTCGACAGCTATAACTTGTCCCGACACGCGCGCGGCATTGTTCGAGGCGAGGAATACGGCCATGTTGGCAACGTCCTCCACGGAAATGAACGTGCGCATCGATGTCTGTCGCAGGTAAACGTCACGGACCTCGGCGGCGGACAGGCCGCGCGCCTTTGCATCCCGCTCGATGACAGCGTCGATGCGTGGACCCTCGACGCTGCCGGGGCTGATCGCGTTGACCCGGATGCCGTCCGGACCGAGCTCCATCGCCCAGGTTTTGGTCAGACCTATCTGTGCCCATTTACTTGCCGCATACGCCGAGCGCAGCGGATAGCCGTGCAGCGCGGCGGTGGACGCGATATTGATGATGGACGCACCGGGCTGCTCCTTGAGGAGCGGGACCGCGCGACGCGTGACGTAGAAAAAACCGTTCAGGTCGATATTGATGCACTGCGCCCACTCTTCGATTGCCGTGTCCTCGACAGGGGCGGTCGGCCCGGCGACGCCCGCATTGTTGACAAGAACAGTCAGCCGACCGTAATGGCTCAGCAACTCGGTAAAGACAGTATCTACGTCATCGGGATTTGCGATATTCGCCAGCGTCGCAGTTGCTGACGGGTGCGCGGCGAGAAATTCGATGATGTGCTCCTCGGAGGCATCGAGCACATGCACTGCCGCGCCGTTGTCGAGAAACGCGGACGCAATGGACCGGCCGATTCCGGCCGCGCCGCCTGATATCAGTACGACATCCTGATCGGTCACGATTGTCTAACGCGGATCCGCCAACGGAATCGCGAGCGCCATCGCCGCGTTGACCTCGGCCTGAACCTTGTTCTCGAGCTGGTAGAAACGCATGACCTTGATCGGGGTCAGGGTCTCGCCGAACCGGGCGACATAGCCGCGACGCTTGTCGAGAATTGCCAACTGGACATCGAAGTAGACATTCATCAGGCGGCTCGCATGCTCGTCAGTCAGGTCGCCCGTGTAGTAGCGATCGATGTATTCGATAAGGGCTGCCAGGTACTTTTCGTTGATGGCCCGTTTCTCAGCGCTGTAGCGTTCGTAAAGCGGCCAGAATGCAGCACTCTCTTCATCCGTGAACAACATCTCGTCACGAAGAATCTGTCGGAATTCCGACTGCACCAGGGCTTGCGTTTGCCGGATCTTGTCGCCGACGCCTGCCCCTTCCTGTGCGAATGCTGACAGCGACGCCACGGCCAGTAGCAATAGCAAGGCGGTCGCGCGTTGGATCAGGTGGCTCATGACAACCGGCTCCGGTATCTTTGCGTGTCTGCGAGTACGGCAGTCTACCATCACGTGCCGACCAGGAACCCCCGTTAAACGATGAGTGCAGAGCAAAGCAATCAGGTACTGCGGCTGCCCAAAAGGCATTCTCGCGACAACGCCACACCGCCCGACCCGGATGAGGGCGCAAGGCTGGTCGGGCAACAGTCGTTACGCGGCGCCGTGCTCGCCAGTCTGATCGTCGTCATCGCCTTCAGCGCGGCGTGGGCGCTATTTTCGGTCGCCATTGGGCGAGTATTTCCATGGATGACAGTAGTGCAGGCGCTGTTAATCGGCCTGGCAGTTCGACGTGCGGGCCGGGGCATCGACTGGCGGTTTCCGACGGTCGCGGCGATTGCCGCGACGAGCGGCGCGCTTGTCGGGAATATCTTAGTCGCCGCCGCGTTCACGGCGGGTGAATTCGAGACGGGCACGATTACGATTCTCCGCTCCGTCACCGCGATGACGTGGCCGGTTTTCTTCGGCGAGGTCATGACCGGGGCCGATCTGTTCTATGCAATCACCGGCGCGGGAATCGCCGCGTTCTACGCTAACCGACGCCTCACGCGGGCGGAGTTTGCGGCGTTCAGGGCCTGGCAGCAGCTGCAGTGAGCAATTCCCGGCACGGCTCAAACGCTCGAAAAGCTCCAAACACTCGAAACATGGTGCCAGGCACCGTTGATTGTTTATTAAACCGGCATTACCAGGTCGGGCTCATCGATGGCGCGGCCTGTCAGTGAGGTGAGTTGTTCCCTGACGTAGTGCTCGACATCGTGAATGGCGCTTACGATGCCGACGAAAAAGGGTGGGTCCCGTCGCAGTAACGCCCAATTGCCCGTGGAGATGATGCGCACCAGGTGCGTAATGTTGCTGCGGATTGCCTCGATGTACGGATTGTGTCCGTCATACAGGACTTCGATGTAGCGATACGCACGATTGAATTTCAGGTTAAGCCGGTCGCGCATCACCTGCTGATAGAAGATCGGTGTTTTCTGCAACAGGTCCTGCCCGGATTTGTAACGGACCATGTACTCGCCGGGCTTGGCGTTCTCGACCGCGACGCCGCCAAGCACGAATTCCTTGTACAGGCGATCGCGGCATTTTTCGAGGTAACAACGATCCGCCATCTGCGCGATCATGTCTGCGGTGCCGAGGAGGTGACCACAGATAATGTCACGTGGATCCTCGAGTTCGATTTCATCGAGGTCCAGTTCGTAGCCCGTGAAATGCACGATCATGCTCGCAATGCCGGCATCCTTCGCGAGTCCCAGCTCTGGTAGATAGCGACGCAGGAAGTCGGCGCTGCGCGAGACGTGGTACAGCGTGAATTCAGCGCCGTTGACGAAGTCAACGTCGCGATCTTCATGGCGGATGTAACCGGCGTCGTGAAAGAGTGCGGTGATAATCGCCATCTGGGCACGATGTGCGCCCAGCCGTTCGCTCTGATCGACGCTGCGTTCGTACCCCGACACGAGGCGCGCCAGCGCGAGCGACATGTCGAGCGTATGTTGCATGTCGTGGTAGGTCGTGTCGCAGCCGAGGTAACCCGGATAACGGCCGGTGAACAAGCGCTCGAAGTCGTAGAAGGCGAGCCAGAGCTTGTCGAACGAAGTTCCGGGATAGGTCTCCGCGAACAACTCCCACACCGCATTACGCACGTCAGCCGGACTGCTGACCTGCACGGTGTTGGTCACGTCGTAATCGTTACGTCGATCCTGGGACACGGTACCTTTCTTGTTTTTGTTGGCCGTATCGCCCGATGTGCTGCTGCGTCCGGGGTCAGTCATGTCATCTTCCTGACAGCGACATGAATCCATTCACATGCGGGCGCGTTGACAACAATAATACAACGGGCGTGAGAGCCGATTCGCGCGATATTCGACAATATGTCATGTTCACACATTGGCAATTCCCGGGGCCTGCGGCCCGAAAGGTGTGCCTAGGACGCGAATTCCGCAATCACCGGGGTGTGATCGGAGGGGCGCTCCCAGGTTCTCGGCTCTTTGTCTATATAGCTTTTCGTGCAACGCTCGGTCATGGCGGGGCTGGTCAGAATCAGGTCGATGCGCAGCCCGGCGTTACGCTGAAAACCCGCGCGGCGATAGTCCCACCAGCTGAAGCTCTTGTCGGGCTGGTCGAACTTGCGAAAGACGTCGCTGAGGCCGAGGTCCAGCAGTTCCCGAAGCGCGGCGCGTTCCGGCGGGCTGCACAGAATGCCCTCTCCCCATTTCTCTGCATCGTAAACGTCCTGGTCGGCCGGTGCGATATTGAAATCCCCCAATACCACGAGATTCTCATATTGCTCGAGCTGGCCGGCAAGATAATCGCGTAACGCAGCCAACCAGCCGAGTTTGTACGCGTACTTATCCGAGCCGACTTCGGAGCCGTTCGGCACGTAAAGATCGATAACGCGTACGTCACCCACCGTCGTCGCGAGCACGCGTCGTTGTGGGTCGTCGAGGCCCGGAATTTCGAAATCGGGGTCGTCGGGTTCCTGCTTGCTGATTACAGCGACACCGTTATACGTTTTCTGGCCGTTGGCGATCGATCGGTAGCCGGCGGCCGCCAACTCATCGCTCGGGAATACCTCGGTGATCTGCTTGATCTCCTGCAGCACGAGCACGTCCGGGTCGCTGGCGGACATCCATTCGAGGACGTGCGGCAGACGCACCTTCATCGAATTGACATTCCAGGTTGCGATTTTCACTGGGTGACGATTCCACTTTGTCGCAGCAGTGCGTCAATTTCCGGTTTGCGGCCGCGAAAATCGACATAGGCCCGCATGAAATCGCGACTGCCACCGACCTCGAGAATCTCGTGACGAAAGCGTCGCGCCGTTTCAGCATCGAATATGCCCGCCTCTTCGAATGCCGCATATGCATCCGCGGCGAGTACTTCGGCCCATTTGTAACTGTAGTAGCCGGCCGCGTATCCGCCCGCAAATATATGCGAAAAACCGTGCGGCAGGCGGTTGTACCCGGGGTGCTGTAGCAGCGATACCTCGTTGCGCACCTCATCGAGAATCGGCAGTGCCGTAGCCGCGCCGTCCGGCGCATATTCCGCATGCAGCCTGATATCGAACAGTGCAAGCTCGATTTGCCGCATCATCGCAAGCGCGGCCCCGGCGTGACGGCTACTCTCGAGCCTGTCGAACAAGTCTCTGGGTATTGGCTTGCCAGTCACTGCATGCCGGGAGCAGCGCTCCAGAACCTCAAAACTCCAGGCGAAGTTCTCCATGAACTGGCTGGGTAGCTCGACGGCATCCCAGGGCACGCCATTGATGCCGGCGATACTCGGGTAATCGATGCGTGTCAGCAGGTGATGCAGCATGTGGCCGAACTCGTGAAACACGGTAACGACATCATCGTGCGTCAGGAGGGAATTGCCGGTTTCGTCCGGCGGCGAAAAATTGCAAACGAGATATCCGACCGGCAACGTTGCAGAGCCGTTCAGGTTCTTACGGTTGATGCAGTCGTCGACCCATGCACCCGTGCGCTTGCCACTGCGGGCGAACAGGTCCGTATAAAAGCTTCCGATCTCTTCCCCGCCGCCGTTTCGCACCGCGTAGTAGCGCGCATCGCCGTGCCACGTGATGACGCTGTCGTCACGCTTGAACGCTACCCCGTAGAGGTTACTGGCGAGATCGAAGAGCCCGTCGATAACGGTAGCAACCGGGAAGTACTGGCGCAGCTCCTCGTTCGAGAACGAGAATTTTTGCTGCTTGAGCTTCTCGAGGTAGAAACCGAGGTCCCAGGGCTCCATCGCCATGTCAGCGAGCTCGCGCAGTTCGTCCAGTTCCGCCTCGGCGGCCGCTCGTGAGTGCGACGCAAGCTCGCGCAGAAAGCCAACAACCTGGTCGTGTGTCTCCGCCATTTTCGTGGCTAGCGAGTAGCCCGCGTAATTGTCGAAGCCGACGAGGCTGGCGGCCTCGTGGCGCAGCGCGAGAATCTTGCTGATATTGTCGCTGTTGTCCCACTGCACATTGGCGCTCTGGTCAGAGGCTCGGGTGACCCAGGCGTGATACAGGGTTTCTCGAAGGCCGCGATTCTCGGCGTGCATCATGACCGCGTGGTAGGTCGGGAAATCCAGTGTCAGGAGCCAGCCGTCATGATCGCGTCGCACCGCCTCGGCGGCTGCGCGCTCGAGAGTCTGTGCCGGGAGGCCGTCGAGGTCCTCAACGTCGTCAAAGTGCAGCGTCCAGGCGTCCGAGGCATCCTGAATGTTGTGGTCGAAATCGGCCTGTGCGGCGGCAAGAGCCCGCATGATCTCCTTGAACCGCGCCTTGCCCTCGTCGGGTAGGTCCACGCCGGCGAGGCGGAAATCGCGCAGCGCGTGGGCGACGGCGCTCCTGCGTGCCTCGGAGGCGTCGTCGGGCAGGCCGCTGTCAACTCGGGCGTAGGCCTGCTGCAGACGGGCGTTCTGTGACATTTCAGTGCCGTACTCGGTCAGTATCGGCAGCGCTGCGTTGTAGGCATCGCGCCACTCGCGGGAACCGAGCACACCTTGCAGGTGGCTGACAGGCGACCAGACGCGTGAGAGCTCGTGCTCCATGTCTTCGAGCGGGGCGACGAGGGAATCGAAATCGGGCTCTGTCGTGGATTCCAGCAATTCCTCGAGCTTGCTGCGTTGCGCGGCAATGAGCTGCTCGAGCGCCGGCACCACGTGTTCCGGCGTAATGTCCGCGAAACGCGGTAGTGACGAAGTGTCGAGCAGGGGGTTGCGCATTGCTGGGCTTGATGTCCTTTTCAGGCGCAGGATGTTAGCACGGTGTGCAGAGAGCGCCCTAGCGCACGATAGACTACCCGTCGCGGAGAAAAGGGGTCAGAACCCTTTTTTAGTTGGTCTTGCGGTAGTTGATAGAGGGGGTCTCAAAAAAAAGGGTTCTGACCCCTTTTCTCCTCTTATGGAAAGGGAGTCTGGATTTTGACAAAAGACTATGACTTGCTCGTTATCGGTGGGGGCAGCGGCGGCCTCGCGCATGCACAGCGTGCAGCTGAATATGGCGTTCGTGCCGCCGCGATCGAGTATGGCCCCCTGGGCGGTACCTGCGTCAACGTTGGCTGTGTGCCGAAGAAGGTCATGTGGTATGCCGCCGAGACACTGCACCAGGTGGAGCGAGCCGCCGACTACGGATTTGATGTCGACATAAACGGTCACGACTGGGCCGCGCTCAAGTCGCGCCGCGATGCTTACGTCAAACGGCTCAATGGCATTTACAAGAGTAATCTCGACCGGCGCGGTGTCGAGTACATTGCCGGTGCGGCTCGATTTATTGACGCACACACGCTGGCCGTCGGTGATCGGGAGTATCGGGCCGAGCGCATTGTCATTGCGACGGGTGGCCGGCCAATCGTGCCGGACATCCCTGGCGCAGAATACGGCATCGTGTCGGACGATTTCTTCGAACTCGAAGATCGGCCGCAGCGCGTCCTGGTTGCGGGAAGCGGCTACGTAGCCGTTGAACTTGGCGGCGTGTTCAATGCGCTCGGCAGCGATGTCGGGATCGTCGTCCGCAAAGACAGTGTCGTGCGCAGTTTCGATCGCATGCTTGGCGAACAGGTCATGGAAGCAATGCGCGGTAACGGCATCACGATCGATACGGGCGTTGTTCCGGCACAGGTCGAGAAGACCGGCGACGGTATCGTTCTGACCGGCGAAGACGGTCGGCGCTTCGGACCTGTCGACTGCCTGCTGTGGGCAGTGGGGCGTGCGCCGAATACCGGCAACCTGGACCTTGCAAATGCCGACGTGCAGACCGATGCGCGTGGCTTCATCCCGGTGGACAAGCTGCAACAGACGAACGTCGAACATATTTGCGCGATCGGCGACGTGACCGGAGCGCAGGCTCTGACACCGGTTGCTATTGCCGCGGGGCGCCGTCTTGCCGATCGAATCTATGGTGGTATGGAAGGCCGACATCTCGACTACCGACTCGTGCCGACCGTGGTGTTCAGTCACCCGCCGATGGGTACGGTCGGACTCACCGAGGACGAGGCCCGCGCGGAGTATGGCGACGAGGTCACCGTGTACTCGTCAGGATTCACCGCGATGGTTTACGCGCTCGGCGACAAGAAACAACGCTCCGTCATGAAGCTGATCACGGCGGGGAAAGACGAGCGAATCGTCGGCTGTCACGTGATTGGCGACGATGCGGACGAGATGATGCAGGGTTTCGCGGTCGCGATTCGAATGGGAGCAACGAAGAAAGATTTCGACGATACCGTTGCCATACACCCGACCAGCGCCGAAGAATTTGTGACTATGCGTTAACCGTCATCTGCTTTAGAACCGGCTTCGTGTCTGGACGCACGCCCCGCCAGATATGAAAGGATTCGGCGGCCTGTTCGACAAGCATGCCCCAACCCATCACCGAATGTGCCGCACCGTGTTCACGCGCCCAGAGACTGAACGGCGTCGGGTTGAGACCGTATGACAGGTCATAGCAGAACGTCTTTTCCGATACCGCGGCCTCAGGGTACGGGGGTGTCTCTCCCGCGAGGCCAGCGGACGTCGCATTGATGATCAGGTGATAGGGCTCTGTGACCGGAATGACGTTGAATCGGCAAGGCGTGACGGTGCCCAGGCTTTGAAAGCGTTCGGCAAGATCCTCGGCGCGCTTCAGCGTTCGATTGGCGATACGCAGTGATCGCGGCCGCATTTCGAGCAAGGGCCCGACGATGCCACGCGTTGCACCGCCCGCACCCAGAATCAGAATGTTGGTGTCCGTGATATTAACGCCGAGATTGACGACGAGGTCGCGCAGCAAACCAATGCCATCGGTGTTGTCGCCGAAGATCTCGCCGTCTTGAAACGCCAGCGTATTGACTGCGCCGGCAGTGCTGGCGCGTTCGCTGAGTTGATCAATAAGCCGGCAGACTGAGCGCTTGTGCGGTACGGTGATGTTGAGGCCCTTGCCGCCCGTGCGCTGAAACTGGCGCACGGCTTCTTCGAGTTTCTCAGGTGTGACTCGCAGCAGCTCGTATTGCAGGGCCTGATCTGTTTGCAATGCAAACAGTCGGTGGATAACGGGCGACCGGCTGTGTGAAACCGGGTACCCCATGACGCCGTAGCGGTCCACCGTCACCGTGTCAGTTACCTGGGCTGCTCATCCAAGGCGCAGTATACCTACTCGTTGAGCCAGCGAGCCGCCTGGATGGCGAAATACGTCAGAATGGCGCTTGCGCCGGCGCGCTTGATGCACAACAGGGCTTCGAGAACAGATTTTCTTTCGTCGAGCCAGCCATTACCGGCGGCGGCTTTCAACATCGCGTATTCGCCGCTGACCTGGTACGCAAACGTCGGCACCCCGAAGCGATCGTGGACGCGACGAACAATGTCGAGGTAAGGCATGGCAGGCTTGACCATGACGAGGTCGGCGCCCTCGTCGAGATCCAGTGCAACCTCGCGGAGTGCCTCGTCGCTGTTCGGTGGCGCCATCTGGTAAGTCGACTTGTCGCCGCCAGCAAGATTGGCCGCCGAGCCGACAGCATCGCGAAACGGGCCATAGAAACAGGACGCGTACTTGGCAGCGTAAGCAAGAATCATCGTGTTGCGATGGTCATTCGACTCGAGCGCGTCGCGGATGGCACCGATACGGCCGTCCATCATGTCGGAAGGCGCGACGATGTCGGCGCCCGCTTCGGCGTGTGATAAAGCCTGCCGCGTAAGCATGGCTACGGTCTCGTCGTTCAGGACGTAGCCCGCATCATCGATGATGCCGTCCTGGCCATGCGTCGTGTATGGGTCGAGCGCCACGTCGGTGATGACCGCGATGTCCGGATGCTTGGCCTTGATGGCCTGCACCGTGCTCTGTACAAGTCCGTCGGGATTGGCGCACTCCGCACCGTCCAGGCTCTTCTTATCCTCGCTAACAACCGGAAACAGGGCGACGGCCGGGATGCCGAGGTCGACTGCTTCGGCCAATTCCTTGAGCAGCAGGTCGATGCTGTGTCGCTCGATGCCGGGCATCGACTCGATCTTCTCGGCGCGATTCTCGCCTTCGAGAACAAAAACCGGGTAAATTAGATCGTCGGCAGAAAGCCCGGTTTCGGCGACCAGGCGGCGTACTGCCGCCGTACGTCTGCTGCGCCGCATACGAACTCGAGGGAACCGACCGGGGTTTGCTGTACTCATAGCTAATCTGAATAACAAAAAAGATTGTTTTATTTTCCCTGTATTTAGGTGGGGTTTCCACGCCTTAATGGCAGTTTTCTTCAGATTCGGTAATAAAAGCCGGACGGGACGGGTCAATTCGAATGAACAGTAGCAAAGCCGCGGCAGCCAGGCGGCGTAGATTTGACGAACTCGTGGGCGTCTTCCACCAGGATATGTACCGCTACTCGGCCTGGCTCAGCCGGGACAGGACAATTGCCGAAGATGTCGTGCAGGAGTCCCTGCTCCGCGCCTGGAAGTCGCTCGACTCGTTGCGCGAAGACGCGGCGGCAAAGCACTGGTTGTTGACGATCGTACGCCGGGAAAACGCACGTTACTTCGAGCGCCGGCGACTGGAAACGGTTGATATCGACAACCTGACGCCGTCGCAGGAAGCCTTGTTGGCGAACCAGCCGAACGAGGAACTCGACGAGATGCGCGCTGCGATTTACAGGCTCGACGACGATTATCGCGAGCCGCTCGTGTTACAGGTCCTGATGGGCTACAGCACGAACGAGATAGCGGAGATGATGGAGCTCAAACAGGGCGCGGTGCTGACGAGACTGCACCGGGCGCGCCACAAGCTCCGGGACGAAATGCAGGAAGAGGTCGCTGATCGCGACCGGTGTAATGAATGATGAATTGCGAAGACTACAAGGAAGCGATAGCAACGGACCCGTCCTGGGAGGGCGGCGAGGAGCACCTGTCCGGGTGCGCCGCGTGCCTGGGCTATCGTGATGACATGCAGGCGCTCGATCGCAGGATCGAGCAGGCCTTGTCGCTTCGCGTACCTGATATTGAGACGCCGGAACTGCCTGAGCTCGACACGGGTAAGGTCGTCGCATTACCGGCCAGGCGGCGTATTTCGCCGCCGGCCTGGTTTGCTGTTGCTGCAACAGTGGTCATTGCCGCGTTCGTCGGAGTTCGCATGGTCGGTAACGACGTGATGTATTCGTCGCTGGCCGATGAAATCGTTGCGCACCTGGATCACGAGCCGAAAGCGCTGCGGGTGACCGACGAGCCCGTCAGCGAAAGGCGGCTCACCAAGGTTGTCCCGGCATCCGTCGCGAACATGAATCACGAAGCGGGCCTTATTACCTACGCCCGGACCTGTGTCATCAATGGCAAGAAGATCCCGCACCTCGTCATCCAGGGCGAATTCGGGCCTGTCACGATATTGCTGATGCCCGACGAGATGATCGATGGCGCTGTGCAGATCGACGGCCAGAGTATTAACGGTGTCATCCTGCCCGTCGGCAGCGGCAGCGTTGCAATAATCGGCGAGGACAAGGAAAACCTCGGAAACATCCAACAGAGTGTTGTGAATTCAGTGTCGTGGAGCACCTGATGCTCGGCGTCGCTGATTATTGAATGCCCGGCCCTGGGCAAATTACTAGGAGAGAAAACCATGTCAGACAAGAAAGTAGTAAAACCTGTAGCTCTAGCTGTCGGCGCCGCCCTGGCCAGCACGTTCGCAATCGCCGACGTGGCCAACGCCGATGGTGTTGATAATCCGTTCGCGATGTCGAGCCTCACCGTGGGCTATATGCTCGGTGCTGGCGAAGGCTCTTGTGGCGGCGATAAGGAAGGCAAGGACGGCGAAGGCAAGGACGGTGAAGGTTCTTGTGGCGAAGGATCTTGTGGCGGCGACAAGGGTGAGAGCGAAGACAAGGACGGTGAAGGTTCTTGCGGCGAAGGCTCCTGTGGCGGCGACAAAGAAGACGGCGAAGGCTCTTGCGGCGGCGACAAAGAAGACGGCGAAGGCTCTTGCGGAGGTTCTGTCTAAAGACCCCGTATACTTGAACTGCTGAAGTACGAAGACTGGCCCGCACAAATGTGCGGGCCTTTTTCGTTGCCTGGACGGGAAATTGCTGCTGCGCGCAGCCGTCTCACCTGCTAGATTTTCGGGATGAGCAAGAAAATTACGCGTTGCAAATGGGCCGAAGGCGTCAGCCTCGACTATATCGAGTATCACGACAAGGAATGGGGCGTTCCTGTTCATGACGACAAGGTGCAATTCGAGTTCCTGATACTCGAAGGTGCACAGGCGGGACTGAGCTGGTCCACGATTCTCAACAAGCGTGAAGGTTACAGGCAGGCGTTCGCTGAGTTCGATGTTGAGAAAGTCGCGCGCTTTACCGACAAGCGTGTCGAGAAGCTGCTCACGAATCCCGCGATTGTCAGGAATCGTCTCAAGGTGACATCTGCGGTGACGAACGCAAAGGCGTTCATCAAGGTTCAGGAAGAGTTCGGCAGCTTCAGCAAATACATCTGGAGCTTTGTCGACGGTAAGCCGATACAGAACAAGTTCCGCAATGACAGCGACATTCCAGCGACGTCACCTGAGTCGGACGATTTGAGCAAAGATCTGAAGAAGCGTGGCTTCAAGTTCGTCGGCAGTACGATCGTCTACGCGCACATGCAGGCGACCGGCCTGGTCAATGATCACGTTGTGGGCTGCTTCAGATACAAGCCCTGCACTGCCATGGCGAAGAAAAAACCAAGTTAATTCAACCGCTTGTCGCATATGCTTGCAATTCACCGGTCGCCGGTGGAATATCTGGCCTCCTCCCAACGACAACAATAAAGGGGAAATGCCATGTCGGATGTCATCAATGGAAAACCACCGACGTCGTTCTGGATTGTCGGCGTCGTCGCCCTGTTCTGGAACCTTATCGGGATACTGCTTTACTACCAGCAGGTGTCGGCAACACCCGGTGAATTGCAGGCCGCTTACGGTGAGGTCGGAGCCGATTTCATCGAGTCGATTCCGACCTGGGCAACCAGTGCGCACGGAATTGCGGTAACGGCGGGAGTGCTTGGCTGTATTTTTTTATTGATGCGCAAGGCCTGGGCGATTCCCCTGTTCATCATCTCGCTGATCGGCATCGTGGCGCAGGACATATACAGCTTCATTTTGGTGGGCGGCGCGAGCATCTTCGGGACGCCCGCGGTCGTAATTGCTGTCGTCGTACTGCTGGTCGCGATCGGCCTGGTTTTTTATTCGCGAAATTCGAAGAACAAAGGCTGGATTGGCTAATTGCCGATCGTAATCAGCGTCAGCCCGACGAGTCCCTGCGGCGAGTTGTGTGAGATGCCGCCCAGGTAAATCGTATCGGATGACAGGTTGGTCCAGTTGACCGTGACGTTCTCGGTTGCGCCTGAATTCACGAAAGGCGGTCCCGTTGCGGTCATATTGCCCTGGTCGTCGGTGATGCCGAACGCCCATGCCAGCATCGTGTAATTAGACCCGGGACCGCCGCTGACCTGGTCGGTTTCGTAGCCGTGCACGAGCGCTCCGTAACAGCCGCCCGGCGGCCTGAACATGTTCACTTGCTCTTCCGCGGTCGGACCGCCACTTTCCGTTATCCGCGTGCCGCGAAAATCGAGCGGGTTGCACGGGCCCGGCTGGTAGTAGAGATACAGGTCGAGGTCGTCGTCACCATCCGTCAGGGCATCGAACAGGGAGAACCTCAGGTACAGCTGGTTGTCGGGGACATCGACAAGGTGTGCCGTAACGCCATTGCCGGAACGGAATGTAAAGGTCTTGGTGGGGTCGTTGTCGACGAAGCCGTTGATAACGAGTGGCAAGCGCAAGCCGTGCACGCCCGCCGTATAGGCGCCCGTATACCCGAACTCCACCGGGAAGCTGATCGAGCCGGTGCCACCAAAACTGGTGATCTCGGCTGGCGCCGTGACGGAGATGGGTTTTACCGCAATAGTGCTATAGACCGAACGATCGTTTCCGGTCCATGTCAGCGAACCGAACCGCCACAGATCCAGAGGTCCCGATTCGTAAATAAATGTCACATCGAAAGTCGTTGTCTGGCCGGCGCCGAGCGAAAGGCTCGATGGCGTGACGGCAACCAGGATTCCGGGTGGTGCCTCGACCGAAGCCACGAAAGTCTGTGACTCGGTGCTGACGTTGGTTACCCGCCGGGTCACTGTCTGCTCATTGGCCAGCCGCGCCAGGCCGATTGAAGGCTGATTGAGGTCTTCGGACGCGAACGAAACACCGGCGGTCTCAAGCGCTTCACAGCGCGCCTCGGAGACAGCTGGCGAGTCCGTGCCGCACGCGAAGGCGTCGAATTCGTCGTCGCTGACGTCGTAGACCAGGCCCGGGTGCAGTGAGTCGTTCGGCACGATGTGTCCGGCACCATAATCAAACGGGTTCGCGACACCCTCGCCTCCGGACGCGACGAGATCCTGCCGCGCGGCCGTCATCAGCGCCGACTTGATAGCTGACGGGCTCCACTCCGGGTGGGCCTCCATCAGGAGCGCTGCAACACCGGCGACGTGCGGCGTCGACATCGACGTACCGCTGAGATAGGCATATTGCTCGTCGGGCATCGAGTTGGTCGCGTCCGGCGTGAACCCTGCCAGGATATTCACACCCGGAGCCGAAACATCAGGTTTAACGAGTCCGTGTATGGGGCCAGGGCCCCTGGACGAAAACGTCGCCATGACATTGCCGGTTTCCGGCTCTGTCAGCAAAAAGCCCTTGTCGAGCACCGCGGCCACGGAATTGCCGGCGTCGATCTCTGTCACGATCAGGTTGCCGTCGGCCTGGCCGATCATGAGCGCCGGAATGTCGACGAGCGAGGCATTGCCGTTCATGACGATGGGATCGCCCGCGATACTGTAAATAACAGCAGCGACCGCTCCGGCGTCCTCCGCATTCTGGATTTTGATATCGAAATCACATCCGCCGCGCTCGATGAATGCAATGTTGCCGCTCATTTCGGTGTCGTTGACGAGTGGCTCGCACGCGTCTGCGGTCGTGCCATTGCCGCCGGCATCATCGTCATCGTCCGCAAGAATGAGAGGCGCCTCGATCGGGTCGCGATCACTCAACGGCGGCGTAAAATTCGCCTCCTCGACCGCATACTTGCCTGCGATAGACGCGGGTTCGTTGATCTGCATTGCCTCGACCGAGGTTTCACCCTCGCGGCTGGATGCTGCTACTGTGATTGCCCATGGCCCGCCTGCGGGTGAGCCGATCGTGCCGAGGTTGGGGCCCTCGTTACCGGCGGCGACGACTGCCAGCACACCGGCCTTCGTCGCATTCATCAGCGCAATATCGTCGGGCGCCGTGATCTGCAGCATCGAGCTGCCGACGGAATAGTTGATGATGTCGACGCCATCGGCAACTGCAGAATCAATCGCGTTCGCGAGGTCCGACGTATTGCAACTGGCACGGACATCACCGGGGCGCAGCCAGCATGCCTTGTAGACGGCGACCCGGGCGCCAGGTGCGATGCCCTCGACATTTCCGATCAGTGTGCCGAATATCGACGCCTTGGCCCGATTGCCCGCGGCAGTCGTCATGGTGTGGGTGCCATGACCGTCAACGTCGCGCGCCGACCGGATTTCGCCGGAGTCGATCGGTCCGGAGCTCTCGGCGCCGGCGATGAAATAGCGCGCACCGATCAGCTTGTTGTTGCAGTCGGTCTCCTCGAACTTCTCGCCTGCCTGGCAAATGCCGTTCCAGTTCTCGGGCGGTTCGAAGACGAGTTCGTCGTCAAGCTTCGTGAAGCGATGGCATAGCCAGCGACCGAGAATGGTCACTTCCGCCCAGGTGCCCTGGCAGGCGCTCGGCCGGTCCGCTTCTTTGGTGTCTTTGAGTGCCGGGTGCTCGGGATAGACGCCACTGTCAATGAAGCCGATGATGACGCCATCGCCGTCGAGACCTTCCGGCCCCCGCAAGCCGCTTTGATTGTCAAACAGCTCGAGAAATCCCGGGCTGAAATTCGTCGCGAGCGGCCGCACCTCGTCCTCCCAGACACGAATCACATCGGGGAGATTTTCCAGCTTATGCGCCTGGGTCGCGGTCATCTTTGCCGCGAACCCGTTCAGGCCGAAGCGGTAGCTGTAGATTTTCTCCGCACCAGGTGCCGCGCGCGTGAGAAGGGCGTCCTGTTGCGCCCGCAATTGTTCGGCGTAGCTTTGCACGGCCGCGTTGTTTTTGTCGAAGCGCACCCGCGGCTGTTTCTGCGTGGCCAACGACGTCGTGGTGCGTCGTAGCGTCGACTGGAATTCCGCGGCGGAAGGTTCCCGCAACTGCACGATAAACACCTTGCGCGCTTCCGGGTCATCCACCCCGGCGAGCTGCAGACCTTTCGCGACTCCCGCGTCGTGTAGCGCCGACTCGTTCTCGGCGAACACCAGCGGCGGTGTTAGCACGAGGTAAAAGGCGATGAGGATGGAGATCTGTTTCACGGGGGAGTACGTCGAGGGTAGCGGTAAGCTCTTAGTAAAACGAATATAAGCCACTGACCGGGCTAATGTTTTTGATTTTACTTAAAAAATTTGCCCGAAGTGGTGGATTTTTAAGGAAGTTACCACATTCGCAATCGCTGCCGCCAGCATCGATTGGCCGCTCAGTCGTCGCTGTAGCCGCTCAGCTCATCGGTCGTGAATTCGACACCGAGGCCCTGGGCGACGCGGTTGACGAAATTGAAATAGGCCGTGATCAGCGTGAGGTCGAGGATGTCACCATCGGAGAGACCCACAGCCCGGAGTTCACCGAGGTCGGATTCGGTCATCGCACCGGGTGCCGAGCTGAGCTTTTCCGCGTGGCGCACGATGTTCGACAATCGCGGCTCCAGCGTCTCGAGGCCATCTGCTGTCGCCAGCATCCCGAGTACTTCCTCATCCTTGATGTAACGCTTCAGAGCTTCGACGTGGTGATTGATGCAATAGGCACAGTCGTTCTCGGCAGAGACGACGACCGCGATCGCTTCGCGTTCTGCACGACTCAATCCTGATTTGCCGAACATGAGCGTCATGTACAGGTCGAGATGGTTGCCCATCGCGTCCGGGTTCAGGCTGTGAACCTTCAGGATATTCGAAACTTTACCGCGTTTCTCGATGAGCTCCTGATACATCTCGGCCAGGCGGCCATCGGCTTTGTTGACGTCTACCTCATCAATCCAGGACATCGCTGCTCGCTACGGCGCTACGGCCGACATCATTGTCACCCGTGTCCTCGCCGTGCTCGATGAATTCGAACGTTGCAGCGTCATCGCCGAATACGAATACCTGGCAACTTCCCCAATCGGCCGGCAGAGACCACTTGGTGCCCGTTTCAACCTGCGCGCTGATACGATTATTTTCGCAGCGCGCCTCGAAACGTTCGACGTTACCATTGAGTTCGTCAAAAGAAAAACTGCGTCGCGCCGGCGAATAAGTCCACAGTGGATCGCCGGTATCGCAGTTGCAGGGGTTATAGAGCGTGCCGTTGGCGACGATGGGCTCCGAACCGCCGATCGAGCTCTCGAGACGTGTGACCTCATCTGAAATACCGGCCAACTTCTCGTCGCTGCCGGGCTCGGCCCGCAGTTCTTCCAGCGTAGTGAGCGCCGCGCCGTACTGCTGCGTCTCGATCTCGAGTTCGAGTATCCTGCCAATGACCTCGCGACGCTGTTCGCCGTCGAGGGTGGCCCGGTTGCTCACCGCGAGCGCGCGGCGATAGTGCTCGAGTTGGCCGACATCGTCACCTTCCGCACCTTCGACGCGACCATTCAGCAGCGCGAGCATCGTCGATTCGTACAGGTTCCAGCCGCCGAATTCGTTCGCCGTGTCGACCTGGTCGCGAGCCTTGTCGTGCTTTTCGTAATAGAGGTCCTGCACGATGTCGCGATAGCGGCGCAGGAAGTTGCGGGTCGCCCGGTCACGGTCACCCTCTATTTCGAAGCGCACATCCACGGTGTTGTCGGCGCGCTCCAGACCTGCTTCGGATGGCTCGAATCGCCAGCTTGATACCACGGCGAGTGTGGACTGCTCGAACAGACTGCCGCCCGACGAGTCGACGATAATTGGATCCACGGCGTGGCCATCCGGACCTACGACGAAATTGAGGCGCACCCAGCCTTCCTGGCCACGGCGCATCTTGCCGTCCGGAAAGGCCGGCGGAGCTTGCTCGACCGCCGGGGCGGCGACACCGCTCGTGTCCATCTGAACATCGAAATTCTTGGCGAAAACGGATACCGGGAACAGCATCGACGTGGCAAGGCCCAGCACCGCGAAACGGCGCAGGGCCCGGATTCCCTTATTAGCATTCATCACGCACTCCCCAATGCACAATCAACGGCCGGCGGGTGCCGGCCGACATTATTCTGGATTCATACATTGGATGCTCTACGGGGCCAAAAAGTTGCGTCCGGTTTCAAGAATTTGCATGAATATTGGAACCGGGTCCTCCTGGTGGGGGTCAACCGTCCTCGTCGGATAGCGCTGTGGCGGCAAATGAGATGAGAGTGATTCTTATGCTCATGGTTGCTTGTCCAAAGATGGCTAACGGGGGTGGTGAAACGACGCAAGCTTAGCACTCGCTAATCATAATCACCGGGGGTTTGTCTGAGGCGGAGAATCCATTGCAGCACCTGTCAGCATCAGATAGCAATCGGTCGAGTGTCCGCGCAAAATTGACCTGAAATATCGGGGCGGAAACTGGAAATCTGGCCCTGATGGGGCCATGCTTTGGGAACTGGCTCGAACGGAATCCGCTAACAGCAATAGATAATCCGTTATGTCTTTCATTGACGAGCTCAAACGCCGCAACGTCATCAGGGTTGCGATTGCCTATGCAATCACGGCGTGGCTATTGATTGAAATTTCTGCCACCACCTTTCCGATGCTCAGGCTACCTGAGTGGACTGCTACCTTTGTCACCGTGCTGCTGATGATCGGGTTCCCCGTGGCATTGATTTTTGCCTGGGCGTTTGAACTCACGCCCGAGGGAATAAAGCTGGACGAGGACGCAGTCCCGTCCAAATCAGTCCCTCAGCGCACAGGACGCACGCTCGATTTTGCCATCATTGGATTGATGGCTGTCGGTATCGTCTATCTTGTTCTGGACAACTATGTGCTCGAGGAATCGGCGTTGGAGACGGCCGAAGAGTTCACCCAGGCCGCGACCTCGCCCGAAGGCAAGGTAATGCTGGCGGTGCTGCCCCTCGACAACCTCTCCGGCGACCCCGAGCAGGAGTACTTCAGTGATGGCCTGACCGAGGAGATGATTACCCAGCTCGGATACCTGCCGCGCGACCGCCTGGGCGTCATCGCCCGCACCTCGTCGATGTATTACAAGGGAAAGAACAAACGGATCGATGAAATCGGTCGTGAACTGGGCGTCGACTACGTGCTGGAAGGCAGCGTACGGCGCATCGAAGACCGCGTCCGCATCACGGCTCAGCTTATCCAGGTTAGCGACCAGGCCCCCCTCTGGGCCGAGACCTTCGAGCGCGAATTCAAGGACATCTTCGCCCTCCAGAGTGAGGTGGCCCAGCGCATTACCCTCACGCTTGCGTTGGAGTTTATGCCGGCGGACCAGGCGCGGCTACCGAAAACGCGTCCCGTACACGCCGAGGCCTATGATGCGTACCTCAAGGGGCGCTATCACGAAACCAGGGGGCGCTTTCCTAAGGCGATCGAGTACTACGAAGAAGCGGTTCAGAAAGACCCTGCATATGCCCTCGCTTATGCGGCACTCGGACACACCTATGCCATGCAGATGACTTTCGGACAGATTACGGTCAAAGAAGGCGAACAGAAGCATTGGGAATACACCCGAAAAGCCGCCGAGCTGGAACCGGGTCTCGCCGAAGTGGAAGTCAACTTCGCCGACTTTAGTTTCTATGCCGATTGGAACTGGTCGGCAGGCGAAGCCGGTTTCCGCCGCGCCTACGAGTCGGATCCCGGCTCCGAAGAAGTCGTCGCGCATTATTCTTTTTGTTTACGGGCGCTTGGCCGCTTTGACGAGGCTATCGAGGTGCTGGAGCGTGCGCTACGGCTCGATCCGTATTCGCGTGAACTCAACAATTCTCTGGTCAATACCTTCCTCGAATCGCACCAGTACTATCGGGCGATCGAGCAGTATCAAAAGATGATCGAGATGGAGCCGCAGGATGCCGGAAACTATTCCCGTCTCGGAAGAGTGTTTGAGGAGCTCGGGAGAATTGACGAAGCATTGGAGGCTTACCTGCAGTCCAGAAGCCTGGCTGGGGATGGCGCGGATCGAACGCAGGCACTGCGGGATTCATATAATGCAAGCGGAATACGAGGCTATTGGCGGAAGCGCGCTGACCACCTGACGGAAACCGCGGCCACTGAAGAAGTCTCTCCCGCTGAATTTGCCATCGCCTACGCCAATGCAGGTGATAAGGACCAGGCGCTGGCGTGGATGGAGAAACTGAAAGAGGCCGCCCAGACCGGGCGCGGCTCACCGATTACTATTGCCTCCATCTACGCACAGCTGGGCGAGACGGACCTGGCGGTGGCAACACTGGAGCAGGCCTACGAGCAGCGGCATGGGCTACTCGTTTATCTCAATTCGTGGCGACGGTGGGACCCGCTGCGGGACGACCCGCGCTTCCAGGACCTGGTGCGGCGAATGAATTTCCCGGAGTAGGCTCATCTCAACAGTTCTCGTTGAATCCGCACGCCTTAGCGGTCATTGCAGCCCAGCCAATCGCGGGGCCGCAGGTAGTCGGTGTACAGCACCTCCTCGGGTGAGCCCGGCTCCGGGCGCCAGTCGTACTCGTAGCGCACCCGCGGCGGCAGTGACATCAGGATGGACTCGGTTCGTCCCCCGGATTGCAAGCCGAACAGGGTGCCACGGTCGTAGATCAGGTTGAACTCGACGTAGCGGCCGCGCCGGTACAGCTGGAACTCGCGCTGCCGGTCGCCGAACGGGTGCTTTTGCCGCTGTACTACGATTGGTGCATAAGCCTTCATGAAACTGTCGCCGATGGCCTGCACAAACTCGAACGTTCCATCGAAGCCCATGTCGTTGAGGTCGTCGAAGAACAGGCCACCGACACCGCGAGTTTCGTTACGGTGCTTGAGGTAAAAGTACTCGTCACACCAATTCTTGTAGCGGGCATAGCGGTCCTTGCCGAACGGATCGCAGGCCCGCTTCGCGGCTTCGTGCCAGGCGATGACATCTTCGTGGAAGGGGTAGTACGGCGTGAGATCGTAGCCACCACCGAACCACCATACGGGGTCGCTGTCTTCGTCGCCGGCCATGAAAAAGCGAAAATTGGCATGCGTGGTCGGTATGTAGGGGTTTTCCGGATGCAGGACTAGAGACACGCCCATCGCCTGAAATCCCTTGCCGGCGAGATCGGGCCGCGTCTTCGTCGCCGATGGCGGCAGCTGATTGCCGAAGACGTGCGAGAAATTGACGCCGGCTTGTTCGAAGATACCGCCATTCTTGAGGACTCGGCTCTCACCGCCCCCACCGCCCGGCCGCTCCCAGGCATCGCGTTGAAACGTCTGCCGGTCGTCAAGTTGCTCCAGTTCGGCGACGATTCGGTTCTGCAGCGAACGCAGCCAGCCCCCGACCTGATCGATGTCGCTCATGCTCGTCCTCGTCTCAGTACGGCGCCGCTCTCGAGATCGCGAATCTCGGATGGCCCGCTTGCCGGACCGCATTCGCCGGGCACGACGTAGTCTACAAGATGTCCGAATTTACGGCGCAGGACGTGGGCGTTGCGTGCAACCTGCTGGCCGGCGATGTTAGCGCTGGTCGATGTGACAGGCATCTCGACGACGTTGCAGATTGCGGCAGCCGTCGGATTGGTCGTTATGCGAACGGCGAGACCGTCGTGGTCACCGGTAACGATCGCCGGCACCAGGTCAGAAGGCCGCACGATCCATGTAATCGGGTGTTGCGGGTCCGCTTCCGGAAGCTGGTCGAGATGGTTCGCGTCGATCCAACCGCTGAATTGTTCCGCCGCCGCGGCAATCAGTATGAGGCCCTTCGATGCGCTGCGCTGCTTGATGCCAAGCAGTCGCTGGATCGCTGCAACGTCGTCGGGGAGGCAGCCCAGTCCGAAGACTCCCTCTGTCGGGTAGGCAATTATGCCGCCGCCGAGCAATACGTCTGCGGCTCGCGTGGCGGTTAACATCGTCGGGTGCTCTCGTGGCTTAGTCGGTTTTCTTTTTCGCGATCTTCTTGGATTTCTTTTTGGTCTTTTTCTTCGCCGTCTTCTTCTTCGCGGCTGCCTTCTTTGCTGTCTTCTTGGACGCGGCCTTCTTCTTCGCCTTCTTCTTGCCACGCCGTCCCCGTTCGGGCGCAGCGGCGAGAAGTTCTTTGCACTCCTCGAGCGTCAGTGATTTTGGTTCGCGATCCTTCGGCACACGCGCGTTCTTTTTCTTATCGGTGATGTAGGGCCCGTAACGGCCATTCAGCACCTGTATACCGTCGTCTTCGAAGTCCTGGATGATGCGATTCGCATCCTCGACTTTCTTTATCTCGATCAGCTCGAGTGCGCGTGGCAGTTCGATCGTGTACGGATCGTCTTCGCCGCGTATGGACACGTACTTGTCGCCGTAGCGAACGTATGGACCGAAGCGACCGACGCTTGCAGAAACTGACAGGCCGTCAGGCGTTTCACCGAGCTTGCGAGGTAGCTTGAACAACTCCATCGCCTCTTCGAACGTGATGTCGTTCATCTTCTGTCCCGGCCTGAGCCCGGCGAACTTCGGTTTTTCCTCGTCGTCCTTCGTGCCGATCTGTACGAACGGGCCGTAGCGGCCCATGCGTACCGTGACCGGTTTGCCGCTCTTGGGGTCGGTGCCGAGTTCACGGGCCTGCGCGACCTGCTCACGCGTGACGGACGTTTCCTTGTCCTCACAAAGATCGCGAAACGGCCGCCAGAAATCGTCGAGCAATGGTACCCATTCTTTCTCGCCTAGCGAGACGGCGTCGAGGTCATCCTCGAGCCGCGCCGTGAAATCGTAGTCGACGTATTGTGTGAAATGGTCGGTCAGGAAGCCATTGACGATGCGACCGATGTCCGTCGGCAGGAATCGCTTGCCGTCCATTTCGACGTACTCACGATTCTTGAGCGTTGCAATGATACTCGCATACGTGGAGGGTCGCCCGATGCCGTACTCTTCGAGCGCCTTGACCAGGCTTGCCTCGGTAAACCGCGGTGGCGGCTCGGTGAAGTGCTGCTCGGGACGTAATATGTCGAGGCTGATGACGTCACCTTCCGCTATCTCGGGTAACAGCCGGTCGCCCTCGTCGTCCTTGGCGTCGTCTTTGCCTTCCTGGTATACGGCAATGAACCCGGGTTCGACGAGCACTGAGCCGTTGGCGCGAAAACGGTGGCCGTCTTCTTCGGGACCGGCCGCAAAGTCAACGGCGACCGTGTCGAAAACAGCGGGCACCATCTGGCACGCCATCGTGCGCTTCCAGATCAGCGAATACAGTTTGAACTGGTCATCCTCGAGCGCCTCCCTGAGTTCTTCGGGTGTGCGGGCAACTGACGTCGGCCGTATCGCCTCGTGCGCCTCCTGCGCATTCTTTGCCTTGGTCTTGAACACGCGAACCTCTTCAGGAACGTTTTCGGGACCATAGCGCTCGGCGATAACCGCGCGAATCTCGTCGACGGCAACACCAGCGAGGGTTACAGAGTCTGTACGCATGTACGTGATAAGGCCGACGTTATCCTCACCCGGGATTTCGATGCCCTCATACAGGCGCTGCGCCGTGCGCATCGTCCGCTGCGTGTTAAAACCAAGCTTCCGCGAGGCTTCCTGTTGCAGCGTCGAGGTCGTAAACGGCGCGGCGGGATTGCGGCGGCGCTGTTTCCTGGTGACGCTGAGTGTTGTCAGTTGGCCATCTGCCGCATCGACGATTGTTTTCTCGACGTCACGTGCAGCGGTTTCGTTTTCGAAGCTGAATTGCTCGACCTTGTCACCTTTGTAGGCCACGAGCCGTGACATGAACGGCTGTTCCTTCTTGCTGACGTCAGCCTCGATCGACCAGTACTCTCGCGCCTTGAAAGCTTCAATATCGAGTTCGCGTTCGGCGATCATCCTGAGCGCGGGGCTTTGCACGCGACCGGCAGAAAGTTTTGGCCCTACCTTTCTCCATAAGAGCGGCGAGAGGTTGAAACCAAAAAGATAGTCGAGGGCACGGCGCGCCTGTTGCGCGCCGACGAGATCGCTGGAAATATCGCGTGGACTATCAATCGCGTCCTGGACGGCGAGCTTGGTGATTTCGTGGAATACAACACGATGTACCGGCTTGCCGTTCAGTGCCCCTTTTTCCCTGAGCAGCTCGATCAAGTGCCAGGAAATCGCCTCGCCTTCGCGATCAGGGTCAGTCGCGAGGTACAGGGCGTCCGCCTTTTTTAGTGCCCGGACAATCCCGTTAACGTGTTTCTCGTTACGCTCGATGATCTGGTACTTCATCGCGAACCCGCTGTCGGGATCGACGGCGCCTTCCTTGGGCACCAGGTCACGAACATGCCCATAGGAAGCCATTACCTCGAAATCCTTTCCGAGATATTTGCTGATGGTTTTCGCCTTTGCGGGCGACTCCACGATGACAAGATTCTTCGACATTCAATAAAAAACCGCGGTCAATGCCGCGGTTGAATTACATGCTTAGTCGCAGCGTGTCAAGAAATCGTATTTCCCACACCGCGGAAATCGGCTGCCTGATGCGCTAGTGAAGTGCCCCGGTGCTCTCTTCGAAAACAAGGTCTTCCATGCGGGCGTAGGCAATTTCCTGGCCCGGCTGGCTGAACAGGATCATGAGCACGACCCATTGAATTTGCTCGACGTCGATATCCGGCGAATCCAGTGCCAGCAGGCGATCCACGAGGATTTCGCGTTGCGTGGGCGACAGGATACCGATTTGTTCGAGGTAGGAGATATAACCGCGACAGGAGACATCGAGACGCTCCTGTTCCGTGCTGTTATAGACGCGCGTACCCCGGGCGGTCTGCGAGTTACAAATCAGGTTGTCATGATCTTCAGACAGGCACTCGAGCCAGTCGAGTGCACGGTCGATCTCCGCATCGCCGAATCCGGCGCTGGCGAGCTCGCCGCGGAGTTCGTTCTGATCGGGCTCGGGGTCTTCATCGGTGTCGACGTATGTTTCGAACAGGTACATCAGTACGTCGAGTACATTTTCTTTCATGCCTGGAGCGGCTCCCTTGGCTGGCGTTTGACTAAATATCTAGCTCAGTAATGAGTAGCGTCCCCCGGACAGCTTCTCGACCTTTCCTTCTAGCTCCAGGATCAGAAGCATGGAGGAAACCTGATCAATCGTCAATCCGGAACGGTCGACCAATTCGTCAGGGCTACTGGGGTCGTGGCCGAGAAAATCAAGCAGTCCTGCGTACTCGTCGTCCCCGGTTACGGTCAGAGTTTCGGACTCCGTTGATTCCACGGCGTTTTGCAGTACGTGGCCCGCAACCGGGCCGAGTTCGGCAACGATGTCGTCTGCGGTCTCGACCAGTTTCGCGCCTTGACGGATCAGCTTATGGCAACCACGAGACAGCGGATTATGGATAGAGCCGGGTATCGCGAAAACCTCGCGGCCCTGTTCCGCTGCCAGCCGCGCTGTAATCAGGGAGCCGCTACGACGTGCAGCCTCGACCACAAGCGTACCGAAGCTCGTGCCGCTGATCAGACGATTCCGCTGCGGAAACAGACTCTTGTCCGGGTGCATACCCAGCGGAAACTCGCTCACCAGCGCTCCTGCAGACGCGATCTCGTGAGCAAGGTCGCGATTGCTGGCCGGATACACGCGATCGATGCCGTGACCGAGGAACGCAATCGTCGGGGCGCCGGCTTGGAGCGCGCCGCGATGCGCTTGCGCATCGATACCCTGGGCAAGACCGCTTACGATGCAAAATCCAGCATTGCCGAGATGGCGTGCGAATTCGAACGCATTGCGGCTGCCGGCGGTTGTCGGGTTGCGACTGCCGACGATGGCAAGGGCCGGCAGGTGCAGGATTTCAGGGTTGCCATTAACGTAAAGAAGCGCTGGGGGGCCAGGAATTTGCGCCAGCAGCTCGGGATACGCGTCCTCGCCCAGGCATATCCGATGATGATTCGGATCCTGCAACCATTCTCGCTCGAGTTCGTCCACTTTGCGTTCCGGATTCGTCGAAGCTTCAATCATACAGCCTGCTGGTACCGGCATCGGTCGTGAAACATCTGGCAATATCGAGTTTCACGAACGTCGTCGCGAGCGTAGCGAAGCAATCTCGAGATTGCTTCGCTACGCTCGCAATGACATGTAAAAACGGCGCCCGAGGGCGCCGTCCGTGAATTATCGCGATTTCGAAATCAGGTCGGGTTGCGCACCGTGTCGTGAATATGAATCGCCTGGGTCGCTTCCATGACCAGGCCAAAGGAGATGCGGTCATAGACCTTGAAGATCATCAGCGTGCCGGCTTCCTCGTCCGGCAACCGAACCTTGCCGCCACCGAAGCGGTCCTTGATAGTGGCGCCGGTCTGGAAGACGGTCAGAATATCACCGGCCGCAAGGCCGTGGCTCTCTCCCCGGTTCAGCACGACAGCCTGGTACTGTCCGATCTGCGTTACTCCACCGTGAACAGAGATAATGCGACCGTCGATAGCGGTGCGCGGTGACCTCGGGTAGAAATTCAGCGGAATATCCACCGCTTCCGGGAGCAGCTTGTCGCCTGGAATCGCTTCCTCACTCGTGTCGGTCAACGCGAGCGTTCCCGGATCGCCGACCCGTCGCAACGTGCCTTCGCCGATGAACTTGCCGCGGTAGCCGATGAGTTTGTTGTCGTCCGGGTCGATCAGCGGACCGCCGACCTGTACCACGTGGTAGCGCGAGCCGAGCTGCGCATCATCGAGGCCACGCACGTAAACTTCGTTACCCGCAGAAGCCATGAGATGATCGCCACGAGTCTGTAGCAGGTAGGGCAGGTTATCGGCCTGGCGTTTTTCGAGCACTGCGCCGCTGGCGAGGAATGCCGAAACTGACTCGTACGGAATACTGGTTACTGCCTCGGTAATCGGCGTGACGCGCGCTTGCGGCGACATGCGATACGTCGATGCCCGGATATTGGTGACCTTCGGCATGCCGTCGATGTAAACGAGGCCGAGGACGTCGCCCGGATATATAAGGTGCGGGTTCTCTATCTGGGTATTGATGTGCCAGATCTCCGGCCAGAACCAGGGGTCCTTTAGAAAAGTCGCAGCAATATCCCAGAGCGTGTCGCCGACCTGCACGACGTACTCGTTCGGATGATTGTTGGCCAGCGGTACGGGTTCGCCGACACGCTCGACGACCGGGCCGGTGTACTCCGGCACAGACGACGTCGCGCCGCTATCGTACGCCTGCGTCGGTGCGGCGGCGGCCGCAGGAACGGTAGCGTCGTCGTCGCCCGAAAACGGGTTCAGGGAGCAACCGGCCAATGTGGCGGTCAGCGCTACTGCGGTGAGCCGGAGGTAAGTGTTCGGGCTTTGTGTGCGGGGGAACATAGTTCGCAGGTGCTCCATATCAACGGATTCAAACCGGGCCTTTCTCGGCGTTGCTATAATATGTCGTTCCGGCATCGCCGCGGCTGCCAATTACGTCACATTTCCGGCCCAAAAAGCGCTTGGAGAGGCCTCGTGATTGGCGGCATTGTCAACCATCTTATTCAATGAAGTCAATAATTTAGGTGATTTTTGTAGAGTTACACGCGAGATTCGGGTTGAATGATTATGTTCTACACCGGTCATTTTGACTGGCCAATCCCGGAAATCGCCGCAGGCGAATTATGGCAAAACTGACAATTCTGGAGTTCCCTGACCCCCGCCTTCGCAAGAAAGCGGTGCCGGTCGAAGCGGTCGATGCGCCACTGCGAGCGCTCATCGACGACATGTTCGAGACAATGTATGCGGCACCGGGCATAGGCCTCGCGGCGACACAGATCGATGTCCACCGGCGTTTGCTCGTGGCCGACGTGTCGTCGGACAAAGACGACCCACACGTCTTCATCAATCCCGAAGTCCTCGAAAAGGATGGCGTTACCGTCACCGAAGAAGGTTGCCTGTCCGTGCCCGGCTACTACGAAGAAGTGGAGCGTGCCGAGCACATCAAGGTACGTTACCTGGATCGCGACGGCGCGGAACATGAGGAAGAATTTGAGGGTTTGCTGGCGGTTTGTGTGCAGCACGAAATCGATCATCTCGATGGCAAGCTGTTTGTCGATTATTTGTCGGAAGCCAAGCGGCAACGCATTCGCAAGAAACTCGAGAAGGAACGTCGTCACCAGGCCGTTGCTGCCATATGAGCCGGCCCTCCAGGTAAAAGAAGAAATAACATGACGAACCCGAGGGTGGTGTTCGCCGGCACGCCGGACTTTGCGCTCGCGTCGTTGCGGGCGCTTGTCGATGCGGGTACGCGGCCGATTGCTGTATTGACGCAACCCGATCGTCCTGCAGGGCGGGGCAAACGAGTTACGGCAAGCCCGGTCAAGGAGTACGCGCTACAAGCAGGCATTGACGTCATGCAACCGTCGACTCTCAGAGATGCCGACGTCGTTGCAGAACTCGGAGCATTATCTTGCGACCTCATGATCGTCGCAGCGTACGGGCTAATCCTGCCGCAGGATGTTCTCGACTTGCCGACGTATGGTTGTGTCAATGTGCATGCGTCGTTGTTGCCACGGTGGCGTGGCGCAGCGCCGATCCAGGCGGCGATTCTCAACGGCGATCCGGAAACCGGCATTAGCCTGATGTCGATGACCGCGGGCCTGGATTGCGGGCCGGTCTACATCACAAAGTCGCTCTCGATTGGCGCAGACGAAACTGCCGGTGAACTGCACGACCGGCTGGCTGATCTTGGTGGGCGCATGCTCGTACAGCACCTCGACACAATCGTCTCCGGTGAACTCGATGCCGTCGAACAGGATGAGTCAAAGGCGAGCTATGCGCCGAAAATCTCCAAGCAAGATGCTGTCATGGATTGGCGTCGTTCCGCGCAGGAATTGCAACGCCTCGTCCGGGCCTACAATCCCGTGCCGGGCGCCTGGTTCGAACACGATGGTCAACGCATCCGGTGCTGGAACGTCTCGACACTCGAAGACGTTAATGACAAACCCGGCAAGGTAGTCCCGAGCGGCCGGCGTGAAATTATCGTGGCCTGCGGTGACGGCGGCCTGATCCTGGACACTCTGCAGAGACCGGGCAAGCGCCCGGTTACAGGCGGCGAGTTTTCGACCGCCATCGACCTGGCCGGCCGGACACTGAGTTCGCCGGAGTGAGCGAGCAACGAAAAGGCGCTCGCCTGCGGGCGACAGCCGCAGTCGTCGTCGATGCTGTTGTCGCCGCCGGGCGCTCACTGGATGCGGCGATCGCAGAGCACGAAGAAAAGGTGGCACCGGTCGACCGCGCTTTACTGCGACTGCTCTGCTATGGGTCTTTGCGTCGGCACTGGCGCCTGCAGTCGTGGATAGACCAACTTCTGGATCGTCCACTGAAGCGCAGAGACAGCGTGATCAATGCGCTGCTCGCAATCGGCCTGTACCAACTGACAGAAACCCGCATCCCCGATCACGCTGTCGTGTCGCAGACGGTCGAGGCGTCGCGTCTGCTGCGCCGCCCGAAGCTCGCCGGACTGCTAAACGCAGTGCTGCGGCGCTTCGTTCGCGAAGACATTGCGTCGCAGGAGCTTGTGACGAGTGAAGCCAGGCACGATCATCCGGGCTGGCTGATCGATGCGATCAGCGCGGACTGGCCAGGCCAGGCCGACGAGATTCTCGCTGCCAACAACTCGCGTGCGCCGATGTGGCTGCGCGTGAATTCGGCGCGTGAAACGGCGGGGTCCTATGCGCAGCAACTCGAGAGTGCCGGTATGGGTGCTGAAGTTTTCGAGGTAGTGCCGGGTGCTGTGCGACTAACGGACCCGGTCGGCATCGACGAATTGCCGGGTTTCGACGAAGGCGTCGTCTCAGTACAGGATGCCGCGGCGCAACTGGCGGCACCGTGGTTACTCGACGGCAAGTGTGGTCGAGTGCTCGACGCCTGCGCCGCACCGGGCGGTAAAAGCGGACATCTGCTGGAACTTGGCGGTGCCGATATCGCTCTGACCTGTGTGGAAGTAGAAGAAAAACGCCTGCAGTCTATTTCGGAAAATCTCGAGCGACTGGGGGTCAGTGCGACGCTTGTGTGCGGCGACGCATCAACGCCAGAGACGTGGTGGGATGGCGATGCGTTTGACGCCATTCTGCTCGATGCGCCGTGCTCGGCGAGTGGCGTCATTCGCAGGCACCCGGACATCAAGTTGTTGCGTCGCGAGCAGGATGTCGTGCGCCTGGGCACCACCCAAAGGGCGTTGCTCGACAGCCTCTGGAGTCTGCTGGCGCCGGGCGGGCGCATGTTATACGTGACCTGTTCGGTACTGGCGGCGGAGAATGACCGTGTGGTGCAGGCGTTTCTTGAAGCGACCGAGGACGCCCGGGAGAATGACGTGTTGCAAAATAACAACATCCGCGATGTAATGCACCGCAAGGCATGCGGGTACCAACTGTTGCCGGGTACAGCCGGCATGGATGGTTTCTATTACGCCTGCCTCGAGAGGGTTATCTGAAGAACAATGTCCAGAGCGACAGTCCAGGGCGTGGGCCGGCACATTTGCCGCAGCATGGTTGCCATAGCTGCGCTCCTGCTCATGGGCGGCGTATCGGCACAGGACCCGGTGGAGCGCGAGGGCTATTTCGAAGTTCGATCAGCAACGACCCTCTTGACCGGTGGCGTGCACACGCTCGATGCGCGTCTGCAGCTGGTGCTATCGAGTGAGGCCCTCCATGCCCTGAACAGCGGCGTGCCGCTGACGATTGAACTGCAGATGCAGGTTATCCGGGTGCGGCGATTCTATGTCGATTCGATAGATGCTGAACTGGCAGTTCGCTTCGAACTCGAGTATCGGCCGCTGAGTCAGCGCTACGTCGTGCGCAATCTCAATAGTGGCGATCAGGACTCGTTCGCAACCCTGTATTCGGCACTGAATAACCTCGGCAGGATCCAGGGCCTGCCGGTCATCGACGAATCCCTGCTCATCGCCGATCGCAAGTACCGGGCTCGACTGCGTGCCCTGCTTGCGACCGAACAGTATTCCGCGCCGCTGCGGTTGCTGTTCTTCTGGCGGGACGAGTGGCAACTGACAAGCGAGTGGTACGAATGGTTGCTCGGACGCTGAAGCGCGCACTTTATGGCTTGCTCGCCGCAAGCGGCGTGCTGCTGTCGCTCGTCGCGTTGTTCCTGCTCAGCGTGACGGCGCAGAACTCGGCCGAATTCGATCGCCTTCACAACGTGCTCATCGGCGTGAATATTGCCGGTGCGGTCGTACTCTTCGTGCTGCTGATCGGCAACCTGATTCGCCTGTTGCGCGAATACCGGGAGAATGTCCCCGGGGCACGGCTCAAGGCGCGCATGGTCGGTATGTTCGTCGGACTCGCCGTGTTGCCATTGATCGTCGTTTTCTACTTCGCGGTGCAGTACATCAATCGGGGCATCGACTCCTGGTTCGACGTGGAGATCGAGGAGGGGCTCGGCAACGCGATCGAGCTCGTGCGCGCCGTGCTCGACATTCAGAGGCGCGAGAACCTCCTTGCAACGCAGCAAATGTCTCGCCGGCTGGCGATCGTCGGCGAACGGCGGTTTGTTTCCGAGCTCAGCATGTTGCGCCGGGAGGCCGGCGCCAGCGAAGCCACGCTGTTTGGTAACAATGCGCAGATTCTGGCGACGAGTTCGGACAGCGCGTCCGCCGAAATGCCGCGGCCGCCGATCGACGAGCTGCAAATGCTGACGCAAGAGCAGCCCTATCACGCCAGAATCGAGGACACCGAAGACGGCAATTACGAGATTCGAACCGCGGTCCTGTTCACGGTTCGTGGCCGGGCCGAACCTGTCGGCGTCATCCAGGCTTTCTTCCCGGTCACAGAGCGCCTGAGTCGAATGGCGTCGAGCGTTGGCGCCTCACAGACCGGCTATAAGCGCCTGGAGATTCTGCGCGAGGGCTTGAAAGTCACATTCACGCTGACGCTGACCGTCGTGCTCCTGCTGTCGTTGCTGGCCTCGATATACGGGGCGCTCGTGGTGTCGCGGCGGCTCGTGGCTCCGATCCAGGACCTGGTCGCCGGTACGCAGGCCGTCGCAGCCGGCGATTTTGATACGCGGTTGCCGTCACCGACCCGCGACGAAATAGGCTTCCTGATCAACTCTTTCAACGATATGACGCAACGCCTCGCGGCAGCGCGACGCGAAGCGAGCCTGAGCCAGGCGCTGGTCGAGGCCGAACGTACCAATCTTGAGGTCATACTTGCGCGGTTGTCCACGGGTGTCGTCGCGCTCGACGCGGATCTTCGCATCCGTACAGCGAACCAGGCTTCCGGCGCAATTCTCAACGTGGATCTCGAGAATCGTGTCGGCGAGTATCTGCCCGACATTTCGAAAAACGAACCACTCCTGGAGCAGTTTGTCGATGTCGCACGAGTGCACCTGAACGCCGGCGAGACCGAGTGGCGTGAGCAGATCGTGTTGCGAGGCGAGGTCGGGCGCCGTGTCCTGACCTGTGCCTGCACTACGTTACCCGGCGATGAAGATCATGCCGCCGGTTACGTCGTCGTGTTCGATGACATCACGGCTTTGCTGCAGGCACAGCGCGATGCGGCCTGGGGCGAGGTTGCGCGTCGGCTCGCACACGAAATCAAGAATCCGCTGACGCCGATTCAACTGTCTGCAGAGCGTCTGCGGCGCAAGTACCTCGACGAGATGACCGCAGAAGAAGCACAGATTCTTGATCGTGCGACGCACACAATCGTGCAGCAAGTGGAGGCGATGAAAGAGATGGTCAACGCGTTCAGTGACTACGCGCGCGCACCGGACCTGGATATCGACCGTTTCGATCTTGACAGGTTGGTGCACGAGGTCGTGGAACTGTACCGGTCGCAGGATACGGGCGTGGAAGTCTTCGTTACCACGGACCCGTCGATGCCAGAGCTCGAAGCCGATGCCGGCCGCGTGCGTCAAATTCTGCACAACCTGATTCGCAACGCGACCGAGGCTTTGGAAAACACGCCGAATCCGCGTATCGACCTGCACGCGAGCGCGGCGGAATTCGGTGGCATCGAATTTGTGCAGATCAAGGTCGAGGACAACGGGCCCGGTTTTGATACCGGCTCGATCAGCCAGATTTTCGATCCATATGTTACGACCAAGCCGAAGGGAACCGGGCTTGGGCTTGCAATTGTGAAGAAGCTTGTCGAAGAACACGTTGGAACGATTATTGCCACAAATCACAACGATGGCGGAGCAATCATCAGTATCCGGTTGCCGATCAATGAAACGGCTCGCGAAGAAATGATAGCGAAGGGAACGGGCCGGTCTGAAAAGAGGAGAGAGAGAGCATGAGTAATTCTCAGGTGCTCGTAGTCGATGACGAAGCTGATATTCGTGCATTGATCCAGGAAATTCTATCCGAGGAAGGCTACGGCGTTACCGTCGCGGCGAACGCGGAAGAAGCGCGGTCCGCGCGTGGCGAGGATAAGTTCGACCTCATACTGCTCGATATCTGGATGCCTGACACGGACGGTATTACCTTACTGCGTGAATGGTCGGATGACGGCGATATTGGTTGTCCGGTCGTGATCATGTCCGGACACGGCACCGTCGATACTGCCGTGGAGGCCACCCGGCTTGGCGCGCACGATTTCGTCGAGAAGCCGCTATCCCTGGCCAAGCTGTTGCGCACGGTCGAAGGAGCGCTGGAGTCCGCTGGCAAGCAAGGGTTGACTGGCCGCGGCATGTTGCCGTCGCTGTTGGCGCCGGTCGGTCGCAGCGCGTTGATGCAAGCGTTGCGGGAAAAGGTGCAACAGTACGCGCGACATGATTCTGCGGTGTTGGTGAGTGGCGAGCCCGGGACTGGCCGTGGAGCATTCGCGCGCTATATGCACGCCCTGAGCAACCGCTCAGAGGAGCCCCTGATAAGCGTCACTGCGGCGGCGCTGACGGATAGTAACGTGGATGAAAAACTCCTCGGCAGCGAACAAGCCGGCGAGGTTCACATGGGCGCCTTCGAAAAGGCGAGTCGCGGCACATTGATCATCGACGAACTTGCGGATCTCAACGCAGCAGGTCAGAAAATTCTGCTGGGCGTGCTCGAGGAAGGCAGCTTCACTCGCATCGGCTCCAGTGCGCCGGTGCGACTCGATGCGCGTGTTCTTGCAACCGTTCACTCGGGGTACGAAGCGCAAGTCCAGGCCGGTGAGCTACGACGTGATCTCATCGCGCACCTCAATATTCTGAGTTTGCGTGTGCCACCCTTGCGCGAGTACGCGGAAGACGTCCCGGAGTTGCTGACGTATTACGTCGACAAGCTCGTCGACTCCGAAGGCCTCTCGTTCCGCCGTTTCAGTGTGGCGGCGCAGAACAGGATGCGTAATTACCCGTGGCCGGACAATGTACGTGAGCTAAAGAACCTGGTACGGCGATTGCTCATGGCGGAATCCGACGACGACATTTCCCTCGAAGAGGTGGAGGCTGAAATCTCGAGCGTGGCACCAATCGACGAGCCGCTCGTGAAACAGGACTTGCTGGCATTGCCATTACGCGAAGCGCGGGAGCAATTCGAACGCGCGTATCTGCAACAACAACTTGTGCTCTGCGACGGCAAGGTCGGCCAACTCGCAAAACGAGTCGGCATGGAACGCACGCATCTCTATCGCAAGTTGCGCTCACTCGGCGTCGACTTTAAATCGGTGACGTCCGACGACTGAGTCACGACGCACGAATTTAGCTGGCACAGGCCAACGGGGTATTCCTCTCCGTCATGGCTCGCTGCGCTGCGCTTTACTTCCGTCGAAGAACACCCCGCCGGCCTGTCCGGCAGCCCGCCTCGTCGGCATCGCAGAATACCTGTGGGAGCGCGCCCCAGCGCGCGATCGAGATAGGCAGTCGGTCGCACGATGACAATTGACCGCGCGTCTCAAGGGCGGAGTGCCGGGTGTTTGTTCGAGCGTCGTACGGAGCGCTGCGAAGCAGGACGCCCGAGCAAGCGGAGGACGATGCGAGCGAGACAGGACGTCGAGCGAGGTTAAGTGAGAACAAATACCCGGCATAAACGCCCGTGCAGCGAGCCATGTCGGAGAGGAATACCCCGTTGGCCTGTCCATGTTTGCGAGCTAGCGGGGAGTGGGGGTGATGCGGCCGTCGGGGTGGAAGGTCAGGCCCGGGTTGTCGAAGTCTTCCTGACTTAGTCCGCGGATCATGTTGAGTGCGCGTTTTTTTGGATCGATCGAGGGACCCGCCGGGCGGATCTGTATGGTCGAGATGATTTGACCGTCGAGAAACCGGCCATCGCTGTCGAGGGTCGCAATCAGGATTGGTGCAATACCTTTGATGCCGGCGACACTGATGCCGTAATAGGTTGCGAAGTTGCCGAGGCTGTAGGCGATCAGCCGGTTGTTGTAGAGTTCCATTGCGCGCACAACGTGAGGTCCGTGGCCGATCACGAGGTCAGCGCCGGCGTCGACGACCATGCGTGCGAAGCGCACCACGTCACCGCGCGGTTCGCCGTAGTACTCCTCGTCGGAGAACGGCAGGTGAGTGACGTCCTGGCCTTCCGCGCCGCCGTGAAACGACACGATCACGACGTCGTGCGATGCTGCGTATTCCCTGACGGTCTGCTCGGAGAGTTCGTAGTCGAGCAGCATGTTGGAATTTTTCGTTACCGCGAATGCAAGCACGGCCACGCGCAGTCCGTTAACCGTAGTAATCGCAAAGTCGCCCTCGCGTCCGGAATGGAGAATGCCCGCGCGATCGAGGGCCTGCATGGTTTCCGTGCGACCTTCCTCGCCGAAGTCCCGGGCATGATTGTTGGCAAGACTCAATACATCGAATCCAGCGGCACGATAGTGATACGCGTATCGGGTTGGCGAGCGAAACAGGTAGCAGGCCTGCGGGTTCTTGCATTTCTTGCCGGGCTCGCCGCCATTGACGAGTACGCCTTCGAGATTGCCGAATGCAATATCCGCGGACCAGAACCATGGTGCGACGCCCGCAAGGAAGCCGATGCCGTCGTCATCCGGAAGGTGGTTCTCTGGATAGTCGGTGCCGATCATCATGTCGCCGGCGGCCGCAACGCGGATTGGTTTCGGCGCGGGCTCTTCGATGACTGGTGCGGGGATTTCGACGACGACGGGTTCTTCGGCCGGCGGTGGGGCTACGACCGTCGTCGTACAGGCTGCGAGTAACAGCAGCGTAAGACCGAGCGCGCTGTGACCGGGTCTATTCACCGAGACGAATGCGAAGCACGTCGATCTTTGCT
>Ga0209578_10000312_pt1 | contig 70270 bp, 70 predicted proteins | sample tdAd472_FD_187127 | JGI IMG/M metagenome (GOLD analysis project Ga0209578, IMG submission 187127) | Marine sediment microbial communities from the Atlantic coast under amendment with organic carbon and nitrate - tdAd47.2 (SPAdes)... | ecosystem: Environmental > Aquatic > Marine > Coastal >...
TCGCCCCTTGTAGGGGAGGGGCAGAGTGGGGCCCCCTCACCGCGAAGGCTCTGCGCTACAACCGGCCCCAACGCATCCCCAAATCCAGGAACCATCGGTCCGGCTCAAACCCTATTCGATTGTGAAATAGCCTGCCTGCGCCGGTGAACGACGCTGCGACCCGGCACAATACCACAAAACCTATATAAGTCAATAAATTCCTATATTGAGTTTTCCTATGTGGCCAAGTGGCAAGCCCGCTTACATCTAAAAAGCAGCCGCCAGCTTGCGGCGTGGGCAATCGCCGCTTTTGACCCAAACCGGTTTTTATTCGGATGCCTACACCATATCTGGTTTGCGATCCGTTTTCGGATTTTTTCATTTTTCACGGCACCGCTCCATCGTGCCAAAAGTAACGTTCGATATATGAAATGACTAATTTCTTATAATAAGTTAATATCGAGACCCTGATGGAAATCAAAGATTGTATCGGGGGCTGTTGATATAATTATTAGCTGATCCATTTCAGGAGCGTACTATGTCAATAGCTCCGTTTACACAACAAGACATCTCAATATTTGAGGTTGCGCTCAGGGCAAGCAATCAGGGCTTTGTGGTGTGGGACCACGAGCAGAAACTCGTGGCATGGAGCTGTAAATGCCCCGATTTTTGGTATTCCCCCTCGCGAATATTGCGGGAGGGCATGCCCATGTTGGAACTGTTGCGCCACATTGCCGATAATGGTGGTTTAGGGTCTGGTGACCCCGAACAACTGGCAGCCGAAGAGCTAAGCCGCGTAAAAGAGCTCGGCCCCGATTCCATGGACGATTTCGAAATGTTGGACGGACGCATCATTCGCGTACAGCGTAACGCCATGCCTGATGGCGGGCATGCCTCAACCTATACTGATATCACCGCCCAGAATCACTATGAAAGGCGTTTGAAAACAGCGGCAAAAATTGCCGAAGATGCGAATAAGGCAAAGTCTGAGTTTCTGGCGAGCATGAGCCATGAGTTGCGGACGCCAATGAATGCCATTTTAGGCTTTGCGGAGTTGATGAAATTAGATCCCCGCGAGGCGCTCTCGGAGGTCCAATTTGGCCGGATTGATAACATATTGGCTGGCGGCAAGCACCTTCTCGAACTCATCAATGATATTCTTGATCTCTCGAAAATCGAAGCCGGTATGATGCCGGTCTGTCTTGAGGATATTGTTGTCAATGAGGTTGTCCAAGATTGTATCAATCTTACGCTGCCGCTTATAGATGCCACAGGAATTTCATTAGTAGATAAGGTCGGATTAGAAAAAACTTGCCGGGTTCGTGCCGACTCGATGTTAATCCGTCAAGCCTTGCTCAACTACCTATCGAATGCGGTCAAATACAATAGGCATGGCGGAACGATTACGATTGAAGGCGAGCCTGTCGAGAATGATAGATATCGAGTATCCGTATCCGATACAGGTGTTGGGATCGAACCGGGGGAGCAACCCAATATCTTCAAAATGTTTTATCGAGTACACAATGATCTCATGGTTTCTACTCATGGAACAGGCATTGGGCTGTGCGTAACGAAAATGCTTATCGAGCAGATGGATGGGCAAGTCGGATTCGAGAGCTCAAAAGGGTCCGGCAGCACTTTTTGGTTTGAAATACCATTGTCAAAACTATGATGGGTTTTGGGCCCCGTTTGATCTGCAACGTTTTCCCCCATAGCGACCGTAGGGGCAACAGCTACAAAAGTCGGACAATTTGATGGCAAAAAATTATCGCAATAAAAACCTGTCTTTCGATCAACTAGACGAACTTTTCGAGAAAGACCGGATAGCGGCCGCCGCTGTTGCCGAAACGGTGATGTTACAAGAAATCTCCACTGCGATAAGCAACATCACGGAAATCAATCAAATAGCAAATGCACGTATTCAAGCAGATAGCGCCGTTGCATCGGCAAAGATCGCAGCGGATGCAGAGGTTTGCGCAACTGAGCTCGCTGCCAAGGCTGAAATGACAATTTTACAAATTCAGTCCACGACAAGCGAGCGGCAGCTTGATCCTGAACTGTTGACATCCATGATCACAGAAGTTGGCCACCATGCCAGCGAAGAAATTTCTACTGGTGCGGAGCAAACCATTGCGGCAATTAAACGACAGGCGGAAGCTGCGATCGGGCAGATATCCAGTCACGCCAAGAATTCGATCAATGACATCAAATCCTTGGCCGATGATTATGCCAAACGCGTTAGAGAGAACGCCGAAATAGCTCGACGTAAGCTCTTGCAGGAAAAGGAGGCCGGCCACACGGAAAGTGAGGCGCAGGAAGATGCAGATGAAGCAGCAAAGACCGTTTTGGACTTTTCGCTTAAAACCATAGAAACGCTCCACAACAAGGTTTCAGCCGCCGTAAAAGAAATCGACGCCCTGACAACCATGGTTTTGGAAGAGATATCAAATTCTGTCAGTAGCGCGGAAGCGCGAATATACGAAGCACGGGACAGAGCATTAGCGTCGATCAAAGATTTGTTGGATTTTCGTGTGGAATGATGTGCGGCAAGTATTCCCGCGGATCGCGACAATCTAGTTTTGATCACCTTCTAGAAAGGGTGTTTTTCGGTTTCGCAACCACAGCTCGGCTCGCCTAAATGCCTGTTTCGGGTTACCTGCGGTCTACCGTTTATTGAACCTGTAACGTCCGGTTTCTGGTCAGAATGCCGACATTTGACGCCAGCACAGTGAATGACGCCTTCTGGCTACAGGCGGTCATGAATGACCCCGCCGCCGTACCTCCGCTGCCGGCAGGAAAGCCGACGGGGATCGGGGCGTCACGCTGCTTTTGAGAACCGATAATCCGTGCGCCGGGGTGACGTCACGGGACGACGCGAACCCGGAAACTAGCCCCAGACCTGCCCGGCGACGATGGCGGCCAGCACGATGAGGCCGAAATCCCGGTTCGACTTGAACTTGGCCAGGCAGTCCTTGGGCCCGTCGATATCCACGTCCCGCACCTGCCAGACCGCGTGCGCCGCGGCAACCGCGAGCCCCGCGTAAAACGGCCAGCCGAGATCGGCGCTCCACCCGGCCGCCGCGATCAGCGCCAGCGCGCCGGCGTAGAACAGCGCCAGCCAGGGCTTGGTGTCGTCGCCCAAGGCGAGCGCGCTCGATTTCACCCCGACCAGCAGGTCGTCTTCCTTGTCCTGGTGCGCATAGATGGTGTCGTAGCCGAGCGTCCACAGGATGCCGGCGGCATAGATCCAACCCGGCGCCCAGCCGAGCCCGCCGCTCACCACCGCATAGCCCATCAAGGCGCCCCAGTTGAAGGTCAGCCCCAGCCACAGCTGCGGCCAGTAGGTGATGCGCTTCATGAACGGATAGATGACCACCAGCGCCAGCGACGAAACGCCCAGCTTGACCGCAAAATCGTTGAACTGCACCAGCACCCAGAGCCCCGTCAGCGCCAACAGCACGAAGAAGGCGACGCCGGCGGCGGCGCTGACGGCGCCGCTGGCGATGGGCCGGGTCGCGGTGCGCGCCACCTTGGTATCGAGCTTGCGGTCGGCGAGATCGTTCACCGTGCAGCCCGCCGCGCGCATGACCAGGGCACCGACGGCGAACAGAAGGCCCAGGCGCCAATCGGGCCAGCCGGGCGTCGCCAACGCCAGCCCCCACCAGCAAGGCAGCAGCAACAACCAGGTGCCGATCGGCCGGTCCAGGCGCGCCAGACGCAGGTACGGCCGGACCAAGGCGGGCGCCAGGCGGTCGACCCAGTTGTCGACGGCGATGTCGCTGGCGGCGGCGGACGGCGGCGATGAAACGGTGGTGCTTTGCATGGCGACAATATAGAGATGTTGGCCTGTACTGGCCACCACCTCGGGGCTTATGATCGCCCGGTCATGAGCCGCCCGCCACCCCGCCTGTACGTCGAAAGCGATCTCCGCGAAAGCCAGGGCGTCGAGCTGGACGCCAAGGCCGCGCACTACCTGGTGAACGTGCTGCGCTTGGGCGCCGGCGACAAGGTCGCGTTGTTCAACGGCCGCGACGGGGAGTGGCTGGCCGAGATCGCGGCGGCGGGGCGCAAGGCCTGCACGCTGACGCCCGGCCGCCAAACCCGACCGCAGGACCCGGCCTCGCCGCTGACCCTCGCCTTCGCGCCCTTGAAGAAATCCGCCATGGATTTCCTGGTCGAGAAAGCGACGGAACTGGGCGTCGGAAACCTGGCGCCGGTGATCACCGAACGCACCGAAACCGGCCGCGTCAATGGGGAGCGCATCCAGGCCCAGGCGCGCGAGGCGGCCGAGCAATGCGGCCGCACTGCCCTGCCGGAGATCGCCGCCGCGCGCCCGCTCGCGGCGTTTCTCGCCGATTGGCCAACCGACCAACCCTTATGGGTGGGCGATGAAACCGGCGGCGGCCAGGCCTTCGCGGATGCGCTTCGTTCCAGCACCGGCGCAAGCCCTCGACACGGCATTTTGATCGGCCCGGAAGGCGGTTTCACGCCAAAGGAACTTGCCACGCTGGCCGCATTGCCGTTTGTTAACCGGATCGACCTGGGGCCGCGCATTCTGCGCGCGGAAACCGCGGCGCTCGCGTCGATCACCTGCTGGCAGGCCCTGCTTGGGGACTGGCAAGCCTGACACCCAACCCAATGCCCCCGAGGACATCGACATGGCCGCACCCGGAAAGCCGCTTCCCCCCATCGAGAACCGCCAGGAACTGATCGACTACCTGGCCAGCGGCTGCAAGCCGCCGGAACAGTGGCGCATCGGCACCGAGCACGAGAAGTTCGCCTATCACCTGAAGGACTTGAAGCCGCTCGAATACGAAGGCGACGCCGGCGTACGCGCGCTCCTGGACGCGATGATGAAATTCGGCTGGGAAGCGGTCATGGAAGGCAACAACGTCATTGCGCTGACCGACGACACCGGCGCCTCGATCAGCCTGGAACCGGCCGGCCAGTTGGAGCTTTCCGGCGCGCCCTTGGAGACCGTGCACGAGACCTGCTCCGAGGTGACCCGCCACCTGCAACAGGTCAAGGCCATCGCGCGCGAGATGGAAATCGGGTTCCTGGGCCTCGGCTATCACCCGAAATGGCCCAACGCCGACATGCCCTGGATGCCCAAGGGCCGCTACAAGATCATGCGCGAATACATGCCCAAGGTCGGCACCATGGGGCTCGACATGATGAAATCCACCTGCACGGTGCAGGTGAACCTGGATTTCTGTTCCGAGCCGATGATGGTGAAGATGTTCCGTGTCTCCCTCGCCCTGCAGCCAATCGCCACGGCGCTGTGGGCCAATTCGCCGTTCAAGGAAGGCCAGCCGACGGGGTATCTGTCGTACCGCAGTCATTGCTGGACGGACACCGATCCCGACCGCTGCGGCACCTTGCCCTTCGTCTATGAGGAAGGCTTCGGCTTCGAACGCTACGTCGACTACATCCTCGACGTGCCCATGTACTTCGTCTACCGCGACGGCCAGTACATCGACGCGGCGGGCCTGTCGTTCAAGGATTTCCTCGACGGCAACCTTTCGGTATTGCCGGGCGAGAAACCCACCATCAAGGATTTCGAGGATCATCTCTCCACCGCGTTCCCGGAAGTGCGGCTCAAGAAATTCCTGGAGATGCGCGGCGCCGACGGCGGGCCGTGGGCGCGGCTTTGCGCGCTGCCGGCGTTCTGGGTGGGGCTGCTGTACGATCCGGAATCGCTCTCCCAGGCGCTCGACTACGTTTCCGACTGGACCCAGGAAGAACGCGACGGGCTTCGCGACAACGTGCCGAAACACGCCCTCAACACGCCGTTCCGCGACAAGACCGTGCGCGACATCGCCCTCGACGTGCTGGAAATCTCGCACGCCGGGCTGAAGCGCCGCGCACGGCTCGACAGCATCGGGCTGGACGAGACCCACTACCTGAAACCGCTGTTCCTGATCGCCGAATCCGGCATCACGCCAGCGGAGGAAATGCTGCGCGCCTTCGAGCGCCGCTGGCACGGCGAGGTTGACCCGGTATTCCAGGAATACGCCTACTAGAGGACCCGCACCATGGCACTGCCCGAATACGAAATCTACGCGATCAAATACGCCGAGCGCACGGGCACCCGAGGCACCGTCTTCGTCCACGGCGACCCGCATGACGCGCCCTTGGGCATGGACTATTTCGTCTGGGTGATCCGCTCCGCCGAGCGCACCGTGGTGCTGGACGTCGGCTTCGGCAAGGCGGAGGGCGAACGCCGGGGGCGCACCTTCCTGCGCTGCCCGACCGAGGGGCTCGGGATGCTGGGCGTCGATGCGGACGCCATCGAGGATGTCATTATCTCCCACATGCACTACGACCATGCCGGCAACCTGGACCTGTTCCCGAACGCGCGCTTCCATATCCAGGACGACGAGATGTCCTACGTGACGGGCCGCGCCATGACCCACAAGGCGTTGCGAGGTTCCTTCGTGCTTGCCGACGTGCAGCAGATGGTCGCCGCGCTCTACGGTGACCGGGTGGTGTTCCACGACGGCGACGAAGACCTGTTTCCGGGCATTTCACTGCACCATATTCCGGGCCACACGCGCGGCATGCAGTCGGTGCGCGTGCTGACGGCGCGCGGTTGGGTGGTGCTGGCGTCCGACGCGGCGCACTATTACGAATGCCTCACCGACGGCCGGCCGTTCCAGACGCACGAGAACATGTACCTGATGCTGGAAGGCTACCGCCGGCTCCGGCAGCTGGCGCCCGACGACGACCATATCGTTCCCGGCCACGACCCGGAAGTGCTGGCGCGTTACCCCGCGCCCGAGGCGGCCATGGAAGGCATTGCCGCCGCCCTGCACATGGCGCCGAAACCAGACGTCACTCCGTAACCTGCTCTTCACGCCGGTCCGTTGCCGGCGGCGGCGTGCGCGACAAGGCCGCGATTTCGGCGCGCAGGTCTTCGGTCATATCGATCTCCAGCGACTTCAGGGAGGGCTCGAGTTGATCGAGATCGCGTGCGCCGATGATCGGGCAGGTAACGTCCGGATGCGCGGCGGCCCATGCCACCGCGAGCGATACCGGATGGACGCCCTGGCCTTTGGCAAAGGCGGTAAACGCTTCGGCCACCTCGAACACCCAATCCTCGCCATATCGGTTGGTGTATTCCCGGTTACTCATCAGCCGCCCGGCGTCCGGCCGCTTGTCCCGGCCGTATTTGCCGCTAAGCAAGCCGCCGCCGACTGGTGAATAGGTGATCACCCCCAGTTCCTCGGCACGTGCGAGCGGGAGGATTTCCGACTCCGCTTGGCGCTTGACCAGGGAATACATGGGTTGGATCACATCGAGGCGCGGCCAGCCGTTCTTTTCCGCGATTCCCAGTCCCTTCGCAATCTGCCAGGCCGCGTAGTTGCTGGCCCCCAGGTACAGCACCTTGCCGTCGGCGACCAACTTATCGAGCGCCCGCAGGGTTTCCTCCAGCGGCACGACCGGATCCCAGCGATGCATGAACAGGACATCCAACCGGTCGGTGCCCAGGCGTTCGAGACTCGCCTCGACGGCACGCAGGATGTGCCGCCGATTGCCGCCCCGCGCGTTGATGTCGTCCGCCATGGGGACGAAGCACTTCGACGTAATGACGAGTTCGTCCCGGTCTTTTGCCATCAGCTTGCCGAGGATGGTCTCCGCCCTGCCCTTCGAATACCCGTCGGCGCAATCGAAAAAATTGATCCCGAGATCGCGGCATGCGGCGAACATGCGCGCTGCCTCGCCTTCGTCGGCGTCGCCACCGAAAGACATCGTTCCGAAACACAATTCGGATACCTTGACGCCGGTGCGGCCGAGTTCTTTGTAGTTCACGTTTCCGTCTCCTTGATTTTCGTTCCGGTCTCCGGGCCTTTGTTTGTTCGGCGGGGTCCGATTTTCAACTGCAAGCGCGCCGGGCGGTTTCGGCATATTCGGGATGCCACCGGGACAGGGGCGGGCGGTTCTCCGTCATATCCTGCGCCGCCCACAGAATCCGCTTCGCATCCATTTCCGGCGTGACCTCGTCGTCCGGGCAGATGATGTAAAACCTGTTCTCGGCAATGCCCGCGAGCAACAGGTCGACAACCTGGTCCGGAAGCCAGGCACCCGGCTTATGTTCGGCCTTGCCGGTTGTCGTCCAGCCCGGCACCAACAGGTGCGCCGTTACCCGGTTGCCGCCCTGATTGTCGTCCCTGGATCTCAACTCATGCTCCAACACCTCGGTATAGGTTTTGAGGGCGGATTTCGACATGTTGTAGATCGGATGCCCGGGTGGATTGGTAATGCCCTGCTTCGAGCCCACATTGACGATGCAGGCCGGACCGGGATTTTCAAGCAACGACGGCAAGAAGGCTCGGACGCCGTAAATGGGCCCCCACAGATTGACGTCCATCGCGCGCCGCCATTCGGAAAGGTCTGCATCGAACCCCCGGCCGACGCGCGTTACGGCATTATTGACCAGGCAATCGACCTTTCCAAAGGCGGTCAATGCCGCCGCCTTCAAATCCTCGAGCTGGTCGGGGTCCGCAACGTCGGTAGCGACCGAAACAACGGTCTCGGGGCCGCCGCCGGCCACCCCACGGACGGCATCGGCGGCGGCGGCGAAATCCTCGCTCTCCAGATCGGCCATGACGACGGACATGCCTTTCTCCGCGAGCCGCCGGGCCAGGGCCCTGCCGATCCCAAGGGCGGCGCCGGTCACGACGCAGACATTTCCCGGTTCGAATATGGTTTCGCGTTTCATCCATTCCTCCCTGACGGTTCGCTCCCAATCGCACCTCCGCGCCCGGACCGGCACGCATCGGCACTGCATATTCTACCACCACCTTCGAGCCCGCAATTGAGCCCGCATGGAAAAAGTCTTTCCGCGAGTAAGGCCCTATCGCCTGGCACGATGAAGCCGAGATTATGATTTCCCATGATTTTCTTTCCTGTAGCGTCGGTATCCACGAGAGGCGGCCATCCCAGGCCTGGTATGGCGATGACCTAAATGAGACCACCCTATTCTCACTCGTCGAAGAAATGACGAGACGCCGTTCGAGACGCAAGTGAGTCGGATTCAGGCCTTGCCGATCATCGGGATCAGTTTTTCCAGCAACCGGTGCGACGACTGGCAGACCTTGTGCAGGTTGGCGGAAAAATCGGCCGGCGCGCTTTCGCCGGCGGTATCGGAAAGCCCCCGCAAGACGACGAACGGAACCCCGCTAAGGTTACAGGTATAGCCGACCGCGGCCCCTTCCATTTCCGTCGCCAGCGCCGCGAATTCCCGCTGCAACCAGCGCAGCGTCTTCGAATCCTTCACGAACCGGTCGCCGGAAACGATGGTGCCGATCATCAGGTTCGGCACGTCGGCACCGGCATCCGGGAAGGCCAGGTCGAAGGCCTCGGCAGCCAGTTCGACAAGATGCGGGTCGGACTGGATCATGCGGTCGCGGTCCGGCAGTTCCCCGTGGCGGCGGCCGAAGGCGGTCAGGTCGACGTCGAACTGGATCAGGTGGCTGGCGATGATCAGGTCGCCGACCGCCATGTTCGGCAACAGCCCGCCGGCGACGCCGCTGAACACCAGCTTGTCGGGCTTGTAGAGGTCGATCAGCATTTGCGAACAGATGGCGGCATTGACCTTGCCGATGCCGCAGCGAACCAGGGCGATCTCGGTCTCGCCGAACCGGCCCCGCATGACATTGATGCCTGCGTGAACGGCTTCGCCGGCGATCTCCATGCCGCCGCGAAGCAACTCCACTTCCTCTTCCATGGCGCCCACGACCGCCAGCATGGCTCGGTTCCTTTTCGGCCGCTTGCCCGGCCGGTCAGCTTAGGCCGGTCAACTGCCGGGGGAAAGGAACTCTTCCATGTAGTCGGCGACGTCCTCGGCGAAGAGGTCGAGGAAGAAGTGGTCGGCATCGTCGACGACGCCGAAAACCAGGGCCTTGCCGTCGGCCATGGGGCCGACGCGCTCGGGCAGGCCGCGCACCACGGTATCCTTGCCGCCCGCGACCACCAGGGTGGGGACCTTCACTTCCGGCAGAATCGCCGACGTATCCCCACGTGGGTCCGGCGTGTAGTAGGCGACGAAGCTCGATGCCGCCACGTCGGCGCCGGGACAATAGAGCAGGCCGATCCCCTTCAGCATCTCATCGCCCTTGCCGGCCTTGACCATCGCGTCGGCCTCGGCCATGGCGTCGGCGAGCGGCCGGCCGTGGGTTCTTTCGAAACCGGCGGGCGAGGCACCGCCGCCGAGCGACGGCGCCAACAGCACCAGGCGCATCAACTTGGGGTGGCCGCGTTCGGTGGCGAAGCGCGCCACCTGGTTGCCGCCGCGCGAATGACCGAACAGCGCGACCTCGCCGACGCCCTGGCCCTGCAGCCAATCGAACCAGGCACCGATCTCGTCCACCGCATCCAGGTGCTTGTGGCGGTGCGGCACCTTGCAGTCGTACATGCCGTGCCGGTCGTCGACGCCCAACGACAGGTTGACGGCGAGCGTGCTGAAGCCCCGCTCGTTCAGCACCGTGGTCAGGTTCTTGATGGTATCCATGCCGTTGTGGGCGAGGGTGCCGTGCACCAACAGCACGATCCCGTCTTTCATTGCCTTGCCGTCGGCGAGTTCGAGCTCGCCGTTCAAGGTCAGGCCGCCGTGCTCGATGCGGACCTCCTCGGCGCCGGCCACCGGCTGGTAACCGACAACCGCGAGCAGCGCCAACAGGCACAGAAACTTTCGATGCAACATGATTTCCTCCCCAAGTTCCCAGCAATCCCGACCTTAGCCGGGGCCGTAAATACATTCTACAAATATATAGTGTCAGTGCGCCGTCGCGGACCGCCCGCCGACCATGGGCACGAAGGCGACCGGCAGCAGGTGGTCGATCTTGACCTTGCCGGCCAACGATTTGGCGACAACGGCGAGGGTCTGGCGCTCGTGCACGCGGCCGATGGGAATGACCATGCGCCCGCCCGGTGCCAACTGCTCGACCAGCGCGTCCGGCACCCGTTCGGGCGCCGCGGTGACGATGACGGCATCGAAGGGGGCCTGCTCGGGCCAGCCGGCGTAGCCGTCGCCATGGCGCACGCTGACGTTTTCATAGGCCAGATCCCGGAGCCGCCGCGCCGCCGTTTCCGCCAGTTCCGGTACGGTTTCGACGGAAAAGACCCGGCCGTGCGGCAAGACCTCGGCCAACACCGCCGTCTGGTAGCCCGACCCGGTGCCGATCTCCAGTACCGTCTCGCCGCCGGCGAGATCCAACAGGTCGGTCATCAGCGCCACGATGTAGGGCTGCGAAATGGTCTGCCCGTGGCCGATGGGCTGCGGCCGGTTGACGTAGGCGGCGCGCTCGAACCCTTCCGGAACGAACAGGTGGCGCGCCACCCGCGCCATGGCCGCCATGGTGGCCGCGGAAAAGGCCTTGCGTCCGGTCCAGTGCGCGGTGTCGCGGGCATTGCGCTCGATCTCCTCGATCAACCGCGCCTGTGCCTTGTGGCGCTCGCCCGCCTCCATCGGCTTTCTAGACGGGCGTCCGCCAGCCGCGCTTGTCGGCGACGCGCCCCTCGACCAGGTCGAAATAGGCCGTCTGCAGGTTGCGGACGACAGGCCCCGGTTTCCCCGCGCCCACCGCCAAGCCGTCGATCTCGTTGATCGGCGTCACCTCCCATGCGGTGCCGCAGAAGAAGGCCTCCTCGGCGGCGTAAAGCTCGCTCCGGTCGATGTCGCGTTCCACCGTTTCCATGCCCAGTTCCTCGCGGCAGAGCGTCAGCACCGTGTCGCGGGTGATGCTTTCCAGGATCGAGGACGTGATCGACGGCGTCACCACCTTGCCGTCGCGGACCATGAAGAAGCACATGGCCGGCCCCTCCGCCACCTGGCCCTTGGCGTTCATCAGGAGCGCCGTGTCGTAACCGTCCTGGCGCGCCTGGGTGGTGGCGAAGCGCGAGTTGTTGTAGTTGGCGTGCGCCTTCACCCGCGTCGGCATGGAGAGATCGGAGATCCGCTGCCACGACGACACCTGCACGCGGCAGCCGTTTTCGGTGTTGGCGGAACGCTTGCGCTGCACCGCCGTGACCGCGACCCCGATGGGGCCCGGCGCGCCGGCCTCGCCGATACCGTCGACGTAGACCGTCGGGCGGATGTGGACGGTCTCGGAAAATCCGTTGCGCCGTATCACCTCGAGCACCGGCTCCGTCAGGTCCGCGGCGGTGTAGATGCGCTCGAAGCGCATGACACGCTGCGAATATTCCAGCCGCGCCAGGTGCTCCTTCAGCCGGAACACGCTCATGCCGTCCGGCGTCTTGTAAGCGCAGATGCCCTCGAACACGCCGGCGCCGTATTTCACCGCCGGCGTATAGATATGCACCTTGGCGTCGCCCCAAGGCACCCATTCGCCGTTGAAGTAAACCGTCAGGTTTTCTTTGTCTCCCGCCATCTCGGCCCCCGCAAAAGGATGTACAATCGCGCCACGATGCCCAATGCAAGGCGTCCCGGCAAGCCCCCCGCGCGCATGGCCGCCCAGAGCCCGTGGGGCTTGCACCATCGGCGAGGGCGGTTATATCAATCCCGGATTTTTCCGGAACACCAACGGGGTTCAACAGATGACCAAGGAAACATTTTCATTCCAGGCGGAAGTCAGCAAGCTGCTCGACATCGTCGCGCACTCGCTCTACAGCCATAAGGAAATCTTTCTGCGCGAACTGATCTCCAACGCCTCCGACGCCTGCGACAAGCTGCGTTACGAAGCACTGACCCAGCCGGCCCTGATCGAGGGCGACGGCGACTTCGCCATCACGCTCAGCGCCGACAAGAAGGCCAAGACCCTGACCGTGTCGGACAACGGCATCGGCATGAACCGCGACGAACTGGTCGAGACGCTCGGCACCATCGCGCGTTCCGGCACCCAGGCGTTCATGGAGGCGCTCACGGCGGCCAAGGAAAAGGAAAAGAAGAAGGACGGCGGCGGCATCGACCTGATCGGGCAGTTCGGCGTCGGCTTCTATTCCGCCTTCATGGTCGCCGACAAGATCGAGGTCACGACCCGGCGCGCCGGCGAGGACAAGGCCTGGCTGTGGACGTCGGACGGGCGCGGCGAGTTCACCATCGAGGAAGCGGAGCGCGCCGGGCGCGGTACCGACGTGGTGGTGTACGTGAAGAAGGAGGACAAGGAATTCCTCGAGCCCATGCGCATCCGCACCATCGTCAAGACCTACTCCGACCACATCGGCCTGCCGGTGGTGCTCAAGGGCGACGGCAAGGACCTGCAGGACGAGACGCTGAACACCGCGTCGGCCGTCTGGACGCGGGCGCGCAAGGACATCTCGGACGACGACTACAAGGAATTCTACCACCACGTCTCGCACATGTTCGACGATCCGTGGCTGACCATCCACAACCGGGTGGAGGGCGTGCTGGCCTATACCAACCTGTTGTTCATCCCGTCCAGCCGGCCGTTCGACCTGTTCCAGCCGGAACGCAAGAGCCAGCTCAAGCTCTACGTCAAGCGGGTCTATATCACGGACAACTGCGACGAATTGCTGCCCGGATACTTCCGGTTCCTGCGCGGTGTCGTCGATTCCGAGGACCTGCCGCTCAACATCAGCCGCGAGATGCTGCAGCACAATCCGGCGCTGGCGAAAATCAAGAAGGCGCTGACCAAGCGGGTCTTCGGCGAGCTCAAGAAAAAGGCCGAGAAGGCACCGGAGGAATACGCCGCCTTCTGGGACAACTTCGGCGCCGTCATCAAGGAAGGCCTCTACGAGGATTTCGAGAACCGCGACAACCTGCTCGCCATCTCGCGCTTCCGTTCCACCGCCGGCGACGAACTGGTCAGCCTGGCCGACTACGTGGCGCGCATGAAGGACGGCCAGGAGGCCATCTACTACATTACCGGCGAGGATGCCGAGCACGCCGCCCTGAGCCCGCAACTGGAAGGCTTCAAGGCGAAAGGCGTCGAGGTCCTGTTGCTGACCGATCCGGTTGACGAGTTCTGGGTCTCCGCCGTCGCCACCTTCGAGGAAAAGCCCTTCAAATCCGCCACCCGCGGCGGCGCCGATCTGACCAAGGTCGCGGCCGCCGACGACAAGGGCGAGGACGCGAAAGACAAGGAAAAGGACGCCGAGACCGACGTTTCGCCGCTGATCGCCGCCTTCAAGCTGGCGCTCGGCGACAAGGTCAAGGACGTGCGCACCTCCGAGCGGCTGACCGACAGCGCCGTCTGCCTGGTGGCCGACGACGGCGACATGGACATCCACCTGGAACGCATCCTCAAGCAACACAAGCAGCTTGCCGAAACCACGCCCCGGGTGCTGGAGATCAACCCCCGCCACGCGCTCATCGAAAAGCTGGCGAAGCGCGCGCTGGACGGCAGCGGCAAGGATGCGATCATCGAGGATGCGGCGTTCCTGCTGCTTGATCAGGCGCGCATCGTCGAGGGCGAGGCGCTGGCCGATCCGCTGGCGTTCTCGCGCCGCATGGCGGCGGTCATGGAAAAGGGCCTGGCGGGCTAGCCTAGGCGGCCTCGCCGACGCCCGACGCGTTGCGGGCGCGGCGCCTGAAAGATGACGCCAAGTCCGAGATTTCCGCCGCGCGGACGCCGTCGCGGTCCATCACCCGACGCACGATCGGGTCGGACAGCACATCGGTCAACGCCGGTTCCTGGCGCAGAGCGGTGCGCCATATGGTTTCGGATGAGTTGTTCTTCATCGTTCGCGCTCCCTGTCTGTCGCTGTTTTCCAAGTTCTTGTGCCTGGATATAGCCCGCGAATGTGACGCGACAATGGCGGGAAGGTGAAAAGGCGATGAAGAGCGGGTGACGCGGCTCAGGAACTGCCGAGATCGAGACGCGCCGCGCCGAGCACCTTGAGTGAACGCTTCGATTGCAGGATCACCGCGCAGGCCTCGCCGGTGGCCTGATCGATCGGCAGCTTGAACTGGGCCGCCTCGCCACGCCATTCGGCCAGCGGCTGGATGCGCCGCACGACGTTGTGGTGGGCGAGGGTGCGGCCGCTGTTCTCGCCGCGCTTGACGCTGGTCTCGCGGCGCTTGTCGAAGAACACCGTCAACACCCGGACCGGCTCCGACAGTTTCGCCGCCGGCAGGGTCACTTCGATCTCCTGGGCGGTGCGCCGCAACGACAGGCCGATGCGCGGCTGGGCCGCGGCCTTCTTCACATAGGCCATCACCTCGCCGCGCTTGGAGCCCACCGCCTGAAAAGTGCCGTCAATCACCATCTGCGGCGTATAGACATAGCGCAGTGCGAACTTGGCGGCGTAATCGCGCTGCCGGCCGGTGTTCGACGCGATGGCGAAGGGGTCCTTCCAGCCGATGTAGTCCCAGTAATCGACATGTTCGGAGAGCGCCAGCACGTCGTCTCGCGCGGCCAATTCGCCCAGCAGGCTATCGGCCGGCGGGCAGGACGAGCATCCCTGCGAGGTAAACAGTTCGACCACCGTCAGCGGCTTGGCCGCACCACCGTCTTGAGCAAACGCGGGAACGAAGGCGAGACAGCCGGCAACGGCAACAACGGTGGCGATGAACTTTTTCATGGTCCCTGGCTTAGCCCAAAACAACCGATCCGCACCAATCACATGCCGGTGAGGGACGCGTTAACACCGCAATGTCACGCGGTCGTGAACGCCGAAACGAAACCGGCGGGCCAAGAGGCCCGCCGGTCACGGATCATCGAAGCGGCGTCTCCGGTCAGGCGGCGCGCAGGTTGGTGAGCACGAACTGCAGAATACCGCCGGCCAGGTAGTAGTCGACCTCGTCCAGGGTATCGATGCGGCAGAGCAGCGCCGTCTCCGCGGTCGAGCCGTCGGCGCGATGGATGCGCAAGGTGACGTCCATGCCCGGCTTGATGCCCTCCGAAAGGCCGACCAGATCGAAGGTCTCGGTGCCGTTCAGGCCCAGCGACTGACGGGTCTCGCCGTTCTTGAACTGCAAAGGCAGCACACCCATGCCGACCAGGTTGGAGCGGTGAATGCGCTCGAAGCTCTCGACGATGACGGCGTTGATACCCAACAGCCGCGTCCCCTTGGCGGCCCAATCGCGGCTCGACCCCGTGCCATATTCGGCGCCGCCGAAGACCACCAGCGGCACGCCCTCTTCCTTGTAGCGCATCGCCGCGTCGTACATCGACATGACCTCGCCGGAAGGCTGGTGCGTGGTCCAGCCGCCTTCGGTGCCCGGCGCCATTTCGTTGCGGATGCGGATGTTGGCGAAGGTGCCGCGCATCATCACTTCGTGGTTGCCGCGACGCGACCCATAAGAGTTGAAGTCCTGCGGGCGGACCTGATGCTCCAGCAGGTAGGTGCCGGCGGGGCCGTCCTTCTGGATCGAACCGGCGGGCGAGATGTGGTCGGTGGTGATCGATGCGCCGAGCAGCGCCAACGGGCGCGCGCCGACGAAATCGGCCGGCTCGCCGCTGGCCGCATCCTCGGCGGCGAAAAACGGCGGGTGCTGGATGTAGGTCGAACCCGGCGACCATTTGTAGGTCTCGGACGCCGTGGTCTTGATGTTGCGCCAGTTCTCCTCGCCGTCGAGCACGTTGGCGTAACGCGCGCGGAACATCTCGGGCGTCAGGATCGAGCTGATATAATCGGCGATTTCCTTGTTGGTCGGCCAGATGTCCTTGAGATAAACGTCGTTGCCCTCGGCGTCCTGGCCCAAGGCGTCGTTGATCAGGTCGACGTTCATGTTGCCGGCCAGCGCATAGGCAACCACCAACGGCGGCGACGCCAGATAGTTGGCCTTGGTCCAGGGGCTGACGCGGCCCTCGAAATTGCGGTTCGACGACAAGACGGCGGCAACCACCATGTCGTTGTCCTCGATCGCCTCGATCAGGTTTTCCTCGATCAGCCCGGAGTTGCCGATGCACGACGCACAGCCATAACCCACGAGGTTGAAGCCGAGCGCGTCGAGGTCTTCTTGCAGGCCGCCCTGTTCGAGATAGTCGCTGACCACCTGACTGCCCGGCGCCAGCGAGGTCTTGACCCAGGCCTTAGAGGCCAATCCCTTTGCCCGCGCCTTCCTGGCGACCAACCCGGCGGCAACCAGCACGGCGGGGTTCGACGTGTTGGTGCAGCTGGTGATCGCGGCATACATAACGGCGCCCTCATCGAGCGTGAAGTCCTCACCATTGACGGCAACGGACTTCTGCTCGCCGCGGCCACCGGCCATGTCGGTGAATTGCGCCTTGAAGGTCTGGGCCGCTTTGTCGACCTGGATGCGGTCCTGCGGCCGTTTCGGGCCGGCGATGGAAGCAACCACGGCGCCGAGATCAAGTTCGAGCGTATCGGTGAACACCGGGTCGGGCGACGAGGAATCGCGCCACATGCCCTGCGCCTTGGCATAAGCCTCGACCAATGCAACGCGGCCGGCGTCGCGGCCGGTGAAGGTCATGTAATCGAGGGTCGCCTGAGTGATCGGGAAGAAGCCGCAAGTGGCGCCGTATTCGGGCGCCATGTTGGCGATGGTCGCCTGATCGGCGATGGTCAGGTTGTCGAGGCCGGGGCCGTAAAATTCAACGAACTTACCAACCACGCCCTTCTTGCGCAGCATCTCGACGACGGTCAGCACCAGATCGGTGGCGGTGGTGCCTTCGGTCATTGCGCCGGTCAATTTAAAGCCGACCACTTCCGGCACGACCATGGAAATCGGCTGGCCGAGCATCACCGCCTCGGCCTCGATGCCGCCGACGCCCCAACCGAGCACCGAAAGGCCGTTGACCATGGTGGTGTGGGAATCGGTGCCGACCAGCGTGTCGGGGAAGGCGATCTCGCGGCCGCCGTCTTCCTGGGTCCAGACGACCTGCGACAGGTATTCGAGGTTGACCTGATGGCAGATGCCGGTGCCCGGCGGCACGACACGCATGTTCTTGAACGCGCCTTGTCCCCATTTGAGGAACTCATAGCGTTCCTGGTTGCGCTCGAACTCAAGCTTGACGTTCTGGGCGAAGCTTTCGTGCGTGCCCGCGTGATCGACCATCAACGAGTGATCGATAACCAGATCGACGGGGCTCAGCGGATTGATCTTTTGCGGATCGCCGCCGGCATCGACCATGGCATCGCGCATGGAGGCCAGATCGACGACCGCCGGCACGCCGGTGAAGTCCTGCATCAGCACGCGTGCCGGACGATAGGCGATTTCCTGGCTCGACGAACGGTTGGCGCCCCAATTGGCGATGGCCTTTACGTCATCAACGCTGACCGTGCGGCCATCCTCGCGCCGTAGCATGTTCTCGAGCAACACCTTCAGCGAAACCGGCAGCGACGCAACGTCGCCAAGCCCGGCCTCGGCGGCGGCTTCGAGGCTGAAGTAATCGTATTCCTTGCCGTTGACCGTCAAGGTTCGGCGCGTGTTCAAGCTGTCATGACCGGTAATGGACACTATCAATCTCCCCTTTGACTCCCTGGGATCGTACGGATCGCATCCGTCGCGACGCGAGGGGCATGCGTTATGCGAACTTGAGCATTCTAGAACCATATATGGGCCCGCATTTCCAGCTTTTCATGTGCGCCGAAGGCGACGGCCAAGGGCGGCGTTCAATCCACGCGCATATCCATGGTCTTACGTTTACGTAAAGGTGAATTTGATATTGGCGGGCTGTTTCCGCTTGAGTAGGGAACATTCCTTCTCCAATATGCGGTTGCCGAATAATAAGAAAACCAATGTTCGGCGGAGAGCTTCAATCACCAGACCGGAAATTCGGCTGGGCACGAAGACTGCGGAGAACAGTACACAAGCCGGGGAGAGAGGCTGATGACAGGGAGTGTTGCCGACGCACAGTCGGCGGATACTTTTCCAAAACTCCTAGCGCGCAACGCCAAGATCCGGGGTGACCGGCCGGCCATGCGCGAGAAAGATTTCGGTATTTGGCAGAGCTGGACCTGGGCGGAAGTCCAGGACGAGATCCGCGCTCTCGCCTGCGGGCTGAAATCGCTGGGACTCAACGACGGCGACAAGGTCGTCATCTGCGGTGACAACCGCCCGCGTCTTTATTGGTCGATGACCGCCGTGCAGGCGGCCGGCGGCATTCCGGTGCCTGTCTATCAGGACTCGGTCGCCGAAGAGATGAAATTCATCTACGAGCACGCGGAAGCCCGGTTCGGCATCGTCGAGGACCAGGAACAGGTCGATAAGGTGCTCGAGATCATGGCGGACCTGCCAGCGCTGGAGCACGTCATCTATGACAACACGCGCGGCATGCGGAATTATGACCAGAAGTTCCTGCACGATTTCGAGGCGGTGCAGGCGAAAGGCCGCAAGTACGACGCCGACAACCCGGCTTATTACGACGACGCCATTGCCTCCAAGAACGGCGGCGACGTCTGTATCATGCTTTATACGTCGGGCACGACCGGACGGCCGAAAGGCGTGATGCTGACCAACGACAACCTGATCGTCACCGCCGACAACTGCACCAAGCTGGAAGGCCTGACGGACGAGGACAGCATCCTCGCCTACCTGCCCATGGCCTGGGTCGGCGACAACATCTTTTCCTTCGCCCAGTCCTATACCACGGGCTATTGCGTTAATTGCCCGGAAAGCAGCGAGACGGTTCTGGACGACCTGCGCGAAGTAGGCCCCTCCTATTTCTTCGCGCCGCCCCGGATTTTCGAGAACATCCTGACCACGGCGACGATCCGCATCGAGGATGCGGCCAAGATCAAGCAACGCATGTTCCGCTACTTCATGGACGTGGCGAAGCGGGTCGGCATGGACATTCTCGACGGCAAACCCGTCAGCTTCGGCGACCGGATGCTTTATTGGCTCGGCGATCTGCTGGTCTACGGCCCGTTGAAAAACGTGCTCGGTCTTTCCAAGATCAAGCTTGCCTATACCGGCGGCGTCGCCATCGGCCCCGACATCTTCGTCTTCTACCGCTCGCTCGGATTGAACCTGAAGCAGCTCTACGGATCCACCGAGGCCTCGGTGTTCATCACCATCCAGCGCAACGGCGAGGTTCGTCCGGACACCTCCGGCAAGGCGGCATTGGGCGTCGAGTTGAAAATCGCCGACAACGGCGAGATTCTGTTCCGCGGTCCCGGTGTCTTCGAGGCCTATTACAAGAACGAGGAAGCGACCCGGGAAACCAAGACCGACGACGGCTGGGTCCATACCGGCGACGCGGGCTTTATCGATGATGACGACGATTTGCACATCATCGACCGCGCCAAGGATGTCGGCAAGATCAACAACGGCGCCATGTTCGCGCCCAACTTCATCGAGAACAAACTGAAGTTCTTCCCGCATATCCGCGAGGCCGTGACCTTCGGCGATGGCCGCGACCACGTGGCGGCCTTCATCAACATCGATCTCGAATCCGTCGGCAACTGGGCGGAACGGCGCAACATCGCCTATTCCGGCTATACCGACCTGGCCGGCCAGCCGGGCGTCGCGGACCTGATCCAGGAGTGTGTCGAGAAGGTCAATGCCGACCTGGCCGAGGACCCCAACCTCAGCTCCTCACAGATCAAGCGCTTTTTGATCCTGCACAAGGAACTGGATGCCGATGACGGCGAACTGACCCGGACCCGCAAGGTCCGCCGCAACGTCGTTTTCGAACGCTACGGCGATCTGATCGAAGCGCTCTACTCCGACAAGACCAACTGCGAGGTGGAAGCCAGCGTGACCTTCGAGGACGGCCGCACCGGCACCATCCGCGCCGATCTGCAAATCCACGACGCCGCGGTCTCCGAGACAAGCCACACCATGGCGGCCGAATAAAGGTACGGGAGAAGACGGAAATGTCCCAAGAACGCCGTATCGGCGACGTCATCCTCAACGTTGAAAACGTCAGCCTGTCGTTCGGCGGCGTCAAAGCCTTGACCAACATCAGCTTCGATGTCCGCGAAGGCGAGGTCCGAGCCATCATCGGCCCCAACGGCGCCGGCAAGAGCTCGATGCTCAACTGCATCAACGGCTTTTATAAGCCGACCGAGGGGAAGATCACCTTCAAGGGCGAATCCCACGCCCAGATGGAAACCCATCAGGCCGCCAGCCAGGGGATCGCGCGCACCTTCCAAAACATCGCGCTGTTCCGCGGCATGACCACGCTCGACAACGTGATGACCGGGCGCAACCTGAAAATGAAGAAGAACTTCCTGTGGCAGGCGCTCTACTACGGCCCCGCCATCAAGGAGGAACTGGAACACCGCGAGGCGGCGGAACGGGTCATCGACTTCCTGGAAATCGAATCGATCCGCAAGACCGTCGTCGGCCGCCTGCCTTACGGCCTGCAAAAACGGGTGGAACTGGCGCGTGCGCTGGCTGCTGAACCGGAAATACTTTTGCTGGACGAACCCATGGCCGGCATGAACCACGAGGAAAAAGAGGACATGTGCCGCTACATCCTCGACGTCAACGAAGAGTTCGGCACCACCATCGTCCTCATCGAACACGACATGAGCGTGGTCATGGATATTTCCGACCGGGTGGTGGTCCTCGATTACGGCGAGAAGATCGCCGACGGCGAACCGGACGATGTCCGGGCCAATCAACGCGTCATCGACGCCTATCTCGGCGTACAACACGACTAACGGGAGCCCGGTTTAATGGAAGTCCTCAATACATTTTTTGTCGCTCCCTTCCTGGATATGGCCGACAGCCCCATCTTCCTGTTGGAGGTGGTGATCGGCGGGCTCATGGCCGGGGTGATGTATTCCCTGGTGGCGCTCGGTTTCGTGCTGATTTACAAGGCATCGGGGGTGTTCAACTACGCCCAGGGCGCCATGGTGCTGTTCGCGGCGCTGACGCTGGTCGGCCTCATGGAACACCACGTGCCGCTGTTCCTGGCAATCATCCTGACCATGATGGTCATGGTCGGTGTCGCCTTCCTCATCGAACGCTACATGCTGCGAAAACTGGTCAACCAGGCGCAGATTATCCTGTTCATGGCCTGTATCGGCTTGAACTTCGTGTTCGAGGGCGCCGGCCAGATCGCCTGGGGCTCGAACGTCAAGAAGCTGGACGTGGGCATTCCGGAAAATGCCTTCGAGGTGGGCGGCGTCTTGCTCGACACCTTCGATCTGTGGGCCGCGGTCATCGCCGCAACCATGGTTGCCGTGCTGGCGGTGTTCTTCCAGAAAACATCCATCGGCCGGGCACTGCGCGCCGTCGCCGACGATCACCAGGCGGCGCTTTCCGTCGGCATTCCGCTGCGGACCATCTGGGTCATCGTCTGGTCGGTGTCTGGTTTTGTGGCGCTGGTCGCCGGCATCATGTGGGGCGGCAAGGCGGGGGTGCAGTTCTCGCTGGTGCTGATCGCGCTGAAGGCGCTGCCGGTGCTGATCCTGGGCGGTTTCGAATCGGTCCCGGGCGCCATCATCGGCGGCCTGTTGATCGGCGTCTTCGAGAAAGTTTCGGAGGTTTACTGGGGACCCGCCTTCGGCGGCGCCATCGAGGGCTGGTTCGGCTACATGGCCGCCCTCGTGTTCCTTATGTTCCGCCCGCAGGGTCTCTTCGGCGAAAAGATTATCGAAAGGGTATAATCCCATGTTTTATCGTGAAGCCGGACAGTTCAAATCGACTTACCAGTCGGATCAGGCGATCTTTCCGATCGCCCAGGACCGCTGGTTCATGGCGCTGGTGCTGGTCGTCGCCTATGTGGCCATTCCCATGGCCGCCGACGAATACTGGTTCCAGGCGGTGCTCATTCCATTCTACGTGTTGGCCCTGGCGGCCATCGGGCTCAATATCCTGACCGGTTACGCCGGACAGGTGAGCCTGGGCACCGGTGCTTTCATGGCCGTCGGCGCTTATGCCACCTACAAGCTCTCCACCGCGTTCCCGGAATTGAACATCGTCATCGTGTTCCTGATGTCCGGCATGATCGCCGCGGCGGTCGGCATGATCTTCGGCCTGCCGAGCCTGCGCATCAAAGGCTTCTACCTAGCAGTGGCAACCCTTGCGGCACAGTTTTTCATCCTTTGGGTGTTCAACAAGGTGGAATGGTTCTTCAACTACAGCCCGTCGGGCACCATTACCGCGCCGCCGCGCGAATTGTTCGGTTACCTGGTCACCGGACCGAGGGCCGAGCCCATTGCCAGATACTACGTGGTGCTGACGTTCCTGGTGGTGTTCGCGCTGGCCGCCAAAAACATGGCCCGCGGCCACATCGGCCGAGCCTGGATGGCGATCCGCGACATGGACATCGCCGCCGAGATCATCGGTATCCGCCCGCTGCACACCAAGTTGCTGGCCTTCGGCGTCAGTTCCTTCTACTGCGGGGTTGCCGGCGCGCTCTACATCTTTTGCTGGCTCGGCAGTGCCGAGACGGAAGCCTTCGACATCCTCAACATCTCGTTCCCGGTGTTGTTCATGATCATCATCGGCGGGTTGGGCAGCGTGCTCGGATCGATCCTGGGGGCGGCGTTCATCACGCTGCTGCCGATCTTCCTGACCAACGCGCCGCCGGCGATCGGTATCCACCTGGGCACGGAACTGCAAAAGAACATCGAGGAAATCATCTTTGGCGTGATGATCATCTTTTTCCTGATCGTCGAGCCGGCCGGTTTCAACCGGCTGTGGCAGATCACCAAGGAGAAAATGAGAATGTGGCCTTTCCCGTACTGACGAGCCCGCACGGACGGGGACTAGGCTCCATGCTCGGAGAATATGGAGAAATTCGAACCGCATTAGGAAAATCACCGGTCGCATGTTAACGTTGCGGTTTGATAAATAAGACCGGTAACGGGTCGCGAAACGAATTGGGAGAGAAACTATGAAAATTCGCAATCTACTCATGGCCGCCGCTGGCCTTGCCATCGGCGTCACCGGGGTTGCTGAGGTCAAGAAGGCTTATGCCGAAGACCTTTTCTTCCCCGTGATGGTATATCGCACGGGTCCCTACGCACCGAGCGGTATTCCGATTGCCAACGCAGCACGGGATTACTTCGAACTGCTCAACAAGCGTGACGGCGGCATCGAGGGCCACAAGATCGTCACCGAGGAATGCGAAACCAAGTACAACACCAAGATCGGCGTCGAGTGCTACGAAAAGCTCAAGAACAAGCACGGCGGCGCGCTGGTGGTCAGCCCCTACTCAACGGGCCTCACCTACCAGTTGATCCCGAAAGCGCCGGTCGACAAGGTCGTCATCCTGTCGATGGGCTACGGCCGCACCGCCGCCGCTGTCGGCAGCGTGTTTCCCTGGATCTTCAACTTCCCGTCCACCTATTGGAGCCAGGCTTCGGCGTTCGTCAACTACGTCGCCGAGCAGGAAGGCGGCCTCGGCAACCTGAAGGGCAAGCATATCGCCCACGTCTACCACAACTCGGCCTATGGCAAGGAAGCCAACCCGACCCTGGAAGCGTTGTCCAAGAAGTTCGGCTTCAAGCTGACCACGCTGGCCGTCGACCACCCGGGTCAGGAACAGAAGGCCACCTGGCTGCAGGTTCGCCGCGCGCGTCCGGACTGGGTGTTCATGTCCGGTTGGGGTGTGATGAACCAGGTCGCCATCAAGGAAGCCGCCACCATCGGTTTCCCCATGGATCACTTCGTCGGTAACTGGTGGTCCGGTTCCGACGCCGACGTGATTCCGGCGGGCGACAACTCCATCGGCTACAAGTCCACCAACATGCACGCCGCCGGCATCAACTATCCGCTGTTCGACGACATCTTGAAGGTCGTCTACGGTGGCGATAAGGCCAAGGCCAAGGAAAACAACGTCGGTGAAGTGCTGTACAACCGGATGATCCTGAATTCGGTGTTCGCCACCGAGGCCGTACGTGACGCGATCAAGGCCAACGGCGGCAAAAAGCCGTCCGGCGAGCAGATTCGCGACGCCTTCGAGAAATTGCAGGTCAGTGAAGACCGCCTGGCCAAGCTCGGCCTCAAGGGTTTCACCAATCCGGTCAGCGTCTCGTGCAAGAGCCACGAAGGTTCCAACCCTGGCGTCTTCATCCAGCAGTGGGATGGCTCGAAGTGGAAGCTGATTACCAAGTTCATTCCGGCCATGATGGACGTTGTCCGTCCGCTGGAGGAAAAGGCTGCCGCGGCTTACGCCAAGGAAAACAAAATCACGCCGCGTAGCTGCAGCTAGGTCGATCAAAGATGCAGCAAACGGCTGAACATATCGAAGCGGGGGCGGCTCAGGCCGCCCCCCTTCTCAACGTCAACAACATCGAGGTCATCTACGACCACGTGATCTTGGTGTTGAAGGGCGTCTCGCTGGAATTGCACAAGGGCGGCATCGTCGCGCTGTTGGGTGCCAACGGCGCCGGCAAGACCACCACCTTGAAGGCGATATCGAACCTGCTGCGCGCCGAGCGCGGTGAGGTTACCAAGGGCTCCATCGAAGTCATGGGCGAGCGCGTCGATGACATGACGACCAACGAAATGGTCAAGCGCGGCATCATCCAGGTGATGGAAGGCCGCCACTGCTTCGAGCACCTGACCGTCGAGGAGAACCTTCTGACCGGCGCCTATACGCGCAGCGACGGCCGCGCCGCCGTCGCCGAATCGCTCGAGAAGGTCTATCACTATTTCCCGCGCCTGAAGGAACGCCGCAGCAGTCTGGCCGGCTACACCTCGGGCGGCGAGCAGCAGATGACCGCCATCGGCCGCGCGCTGATGGCCAATCCCACCGTGATCCTGTTGGACGAGCCCTCCATGGGCCTGGCGCCGCAGTTGGTGGAGGAAATCTTCGAGATCGTCCGCGACCTGAACCAGAAGGAAGGCGTGAGCTTCCTGTTGGCGGAGCAGAACACCATGGTGGCGCTGCGCTACGCGGAATACGGCTACATCCTGGAGAACGGCCGCATCGTCATGGACGGCGAGGCCGCATCGCTTCGCGAGAACGAGGACGTCAAGGAGTTCTACCTGGGCCTCGCCTCCGGCGGGCGCAAGTCGTTCCGCGAGGTGAAGCACTACCGCCGCCGCAAGCGCTGGCTCTGAGCGTATTTTCATGCCGGCCGATCAGGAACATTTCGACGATCTGGAAACGCGCTCCCCGGACGCCCGCGAAGCGGCGTTGATGCAGGCCCTTTCGGGCCAGGTCGCCAACGCCAAGTCGAACGCGCCCTATTTCGCCGATCTTCTCGCCGACGTGGCGCCCGGCGACGTCACCTCGCGCGACGCCTTGGCGAAAATACCGGTGACCCGCAAGTCCGACCTGATCGAACTGCAACAGAAGAACCCGCCGCTCGCCGGCCTCATCACCTGTGCCACGGGCAAGCTGAAGCGCATCTTCCAATCGCCCGGCCCGATCTACGATCCGGAAGGGTTCGGCGAGGACTGGTGGGGGACGGCCCGCGCCCTTTACGCGGCGGGCTTCCGCGACGGCGATATCCTGCACAACACCTTCTCCTACCACTTCACGCCGGCGGGCTTCATGTTCGAGACCGGCGCGGCGCAAATCGGCTGCGCCGTGTTCCCGGCCGGCGTCGGCAATACCGAATTGCAGGTCCGCGCCATGGCGGACATCAAGCCGACCGGATACGGCGGCACGCCTTCGTTCCTGAAAATCCTGCTCGAACGCGCCGATGAGATGGGCCTCGACGTTTCCAGCCTGAGCAAGTCCCTGGTCGGCGGCGAGGCACTGCCGCCGTCCGTGCGCGCCGAGATCGAAGGCCACGGCGTCAACTGCCAGCAGATGTACGGCACCGCCGATCTCGGCTGCGTCGCCTACGAATCCAAGGCCCGCGACGGCTTGATCGTCGACGAAAGCCTGTTGATCGAGATCGTCCGTCCAGGCACCGACGACCCGGTGGAGGAAGGCGAGGTCGGCGAGGTCGTCGCCACCTCGTTCACGCCCGAGTATCCGCTGATCCGTTTCGGCACCGGCGATCTCTCGGCGATGCTTCCCGGCATCAGCGCCTGCGGGCGCACCAACGTGCGGCTCAAGGGCTGGATGGGCCGCGCCGACCAGACCACCAAGGTGAAGGGCATGTTCGTGCATCCCGCGCAGGTGGCGGAGATCGTCAAGCGCCATCCCGAAATCCTGAAGGCGCGCCTGGTCGTCGACCAGCGTGACGGCGCCGACGTCATGACCCTATCGTGCGAGGTCGCCGACCCCGACCACGCCGCCGGCGGCAGCAACGGCCTGGCCGGCGACATCGCCGCCTCCATCCAGGCCGTCTGCAAGCTCAAGGGCGAGGTCGGTTATGCCCACCCCGGCAGTCTGCCGAACGACGGAAAAGTGATCGACGACATCCGCAAGTTCGACTGAGCGAAACATGAGCGGCGACGCGCCGGCCCCTCCCCCGCCCCTGCTTTCCAACGGCCAGATCCGGGTCAAAAACTGCCGCCACGGCCCGATGGCCTATCACGTGGGCGATACCTACATCGGCCGGGCCTTCGATCGCTACGGCGAATACGCCGAGGCGGAGGCCGTCTTCCTGGCGCAGTTGCTGCGGCCCGGCATGGCGGCGCTCGACATCGGCGCCAACATCGGCGCCTTGAGCATCTTCATGGCCCAACAGGTCGGCCCGAGCGGCGCGGTCCTGGCCCTGGAACCGCAGCGCCCCGTGTTCCAACTGCTTTGCGCCAACGTGGCGTTGAACGCGCTCGGCAATGTCTACACCTATCATGCCGCCGCCGGCGCCGCGGAAGGAACCATACTGGTGCCACGGGTCGACTACGCGAAGGGCGGCAATTTCGGCGGCGTCTCCCTGCTCGGTACCGACAAAGGCGAGCCTGCCCCCTGCCGCACCGTTGACGGCCTGGCACTCAGCCGTTGCGACCTGATCAAGATCGACGTGGAGGGCATGGAGAACGAGGTCGTCGCCGGTGCAACGGCCACAATCGGCAAGTTCAGGCCCGTCATCTACATGGAAAACGACCGCCGCGACCGATCGGAAGAGCTGCTGGGCCGGATGTTCGACCTCGGCTACCGGGTCTATTGGCACCTGCCGATGCTCTACAACCCGGACAACTTCTTCAAGAACCCGGTCAACGAATACGAAAACCTGATCTCGCGCAACGTCATCTGCCTGCCGGCGGAGCGGGGGATAAAGGTGGAAAACCTCACGGAAATCACCGATCCGGCGATAAAATTCTGACCTGCCCGGAAAAAATCAAATCCTGCCCATATTGTTGCCACATTTACGGCGCTAAATAAGCACCATAGACCTCCTCGTCTATACCAGGGATCCCCCCTCTCTGGTCCCCTTATCGGCATCCCTTTGCCGAAACTCGCGGCCGGGCCTTGTCCCGGCCGCTTTTTTCTTCCCGGGCAATGAGTTAGGTTCACGCAACACAGTTCCCTCGACAACCGGATAGCGGCATGGACCTACACTTCTCCGGCACCGATCTGGCCTGTTTCCGCGGCGGCCGCATGGTCTTTCGGGGGCTGTCGTTCAACCTGCGGCCCGGCGGCGCGCTGTTGCTGAAAGGCCCCAACGGCAGCGGCAAGTCGACCTTGCTGCGCATCATGGCCGGCCTCCTGCAACCGATCGCCGGGCAACTCGCATGGCACGACTCCAGCGTCGCCGACGAACCCGAAAGCCATTTCCAGCGCCTTCACTACGTCGGCCATCACGATGCCGTCAAACCGGTGCTTACGGTCGCCGAGAACGTCGCCTTCTGGGCGGCGCTTCGCGACCATCATGCGCGGCTCGACCCGGCACTCGACGCCTTCGATATCCGTCACCTGAAGGATGTGCCGGGACGGTTCCTTTCCGCCGGGCAGAAGCGCCGCGTCAACTTGGCCCGCATCCTCGCCGCGCCGGTGCCGCTCTGGCTGCTCGACGAACCGACCACGGCACTCGACATCGCCACCGTGGCGCGCTTCGAACGCGTCCTGGCCGAGCACCGCGCCACCGGCGGCATGGTCGTCGCCTCGACGCATACGGCGCTCGGCCTCGACGATGCCGTGACCCTCAATCTCGACGAATTTCAGGCGGAGGCGGATTTCGATGACGGCCTTTATTGAAATCGTCCGGCGCGATCTCAGGCTCGCCATGCGCCAGGGCATGGACAGCCTGATGGTGGTGATGTTCTTCGTCCTCGCCGTGGTGCTGTTTCCGTTCGGCGTCGGGCCCGAGCCCAACGTGCTGGCGCGAATCAGTGCCGGCGTCATCTGGGTGGCGGCGCTGCTCGCCTCCATGCTGTCGCTGGAACGGCTGTTCCAGGCGGATTTCGACGACGGCAGCCTGGAACTCCTGATCATGCAGCCGATGGCGCTGGAACTGACGGTCGCGGCCAAGGTCGCGGCGCACTGGCTGACCACCGGCCTGCCGCTGATCGTCGCGGCACCGCTATTGGCCGTGCTGATGAACATGGATGGCGGCGGTTTCCTGGTTCTCGTCCTGGCGCTCGCCATCGGCACTCCGGCCTTGAGCCTGATCGGCGCCATCGGCGCCGCGCTGATCCTCGGCGCCAGGCGCGGCGGGGTGTTGCTGTCGCTGCTGATCCTGCCGCTTTACGTGCCGGTGCTGATCTTCGGCGTCAGCGCCGTCGACGCCGCCCTGAACGGGTTTTCGTGGCGCGCGCACCTGCTGATTCTCGGCGGCCTGCTGGTCGGCGTGCTGCCGTTATCGCTGTGGGCCGCGGCGGCGGCCCTGCGCCAGGCGCTACGAAGCTGAAACGCCAGGAATTCTGATATGATTTTGACTTGTGTCAAAGCCAAACTGGCCCAACTTAGGTATTGGCAGTACTGTAGTCGCGACAGGGAAATGACGACAAAACTGCCAAACGAACTGCCACAGGGACACCGATAACGGCATCGCTCATGCTGCATCGTTTTGCCAATCCGACGCGCTTTTTGCGCCTTGCCGACGTGATCCAGCCCTGGGCCGCGGGATTGACCATTGTATTCGCGGTTTCCGGCCTCTATTTCGCGCTTTTCCATTCTCCCGCCGACTACCAGCAGGGCGAAACCGTGCGCATCATGTACATCCACGTGCCAGCCGCCTGGATGGCGCTGTTCTGCTATACGGCGCTGGCCGTGGCCAGCGGCGTGGCCTTGATCTGGAAACATCCGCTGGCGGGCCTCGCGGCGCGCGCCACGGCGCCGATCGGTGCCGGCTTCACCTTCCTGGCGCTGGTGACCGGTTCGCTCTGGGGTAAGCCCATGTGGGGCACCTGGTGGGTCTGGGACGCGCGCCTCACCTCGGTGCTGATTCTGTTCTTCCTCTATCTCGGCTACATGGCCCTGCAAGACGCCTTCGACGACGCCGAGCGCGGCGCCAAGGCGTCGGCCATCCTCGCCATCGTCGGCTTCATCAACGTGCCGATCATCAAGTTTTCCGTCGACTGGTGGAACACCCTGCACCAGCCGGCCAGCGTCGTGAAGATGAGCGGCCCGGCGATCCACGCCAGCATGCTGACACCGCTGTTGCTGATGGCGCTGGCGTTCAAGGCCTATTACATATGGCTCATGTTGATCCGCATTCGCGGCGAAATCTCCACCATGAAGGTGCGCGCGCTCAGGCTGCGCCAGGTCCATGGCGGCGCCCCCAAACCCACCGGCGCGCCGGCCGGGGAAGGGGCCGACTGAGATGGACATGCTTTCACAGTTTTTCGGGATGGGCGGCTACGCCGGCTTCATCTGGCCCGCCTACGGCATCGTCGCCGTAGTTCTGATCGGCCTGTTCATCGCCGGCAAGCGGTTTCAGCGCGCCGCCGACCAGGAGTTGGCATCGCTGAACCCGCGCGCGCGCCGCGCATCGGAAACCACCCCAGAGACCGCCCCAGGGACCGCACATGAAACGTAAGCACAAACGCCTCACCTTCGTGGTCATCGCGCTGGCCCTGCTGGGAACGGCGGCGGGCCTGGTGCTGACGGCGCTGGAAGACAACATCGTCTTTTTCTTCAGCCCCACCGATTTGGCCGAGAAACGCCCCGGCCCCGACCAGCGCCTGCGCCTCGGCGGCTTGGTGGAGGAGGAAAGCGTGCAGAAACCTGGCGACGGCATCACCCTGTTCAAGGTCACCGACACCGCCAACACCGTCGCGGTGCGCTACAAGGGCGTGCTGCCGGACCTGTTTCGCGAGGGCCAGGGCGTGGTCGCCGAGGGCCGCTTGCAGAACGGCGTCTTCGTCGCCGAAGAGGTGCTGGCCAAGCACGACGAGAACTACATGCCGCCGGAGGTCGCGGAAGCGATCAAGAAGTCGGGCCAGTGGCAGGGCAAAGACCAGGGCAAGGATCAATAGACATGACAGCCGAGCTTGGCCACTTCACGCTGATCCTGGCGCTTTGCGTCGCCCTGGTACAGGCCGTGTTCCCGCTGGTCGGGGCGGCGCGCGACAACGAGGTTTGGATGGGCCTGGCGCGGCCGACGGCCATGTTCCAGTTCCTATTGGTTTCCATTTCCTTCGGTTGCCTGACACATCTTTACGTCACCTCCGACTTCAGCGTGCTCAACGTCGCCTCCAATTCCAACACCGCCATGCCGATGCTCTACAAGGTCTCCGGCGTGTGGGGAAACCATGAGGGCTCGTTGCTGCTCTGGGTGCTGATCCTGGCCATCTTCGGCGCCGCGGTGGCGGCCTTCGGACGCAATCTGCCGCCTGCCCTGCGCGCCCGGGTGCTCAGCGTGCAGGCAATGATCGCGGTGGGCTTTTATCTGTTCATGCTGTTCACCTCGAACCCGTTCGAGCGCCTGTTTCCCGCGCCGATCAACGGCCGCGAATTGAATCCGCTGTTGCAGGACCCGGGCCTGGCGTTCCATCCGCCGATGCTCTATCTCGGCTACGTCGGCTTCTCCATGGCCTTTTCCTTCGCCATCGCCGCCCTGATCGAGGGCCGCGTCGATGCCGCCTGGGCCCGCTGGGTGCGTCCCTGGACCATGGCCGCCTGGTGCTTTCTCACCGCCGGCATCACGCTCGGCTCCTGGTGGGCCTATTACGAACTGGGCTGGGGCGGCTGGTGGTACTGGGACCCGGTGGAGAACGCATCGTTCATGCCCTGGCTGGCGGGGACGGCGCTCCTGCATTCGGCGACGGTGGTCGAGAAACGCGATTCGCTCAAGGGCTGGACCGTGCTGCTCGCCATCATCACCTTCTCGCTCAGCCTGCTGGGCACCTTCCTGGTGCGCTCGGGCGTGCTGACATCCGTGCACGCCTTCGCCACCGACCCGACCCGCGGCGTTTTCATCCTGATGCTGCTGATCGTCGTCATCGGCGGCTCGCTGGCGCTCTATGCGTTCCGCGCGCCGAAGCTGGTCTCGTCCGGCCTGTTCCAGCCGGTCTCGCGCGAAGGGGCGCTCTTGTTCAACAACCTGGTAATGACCACGGCGGCGGCGGCGGTGCTGCTGGGCACGCTTTATCCCCTGTTCCTGGATGCCATCGGCGGGGCCAAGGTGTCGGTCGGGCCGCCCTTCTTCAATGCCGTCTTCATCCCGATCATGATCCCGATGATCGCCGCCATGGCCTTCGGGCCGCTGCTCAACTGGAAACGCGGCGATCTCGTTGCCGCCTTCGGGCAACTCCGGCTGGCCGCCATCCTCGGCCTCGTCGCCCTCGCCGCGACCTACATGTGGCAAACCGACGGGCCGATCTTCGCCACGCTGGGCATGGGGCTCGCGGTGTGGCTCGGCCTCGGTACGCTGACCGAACTGGCCGGCCGCGCGCGCCTGTTCACGGCGCCGGCCGGGGCCTGGGGGCGTTTCCGGCGCATGCCGCGCGCCAGTTGGGGCATGGTGCTCGGCCACTTCGGCCTGGCGCTGGCCATCGCCGGCATGGCCGGCGCCGGCGGCTGGACCAAGGAAAGCATCCAGACCATGCATCCGGGCGAGACGGTCGATCTCGCGGGTTATGAGTTCACCTTCGACGGCGCCAGCGAGGGCCAGGGCCCGAACTACACCGCCATCGTCGGCAAGTTCACGGTGCGCAAGAGCGGCGACGTGATCGCCGAACTGGTCGCCGAGAAACGCAACTATCCCATCGGCGGCATGCCGACCACCGAGGCCGGCATCGAAACCCGCCTCGCCGGCGATCTCTATGCCGTCATCGGCGACCCGGAGGGCGAGGACGGCGGCTTCGTGACCCGCCTTTACTTCAATCCGCTGGTCGTCTGGATGTGGATCGGCGCCATGGTCATGGTCTTCGGCGGCGTCTTGAGCCTCACCGACCGCCGCTACCGGGTCGGCGCGCCGAAGCGCAGCCGCGCCGGCGCCGCTGTGGCGGCGGGCGCCTGACGGACCCGGTAACGGAGCATCACCATGCGCAACCGTTGGCTCTATACGATCCCGCTGGCGATCTTCTGCGTGCTCGGCATCTATCTGGGCATCGGCCTGACGCTGGATCCGAAAAAGCTTCCCAACATGCTCGACGGCCAGCCGGTGCCGGCCTTCGACCTGCCGCCGATCAAGGACCGCGGCACCAAGGGCTTTGCCAGCACCGACCTCGAAGGCGACGTCACGTTGGTCAATATCTTCGGGTCCTGGTGCGTCGCCTGCCGCACCGAGCACCCCTACCTGATGAAATTGAAGCAACAGGGCGCGGTGCCGATCCACGGCATCGACTGGCGCGAGGAAGACCCCGACGCCGGCCCGCGCTGGCTCAAGCGGTTCGGCGATCCCTACACGCTGGTCGGCGACGACCCGCGCTCCAAGGCGGCGATCGCCTTCGGCGTCACCGGCGCACCGGAGACCTTCCTGGTCGATCGGAAGGGCATCGTGCGTTACAAGCACATCGGCCCGGTGAACGACGCCGTCTGGAAAGAGGTGCTGCAACCGCTGATCGACAAATTACGCCGGGAGAAAAGCCCGGAGGGCGGTTCGTGAAATGCTGAAACGACTGCTTCTCGCCACGGCACTTCTGTTCGCCGCCCTGCCGCCGGCCCTCGCCGTCAATCCCGCCGAGGTGCTGGACGATCCGGCGCTGGAGGCCCGCGCGCGCGACATCTCCAAAGGGCTTCGCTGCGTCGTCTGCCAGAACCAATCCATCGACGATTCCGACGCGACACTGGCGCGCGACCTGCGGCTTCTGGTGCGCGAACGGCTAACCGCCGGCGACAGCAACAAGGAGGTCGTCGACTACGTCGTGTCGCGGTACGGCGACTTCGTGCTGCTGAAGCCGCCGTTCAAGGTCGCCACCCTGGCGCTTTGGTTCGGGCCGCTGGCGTTCGTGGCGCTGGCGCTGATCGCCGCCTTCGCCTTTTTCCGCCGCCAACGCCGGGCACGAACCGAAACCGCCCCCGCCCCGGCGCTTTCGGATGAACAACGCAAGCGCCTGGACGATCTCTTGAAGGGAGACGGCTCTTGAAGGGAGACGGCTCATGAGCCCGCTCTGGGCGGCCGTCACCATCGTCACGGCGATCGTCGTCGCCGGGTTGGTCTGGGCGTCGATGCGCCGCTCGGCCGCCGCCGCCGGCCGGCTCAGCTACGACATCAACGTCTACAAGGACCAGTTGGACGAGATCGAACAGGAACTGGCCCAGGGGCTTATCACCGAAACCGAGGCAGAGGCGGCACGGACCGAGATCGAACGGCGCATCCTGGCCGCCGCCGAGTCTGGCGGCGATGCGCAAACGCCGGCACCCGCGCCTGCCGGCGGCGGTCGGCTGATGGTTTCGGCGGTGGTGATCGTCGGCATTCCGGCCCTCGCCTTCGGTCTCTACGCGCGGCTGGGCTCGCCCCAGTATCCGAACGTTCCCTATGCCGAACGCCAAGACACCCAGCGCGCCGCTGCCGACGCGCAAAAAGCGCCCGACGATATCGAAACCCTGGCCAAGCGCCTGGCCAAGCGCATGGAGGACGATCCCGGCAACCTGCGCGGCTGGCTTCTTCTGGGCCGCACCTATCAGACCATGGACCGCGACGGCGATGCCGTGAAAGCCTTCCGCAAGGCCGCCGAACTGGCGCCTGAGGACATGGCCGTCGCCACCGAACTGGCGGAATCGCTGGTGCTCGCGAACGAACGCAAGGTCGTTGCCGAGGCCCGCGAATTGTTCAAGTCGGTGCTGTCGTCGGACGCCCGCAACCCCCGCGCCCGCTATTACCTGGCCCTCGCCGACGCCCAGGACGGCAACCTCAAGGCGGCCCTGCAAGGCTGGGTCGATCTCGTCGCCGTATCGCACGGCGATGCGCCCTGGCTCGGGACTGTCCGCCAGAGCATCCAGAACGCCGCCAAGGAACTGAACATCGATCCCATGACGGTCGAGCCGACGCTGACGGCGAAGCTCCTGGGGCCGGGCAAACGGCCCGAAAGCTCACCGGCACCGCCGCCGACCGCCGCCGCACCGCCCGCGGCCGCGCCGGGACCGAGCCGCGAGGACGTGGAAGCCGCCCAGCAGATGTCGGCGGAGGACCGCAACGCCATGATCCGCTCCATGGTCGAGCGCCTGGCCGAACGAATGAAGGACACCCCGAACGACCTCGCCGGCTGGCAACGGCTGGCCCGCGCCTATCGGGTGCTGGGCGAGACCCAAAAAGCCGAAGAGGCGGAGGCCCGCATCCGCGCCCTGCAATGACCGAAGCTTTCGCCATCACCGTGCCGATCGAATCGCTGCTGCAACTGCTGGCGGCGAGCATCATCGTCAAGCTCACGCCGGGTCCGGGCGTTACCGCCACGGTCGCACGGTCCATGGCACAGGGGCTTCGACCGGCACTCGCTTTCGTCGGCGGCGTCGCCATGGCCGATGTCAGCCTGGTGTTGCTGGTGCTCTTGGGGCTCGCGGCGGTGGCCTCGCAGTTCGAGGGGGTCATGACCATCGTGCGCTATCTGGCGGCGGGCTATTTCATCTACCTGGGCGTTCGTTTCTGGATGGCCGATGCCGCACCCGGCGAGGTCAAACTGCATTCGCGCAGCGATCTGGCGAAGGCGGCGGTCTCGGGCTACACGCTGACCCTGAGCAACCCCAAGGCGATCATCTTCTATGGCGCGCTGCTGCCGCTGTTCATCGACGTCGCTTCGCTGACCCTCGCCGACGCCATGCTGGTCACGGCACTGATGTTCGCCGATATCGCCGTCATCCTCACGGGATATGCCGTGCTGGCATCCCGAGCGCGCGGGCTGCTCGGCTCGGCCCGGCGGATCAAGTGGTTCAACCGCGCTGCCGGTACCGCCATGATCGGCGCCGGAGGCATTGTCGCGACGCAATAAATTCACCATTCGGGGCTGGCCAGTCCCGATGGCCGATCTTATAACCGAAGATGCCAGCAGAGAGTGGATCCACTCAACGCAGCCAAGGGAAAATCACATGTCCACCTTCAAAACCATCGACGATCTGGATGTCCGGGGCCGGAAGGTCCTGGTCCGTTGCGACCTCAACGTGCCCATGCGCGACGGCAATGTCAGCGACACCACCCGCATCGACCGCTCGCTGCCGACGCTCCGCGACCTCATGGACAAGGGCGCCAAGGTCATCGTCATGTCGCACTTCGGCCGGCCCAAGGGCCAGGTCGTGGCGGAAATGTCGTTGAAGCCGGTCGCCGCGGCATTGGAAAAGGCCATCGGCAAGCGCGTCGTCACTGCCACCGACTGTGTCGGCGAGGCGGCGGAGAAAGCCATTGCGGCCGCCGGCGACGGCGACATCGTCATGCTCGAAAACCTGCGCTTCCACGCCGAGGAAGAGAAGAACGACGGCGCCTTCGCCGATCAGCTCGCGGCGCTCGGCGATATCTACGTCAACGACGCCTTTTCCTGCGCGCATCGGGCGCATGCCTCGACCGAGGCCATCGCGCGCCGCCTGCCCACCGCCGCCGGACGGCTGATGCAGGCCGAGCTTTCGGCGCTGGCCGGCGCGCTCGAGAACCCAGCCCATCCGGTCGCCGCCGTCGTCGGCGGCGCCAAGATCTCCACCAAGATGGCGGTGCTCGGCCATCTGATCGAGCGGGTCGACCAGCTCGTCATCGGCGGCGGCATGGCCAACACCTTCCTCTTCGCCCAGGGCGTCGATGTCGGCAAGTCGTTGTGCGAACCCGACATGGCCGAACAGGCGCGCGACATCATGGAGAATGCCGCCGCCGCGGGCTGCGAGGTTGTGCTGCCCATCGACGCGGTGGTCGCCAAGGAGTTCGCCGAGGGTGCGGCCAGCGAGACGGTCCCGGTCGAGGCGGTGCCCGCCGACGCCATGATCCTCGACGTCGGTCCGGCCAGCATCGACGACCTGAAACAACGCCTCGCCGGCTGCAAGACGGTGGTCTGGAACGGGCCCTTGGGCGCCTTCGAAATTTCGCCCTTCGACATGGGCACCAATGCGGTGGCGCGCGAGGCGGCACGGCTCACGGTGGAGGGGTCCCTGTTGTCGGTGGCGGGGGGTGGCGATACCGTCGCCGCGCTGGCCAACGCCGGCGCGGTCGACTCGTTCTCCTATGTCTCGACCGCCGGCGGTGCGTTCCTGGAATGGCTGGAAGGCCGCACGCTGCCGGGCGTCGCCGCGCTTGAGGGCAGCGACTAACCGATCACCGTATAAGGCGCGTCGAAGGTATATTCCTCCAGGTTGTCGCCGCCGCCGATGCGGTCGACGACCAGGAATTCCGCTGCTTCCACCAACGGCGCCAGCACGCCGTGCCAGGTGCCGCGCAGGTAATTGACACCCTGGAAGGGGGCGCTCTTGAAGGCGCGCGGCAGGCCGGGCCTGCCGCCCGCGTCGGGGGCGACGATGACCAGGAACGGATCGGCGCTCATCGGCATGAACGCCTGCGAGCCCAGCGGGTGGCGCTCCATCAATTGGAAGCTGTAGGGCAGCGGACGCGCTTGCGAACGGAAGATATTGATGCCGGCGCGCCCACCTTGATCGGCATAATCGAGCCGCGCCAGGTCGTGGAAACGCCCGCACTTGCCTTCGTTGATGATCATGTCAGGCTCGCCCGCCGCTTCCAGCACGTCGCCGAACGGCTGAAAGGCCTCGCGCGTCAGCGGCTCCAAGGTGATCTGGCGCGTTTCCATGCTGGGTCCCCTACAGCGGCATGTGGCGGTGGACGTTCTTGTAGAGCAGGTAGCGGAACTCACCGGGGCCACCGGCATAGCAGGCCTGCGGGCAGAAGGCGCGGAGCCACATGTAATCGCCGGCCTCGACCTCCACCCAGTCCTGGTTCAGGCAGTAGACCGCCTTGCCTTCCAGCACATAGAGGCCGTGTTCCATGACGTGGGTCTCGGTGAACGGAATCACCGCGCCCGGCTGGAAGGTGACGATATTGACATGCATGTCATGGCGCAGATCGTCGGGGTCGACGAAGCGCTGCGTCGCCCATGCGCCGCCGGTGTCGGGCATGGCGCCGGGAACCACGCCCTTCTCGTTGGTGACGAAGGCTTCCGGCGCATCGATCCCCTTGACCGCTTCGTAGGCCTTGCGGATCCAATGGAAATGCGCGTTCTCGCCGGACTTGTTGGCGAGCTTCCATTCGCAGCCGGCCGGCAGGTAGGCATAGCCGCCGGTGTGCAGTTCGTGCTTCTTGCCATCGACGGTGAGCTTCAACTCGCCGCCGACCACGAACAAGACGGCCTCCGCGCCGGCATCGGTTTCCGGCTTGTCGCTGCCGCCGCCGGGTGCCACCTCGCAGATGTAATGGGAAAACGACTCGGCGAAACCCGACAGGGGCCGGGCGATCACCCAGAAACGCGCATCCGACCAGAACGGCATCCGGCTGGTGACGATATCGGTCATCACGTTGCCCGGAATCACCGCATAGGCGGTGGTGAAAACGGCCCGGCCCGTCAGAAGCTGCGTTTGCGGCGGCAGGCCGCCGGCAGGAACGTGGAAGTTCGAACTGCTCATCAATCTATCTCCCTAGCGTCGTGCCGCGCCGGGCGAAGGCACCCCGTCCCGGGCCCTAATCCGCCGGCGCTCACGATCCGCGTGTGCACATACGCTCTCGCATCCACCAATTCAAGCCGCTAGCGCCGCCGGGGCGGCGTTCCCTGCCAACCGGGCGGTTGCAGCTGATCGCGCTGTTCCGGCGCCGTCAGCCGGCTATAGGGCGAGGGACGGATGCGGGTCATGATGTCGTCGAGCATGTTCTGCAGGTATTGCGATTGCGCCAACAACTTGTTGGTCGCCTCCATGGCCTGGTGCGACGCCGTCGAGGCGATGTCCTGCGCGACCACCGAGACGTTGTCCACCGAATGCCGCACGCCTTGCAGGGCTCGCTCGGCGCGCTCCGTGGTTTCGCGGATGGCATCCAGGCGCCCGGCCGATACCGGGTCATCGAAGCCGCCCGTCGCCGGCCGCTCGTCGGCGTTGAAATGAACCAGGTTCTCGCCCCCGCCGTAATCCCTGGGGGACGACCGGAACGCCAGCAGGTTGACCTGGTCGCGCATCGCCGTGACCAGGGAACCGAGCAGGTCGATCTGCTGCGTCGCCTCGCTCAGCGATCGCACCAGCGCTTCGGTCCGCTCCACGTCGTGGGCGGCGGCGGAAACGTATTCGCTGAAGTGGGTCAACTGCTGGCTGACCGTCGAAATGGGGCCTCCGGCCAGGTCGTATCTGGGTTCCGGCGGCGGCGGCGGGCGCCGTTGCGCTTGCGCCTCGGCCGGGATTTCCGGCTCCGGTTCGGGTTCCGGCTCGGGCACAGGCAGCGGTTCCGGCGCCTCCAGTTCAGCCAACATGGCGGCCTTGGCGGCTTCCGCGGCGGCATGTGCCTTGCGTTCGGCCTCCTGCGCCACGTTTTCCATCTTGCTCTGAGTCTGTTCCAGTTGGCGTCGCACCATGTCCACGTCGACAAGGTCGTCGGCCCACTTGTCCAACGCCCGGGCGATCTGGCCGGTGGCGTCGATATTGCCGCGCGCCGGGATCGGCGCGCCGCGGTCGCCGCCGGCGAGCCTGGCCGCCGCGTCCGCCAGCCCGCGCACCGGCCCGAACACGCTGCGCAGCAAGATCATGCCGGCAAACATGAACCACAACACGATGGCCACAGTGGAGCCGCCGATCATGTAGCGGCTGAAGGCCTGGGCCCGGTCGAGCCGCCTGGCCGCGCCGGTGGCAAGGTCGGCACTGAAATCGATCAGGCTGTCGAGGCTTGGGTCCATGTAGGCGGTGATCTCGCCGAACCGGCCGCGCTCGCGCTCCAGCGCGAAGCGCGAGTTCAGCATGGTCAGCATGTCGGTCTCGTGCGCCGTGATCATATTGCCGAGATCCGCTTTCCGCTTTGCCGGTAACCGCGATGCGTCCAGGAACGCCTGCAGCGCCTTGTAGCGTTCCTTGATCTCGGTGACGCCCTGCTCGGAGGTGGAGCGCAGCGTCTCCTGGCCTTCGCGGTCGATGCGGATGATCTGGTCGGCCAGGTTGGCCATTTTGGCTTCGGTGAAGCCCTTCACCAGCGCTTGCGAGGTCGCGTGCAGGCGGTGGCTGAGCCCGGTTTCGGTAGTCAGGCCGAGCGCCTCCTCGGCGCGGACAAACTCGCCGAACTGCTGGTCGTACTGGGCGATGCCGTCACGCAGCGTGGCGATGTGCTGACGCTGCGCGGCCGCTTCGGGGAACTGCACCAGGCCGTCGAGCGCGGCCTCCACGGCATCGATTTCGATGGCGAAGGATTCCGCCAGCGCCGGCTGCTTGTCGAGGATGAACACTTTCTCCAGCGAACGCGCGCGAGCAATCCCGGCCTCGACCCGTCCGGTCAACTGGCCGATGTCGCGGGCGTGGCGGGCATCGTTGATGGCGCCGGCCAGGCGCTGGTCCACGTAGATGAAGATTCCGGCCAACGCGATCAAGGCGAAGATACCGACCATCACGAACATGGTCGTGCGCGCAGAAAGGCTCGTCCGCCCGAGGAACGTCCGGTCGTCCATGCCCTCGCCCTTCAGGTCGAGGAACTGATGCTCGTAGTCCGAATCCTGCACCATCGGTTGCGCCGGCGTCCCCGTTGCGAATCGGCCAATATGGCTCCAAACCCTTAGATTGGCACGATTTTCCATGCCGTTACAAGGCGCCGTTGCGCTGGAACGCGAAGGCGCCCCGACTTTACAATTCAACGCCGCGGAGCCACAGTGAGCGCATGAACGCTCCGTCCAAGCCCGGGCCCAACGTCCATACCATCCCCGAAGGCGATGACCGCCCTCGGCTGACCTGCATGGATTGCGGCTATATCGCCTACGAAAATCCCAAGGTGATCGTCGGTGCCGTCTGCGTCTGGGAGGACAAGTTCCTGATGTGCCGCCGCGCCATCGAGCCACGCAAGGGTTTCTGGACGTTTCCGGCCGGTTTCATGGAACTGAACGAGACCATGGCCGAAGGGGCCGCCCGCGAGGTCTGGGAGGAAGCCACTGCCAAGGTGAGCATCACCGGCCTCCTCGGCATCTTCGAAATCCCCCGTATCAGCCAGGTCTACGTCATTCACAGCGCGGAAATGGAAACCCCGGCCTTTGCCGCCGGCCCGGAAAGCGAAGACGTGGCACTGATGGCGTGGGACGAAATCCCCTGGGACGAATTGGCCTTTCCCAGCGTCCATTGGGGCTTGGAACGGTTCCGCGAGGGCGGCACACCCTCGGTTCACCACCATACCACGTGATAATCCGGCGCCGCCGCGGGCGCTTTGAGATTCCGTTAACCATTTCGCCCTAAATTGGCCTGATGACGGATGGGTTGACACATCTCAACGGCGAAGCGGCGGGCCTGGCCCGGCGCCCGGCCCATTACGGCTCGCCCTCGGTGCGCGAGGTCCAAGCCCGCGCCTCGGTTGCCAGCCCGCAGCAATCCGAGCACGAACGGCGCGGTCTCAGGCGCCTCAACCAAATCCTTTCCAACGACCAGCCGCCGCGCGAAAACGTGCCGCGGGGTTTTTACCTCAACATCGAAGTCTGACGCATCCCGCCATGGGCATCGTCCGCACCGCCCTAACGGTCCTGGCACTCGGCGCCGGGCCGGGCACGGTCTTGGCCGCCGACCTGACCGTCATCGTCACCGGGCTCAGGAGCGACAAGGGCGACGTCCATGTCGCGCTTTACGATCGCGCCGACGCCTTCCCCGACGGGGACGGCATGCTCGACGAACGGAAAGTCCCGATCCAGGCCGGCACCGCCAGGGCCCGATTCGACGGGCTGGCACCCGGCGCCTATGCCGTCGCCACCTATCACGACGAAAACGGCAACCACGATTTCGACACCAACGTCATCGGTTTCCCGCTCGAAGGCTATGCGTTCTCCATGGAGGCCCAGGTGTTTCTCGGCCCGCCGACGTTCCGCGAAGCCGCCTTCGATATCGGCGACGGCGCCAACGAAACCCGCATCGTCATGGAATACTGATCAGAAGGCGTTGAAGCCTTTCAGGAATTCCGCTTCCTCCGCCGTCGTTTCGCGGCCCAGCGCCGCGTTGCGGGTCGGAAAGCGCCCAAAACGCGAAATCACATAGTGGTGGTCGAGGGCATAGCGGAACTGACTTTCGTTGCCGAGCGCACGGTACAGCTCGACGCTCCTGATCTGGTCGGCGATGTCCTCGCTGTGCATGAACGGCAGATACAGGAACGAGCGCGGCACCGCCGCAAGCTGCCCGTCGAAGCCGCTCTCCAGTGCCGCGCGCGCCACATCGCGCGCCTTGGGATCGGTGGCGAAGGCCTGGCCGCTGCCGCGAAACAGGTTGCGGGGAAACTGGTCGAGCACGATGCACAAGGCGAGGCTCGAAGCCGCGTCCTTCATCCAATCGTCGAAACCGCCTTCGGCGGCGGCACGCGCGTCGGTGCCGAAGCCGGCCTCGATCGCGGCATCGAAGGCCGGATCGACCTTGAACCAGGCCTCGCGGAATTCCACGTCCCGGTCGACATCGGCGGTGCCGAACCAGAATTCCAAAACTTCATTCGCCCGTCCCATGTCTCTCTCCTTGGCCCTTTCTCCTTGCCGTCAGGGACCCTAACATGTCCCGGGAGGAGACCCAAATGACCGACACCCAGAACATCGCCGCGTGGCTGCGGGAATTTCAGGCAATCGACGCCGCGGACGATCTTTCCGGGCCGTCGCGGGCCGGAAGCGAACTGGTTCAAGCCAACCTGGAGCGCCTAGCGTTCGAGGCCGAGCCTTCGGCCTTCACCCGGCTGCTGCACCGGCTGGCGCCGAAGGAACTTTCCGATGAGTGACGAGATCGCGCGTCTCTCGCTGGCCGCCGTCGCCCGCGCCATCCAGGCACGTCAGATCTCGTCCGAGGAAGCCACCCGTGCCTGCCTTGCGCGCATGCAAGCGCACGGCGCCAAGGTCGCGGCCATCGCGCAGGTGGACCCCGACGACGCCGTCGCCCAAGCGCGCGCGGCGGACGCGGCCCTGGCCCGGGGCGACGCCGCCGGGCCGCTGCATGGCGTGCCGCTGGCGCATAAGGACATGTTCTATCGGGCTGGGCGAATATCGGGCTGCGGCTCGAAAATCCGCGCCGATTTCGTCGCGCCGGAGACCGGCACCGTGCTGGAGCGCCTGGACGGCGCCGGCGCGCTGGATATCGCGCGGCTCAACATGGTGGAATTCGCGCTCGGCGTCACCGGCCACAACGAGGTCATGCCGACACCCCGGAACCCCTGGAACACGGCGCACATCACCGGCGGCTCATCGAGCGGTTCCGGCGCCTCGGTGGCGGCGCGCCTGGTTTTCGGCGCCATGGGCTCGGACACCGGCGGCTCGATCCGCTTTCCCGCCTGCTGCAACGGCGTCGTCGGCCTGAAACCGACCTGGAGCCGCGTCAGCCGCTTCGGCGCCATGCCGCTGTCGCCGTCCCTCGACACGCTGGGGCCGTTGGCGCGCACGGTGGAGGACACGGCGCTGATGTTCCAACAGATCGCCGGGCACGACCCGCGCGACCCGACCTCGAGCCGGCTTGCCGTGCCGGATTACACCGCCGGCCTGAACGGCGACTTGAAGGGGCTGCGCGTCGGCGTGCCGGAGACCTATTTCTACGACCCGGTCGCGCCCGAGGTGGCGGAGATGGTGCAGGCCAGCCTGGACCCGCTGGTCGACGCCGGGGCGGAGTTGGTCGGGGTCACCATCCCCGAAAGCATTACCCTCTCCAACCCGCTGACCAGCCTGATCACCGCGACCGAAGGCGCATCCATCCACCAGCACTGGCTGCAAACCCGGCCACAGGACTACGGCAGCCAGACCCGGGCGCGCATGTCGACCGGTCTGGCGACGCCGGCAACGCGCTACCTGCAGGCGCGCGACCTGCGCGCGCCGCTGCTGGCCGAGTTCGCCGAAGCGGTGTTCGAGAAGGCCGACGTGCTGCATTGCCCGGTGATGATCTCGGAGGTGCCGACCATCGCCGAGACCGACCTTGCCGCCAATCCCGGCTTCGCCGAGATGATCGTCCGCTTCGGCCATTGCACCCGGCCGATCAACTTCCTCGGCCTGCCGGCACTGACCGTGCCCTGCGGCTTCACGCCGAACGGCCTGCCGACCGCCTTCCAGGTGGTGGCGCGGCCCTTCGACGAGGCCACCATGCTGCGCGTCGGGCATGCCTACCAGGCACGGACGGACTGGCACGAACGGATGCCCGAGCTTTAGGCGGCTCCAACGCCTTTCGGCATCTTGAACGGCCGCACCTGTTCGAAGGCGGTGGCGGCGCGCAGGACCAGCGCATCGCCATACATGGGCCCGACGATCTGCAGCCCCACGGGAAGGCCCTGGGCGTTGAAGCCGCAGGGAACGACACAGGCCGGCTGGCCGGTCAGGTTGAACGGGTAGGTGAACGGCGTCCAATCGGTCCAGCGCGTGCCGGGTCCGGGCTCGGGCACGTCGCGCCCGGCGGCGAACGGCGGCACGGCCAGCGCCGGCGTCACCAGGAGATCGTACTCGGCGTGGAATTCGCACATCAGTTGGCCGAGCTGGACGCGTTCGTCCATGGCCCGGTCGAATTCTTCCAGGCTGGTACCGGCGCCGATTTCCGCCACCTCGATCAGTCCCGGATCCATCTCGGCACGGGCCGCCTCGGGATAGGCGGAGATCATCTTGTGGCAACCCCAGTACCAATGCTTGTTGAAGCAATCGATGGGATCGTCGAAGCCGGGATCGCGTTCTTCCACGGTGGCGCCCAGGTCCTCGAACACTCGGGCCGACTGGGCGACGATTGAGGCGATTTCCGGGTCCACGTCGGCGAAGCCGAGCGCCGGGCTGTAGGCGATGCGCAGGTGTTTGACGCCGAGATCGAGCCCGGTGCGGAAATCCCAGGGATCGTAGGGAAGCGCGCGCCAGTCACGGTGATCGGGCAAGGACAGCACGTTCATCATCAGCCCCGCCTCGTCGACGGTGCGCGTGATCGGTCCGACATGGCTGAGGCTGCCGAAGGCGCTGGGTGGGTAAACCGGCACCCGGCCGGCGGTCGGTTTCAGGGCGAAGACGCCGGTGAAACCGGCCGGAATCCGCACCGAGCCGCCGCCATCGGTACCGATGTGCAGCGCCCCCATGCCGAGCGCCGCGGCCACCGCGGCACCGCCCGATGAGCCGCCGGGCGTCAGCTCCGTGTTCCAAGGGTTGCGGGTGATGCCGGTGCGCGGACTGTCGGTGATGCCTTTCCAGCCCAGTTCCGGCGTCGTCGTGCGGCCGACGAACACCGCGCCCTGCTGGCGCATGCGCGCCACCGCCGGCGCGTCCGCAGTCTCGGGCGCGGCGCCTTCGGTGGCCTTGCATCCGCGGCCGGTGACCGATCCGTTGGTGATCAGCAAATCCTTGATCGTCGACGGCACGCCGTCGACCAGGCCCTTGGGCTCACCCTTCATCCAGCGCGCTTCCGATTCGCGCGCCGCCGCCAGGGCGGCTTCCTCGTCGACCTCGCAAAAGGCGTTCACCGGGCCGTCGACTTCGTTGATCCGGGCCAGCACGTCCTTCGTCACCTCCACCGGCGACAGGGTCTTCCACTGGTAGAGGTCGACCAGGTGCGTGGCCGACAGGTAACAGGCTTCGGTTTGATCGAGGGTGGACATTGATACTCCGCTTCGTCTCTTTGCCTGGGCGCCATCATAGCAATCCATGGCAGGGGACCAATGGTAAATTCTTGCCATCTTCGCCCGGCACCGCGAAAGTTTACGGCGAACTTGGGGAGGACGATGACATGACCGACTGGACGCAGAACCGCCTGACGGAGCGCTTGGGCATCCGGGTTCCGATCATCCAGGCGCCCATGGCCGGCGCCTCGACGCCGGAAATGGCCGCCGCCGTGACCCGCGCCGGCGGCATGGGATCGCTCGGCGTCGCCCTGCAATCGCCCGACGCCACCCGCGCCGACTGCCGGGCGGTCCGCACCTCGACCAACGGCGCCTACAACATCAATTTCTTCGTCCACCAAGACGCCGTCCCCGACCCGGCGCGCGCAGACGCCATGCGCGAACGGCTGGCGCCCTATTACCAGGAGTTCGGCCTGGGCGAGGTGCCGGCGGCGGAGGTTTCATCCCGGCCCTTCAACGAGGACCACCTGGCGGTGGTGCTGGAAGAGATGCCGCCGGTGGTGAGCTTCCATTTCGGCATGCCGGCGGACGATCTCTTCCGCGCCGTCAAGGACGCCGGAATCTTCACCATTTCCTCGGCGACCACGGTGGCGGAGGCACGCGCGTTGGAAGCCGGCGGCATCGACGCCGTCATCGCCCAGGGGTTCGAGGCCGGCGGCCACCGGGGCACCTTCGCCAAACCCTACGAGGACGGCTGGGTCGGCACCATGGCGCTGGTGCCGCAAATCGTCGATGCGGTCTCGGTGCCGGTGATCGCGGCGGGCGGCATCGCCGACGGGCGCGGCATCGCCGCCGCATTGGCCTTGGGCGCGGAAGCGGCGCAACTGGGCACGGCCTTTTTGCCCTGCCCCGAATCGATGATCCCGGACGTGCATCGCGACGCGCTCGAAAATGCCCGCGACGACCAGACCCGCCTGACCCACGCCTTTTCCGGCCGCCCGGCGCGCGGGCTGGAGAACCGCTACATGCGCGAGATGGCCGGCGGCGAGGACGAATTCCCCGATTTCCCGATCCTCAACACCCTGACGGGGCCTTTGCGCAAGGCCAGCGCCCAGGCCGGCAAGCCGGACCTGGTCTCCTTGTGGGCCGGACAGGCGGTGGGCATTCACCGCGCCCTGCCGGCGGGCGAGTTGCTGGAAGCGCTCGTGCGGGAAACGGAAGCGGTGTTGAAGCGCTTCTAAACCGCCACCTCCGGCGACAAAACGCGGGTTGGAAGCCCTTGATTCCAAACCATTCCCAAAAAAAATCTCAGGAACGAACCCAATTTTTCTCCGCCGCCCGCCGGACGACGGTCACCACCCCCATCCCGGCCTTCCCGCATCAAGGGGAAAGGGGCGAGGCGGTAGCGCCAGTTGCTTCCCTCCCCCCTTGTGGGGGAGGGCCAGGGTGGGGGGATTCCTCGACGCGAAGGCTCTACGCAATAGCCGGCCCCAATGCATCCCCAAACCTGGAACCATCGGCCCGGCCAAAACCTATTCGATTGTGAAATAGCGCGCCTGCGCCGGTAACCGACGCTGCGAATCGGCATCATAACATAATACCCATATAAGGCAATAAATTCCTATTTCACTCCAACAGCCTCCCTGCGCGGGCTTGACCCGCGTATCCACGACGCTCTCACCGGCGCGCGGGATTTTAGTTTCTGGTATGAATTTTCTGCCAACCTGTCACGATTGGGTAATTTTATTCGATTGTCGTTGGCGCCATCATCGCCGCAAATAGGTCCTGAGGTATCAACTTCCATGTTTCACATCATTGGGGAGACAGGCTTTGTTTTTTCATATCGAAGGACAATTCAATAAGGCGAAATTTATTGTCGTTTTTATCATGGCGTGGATGTTGGGCGGGCAACCCGCATCGGCGACGGAATATCCCGTCTTGGGCTATCTGGCGGCAACCGACCTGGAATGCCCGGCAGGCACATGGGTGAAAACCTGGCTGCAGTCAGGGCACAACGTCTATCAGTGCACGGCGTGCAGCAAAGGGCGTTACAACAGGACTGCCAAAAAGCGCAGTGATGCTTCGTCAACGGAAACCTGCAACAAGGCGCTGAAGGGATATTATGTCGATGTCACGGGCGCCACGGAGCCGACGAAATGCCCGGCGGGTTCGCGTTCCCGGAGTAGCGAAGGCAAAAGCGTTTCTGCATGCACGTGCGAAGAGGGATATTACTCGGCAACGGGGCGCGCGCCTTGCACCATCGCCGCACCGGGCCATTACGTGAACGGCACAGAGAAGAAGGCTCAGGCGTCCTGTAAAGCGGGCAATTATGCAGTTGGCGAAGGTAACAAGGCCTGTGTGGCAGCGACGGCGGGTCATTTCGTTGCCAATGATGCGGCTGACGCACAAACGCCATGCCCGGCGGGAACTTATGCCAGCGGAACAAAAAGCACGTCCTGCACACCGGCTAGCGCCGGGCACTACGTTCCGAAAGCCGGGGCAACAGTCCAAAGCAAATGCCCCACCGGCACCTATGCCAGCGGGACGAACACCGTATCATGCACGTCGTGCGGGGCGGGGACGACGACAACAGTGGGGAATGTCAGCCAAACAGCCTGTTTGTATGATAGTCCGGGTGACTATTACAATCACTGGGGCAGAAAACCCGCGCCGGGAACCAAGTCCAATAGCCCTCACAAATGCAAGGACGGCAAAAACTGGAAGACGTCGAAGCAGGCTTGTCAGTAGGCTTTTGCCTGGATGGCGGCTTGAACGGGATGTTCCAGGGGCCGCCGAACCCCTAACCGTCGAGCCCCATCAGCGAACGCGCGAAGGCCCCGGCCTCGAACGGGCGCAGGTCGTCGATGCCCTCGCCGACGCCGACGGCATGCACCGGGAGTGCGAACTTCTCCGCCAGCGCCACGACGACGCCGCCCTTGGCCGAGCCGTCGAGCTTGGTCAGCACCAGGCCGGAAATGTCGACCATTTCCTTGAAGGTCTCGACCTGGCTGTGGGCGTTCTGGCCGATGGTGGCGTCCATCACCAGGAGCACGCTGTGCGGCGCGCTGTCGTCGAGCTTTCGGACCACGCGGATGATCTTTTCCAGTTCCGCCATCAGGTCCTTGCGGTTCTGCAAGCGCCCGGCGGTGTCGATCATCAGGAGTTCCACCCCTTCCGCCTTGGCCCGTTCCAGCGCCTGGTAGGCCAGCGCCGCCGCGTCGCCGCCCTGCGGGCCCGTGACCACCGGCACGCCGGAGCGCTCACCCCAGACCTGCAACTGCTCGACGGCGGCGGCGCGAAAGGTATCGCCGGCGGCGAGCATCACCTTGAGCCCGGCGTCCGTGTAGGTTTTCGCCATCTTGCCGATGGTGGTCGTCTTGCCCGAACCGTTGACGCCGCAGACCAGCACCACGTGCGGCGCATGCGCGGCATCGATCTCCAACGGCTTCGCCACCGGCTCGAGGATTGCCGCGATATCGTCGGCGAGCGCCGCCTGCACCACCTCGGGCCCCACGTCCGGATCGAACCGCCGCTCGGCCAGCGACGCCGACAGTTTCGCCGCCGTCGCCACGCCCATGTCGGCGGTGATCAGGATCTCTTCCAGGTCCTCGAGCGCGCCGGCATCGAGTTTCTTCTTGGTGAACAGATCGGTGATGCCGCCGGCGATTTTCTGCGACGACTTCGAAAGACCGCTTTTCAGCCGGCCGAACCAGCCGCCGGACCCCGCTTCGCTCACGCCGTCGTCCCCCGGTAACCGTCAGCCGTCACCGCATCCAGCGAAACGGCGACGATCTCGCCCGGCCGGGCGCTCGCGTCCAGGGTCACCGGCACGTAGTGCTCGTCATGGCCGAAACCCGGCTTCTCCACCAGAACCCGCGCCGTTTGGCCGAGCCGTGCCGCCTTGAAGCGGTCGAGCACTTCGCCGCCGGCATCGCGCAGGCGTTGGGCGCGGGCCTTGGCCACGTCGCCGGGTACCGCCGGCATCCGTGCCGCCGCCGTGCCTTGGCGCGCGGAATAGGGAAAGACATGCAGGTGCGAGATTTCCAGCTCGCGCACCGCCGCCTGGGTATTTTCGAACATGGCGTCGGTCTCGGTCGGGAACCCGGCGATCAGGTCGGCGCCGATGGCGGCATCCGGCCTGGCGCCGCGAATGCGCTCGATCACCCGCGCCGCGCCGGCCCGGTCATGGCGCCGCTTCATGCGTTTCAGCACCATGTCGTCCATGGCCTGCAGGCTGAGATGCAGGTGCGGCATCAGGCGCGGCTCATGCGCCATCAAGTCGTAGAGCTTTTCATCCATGGCGGCGGGATCGAGGGAGCTTAAACGCAGCCGCGCCAGCCCCGGCACCGCCTCCAAAAGCCGCGCCGCCGCATCGCCCAGCTTCGGCGTGCCGGGAAGATCGGCGCCGTAGGAACAGATATCGACGCCGGTCAGCACAACTTCCTTGAAGCCTTGATCGACCAGTTCCCCGACCTGGCGGATCAGGTGCCCCATACCGACGGAACGGTTGGGCCCGCGCGCGAAGGGGATGATGCAGAAGGTGCAGCGGTGGTCGCAGCCCTGCTGCACCTGGACGAAGGCTCGCGCGCGCCCCTCGAAGCCGCGGATCAGGTGCGGCGCGGTTTCGCGCACGGTCATGATGTCGGTGACCCGGATATCGGCTTCGGTGCCGGTCTCGGTCTCGCCCCAGCCCTTGTAGCTTCCCGGATCGAGCTTCTCGGCATTGCCGAGCACGCGGTCGACCTCGGGCATGGCGCCGAAGCGTTCGGGCGCCAATTGCGCCGCGCAACCGGTGACGATCAGCTTGGCGCCGGGATGATCGCGGCGCGCGCGCCGGATCGCCTGGCGCGCCTGGCGCTCGGCCTCTCCGGTGACGGCGCAGGTATTGATGATGATCGCGTCGTCGAGCCCGGCATCGCGGCTGTGCTGGCGCATGATCTCGGATTCGAAGGCGTTGAGCCGGCAGCCGAGGGTGATGACCTGCGGGCCGTCCACGGGCTCAGTCCTGCAACCGGACCAGCGCCGGGTCGAGATGCCCCGCGAAAGAATGCGCCGTCGGACCGGCCATCAGCACGTGGCCGTCTTCGCGCCAATCCACGAACAAAGACCCCCCATCCAGCACCACTTCCACGCTTCGGCCGGCGAGGCCGCGCCGGTGCGCCGCCACCGCGACGGCACAAGCGCCCGAACCGCAGGCGCGGGTGATCCCGACGGAGCGTTCCCAGACCCGCATCCGGAGCCTGTCGGTGCCGAGACCGGAAACCACCTCGATATTGGCGCGCGCGGTGAACATGGGATGGGTTTCCAACTGCGGCCCGACGGTTTCCAATTCCACCGTTTCCGCGTCATGCACGAAGAACACCGCGTGCGGGTTGCCCATGCTGACGCCGACGGCATCGGTCAGCGGCGCGTCTTCCAAGTCGATGTGCAGGGTATTGGCGCACTTCGCCAGCGACAAATCGCCCCACTCCAGGCCGGCCGGGCCCATGTCGACGGAAACCAGCCCGTCTTCGCGGCGGTGCGCCGCCAGCACGCCGACGACGGTCTCGACGCCGACGGCGTCCTTGCCGCTTTGGTCCATGACCAGGGCGGCGACGCAACGCGTGCCGTTGCCGCAGGCCTCGGCCACGGAACCGTCGGTATTGCGGATTTCCATGTAGACATCGGCGGCCGGGTCCCTGGCCGGGCGCAAGATCAGCAACTGGTCGCAGCCGACGCCCGTGCGCCGGTCCGCGATGGCCCGCGCCTCGGCCACGCCAATGGGCAACGAACGCTCGCGGCCGTCGAGAACCACGAAATCGTTGCCCAGGCCATGCATCTTGATGAACGGCAATCCAGTCATACCGCGCTACATATGCCGGGTATGATCGGAAGTCCACCCTCTTTGCCCGCGCGGCACCGCGCCGGGCGCCGCGCGGGCGTGGCCTAGTAGCGCCCGGATTTCACACAGGCCTTGAGCAAGGAAACCAGTTGGCGGCGATGCTCTTCGTCCGGAATCCGCAGGAAGGCATCGACCAGGGCCTCGGTTTCCTGGACCCGATCCCGCGACGGCCGTTCGGGATGGATGCTTGGCGAGGCGACCGACAGGCCGGCGAAAAAGTACGGGATATCGACACCCAGCGCGTCCGCGAGTGCGATCAGGGTCCGGGAATCGGGATCGCGCCGGCCGTTCTCCAGATCGCCCAGCACCCGGGCCGGAACCCCGGAACGACGTTCGATATCCGCCCGGCTGAGACCGAGTTCGGTGCGCCGTTGCGACGTCTTCCCGCCGATGGCGACGTTCAGATCGCGGACGAACTGAGTTCTCTTTTCACGCGCCATGTGACTTATACTTGTGTTACAGTAATTTAAAGCTCGATTAAAGTTTGCAATTTTTCATTGCTGATATTGATTTACACAATCATTGGTTTAACACGCTTGTCCGTTTCCGCCAAGGTTCCAGTTCGCAGATTGAGAACGCGCATAACCCCATCCGCCGGCGAGGCTTGACAGCCGCCGGCCGGACTCCTATGTTCCGCGCGATTTCAAGGGCATTTCCGTGACCCTACGCCCCAAGGGGCGCCGCCAATCCGCGAGTTTCGCGCATTGGCGCGTTTGTGGTTGCGGCCTTTGAACGATTGGAAACGCAGACACGGGCGGCCAAATGTTCGACAGTCTTTCAGATCGCCTCGGCGGGATCTTCGACAAGCTGACCAAGCGCGGCGCGCTGCGTGAGGCCGACGTCGACGAGGCGCTCCGCGAGGTCCGCATCGCGCTCCTGGAAGCGGACGTGGCGCTCGAGGTGGTCAAGGACTTCGTCGCCCAGGTGCGCGAGCGGGCCGTCGGCCAGGAAGTGCTGAAAAGCGTCACGCCCGGCCAATTGGTGATCAAGATCGTCCACGACCAGTTGGCCGCGACCCTCGGCGGCGGCGATCCGACCGAAAGCGCCATCAACCTCGCCGGCAGCCCGCCGGTGGCGGTGCTGATGGTCGGCCTGCAGGGTTCGGGCAAGACCACCACCACCGCCAAGCTGGCCAAGCGCCTGACCGAACGCGGCCGCAAGAAGGTGCTGATGGCGTCGCTGGACGTCTATCGCCCGGCGGCGCAGCAGCAGTTGGCGACGCTCGGCGAGCAGGTGCAGGTGCGCAGCCTCAACGTGGTCTTCGGTGAACAGCCGGTCGCCATTTGCAAGCGCGCCATGCAGACGGCGCGCCTGGAAGGTTTCGACGTGGTGCTGCTCGACACCGCCGGCCGGCTGCACATCGACGATACCCTGATGCAGGAAGTGGCCGACGTGCGCGACGTGGCCAACCCGGCGGAGACGCTCCTGGTCACCGACGCCATGACCGGCCAGGACGCCGTCAACGTGGCGCGCGAATTCAACGAGAAGGTGGGCATCACCGGCATCGCGCTGACCCGTGTCGACGGCGACGCGCGCGGTGGCGCGGCGCTCTCCATGCGCGCCGTCACCGGCAAGCCGATCAAGCTGATGGGCACCGGCGAAAAGATGGAGGCGCTGGACGATTTCAACGCCGAACGTATCGCCGGCTCGATCCTCGGCATGGGCGACGTGGTCGGCCTGGTCGAGAAAGCCCAGGAAGTGGTCGACGAGCAAAAGGCCGAGGAAATGGCCAGGAAGATGCTCAAGGGCCAGTTCACGCTGAACGACATGGCCGAGCAGCTGGGCCAGATCAAGAAGATGGGCTCGCTCGAGGGCCTCATGGGCATGCTGCCCGGCGCCCAGAACGTCAAACAGCAGATGGCCGCCCACAACATGGACGACAGCCTGATCTCGCACCAAGAAGCGATCATCCGCTCCATGACCAAGGCGGAAAAGAATAATCCGAAGATCCTCAACGGATCGCGCCGGCGCCGCATCGCCGAGGGCTCGGGGACTTCCGTGCAGGAAGTGAACCGGCTTTTGAAACAGTTCAAGCAGGTCAGCGCGATGATGAAGAAGGCCGGCAAGAAAGGGAAGCGGGGCCTCCTGGGCGGCATGATGCCCGGGATGATGCCCGGCAAGGTTCCCGGACTGCCGCCCGGCATGCGCTGAGCGGCATAACCGACAATGATCGATACCGAATTCAACTGAAAACGACGAAAGGACGACAGTAAGATATGTCTTTGAAGATCAGACTCTCCCGCGGCGGCGCCAAGAAGCGGCCGTTCTACCGTGTCGTGGTGGCGGATTCCCGCAGCCCTCGCGACGGCCGATTCATCGAGCGCATCGGCTCCTACAACCCGATGCTGCAAAAGGACGATCCGGCGCGTTTCACCATCGACGAGGACCGCGCCAAGCACTGGCTCAGTGTCGGTGCCCAGCCGTCCGACCGCGTCGCCCGCTTCATGAGCGGCCTCGGCCTGGTCGAGAAGCCGTCGGTTCCCGAGCAGACCAAGAAGGACAAGCCGCGCGCCAAGACGCTCGAACGCATGAAGGAACAGGAAGAGAAGGCCCAGGCCGCCAAGGAAGCCGAAGCCGCCGCCGCGACTGCCGCGGCCGAAGCCGAAGCCGAAGCGCCGGCCGAAGAACCGGCCGCCGAAGAAGCCCCGGCCGAGGAAGCCGCCGCTCCGGAAGAAGCGCCGGCCGAAGAAGCTGCCGCTCCGGAAGAAGCGCCCGCTGAAGAAGCGCCGGCCGAGGAAGCGCCGGCCGAGGAAGCGGCCGCCGAGGAAGAGACCAAGGCGGAAGGCTGAATCGGGAGGGCCTGAGTGAACGCGCCGCCTGATCCGGACCAACTCGTGCTGCTCGGTGCCATCGGCGCGCCGCGCGGCATCAAGGGCGACGTTCGGGTCAAGAGCTTCACCGCCGAGCCCGGCGCCATCGCGTCCTACGGCCCGCTTTGGGACAAGAAAGGGGCGCGCTGGTTGACGTTGAAGGTGGTCGGCGAGGCCAAGGGCCAGGTGATCGTCCGCATCGCGGGCATCGCCGACCGCACCCAGGCGGAGGCACTCCGGGGGACCGAACTCTTCGTTCCCCGCGAGCGGTTGCCGCAAGCCGAGGAAGACGCCTTCTACTACGTGGACCTGATCGGCCTTCGGGTCGAGACCACGGAGGGGGAATTCCTGGGCCAGGTCCAGACAGTGTTCGAAGCCGGCGCCGGCGATCTGCTGGACATCGGCGGCGGGCCCTACCGGGGACTGGTGGTGCCGTTCACGCGGGACGTGGTGACGGAGGTCGATCTGGAAGCCGGCCGCTTGCTGGTCGACCCGCCGGATGGCCTGCTGGAACCGCCGGAAGACGAAGCGAAGCCGAAACCGAAACGAAAGCAGAGACGAGAAGACAACTGAACCATGTGGCGCTCAACCGTCATCACGCTGTTTCCGGAAATGTTTCCGGGTCCGCTCGGCATCAGCCTTGTGGGCCAGGCGCTGCGTGACGGCCTGTGGTCGTTGGACACCGTCAACATCCGGGACTTCGGCATCGACAAGCACCAGTCGGTGGACGATACGCCGTTCGGCGGCGGCCCCGGCATGGTGATGCGCGCCGATGTCGTCGACGCGGCCATCGAAGCGGCGCTGGCGAAGGCGCCGGAGCTGCCGTTGGTGGTGACCTCGCCGCGCGGCCGGCCGCTGGATCAGGCACGGGTGCGCGAACTGGCCGAAGGTCCCGGCATCACCGTTCTCTGCGGACGTTTCGAGGGCATCGACCAGCGCGTCATCGACCAGCGCCGCCTGGAGGAAATCTCCATCGGCGATTTCGTCCTGTCCGGCGGCGAACCGGCGGCGATCGCGCTTCTGGATGCTTGCGTGCGGCTGCTGCCGGGCGCCATCGGCAAGAGCGAAAGCCTGGAGGAAGAAAGTTTCGAGACGGGGCTTCTGGAATACCCGCACTACACCCGTCCACAGTCCTGGAACGGGCTGGATGTCCCGGAAATCCTGCTTTCCGGCCATCACGAGAGGATCAGGGCCTGGCGCCTCGCCCAGGCCGAAGCCGTCACCGAGCGGCGCCGTCCCGATCTTTGGCAACACTACAAGCGCAAAAACAGTTGAAGAATCGGTTGATTTTTGACACTTTGCGGCCCGCCCGACCCGCTGGCCGCGGTAAATGAAGGAAAAGAACCATGAACGTCATTGATGAATTGGAAAACCAGGAAATCGAAAAGCTGGCTGCCGATCTTCCTGTGTTCGCGCCGGGCGACACCGTCCGCGTCAACGTGAAGGTCGTCGAGGGCTCGCGCGAGCGCGTCCAGGCTTTCGAAGGGGTGTGCATCGGGCGCAAGAACGCCGGGCTGAATTCCGCCTTTACCGTGCGCAAGCTGAGCTACGGCGAAGGCGTCGAGCGCGTGTTTCCGCTCTATTCGCCGAGCATCGATTCGATCGAGGTGGTGCGCCGCGGCGACGTGCGCCGGGCCAAGCTCTACTACCTGCGGGGCCGCACCGGCAAGTCGGCGCGTATCGCCGAGCAGACCGACGGCTTCAAGGCCAAGCTGGCGGCCGAGGATCGGCGCGCCGCGGAGGAAGTGAAGAAGGAAGGCAAGAAGGCATCCAAGGCGAAAGCCGCGGCCGCCAAGGCGGCCGCGGACTCTACGCCCGCCGAGACCAGTGAAGACTGAGTCTTAATTCGCATTTGCGCCCCGGGCCGACGGTCCGGGGCGATTTCGTTCTGGGAGGAAACGAGGCATGTCGAAGCCGCGCACGCTGTTTGACAAAATTTGGGATCACCACCTGGTCAACGTCCAGGAGGACGGGACCTGCCTGCTCTACATCGACCGCCACCTGGTGCACGAAGTCACCAGCCCGCAGGCGTTCGAAGGGCTGAGGAACGCCGGCCGGCCGGTGCGCCGTCCCGACGCGACCCTCGCCGTTCCCGACCACAACGTCTCGACCAAGGACCGCTTGGGCCCGATCGAGAACGACGAAAGCCGCATCCAGGTCGAAACCCTGCAGGCCAACTGCAAGGAATTCGGCGTGCCGCTGTTCGACATCGACGACATCCGCCAGGGCGTGGTGCATATCATCGGCCCGGAACAGGGTTTCACGCTGCCCGGCACCACCATCGTCTGCGGCGACAGCCACACCGCAACGCACGGCGCGTTCGGCGCGCTGGCCTTCGGCATCGGCACCTCGGAGGTCGAGCACGTGCTGGCGACGCAGACGCTTCTGCAGGCGCCGTTGAAGAACATGCGCATTTCCGTCGATGGCGCGCTTCCGCCGGGCTGCACCGCCAAGGACCTGGTGCTGGCGTTGATCGGCAAGATCGGCACGGCCGGCGGTACCGGTTTCGTCATCGAATACGCCGGCCAGGCGATCCGCGATCTCTCCATGGAAGGCCGCATGACGGTCTGCAACATGACCATCGAGGGCGGCGCCCGCGCCGGCCTGATCGCGCCCGACCAGACCACCTTCGACTACCTGATGGGCCGGCCCATGTCGCCCAAGGGCGCGCAGTGGGAAGCGGCGGTCAACTATTGGAAGACCCTACCCTCCGACGAAGGCGCGGCCTACGACAAGGAGGTCACGCTCGACGTTTCCGAGATCGTGCCGCAGGTCACCTGGGGCACCAGCCCCGAAGACGTGGCGCCGATCACCGGCAACGTCCCCAATCCGACCGACTTCGAAGACGAACTGAAGCAGGCCTCGGCGCAGGACGCGCTGGACTACATGGGCCTCACCGCCGGCATGCCGATGACCGACATCAAGATCGACTACGCCTTCATCGGGTCCTGCACCAACGGCCGCATCGAGGACATGCGCGCCGCCGCCGAAATCGCCAAAGGCCGCAAGGTCGCCGACGGCGTGACCGCGCTGGTGGTGCCGGGTTCGGGCCTGGTCAAGGAACAGGCCGAGGAAGAGGGCCTGGACAAGATCTTCATCGAGGCGGGTTTCGAATGGCGCGAGGCCGGCTGCTCCATGTGCCTGGCCATGAACGACGACAAGCTGGAGCCCGGCGAGCGTTGCGCATCGACGTCGAACCGCAACTTCAAGGGACGCCAGGGCTACAACGGCCGCACCCACCTGGTCAGCCCGGCCATGGCGGCGGCCGCCGCCGTCACCGGTCACCTGACCGACGTGCGCGACCTGTAAGGGGAGAACGGGAAATGGAAAAATTCACCACGCTCACCGGCGTCGCGGCGCCGATGAACAAGATCAACGTCGATACCGACATGATCATCCCCAAGCAGTTCCTGAAGACCATTCAGCGTGCCGGCCTCGGCAAGCACCTGTTCGACGAGATGCGCTACGACCGCGAGGGCAACGAGATCGAGGATTTCGTGCTCAACCAGCCCGCCTACCGGGGTGCGCAGATCCTGGTCGCCGGCGACAACTTCGGCTGTGGCTCGTCGCGCGAGCACGCGCCCTGGGCCTTGCTGGATTTCGGCATCCGCTGCGTGATCTCCACCTCGTTCGCCGACATCTTCTACAACAACTGCTTCAAGAACGGCATTCTGCCGATCAAGGTGTCCAAGGAAGACCTGGCGAAGCTCATGGATGACGCCGAGCGCGGCGCCAACGCGACGCTGACCATCGATCTCGAGAGCCAGAAGATCACCGGCCCCGACGGCGGCGAAGTGGCCTTCGAGATGGACGCCTTCAAGAAGCATTGCCTGTTGAACGGCCTCGACGACGTCGGTCTGACCATGGAAAACAAGGACAAGATCGAAGACTTCGAGAACCAGCGCAAGGTTTCCCAGCCTTGGCTGTTCGCCGCCGAATAGCGAAATCGAATACCAACACCTCCCCTCCCCCCTTGTGGGGGAGGGTCAGGGTGGGGGGATAATGCGCCGTCGGGCGCGAAAATTCGTTTTCTCCCCTCCCGGGTTCACACCCCCATCCCGACCTTCCCCCATCGAGGGGGAAGGAGAAGAAAGGAAGCCTGAGAATGTCAGCCAACAAGAAACTGCTGTTCCTGCCGGGCGACGGCATCGGACCCGAAGTCATGGGCCAGGTGCGCCGCGTCATCGACTGGATGGACGCACGCCGCCATGTCTCCTTCGACGTGGCCGAAGACCTGGTCGGCGGCGCCGCCATCGACGCCTCGGGCACGTCGCTCACCGACGCGACGCTGGACAAGGCGATGAACGTGGACGCCGTGCTGCTCGGTGCCGTCGGTGGGCCGAAGTGGGACAACGTGGCGCGCGATATTCGCCCGGAAGCAGGCTTGCTCAAGCTGCGCAAGGAAATGGACCTGTTCGCCAACCTGCGCCCGGCCACCGTGCTGCCGGCCCTGGCGGAGGCATCGAGCCTCAAGGAAGAACTGGTTTCCGGCCTCGACATGCTGATCCTGCGTGAGCTTACCTCTGGGGCCTATTTCGGCCAGCCGCGCGGCATCACCGAAAACGCCGACGGATCGGCGGAAGCCATCGACACCACCCGCTACACCTCGGCCGAGATCGAGCGCGTGGTGCGGGTCGGCTGCGAGCTGGCGGAAAAGCGCGGCAAGAAGCTGCACTCGGTGGAGAAGGCCAACGTCATGGAAACCGGCGTCCTGTGGCGCCGGATCGCGACCGAAGTGGGCAAGGATTTTCCCGACATCGAAATGCACCACATGTACGCCGACAACTGCGCCATGCAGTTGGTGCGCGAACCGAAGCAGTTCGACGTCATCGTTACCGACAACCTGTTCGGCGACATCCTGTCGGACTGCGCCGCCATGCTGACGGGATCGCTCGGCATGCTGCCGTCGGCCAGCCTGGGTGCCGAGGACGAGTCCGGCCGCCGCAAGGCGCTCTACGAGCCCGTACACGGCTCGGCGCCGGACATCGCCGGCGAGGACAAGGCCAATCCGCTGGCCACCCTGCAGTCTTTCGCCATGATGCTGCGCTACTCGTTCGACGACACGGAAAACGCCGACCTGATCGAGCAGGCGACCAAGAACGTGCTGGATCGCGGCCTGCGCACCGGCGACATCATGCAGCCGGGCAAGGAACTGGTCTCCTGCACCCGCATGGGCGAAGCGCTCTGCGAAGAGTTGGACAAGCTCGCCGCCTGACGGTTGCACTTGCATTTTTTCGGCGGCGGGGGTAAATCTCCCCCCATCGAACACAAAGGGACAATTTGATGATCCACGCGATCGCCAAAACCAAGGAGACCAAAACCACGCGCTGAGCGCGGGGCGGTTTCTTTGTTTGTCTAAAACGAAACGGCCCGCGCACTCCGCGGGCCGTTCGTCGTTAATGCGAACGGGCGCGGGATAGCCGGGCGCCAACGAAGGAGAAGAAAAATGGGTTACAAGGTCGCGGTCGTCGGCGCCACGGGAAACGTGGGCCGGGAACTGCTTTCGATCATGGCGGAACGGAACTTCCCAGCGGACGAAGTCGTGGCGCTGGCGTCGTCGCGCTCCATCGGCATGGAGGTCTCCTACGGCGAGGACGACATCCTGACTGTCCAGAACTTGGACAGCTATGACTTCACCGGCACCGACATCGTACTGTCGTCACCGGGCGCCAAGGTGAGCGCCAAGTATTCGCCCATCGCTGCGAAAGCCGGCGCCGTGGTCATCGACAACACGTCGCACTTCCGCATGGAACCCGACGTGCCGCTGGTTGTGCCGGAAGTGAACCCGCAGGCCATTGCCGGCTATACCAAGCGTGGCATCATCGCCAACCCGAACTGCTCCACCATCCAGATGGTGGTGGCGCTGAAGCCGCTGCACGAGCTGGCTCAGATCAAGCGCGTCGTGGTCTCCACCTACCAGTCGGTTTCGGGTGCGGGCAAGGAAGGCATGGACGAGCTGTTCAACCAGACACGCGGCATCTTCGTCAACGAGCCGGCCGCAACCCATCGCCAGAAGTTCACCAAGCAGATCGCCTTCAACGCGATTCCGCATATCGACATGTTCATGGACGACGGCTCGACCAAGGAAGAGTGGAAGATGGTGGCCGAGACCAAGAAGATCCTGGACCCGGATATCGCCGTCACCGCCACCTGCGTGCGGGTGCCGGTGTTCATCGGCCATGCGGAAGCCGTCAATATCGAGTTCGCGCGGCCGATCACGGAAGACAAAGCCCGCGCCGTCTTAAGCGCGACACCCGGCATCACCGTGGTCGATCACCGGGCCGACGAGGGCTACGTCACGCCGCAGGAATGCGCCGGCGAGGATCCGGTCTTCGTCAGCCGCATCCGCAAGGACCCGACCGTCGCCAACGGCCTCAATATCTGGGTGGTGGCGGACAACCTGCGCAAAGGCGCGGCCCTGAACACGGTGCAGATCGCCGAGGAACTGATCCGCTCCTATTTGAAGAAGGCGGCCTGAGCGGCGCTAGTTTTTCGCCGGCACGCTGTCGGGGTTGAGGAAGGCATCGACTTCGTTCTGGGACATTTCCTTGTTCATGGGCATGTCCGGTTTCTTGTCCTTGCCGTCCTTGCCACGGCGGTCGTCTTCCACTTCCTGGTTCTTGCGCCGGCGGTCCGGGCCGAAGAAGTTGTCCGTGCGCACGAACTGGCGCGGGTGCTCGATGACGTTGACGATGCGCCCGAACAAGGCCTTCGCCGACAACGGCTTGACCACGAATTCGCTGATACCTGAATCCCGCGCCTTGATGATGCGCGAACGTTCCGAGTAGCCGGACATCATGATGATCGGCAGATAGGGGTTGGGGCTTTCCTTGTCGTTGCGCACCCGGCGGGTGAGCGCCAGACCGTCGACCGGCTTCATGTACCAATCGACCAGCATCAGGTCGATCTGCTGGGAACCCAGGATATCCCACGCCTCGTCGCCGTCGTAGGCGTCGTAGATCTTCTCGGCCCCCAGGACCCTGAGCATTTCGCGCACAAGACTGAGAATGAATTCCTGGTCGTCAGCGACCAGAATCGACACATCCGCTAGATAGTCGTTATCCATGCCCCGTTATTTAACCCTCGACCGAATGAATTGATCCGGCCACCCCTTTTCTCCGCCCTGATCTTCGTCTATCGCCGAGGTTTTAACAATAGCAAGCATCGGCGACGATGGTTTCGACGGTCGTATCCCGGCCCGCGTCGCGCCAACGCGACGCGGTTCCGACCAAATCCAGTTCGCCGCGCGGCCGCGATGCCGAGGCTTCGAGCGCCACGCGCGTCGCGCCGACGGCGAGTTTCAGGGCCCCGACGGCGTCTCCGTCCCGTAAATAACCGGCCAGCCAAACCGCCCCCATCAGGTCCCCCGCACCCTTGGCCGGCACCTGCAGGCGCGGCGTTCGCGCCAGCCAGGCACCATTGTCGGTCATCAACAGTGTCCCGAACTCGTCGATGCCGTCCGCTTCCAACGGCACCGACGACACGATCGCCATCGCCGGGCCCATGCGCCGGAGCGCCGCGCCGGCGGCTTGCGCGCCAGCCAGGCCACCGGCCTCCACCCCGGTCAGCACCCCGGCCTCGAAGGCGTTGGCGATGACGATATCGGCGGCGGGCACCGCCGCGTCACGGAAGAAGTCCGGCAGCGCCGCATCCACATAGAGGCCCTCTTCCCGGTCGCCCATTACCGCTGCGCAGCAATAGAGCGCATTTGGCGCCGCCGCCTTGATTTCGTGCCAGGCCGCGAGCGTCGCCCGGCCGACCTCAATCGACCCGAGATAACCGCTCAGCAGGGCCTGGCATTCCGGAAAGGTACCGGCGCCCCGCAGCCCATCGAAGATCGCGCACACCGTATCGGAGTCCGTCTTGGCGCCGTGAAACCCGCCCTCGCCGGGGTGATGCGCCAATAGCGCCGTGTGCACCGGCCAAACCTCGACACCCAGCCATTGCATGGCGAACTGGGCGGCGCTGTTGCCGACATGACCGAAGGAGACCTGTGATTGCACGCTGATGACGCCCATGCCGGCAACCTTGCCACACCGCGGCCAGCGATTATAGTGCCAGCCGCTTTTCTTGGCCTGGACCGATTTCAGGAGCCCTCCATGACCGCCACCGCCCGCCCTCGCCGATCCCACCTCTATATGCCCGGCTCCAACGCCCGCGCGCTCGATAAAGGCCGTGGCCTCGCCGCCGACGGCCTGATCATGGACCTGGAGGACGCCGTCGCGCCGGACGCCAAAGCGACAGCGCGCGAACAAATCGCCGCCGCCCTCGCGGAAGGCGGTTACGGCATGCGCGAACTGCTGGTGCGCACCAACGGGCTCGACACCGATTGGGGCGAGGACGACCTGAAGGCCGCCGCCCGCATGAAGTGCCACGGGGTGCTGCTGCCCAAGGTCGAGAGCCGGCAGATGATCGTCGACGCCATTGCCGTGCTCGACGCGGCCGGCGGGCCCGGGGACCTGCCGATCTGGTGCATGATGGAAACGCCGCTCGGCATCCTGCACGCCGAGGAAATCGCCTTTGCGCATCCACGCGTCGGCGGCCTGGTGCTCGGCACCTCGGACCTGGCCAATGACCTGGGCGCGCACCATACGCCGGACCGGATTCCGTTCATGGCCTCGCTGGAACTCTGCATCCTGGCGGCGCGCGCCGCCGGCATCGCGGTGCTCGACGGCGTGCATCTGGATCTCGCCGACGACGAAGGCTTCCGCCTCTCCTGCGTCCAGGGCAAGCAACTCGGCATGGACGGCAAGACCCTGATCCATCCCAAGACCATCGCCACCGCCAATGAGGTGTTCTCGCCCAGCGCCGAGGACGTTCAGTGGTCGAAGCGCATCATCGAGGCGCACGCCGAGGCGGAAAAGGCCGGCAAGGGCGTGCTCCTGGTCGACGGAAAACTGATCGAGAACCTGCACGTGGCCGCCGCCAAGCGCCTGGTGGCCATGGCCGACGCCATCGCCGCCATGCAAACCGGCGGCGAATAGGAGGCTGCCATGTCCAACAAAACCAACAGCGGCAACTTCTTCGAGGACTTCCGGATCGGCCAGGAACTCCGGCACGCGACGCCGCGCACCGTGACCGAAGGCGACGTGGCGCTCTATACCGGCCTTTACGGCATGCGCTTCGCCTTCAATTCCTCCGATGCCTTCGCCCGCGACTTAGGCCTCGATGGCGCGCCCTTGGACGATTTCCTGGTTTTCCACATGGTGTTCGGCAAGACCGTGCCGGATATTTCCCTCAATGCCGTGGCCAACCTGGGCTATGCCGGCGGCGTCTTCGGCGAGCCGGTCTTCCCCGGCGACACGCTGACGGCGCGCTCAGAAGTGATCGGCCTCAAGGAGAACTCCAACGGCAAGACCGGCGTCGTCTACGTGCGCTCCACCGGGCACAACCAATTGGGCGAAGTGGTGCTCGACTACGTGCGTTGGGTGATGGTGCGCAAGCGTGACGAAAGCGCGCCGGCCCCCGATCCGGTGGTGCCGGAACTCACGGACGCCGTCGTCGTCGACGATCTGGTGATACCGGAGCTTTCCGGGATCGGCGCCTACGACACGGCGCTGGCGGGTAGCGCCGATCTTTGGGACGACTACGAAGTGGGCGAGAAGATCGACCATGTGGACGGCATGACCATCGAGGAAGCCGAGCACATGATCGCCACGCGGCTCTACCAGAACACCGCCAAGGTCCACTTCAACCTGCACGAACAGCAATCGAGCCGGTTCGGCAAGCGGCTGATCTATGGCGGGCATATCATCTCGCTGGCGCGCGGGCTCAGCTTCAACGGTCTCGCCAACGCCTTCAAGGTGGTGGCGCTGAACGGCGGCGCGCACACCAATCCGACCTTCGCCGGCGACACCATCTACGCCTGGTCGGAGGTACTGGAGAAGATCGAACTTCCGGACCAGGACGGCATGGGCGCGCTCCGGCTGCGCACGGTGGCCAGCAAGGACGCGCCTTGCGCCGGCTTTCCCGACAAGGACGCCGACGGCAAGACCCTGGCCTCGGTGGTCCTCGATCTCGACTACACGGTTTTGATGCCAAAGCGCTGACAGGTGCGAATCGCGTGCCGGTTTTCGCCCGCACCGGCGCCGCCGCCCGAGACATCCCCGCCCAGCCGCGCACAGGCCGGCGGTGTTCGGCGGTGGCCGGCACGGCCCGGAGCCGGCGGCTAAGCGACTGAAAAGACTCAAACAAAAGTGCGCCCGAGTCCTTCGAACACTTCATGTATTCAAAGCAATCGCAAGGACACACAAAATATAGTTGCGGGCGAGTCCGGCCTTTGATAAGAAAAGAGGCGTCAGGGACGCAGGTCCTGGGAAACCTGCGAAAGCGCCGCCGAGACAACGCACCCTGACACCTCTTGGAGCCGGCCAGGCTCCGTGCATATCGAAAGCGACCTCTCGCTTTGCCGGCCAATCGTTGAACGCACCCTGGGCAGAGATCATTCAACGGTTTGGCTTGGCTGGCCCCGACTTCCGAGCGATTGTCGCCAATCCCTCTTCCGATCCGGACCCCGGTAAGTTCCCTCGACCCATCGCGGTGCCCGTCCCGCCTGCGCGACGCACCGACCGTTGCCGGCCCGTGCACATCGCAGGGGGCATGACGAGAACCGATTCCCGGACGGGAATGGCCCTCGCCCCCAGGACCCCGCATGGTGTCGAAAGACCCTGCCGCCGGCCTGCCGCCCGAGCCACCGGTCGAAACCGGCTTTTCGGTCTGCACGCCTTTGCCTTGTCTCCGCCCGGACCGAAGCCCGGCCTTCGTCAAGGAGGTGCCTTTTGACCGTGCCCCAGGGAAAGAACTCTCGAAGAGCGAACTCCCCCCGACGACCGCCGCCAAGCACCGCATGAGCGCTTTCGCATGCACCCTGAGCTTGCGCCAAAGCCGTGCGCCAGACAACTCGGAATCATGGGGGTAAAAGCGGTTTCTTGTGCATAATCGCGGCTGATCTCCACAGTGCTTGCACACCTTATCCACACCCCTCATCCACAGATTGCGGAAACCGCTTTCATTGCATGGGGTTAGCTCTCTCGAGATCGCACGGGCGCCGGCGGCTCTGTTGCGGGCGCGAAGATTGACTTGCCCCGACCCGACCGTTACGTATGGGTTGGGGGCTACCCCGAAGGGTGGCCGAAACGTTTCAAACGTTGGGGTTGGGTTATGGCGAACCAAAATCGACCATTGTCGCCGCATCTGCAGGTCTACCGGCCGCAGATCACCTCTTTCCTGTCGATCCTGCATCGCGCCACCGGCGTCGTGCTCGCCATCGGCGCGCTGTTCTTCACCTATTGGCTGATGGCGGCGACCTACGGAGCGGAGAAATTCGCCTCGGCGCAGGCGCTGTTCGGCTCCGTCATCGGACAGCTCATTCTCTGGGGCTTCACCTTTTCCGTCTTCTATCATCTGGCCAACGGCATCCGTCACATGGCCTGGGACGCAGGCTGGGGCTTCGAGCTCGACCGGCTGCGCATCACCGGCTGGCTGACGATCGTGTTCGCCGCCGCCATGACCGTCCTCACGCTGGTCGTCGCCTATTCGGCGGCGGGGGGTGCCTGATGCAGATGCGCTCATATCTCGGCCGCTCGCGCGGTCTCGGCGCCGCCAACGAAGGCGTGCATCACTGGTGGATGCAGCGCCTGACCGGCGTCGCGCTGGTGCCGCTGACGATCTGGTTCGTGTTCGCCGCCGCCGGCATCGCCAGCGCCGACTTGGCCGAGTTCAAGGCCTGGGTCGGACGCCACGGCAACCCGGTGATGCTGATCTTGCTCACCATCGCCATGTTCCACCACACGGTGCTCGGCATGCAGGTGGTGATCGAGGACTACGTCCATTCCGAGACCGCCAAGGTGATCTCGCTGATGGCGGTCAAGCTGCTCGCCTGGTTGTGCGGCGCTTCGTGCATTTTCGCCGTTCTGCGGCTTACCTTCGGAGGTTGATGGCTGATGTCCGCTGCCTATGAAATCATCGACCATGAATACGAGGTCGTCGTCGTCGGCGCCGGTGGCGCCGGGCTGCGCGCCACGCTGGGCATGGCCGAAGCCGGCCTCAAGACCGCCTGCATCACCAAGGTGTTCCCGACCCGGTCGCACACCGTGGCCGCCCAGGGCGGCATCTCGGCGGCGCTCGGCAACATGGCCGAGGACAAGTGGGAATGGCACATGTACGACACCGTCAAGGGCGCCGACTGGCTCGGCGACCAGGACGCCATCGAGTACATGTGCCGCGAAGCCGTGCCCTCGATCATCGAGCTCGAGCACTACGGCATGCCGTTCTCGCGCAACGACGAGGGCAAGATCTACCAGCGGCCCTTCGGCGGCCATATGCGCAACTTCGGCGAGGCCCCGGTGCAGCGTGCCTGCGCCGCCGCCGACCGCACCGGCCACGCCATGCTGCACACGCTCTACCAGCAATCGCTGAAGAACAACGCCGAGTTCTTCGTCGAGTATTTCGCCATCGACCTGATCATGGGCGACGACGGCACCTGCGAGGGCGTCGTCGCCTGGAACCTGGACGACGGCACCATGCATGTCTTCCGCGGCAACCTGGTGGTGATGGCCACCGGCGGCTACGGGCGGTCGTACTTCTCGTGCACGTCTGCGCATACCTGCACCGGCGACGGCAACGCCATGGTGGCGCGCGCCGGCCTGCCGTTGCAGGACCTGGAGTTCGTGCAGTTCCACCCGACCGGCATCTACGGCGCCGGCTGCCTGATCACCGAGGGGGCCCGCGGCGAGGGCGGCTACCTGACCAACTCCGAGGGTGAGCGCTTCATGGAGCGCTACGCCCCCACCGCCAAGGACCTGGCCAGCCGCGACGTGGTGTCGCGCTCCATGACCATGGAAATCCGCGACAAGCGCGGCGTCGGCCCGGAAAGCGATCACATCTACCTGCACCTGGAGCACCTGGGTGCCGACGTGCTGGCGCTCAGGCTGCCGGGCATTTCCGAATCGGCCAAGATCTTCGCCGGCGTCGATTGCACCAAGGAGCCGATCCCGGTGCTGCCGACCGTGCACTACAACATGGGCGGCATCCCCACCAACTACCATACCGAGGCCCTGGCCCCGACCCAGGCCGACCCGGACGCTATCGCGCCGGGGCTGATGGCGGTCGGCGAATGCGCGTCGGCATCGGTGCACGGCGCCAACCGCCTGGGCACCAACTCCTTGCTCGACCTCGTGGTGTTCGGCCGCGCCGCCGGCCTGCAGGCCGCCAACCTGATGAAGCCCGGCGACAGCGTGCGCCCGTTCCGTCCCGGTTCGGCGGACGCGGCGCTGGACCGCTTCGACAGGCTGCGTCATGCGTCCGGCGGCACCAAGACCGCCGAGCTGCGCCTGGAGATGCAACGTACCATGCAGAACAATGCCGCCGTTTTCCGCACCTCCGACGTGCTGGCCGAAGGGGTCAAGCTCATCGACAAGGTCTGGGACGGCATGGCCGACCTCAACGTCACCGACAAGTCGCTGATCTGGAACTCCGATCTGGTGGAGACGCTGGAGCTCGAGAACCTGATGATCAACGCCAAGATCACCATGTACTCGGCCGAGGCCCGCAAGGAGAGCCGGGGCGCCCACGCCCACGAGGACTTCCCGGACCGCGACGACGACAACTGGATGAAGCACACGCTCGGCTGGATCGACGCGTCGGGCAAGGTCACCATCGACTACCGCCCGGTGCACGCGCATACGCTCACCGAAGAGGTCGAGTACATCGAACCCAAGGAACGGGTCTACTGACATGGTCGAATTTTCCCTTCCCGCCAATTCCAAGGTCGGCACCGGCAAATCGCACCCGGCGCCTTCCGGCGCCACCAACATCAAGACCTTCAAGATCTACCGCTTCGATCCCGACTCCGGCTCGAACCCCAGCCTCGACACCTTCGAGGTCGATCTCGACACCTGCGGGCCGATGGTCCTGGATGCGCTGATCAAGATCAAAAACGAGATCGATCCGTCGCTGACCTTCCGCCGGTCCTGCCGCGAGGGGGTCTGCGGGTCCTGCGCCTTCAACATCGACGGCACCAACACGCTGGCCTGCACCAAGCCGATCTCCGAGATCTCCGGCGACGTGAAGATCTATCCGCTGCCGCACATGCCGGTGATCAAGGACCTGGTCTGCGATCTCAACGTGCCCTATGCCCAGTACCGCTCCATCGAGCCCTGGCTGCAGGCCGACAGCCCGGCACCGTCGCGCGAGCGCCTGCAGAGCGTCGAGGAGCGCGAGAAGCTGGACGGCCTGTGGGAATGCATCCTGTGCTTCTGCTGCCAGACCAGTTGCCCGAGCTACTGGTGGAACGGCGACCGCTACCTGGGTCCGGCCGTCCTGCTGCAGGCCTACCGCTGGATCGCCGACTCGCGCGATGAGGCCACCGGCAAGCGGCTTGATGCCCTGAACGATCCGTACCGGCTCTATCGCTGCCACACGATCATGAACTGCACCAATACCTGCCCCAAGAGCCTCAATCCGGGCCAGGCCATCGGTTCGATCAAGGAATCGCTGTTCAAGCGCCTGTAACCAACGCAAGAGACTTCAATCCATGAGTAACGACGCCGTCACCTACGCGTCCGCCGGCGATCACGTGGCGGTCATTACCATGAACCGCGCGGCGCGCATGAACCGCCTCGATGCCGACATCGTGTCGGGCCTGGAAGCCGCCTGGACCCGCTTCATGGCAACTGACGACGACCGCGTCGCGGTGCTGGCCGGCGACGGCAAGGCGTTCTCCGCCGGAGCCGACCTGAAGGCCATTCCGCACGATCTGTTCCGCGGCATTCCCGGCGTCGGCGTGCCGGTCGACAAGCCCGTCGTTGCTGCCGTGCAGGGCTGGTGCGTCGGCGGCGGCATGGTGCTGACCACCATGGCCGATATCCTGGTGGCCGCCGACGACGCCAAGTTCTCCTATCCCGAAGTGAAGATCGGCTTCTCCGGCGGCCTGATCTCCACCCTGGCCGGCCGCATCCCGCACAAGATCGCCATGGACCTTTTGCTCACCGGCGACACCATCACCGCCCAGCGCGCCTTTGACGTCGGCTACGTCAACAAGCTGGTACCCGAGGCCGAACTGATGGACGCCGCCATGGACTACGCCAAGCGCATCGCCGCCCAGGCGCCCTTGCCGTCGCGGATGCTGAAGCGCTTCGTCGCCGAGACCCTGCCCAAGGGCCCGACCGAAATCGCCGGCATCGCCCGCGCCCAGGTCAACGCCATCAACGGAAGCCGCGACGGCCAGGAAGGCATCGACGCCTTCATGGAAAAACGCCCGCCGGTCTTCAAAGGCGAATAGTGGCCCCATCTATTCGTCCATAATGGACCTTCGAAAAGGGCCAAATAGCGTCTAGTCTCCGGCGCGGTATTTGACGGAGACCTGCCATGTACATGCCCAAAGCCTTCGAGGAAACCGATCCCGAAGTTCTTGCCGAACTGATCCGCGCCTTCAGCTTCGCGCTGATCGTCACCAACGGCGACGACGGACCTTTCGGTACACACGTGCCTCTGCACCTAGACACCGAGGGCGAGCGGCCGACGCTCTTCGGCCACCTGGCCCGGGCCAACGGCCACTGGCAGGCCTTCGATGGTGAGACCCAGGCGCTCGTCGTGTTCCAGGGCCCGCACGCCTACATCTCGCCGAGTTGGTACGAGAGCCCCGGCATGGTGCCGACCTGGAACTACGCCGTCGTCCATGCCCATGGCCGCCCCCGCGTCATCGAAGACGCCGCCGGCGCGGCCGATGTGCTCCGCCGCCTGGTCGGCGACTACGAATCCGACGCCACCGGCAACTGGTCCATGGACAGCCTGCCCGACACGCTCATCGCCGCCCAGCTCAAGGGCATCGTCGCCTTCGAAATTCCCATCGAGCGCCTCGAGGGCAAGTGGAAGATGAGCCAGAACCGCATGCCCGAGGATGCGGAGGGTGCCGCCGGCGGGCTGGAAACCCTCGGCGGGGTGGAGAACGGCGCCGTCGCCCGGATCA
>Ga0209578_10000315_pt1 | contig 70008 bp, 62 predicted proteins | sample tdAd472_FD_187127 | JGI IMG/M metagenome (GOLD analysis project Ga0209578, IMG submission 187127) | Marine sediment microbial communities from the Atlantic coast under amendment with organic carbon and nitrate - tdAd47.2 (SPAdes)... | ecosystem: Environmental > Aquatic > Marine > Coastal >...
GCCGGTACCCGGTTCGCCCTTGATCAACAGGGGCCGTTCCAGGGACACCGCCGCATTGACCGCCATGCGCAGGTCGTCCGTGGCAACGTAACGTTCAGTTCCTTCAAATTTCATCTGTTATGGCATCCGCTCAATTTGCAAAGCTGATCAGCGTACCGATTGGGAATCGACTAATCAAGACTGCTGTTGGACTCTGGCCTGTCCGCACTCACACCGCGCACCAGCTCCGCGTCGCCATTGTGCGCCGCCAGCCGGGCACGCTGCTTCCACAAAGCCAGCTTACGGCGCTTGCGCCGGTGCAGTAGCCCCCAGGTAACAAGCAGCACCAGGCCAACGGTAGTCGCCATCCACAACAGTGGCGCCTGGAAGTCGTCTTCCGGAGGTTGCTGTCCGCGGGTGACCAGCGTGGCTTTCTCCGGCGGCGCAACAACCTCCAGGTACAGCGGTAATTCTCGCTGTAGCGTACGAGCCTGCAGCTGCACCAGAAGCTGGTAGCGACCGGGCAGTTCGAACACCGGCATCGCCACACGGTATTCCCCGTCGGCAGGTTGTGGGTATTCTTCAGTTACCGCTATCCGTCGTGACGCGCCGTCCGGGCCGAGTATGTCCACAACAATCTCAAAAGCCTCAAGCACCTGCGGGTCGGTCAGTACCCTGCCCTGCTCCGTCAGCCTCACACCAAGCTCTGACGGGCGGCCTGCCGGTATACTATTGGGCGGAGGGTCCACCTCCAGTTCCAGGTCCGAAATGACCGTGACACGCACTCCGGCGCTGTCGGGGGCATTCACCTGCCATTTCCCCGCCATCGGCGAGGTCACTGTCACCAGCGCGAACTGCTCGTTCTGGAACCAGTCTATGGATCCACCGGTCGCGGACGCTCCGTAGCTGCTCCCGGTTGGATCAAGCAGTTGCAGGCGGTCCTGTTCATCCCCAAAGAACGCAAGCACGGTAAATTCCCGAACGCTGTCATCAATAGCGAAAACACTTCCGGCCAGTGGCACTCTCGCCGTAGGCGCCACCATCTCCAGTGCCTGAAGAAAGATGCCCGTGAGTTGCTGCGCTGACTCTGCCTGCTCTGCAACGCCGCTGGTCGTTTGCGCAAGTGCTCGCAAAAACAGCCAATCAGCTTCAGCCGAGAGTGCGATGGTATGCACCGGTACACCGGTAGCACCCAGTTGGGGCGCTAGCTGCTGCAGTAATTTCCGCGCCGCCCCGGCGTTGACCATGGGCGACTCAGCCACATCAACCTTGCCATCGGTGAGCAGAACAATGCTGCTGCGAAACCCCGGATCAAGCCGGTCGAAGTCATAGGTCGCTGCCGCCAGTGCTGCGGGAATATTGGTTCTCTGGCCGGAGTTGTCGATCTGGCTCATGGCCACCTGCGCGCGAGCCCGCCACTGTGCGTCCACCAGCCCATGAGGCACCAGCTCCCGTACTTCTTCGCCAAACAACCAGACACCCGCCTTGGCGCCCTCCGGCAACAGGCGGATCATCAAATCCATTGCCGGGGCGCGAAGATTGTCAGGGTCGGAGGTTTTCATGCTCCCCGAGATATCAATCAACAGGCGCAGGTCAGGTTTCAGGCCGGCGCCTGCCGTGTCCGCACCAGCAGCGGGCGCGAACAGGCACAGCAACAGCAGTGCCAGTAGCGAACTGCGCACTACGCCTGCTCCGCAGCGCCGGGGGTGGCAGCCTCGGGAGTTCGACGCCCCGACCTGAGCAGCGTCAGGCGTAACAACAAGGCCAACACCAGCGCCACGGCGCAGGCAAGGCCCAGCGGTCTCAGCGCATGTTCCGCCTGGGCAGGCCCCTCGGTGGCGAGTTGGAACACAGCAACCACCAGGGCGGGCGCCAGTGTGTCCACGCCCTCTCGGGGGTAGGCCGGGGTCAACATCAATGCGGCAGCGAGCAACACCAGTGCCGCCGACCAGCCAGTGGGCCAGCGCCTGAGCAGCCACCAGCCGAAGCACAGGGTGAACAGGACAGCTGCGCCGCAATACACATAAATAGCGGTCATGTAGGAGGTCTCGCTCAGCACATCATCACTCCTGATCTACCCAGGTCACAATATGTTCATCGTAACCGTCCGGATGGACAAACTCGTCGGAAATCGCCTTGCCTCGAATAGAAACGCCCGCTTCGTGCACGCTCTCACGGCTGCCCGACACCAGATAGTGCCAGGCTGGCAGGGGGCTGCCCTGGGCGCGCAATCGGTAGGCGCAGGTTGCCGGCAACCAATCCAGCGACGCCACGTTGTCTGGCTCGAGACTGATGCAGTGGGACACCATTACCGATCGTCGTGGGTAATCGCTGCAGCTGCAGGAGGCCTCCCGCAGGTAGCGGCAGCGCACGCGAGTATAGAACACCTCGCCGGTGTCAGCATCTTCCAGCTTGTGCAGACAACATTTGGCACAGCCATCGCACAAGGCTTCCCACTGCTGCCGGTCGAGTTCCGCCAGCGGCAGCGTGTTCCACCAGTCAGTCACTGCATTCATTCCTGCGCCTCAGTTGTTCGGGCGTCGGCGGCATCTGCAGGAAAAACCCCTGCTCCGCAATGCCTGCGAGCACATCAGCCGCATTGACCCTGGCGAGCTTCCTTTGCGCATCCAGTAACATGGTCATTACACTCTGCGGCTCGCCGAACTGTTTCATCAGCGACTCAGGCACGTCCTTTGTTCCCTGGGCACGGTCGACATACAGATACATCTCTTCCTTGCGCGGACTGCGGAATATCTCGATAAACCTGCGCTCACTGTCGGGCTCCATCAGGCGCTCCTCTCCAGCATATCTTTAAGCGGCGCTACCACACGCTCGCCTCGCCAGCCTGACCAGAGCAAAGGCTCCGGCTGATCGCCGCGAACCAGCACCTCGAAATCCTTGCCGGACACCAGCATTTGCGGGGCAACTCCCAGCTCTTTGGCAATCACTGCGCTGCGGGTCTTCAGTTGCTTGACCTGGTCACGCTGCGCGGCGGTTAGTGGCGCCGGCAGGCGTACAGGCAGGTTCGCCTTATCACCCTGATCAGTCTCTGCGATGACCTGCAACAAGGCATCGCCGTAGCGACGCAATGAAGACGGGTGCCAGTCGGCACAGTCACGCAACTGCTCCGGCGTGGCCGGTTGCGTCTGCGCCAGTTGCAAACAGGTTTTATCGTCGATAATCCAACTGCGTGGCTTATCCTTCTCGCGTGCAACCTTCTCCCGCCATTCACACAAAGCGATCAGCACGGCCAATTGACCGGGCGGCAGCTTCCACGCGCCTTTGATGCGTCGGTAGTAGTCTGCGGCATTGCTGGAAGCGAGACCGTCGCAGGCGGCCGCGCCATCTTCCAACACCCAGTTCCAGCGGCCCTGTTCCCGGCAACGTCGCGCCAGCTGCGTATACACATCCAGCAGCCAGATGACATCCTGCGCCGCGTAATGGCATTGCGATTCAGTGAGGGGGCGTTGCAGCCAATCCGAGCGGGTCTCACCTTTGGGCAAGTCTTCGTGGCACAGCTGCTGCACCAGTGCGCGGTAACCGAGTCCGAACTCCAGCCCGACCAGTGCTGCTGCTTTCTGCGTGTCAAACAGGGGTTGCGGCAGCACTCCCAGCCAGCGCTGAAAGACCTCCAGATCCTCGCTGGCGGAATGCAGGACCTTGATGACTGCGCTGTCGGTGAGCAACTGCGCCAGCGGCGATGGATCAGTGAGACCAAGCGGGTCGATCAACCAGGCGGTGCCGGCCGCAGGCCCCGTGGCAAAGCACAGTTGCACCAGCGCGACCTGCGGATAAAACGTGTTGCGACGCATGAACTCGGTATCCACCATCACCGCTTCACACGCGTCAGCACGCTGAAGCAGCGCGTGAAGGTCTTGATCCGTCTCTATCAGTATCCAGTCCACTGGCTACTCCACCGGCCTGCGACCGGAAAATGCATGAGCGAGAGTGCTGCCATCCACATACTCCAGCTCACCGCCAAGCGGCACGCCGTGCGCAATACGGGACACTTTAACGCCCTCACGCTGCAGTACATCTGACAGGTAATAGGCCGTGGCCTCACCCTCTACCGTCGGGTTGGTCGCCAGAATCACCTCGGCGATTCCCTCGTCCACCACGCGCTGTTGAAAACGGTCCAGGCCGATCTCCTCCGGCCCGATTCCATCTATGGGTGACAGATGGCCCATCAACACAAAATACACACCGCGGTAACTGCCGCTCTGCTCTACGGCCAGCACATCGGCCGGTGTTTCCACCACGCAGATGGTAGACGTGTCGCGGCGGGGATCAATGCAGATTTCACAGACTTCCAGTTCGGTAAAATTCCTGCAGCGTGAGCAGTGGTCGACCTTGTCCACCGCTGTGCGTAAGGCATCGGCCAGAGCCGTGGCACCCTCGCGGTCACGTTCCAATAGATACAGCGTCATGCGCTGCGCGGACTTGGGGCCGACACCGGGCAGGCAACGCAGTGCATCCATCAATTCCTGCAGAGCCGGGCTGAATTTCATGCCGTTTCCGAACTGCGTCAAAATGGCATCTTGAAGCCACCGGGGAGATCCAGCCCCGCGGCCAGCCCGGACATCGCTTCCCGGTTGTGAGCCTCTACCTTACGCACCGCGTCATTAACCGCGGCCGCTAGCAAATCCTCCAGGACTTCCTTATCTTCAGACAATACGGAAGGATCTATATTGACGCGCTTGACGTCATGGCGCCCGGTCATGACTACCGAGACCAGGCCGGCGCCAGCCTCACCGCGCACCTCTGCATTGGCGAGCTCCTCCTGTTTCTTCTGCATGTCCGCTTGCATTTTTTGAGCCTGTTGCATCAGGTCAGATATGTTCTTCATTGCTTCTCCCTCATGATTCCAGCGGGGCGATGGAGCTCGCGTCCAGTTCCCCGTCAAACCGTGCTATCAGGGACTGCAGCCGGGGATCGTTCTCAATCTCTGCCACAGCCTGCTGCTGCCGCTCGCGTGCCGCCCTGGCCTGCTGCATGGCCGGCGTCTCGCCTCCGGGCTGGCCCAGCGTAATGGTAACGGAGACTTTCCGCCCCAGGTAATTCTCCAGAGCCAGCGCTATCTTCTGTTGCTGGCTTTCGTTGAAGAGGGACGCGTTGTCGCTGTCCAGTACGAACTCCAGTTTGTCATCCGCAACGCTGAGCAGTTCCATATTCGCGGCCACGTTCTGCACCATACCGCGCAGGCCCAGCTGGCTGAGCAGCGCTGGCCAGTTCTTCGGGGTGGGTTCAACGGCTGCGGCTGCAGCCTCAAGCACCGCCGTCACCTCCGCTGACCCTGACTCCGCCGACTGCGCGGGTACTGCGTCGGCCAATGGCTGCCTGCTCAGTGCCGGCCGGGGCGTTTGCACAGGTGTCGGCGGTTCCGGCGGAGGAGCACTCCCCCGCGCCGGCTCAAGTGGCTTTTTTGCCTTGGCACCGACCTCCGCGGCGGGGTTGTCCGGTGTGATTGAGGATGGCACAGGCTGCAATTGTGCAGCGTCGATGGACTCATCTATCACCGCTGAGGGCCTGAACGCCAGCATGCGCAACAACAGCATCTCAAACCCGCTGCGCGGATCCGGTGACAGCCCCATATCGCGCTTGCCGTTGATGGCGATCTGGTAGAACAGCTGAGCATCCTCGGCGGTGATTGATTGCGCCAGCGCGACCACTCGTTCGGCATCACCCCAGCTATTGTCCACGGCATCAGGCACCGCCTGGGCTACCGCTACGCGATGGGTCAGGGAGATCAGCTCGTCGCAGCTGCCCTCAAAATCCGGGGCGTGCTCCGCCATACGACCCACTACTGCGAGCAATTCGGCCGGGTCGCCTGCTGCGATACCCTCGAGTAACTGGTACACAAAACTCAGGTCTACAGTGCCCAACATGCTGCGCACATCGCTTTCGCTCAGCTTACCCGAGCCAAAGGCAATCGCCTGGTCGGTCAGGCTCAGCGCGTCACGCATGCTGCCGGCAGCGGCACGGCCCAGCAACCACAGAGCGGGCTCCTCAAAACTGACCATCTCCTGTTCCAGCACGTTGGCGAGATGACCGACTATCTGCTCCGGCGGCATATTCTTGAGGTTGAACTGCAGGCAGCGGGACAACACAGTGGCCGGTAGTTTTTGTGGGTCCGTGGTGGCCAGCAGGAACTTGACATGGGGAGGCGGCTCCTCCAGCGTTTTCAGCAGCGCATTGAAACTGCTGGTGGAGAGCATGTGCACTTCGTCTATGAGGTAAACCTTATAGCGTGAGCGTGTCGGCGCATACTGCACGTTTTCCAACAGTTCACGGGTATCTTCCACCTTGGTACGAGACGCAGCGTCGACCTCCAGCAAGTCTACGCTGCGACCCTCGGCAATTTCCCGGCAGGAACCGCACTCACCACAGGGCTCGGAACTGACGCCCTGCTCGCAGTTGAGACATTTTGCGAGGATACGCGCAATCGTCGTCTTGCCCACGCCCCGGGTACCGGTAAACAGGTAGGCGTGATGCAGGCGATCGTGATCCAGCGCGTTGATCAACGCCTGCAGCACGTGCTCCTGGCCGACCATTTCCCGGAAGCTTCTGGGCCGCCATTTGCGCGCGAGTACCTGGTAAGACATTCGCCGTTTGCCTTATAGAAAGTAAAGAAAGAAAGGATACACCAGAGGCGTATTGACCGGAACCGGAACCAGCCCGGGAACACCTGCCCAAAAACCTGAAATTGGAGATGACCCAGACAGCCACACCCCGGCACACGAGTCGGTAACTACGGCTGCTCCCTTCCAGGCCTGACCGGGTTCGCTACCTATCATTGCGAGGGGACCGCCTGGGCCACCATAGCGCCTGCAGCTGACTGCAGAGGGCGCGTATTGTGCGTGAAAGCATGCAACGCTGCAAGTGATCCGCTCAAACAGTGCTTGACGTACATGTTAATAGCTTTAACATTAATGTTAATCACCTTAACATCACCGGCACTCCCCTATGAACTTGAAACAGGAACAAGGAAAGCGTACCCGCTTTGGCAATGCCGCGGGGTTGACCGTGGCAGTGCTGGTGGTGATCGGGTTGACGGCTGTGCTGCACGCCCGCTTTGCCATGGGTGAGAAACCCCTCCCACGGACCCCGCTGACCGTCGCCAGCGTTACCTACCAGATACAGGACAGTTACCAGCGAGCGGACTCCTACCTGGGGCTGGTCAGCGCGGGCCGACAGTCCACGCTGGGCTTTGAAGCTGCGGGAACCATTTCCGCGCTGCCCTGGCGCGAAGGCAGCCATGTGGAGAAGGGTGAGGTAATTGCCAGGCTGGATGACGCGGCTCTACAGGCCAGCGCCCGGGCCACGCGGGCGGAGTTGGCACAGGCCAGATCAGAGCTGGAACTGGCCCAACTCAAGGCCAAACGTCAGCGGGAACTGCGCGAAACCGGTGCCGTATCCCGTGAAGCCTTCGACGAGACCCGCCTGCGTGCGCAAGCGCTGGCATCGCGTGTTGAAGCCGTTGCCGCCAGATTACAGAGCATAGAGATCAACCTGGCCAAGACACAACTACGAGCCCCCTACTCCGGCGTGATTGCAGACCGCTATGTACACGAGGGCACCGCGGCAAATCCGGGAACGCCTGTTGTCCATTTTATCGAGACAGCTGGCCGCGAAGCCAATATCGGAATTTCCGTGTCGCGCATCGCTGCCCTGCAACCGGGCAGACCCTACACCCTGTCGCTGCGAGGCAAGCCTTTTAGCAGTGAATTGCTCAGCGTACGCCCGGATGTGGACCCGGTTACCCGCGTCACCACAGCGGTGTTTTCAATACCCGCCGAAATGCCGGCTGTTGACGGAGAGCCGATCAGCCTCATCCTGTCCGAGGAGGTTATCTCAAGGGGAGGATGGCTGCCGCTGGCCGCTCTTCAGGAAGGCAAGCGCGGACTGTGGACGGTATTGCGGCTGGTCACCCGGGATGGGCACACCGTAGGCGTTCGCGAAGCGGTAGAAATTCTGGAGATCAAGGGCGACCGGGCTTATGTGCGCGGCACGCTTCCCGACGGCAGCCAGGTGGTGGCCAGTGGCGTGCACCGCATTACGCCGGGAACGCCGGTAACGATTGCGGGAGTCAACTGAGATGCTGGCACAGTTGCTTTACCACCACTGGCGTTATTTCGCCCTACTGATAATTTGTGTGCTGGCAGTGGGCATCAACAGCTTCAGCAATATTCCGCGCCAGGAAGAGCCCACCCTGACCAATTTCGCCGGCACCATCACCACCTTCTATCCCGGAGCAACCCCCGACCGGGTAGAAGCCCTGGTGACCAAACCCCTGGAAGACGAACTGCGTAAGATATCTGAATTGGACACACTTCAGTCCACCTCCAGCACCGGTGTTGCCTTCCTCAATATCAGATTGGACAACACCCTGCCAAAAAACGAACTGGAGCGCGTCTGGTCGGAAATCCGGGACGCCATGACAGACGCGACCCGACGCTTCCCACCCGGTGCGGGCGAGCCTTCTTTTGATAACGATCGCTTACAGTCTTTCACCGCTATCGTGGCTCTATCAGGCACCGAGGGAGTGGAAGTATCACGCTCCTTGCTGGGTAGGCTAGCCGAGGATTTCGCGGACCAGGCACGCAACCTTGAGGGCACCAAGCTGGCTGAAGTCTTCGGTGAGCCGGCCGAGGAAATCCGCGTGGCGATTGATGAAGACGCACTGATTTCCCGCGGCCTGAGTTTGCAGCAGGTAGCCGCCGCTCTGCAGGCTGCGGACGCCAAAATCTCCTCCGGACGCTCAACCGGCGGCGGGATGGACATGCTGATTGAATTGGCGGGCGACTTTGACTCGCTGACCCGTATACGCGAGGTCATTGTCAACACGTCCGCAAACGGCAGCGCGACACGTATTTCAGATCTCGGCCGGGTTTATAAGGCCGAAGTCACACCGCCGCCTTCCATGGCACTGGTGCAGGGGCGCCCCGGAATACTGATAGGCATTGCCATGGAAGACGGCCGGCAAGTAGACCGCTGGGCCGCTGAGTTTCAACAGATGCTGGATGATTTCATCGCCAACGCACCCGCCAGCGTCAGCATCGAAAAAACCTTCGACCAGAGCAACTACGCACGCAGCAGGCTGATAGACGTCAGCCTGAATCTCGCCATCGGCATCGCGCTGGTGTTGCTGGTATTGCTGTTCACATTAGGAGTACGGGCCGCGATCGTCGTCGCCATCATCCTTCCCCTGTGTGGCTTGATATCGATCGTAGTGATGGAGCGCACAGGGATGGCGCTGCACCAGATGTCCATCTGCGGACTGATCGTAGCACTGGGTCTGCTGGTGGACGGCTCAATCGTCATGACAGACGAGGTGCGCAAGCGACTGCTGGAAGGACAGAGCCCCTACGAAGCGATAGCCGATGCCGTCAAGCGACTGCGTATACCGCTGCTGTCCTCTGCGGTCACCACTATTCTGGCTTTCATGCCTATGGCCATCATGCCCGGGCCCGGTGGCGACTTCATCGGTGCCGTCGCGCAGTCAGTTATCATTATGCTGGTATCTTCAGCCCTGCTGGCACTGACCGTAACCCCGGTACTGGCAGCCTGGTTACTGCCCCGCACCGCTGAAGAAGACCGCCATTGGTATACCGGCGGACTGGACAGCGGCAAAGCAGGTGAGAGGTTGGCCGCCGCCATGGACTGGAGCCTGCACCACCCGGTCGCCGCGATCGCCCTGGCGCTGAGCCTCCCGATAACAGGTTTTTTGTCGTTCCCCACGCTGACCGCACAATTCTTCCCCGGCACCGACCGTGACCAGATGTACATACAGGTAAAGCTCGCCGACGGGCGATCCATTGACGACACCCTGGCACTGGTCAGGAAGCTGGATCAACGCCTGCGCTCAGACGCCCTGATCCGGCGCGTAGACTGGACCCTGGGCGAGAGTGCTCCGCCGTTCTATTACAACATGCTCCGCACTCGCGAGGGCATTCCCTCCTGGGCAGAAGCGCTGGTGATGACCAGGGACGCAAAACAAACAGACAACCTGATCCGTTCACTGCAGACTGAACTCGATGTGACGCACCCTCAGGCGCGCATCGTGGTCAAGGGAATATATCAGGGTCCGCCGGTGTCAGCGCCTCTGGAAATTGAAATTCATGGTCCTAACCTCACCGTCCTGCAGCAGTTGGGAGAGCAGTTACGACAGCGTATTGACCGCACACCTCATGTCATTCACAGCGCGGTGGATCTTGCCGGCGGGGCGCCCAAAGTCGTGTTCCATCTGAACGAGGAGCGACTGCGATTGGCGAACCTGCAATTGGTGGACGCTGCGAATGCCCTCAACGACGCCCTGCGCGGCCGGGTCGGTGGCGAAGTGCTGGAAGGCACGGAGCGCCTGCCGGTGCGCGTTCGTCTGCGTGAAGCAGACTGGGGGACACCTGACCAGATTGCGGACCTGCGCTTACCGGTTTCCTCTCCATCAGGCACGGTCACGGGAATCCCCCTGAGCGCTCTGGGCCGCCCCACGCTGGAACCATCCCAAAGCCCTATCACCCGCCTGGATGGAGTGCGCATCAATACCGTCCAGGGATTTCTCACACGGGGGGTATTACCGGAAGAGGCACTTAAACTGTTAAAGGCAGACCTGGCTTCCAACCCTATCGATCTCCCCCCGGGCTACACACTGGTGTACGGCGGCGACGCTGATGAGCGGGCGGACGTTGTCGACAAGATCATGGCGCCCATGGGTCTGATCATGTCCGCTCTGCTGGCGACCATTGTGCTCACGTTCAACTCCTGGCGGCTCTCGGCTGTGGCTGTGCTGGTTTGCATCTGTTCCATGGGCCTGTCGCTGTTGTCCCTGGCATTGTTTGAATACCCCTTTGGTATCATGTCGATGATTGGCGTGATCGGTTCCATTGGCGTTTCGATCAATGCGGCAATCATTATCATGACCGCCCTGCAGGCCAGCCCGGGGGCAATGCAGGGCAGCCGCTATGCCATCCGCGAGGTGGTGATGGATTCAAGCCGCCATATTGTTTCCACCACCGTCACCACTTTTGGTGGGTTCCTGCCACTCATTCTGGAAGGCAGCCAGTTCTGGCCTCCCTTTGCCATGGCGATTGCCGGTGGTGTACTGTTATCTACTATTATTTCCTTCTTCCTGGTGCCGCCCATGTTTTTACTGGTGAATAGCCTGGGCAGCCCGGGACAGTGGTTTGCCAGACCAGGGGCCGCAAGCAGATGAGCAAGTGCGGCAGTTATCATCACGGCGATCTGCGCAATGCGCTCATTCTGGCCGCGGTTGAACTGATAGAGGAGCGAAACTCGCCTGACTTCCCCATTTCGGAAGCGGCCAAGCGGGCCGGCGTGAGCCCGGCAGCGCCCTACAGGCACTTTAAAGATCGCGAGGCCCTGCTGGAGGCGGTGTCGGACCTCTACTTCATAGGCCTGGCCGACGCCACCCAGACCACCCGCGCCAGGTACCCTAAAGGCTCGCGAGAATCCATCGTCGCGCTGGGTCATACCTATATTGACTACGTGTCGGGGCGCCCCGCTTTTTACAATCTCATCTGGAACCAGGGCCCGGCCTACCATGAAAACAGGAAGGAGGAAGATCAGCGCCCGGGTTTCTACAACTTTGTAGGCGCGGTTGCCGACTGGTGTGATCAGCGTGCGCTGAAGGACTCCAACCCACTGGAGCTGAGCGTAAAACTGTGGGCCATGGCCCATGGCTTGTCCGTACTCAATATCAACGGCCAGTTGGGGCTGTTTATGCCCGGAGCAGATGTGCTGGAGATGCTCAGTAGCAGCGCCAACACGTTTCTGGACGGCGTAGAGGGGCGACAATGAATTGCACGCCGCGCCTGCACGCTCCCGCTCGCGTCAGGCTGCGCCCCGCCACCACTGAGATTCTGAGCCGATGACCTTACCCGTCAGGCTGGCCTGGGTATCCATCGCTGGTATTACCCTGTCTGTGTTATTCCTGACTCCAGTGGGTGTATCCGCGCCATGGGATAAATTTCTGCACTTTCTGTTCTTCGGTATTCTGGCTTTGTTCGCGTACATTCCCAGCCGCAGTAATCGGACTTACCTGAAATACTGCCTGTACATAGTCCTGTTCAGCGCGGCGATTGAACTGCTGCAGTCGCAACTACCGGACCGGGACATGTCGTCTGTAGACCTGCTGGCCAATGTTGCAGGCGTGCTCCTGGCAGCGACGCTGATGTACGCCATCAGAGGCCGCAAACGCGCCGCAGGCCAGCGACCTTAAAGGCGAGCTTCACCTGATCAGTCCAGCAGCGTGACGCAACCGGTATCCCCATCCAGACGCACCCGGTTACCGCTCTGCAGAAAATGCGTTCCCTGGCGTGTATTGACCACGCAGGGCAGTCCATATTCACGCGCTATCACCGCACCATGCGAGACCGAACTTCCCAGGTCTGTCACCAGGCCACCAATCAAACTGAAGTAAGGCGTCCAGCCAATGTCAGTAATGGGCGTCACCAGTATTTCACCCGGCTCCAGCGCCGCCGCCTCGGCCAGGGTGTTGGCTACCCTGACCACGCCCTCTACCACGCCGCGCGAGGCGGGCCGGCCTATCAGCACGCCATCTTTCACCTCTACCGATTGCGCCTCAAGCGGCTCGGGCATGCCCACCGATATCTCGGGGAATTCGAACTGCTGTTGATAGTCCAGCGCGCTGCGGCGAGCCAGTGCAGTTTCCACCGCAGCGGCCTGCGGCGCCGCGATGAACTCTCCCAGCTCCCAGGTAGGGAAAAAGCAAACCAGGTCAGGGTCGGGTATCAGGCCTTCTGCAGCCATGCGTTGGCCAAGGTGACGAAACGCGACCTTGAACCGGTGAGCCAGTTCCACCAATTGTGACTTGGTCAACTCGCGGCGGCGAATGGCGTTGTGGGCCCTGGGCAGAATCCAGCGTAAGCCGCGACTCAGTGATGACCAGTCTATTGCTTCGCTGTGCAGCTCGCGATGCCCTCCGGTCAGTAACCGCGCATGCACCGCAGCCTGCATACTCTGTATCAGCGGAGTGAGATCATCACGCCAGGACGGGTCACGTACGCACAGTTCGCGATAGCCTCGATGCCCGTGACGATCGAGAAAATCCTGAAATAATGTGGATACTTCGCGGGTTTCCCGCAACCAGGTGATGGCCTCTTCGATAGTGGCGGCCTGGAATGCGCTCTTTGCCTGCGGGTGCGCGGCAACGACGTCCAGCAATTCGTCCAACTCTTCAAGCATCAGCGCGCTTTCCACGTTGCTGGCGCCTGACAGCAGGCGCACCGCCTCTGCCTGCTCTGCCACCGTGCTTTCGTTGGATTTTCCCGACACCATATTCTCTACAATGGCGCACAGAAAACCCGATAGCGCGGAGGACTGGATATGTACCGCCATAGCGTGATCGAAGAAGGACATTTTGCTGGAAATCTCGCGCCACATCGCTTCACTATCCTGCAATTCCTCAATAGCAAACTGCTCCAGTTCCCGGCCGAAGCCTGCCACCACTTTTGGCGCTGCCAGGCAGTAGCGCAGCAGCTTTGCTGTATTACCAATGCGCCGCCACAGGGGCAGTGGTGGCAGCGCCTTGAGCTCCGGCACAACGCGGCCACAGAGCGTTTGCGCTGCCTGTTCAACGCTGGAGCCCAGCACGCCGGCTGACATATACACATTACCCGTCATATTGAGAAACAGGTGCCCGTAGGCCGACGCCGTTATCTGCCAGTTCGTATCAATACGCTCGCGCACACCCACCTTCACCTGCATGTGCTGCAGGCCGTAATCAATACCCCAACCGGTAAAGGACATTGTTAGCGGGCAGACCGCGCCAGGCATCATTTCACTGACATTGCTGATTGTCAGCACGTCGTCTGCACGCGGCAGCACCGTATCGAACTCATTCAGGTCTGCCGGCAAGGTAGTGACAGGACGCGCCTGGAGCCAGAATAGTTCACCGCTCTGGTCGATTGCCCACTCCAGGTCCAGCGGCTGTCCCTCCTGTGCTGCAGCGGCCCGTGCCTGAGTGGCTATCCGGGTGATATCCGCGTCACTGAGCACCGCGTTGTTGCCTACCAGCTGTCTGCGAACAATGTCCCCGTAGCGATTGATCGCATAGTGATCCGGTGTAGCCTCTCCACTTACCAGGGCTTCGCCGAGCCCCTCCACCGCATCGATTATCAGGAGATCGCGCCGGGCGCTTACCGGGTCAGCAGTAAACACCACGCCTGCCGCGCTAGCATCCACCATGCGCTGCACTACCACGTTCATAACCGCCACATCGTTCTCGGCATTGGCTTCCAGGTACTGCCTGGCGCGGTCACCGGCAGCAGAGGCGACGCACTGGTCTATCGCCTGGCGCAAGCCGGCCTCATCCTCCACATTCAGAACCGTGTCGTACTGGCCGGCAAAAGAGGCTTCCGCTCCATCCTCACCCTGGGCGGAGGAACGCACTGCCACTTTTGCACAGCTCAGCCCGTGGAAAGCCTCGTCCAGCCCGGGGGGATAGCTGGCTGCTTCTGCATTGCGAATGACGAACGCGGGGGGCACCGCGAGCCCCATGGCGAGTAAACGGGACAGGCCCCAGGCCTTGCCCCCTACCGAATCGTCATCAATCTGTTCGAGTGTCAGGATTTCCATAGCCAAACCGGCGCACCTTTGCGTGGGCTGTCAGCCCAATTCATATTCTTCAAGACCGCTTTTTTCTTGTAGATCACAGTATTCCTTGAAGTTTCCCGGGAACAGGAATGGCGCGTGACCCGCAGCATTGCGGTAGTAACTGTGGCAGTCACTGGAACCCCAGGAGAAACGTTCGAAGCGCTGGTCCATCCATTGATTATATTGGTCAAATGCATTCCTGCTGACGGCAATACTGTTTGCCTGTGCAGACTGCATGTCGCCCAGTAAACGAACGATGGTCTCCACGTTCTTTTCTGCCGTCAGGAAATAGGACACGTTAAGTACCAGCCCGTTGGGACCAACAGCAAAAAAGTAATTTGGGAAGTCCGGTACCGAAATACCTTTGTGAGCTCTTGGGTCATCGCCCATGGTCTGCGCCAGAGACTTGCCGCTGGCCCCTACCACATCGATTCGATCGAAATCGAGTATCCTGTATCCCGTGCAGTAAATAATGACGTCGGCGTCAATAGTGCGGCCGTCACTGGTGATCAAGCCAGTGGCCGTCACCTCGCGCAGGCCCGAGGGAACCAGCTCAACGTTGTCACGGTTCAGTGCCGGGTAGAAATCATCGGACACAAGCCCGCGCTTGCAACCATAGTGGGTGTCAGGCACCAGCGCTTCCTGGGTTGCCGGGTCATTCACCGTACGCTTGATAAAGCGTTTGACGACGTTTTCGAACTGGCCCATGCGTTTGTGGCCCAGTGTGACGGCATGTTCCACCTGGCCCATCATGGTCCGCTGCCACTTACGGGTAAGGGTAATCAGTGCGGGAAAGCGCCTTACCAGTTTTTTATAGCGCTCGGAGTAACGTTTTTTGCCTCGCGGCATTATCCAGTTCGCGGAACGCTGCAACACGGTAAGCTGCCCTGCTATTTGCGCCACTTCCGGAACAATCTGTACCGCGCTGGCGGCTGAACCAACAATGGCCACCCGCTTGCCGGTCAGGTCAACATCATGGTTCCAGCGGGTACCGTGCCAGCTGTCGCCCTGGAAGCTGTCCATCCCCGGCACGTCGGGATACAGCGGCGTATGCTGGTTTCCCATGGCATTGATGACTACATCGAAATCCTGTTCTTCGCCTTCACTTGTGCGCAAGCGCCACGATCCGCCTGCCTGGTAGTGAGCGGTATCAATTCGAGTATTCAACTGCATGTGCGTATCCAGCCCGAACTCGGTAGCGCAGCGCGCCAGATAGGCCTGGATCTCAGGCTGGTCAACGAAGTTCGCGCTCCAGTCAGGATTAGGGGCATAAGAAAAGCTGTAGGAGTGTGCCCATACGTCGCAGGCAAGCCCGGGATAACTGTGCAGTCGCCAGGTCCCGCCGGGGGCATCCAGCGCGTCGAAAATGGTGAAGTCGGTAAACCCCTTTTGCAACAGTTCACGCCCCGCGGCAATGCCTGCAGGACCGGCCCCGATAATGGCTATACGCAATGGTTTGTCTCTACTCATACTCTGGCATTCCTGTAAGTCTTATGGAACGTTGTTAAGGTTTGTATTGGCCAACGCATCAGGCACTGATTAACTCATATTCCTGCAGAATTGGTTCGTCCAACTCGTGCCGATACTCAGACGGCGGCCCCGGGAACGTTGCAGGAATACCGTCATCGTCGAGATACCAACTGGAGCAGCCGGAAGTCCATATCGTCTCGCCGAAAGCATTGCGCAGGTTTTGCATGTAAGCGGCGGTTATATCGTTCCTGGGCGCCATGGCAGTGATCTCACCCTGGCGGATTTTATCGATACACTGCATGACGTAGTTCACCCCAATCTCTGCAATCTCGATAAGTGAAAGGTTGGTGATGGGGCTATTGGGGCCAACCAGCATAAAATAGTTGGGAAAGCCGGGAATACTGATAGACCGGTACGTCTTGATACCATCTTTCCAGTAATCTGCCAGCGACTGTCCGTTAAGCCCTACGACATGTTTCACGTTCTGTGCATTAAAGAAGAACCCGGTAGCGAGAATCAACAAGTCCAGCTTGTGCTCTTTGCCATCCACGGTGCGTACGCCTTCAGGCGTGACGCATTCAATGGCCGTTGTTTCCACTGTGACATTCGAGCGCTGAACCGCCTCGTGAAAACTGCCTGACATAATCATGCGTCTGCACATGGGAAGGTAGTCCGGCGTTAGCTTCTTGCGCAGTACCGGATCTTTCACCGAGTCCAGAGCGCTCTGGCAAGCCTTGAAGACAACGCGACGTCGAAATCCGTCCTTCAGGGCCGCAAGACCAAACTGTTCCCCTATCCAGCTGTAGAACCAGCGAGTGAGCCTGCCCAGAACAGGAAAAGCGTGTTTGAGGCGTATCGCCATAGGCGAATACTCGGGGTTGGCAGTGTTGATAACCCATTGTGGAGTGCGCTGGAAGATAGTGAGGTGTTCCGCTCTGGCTGAAAGTGGGTCTACCGATTGCACAGAGGAAGAGCCGGTGCCGATAATGCCCACGCGCTTGCCCGTGTAATCGTAGTCGTCATCCCAATCTGCGGTGTGAAAACAGGCGCCGGAGAAGTCCTGCAGGCCTTTGATATCCGGATAATGAAGATTATTCAGTGGGCCTGTAGCCGCCACATACACATCGAAGAGTTCCTCGTTGCCGTCGCCCGTGGTCACTCGCCACTGCGCATTTTCAAACCGGGCGGCTGTAACCTCGGTATTGAAGCGAATGAAAGGTCGTACACCATACTTATCCACCACCTTCTCAAAATAGGCACGAATTTCCGGGCCCGGCGAAAACCGATGCGTCCAGTCCGGGTTGGGCTCAAAACTGTAGCTGTAGGTAAAGGAGGCAACATCACAGGCCACACCCGGATAGCGATTCTGCCGCCATGTACCAGAGACCGCGCCGGACCGCTCGTAGACAACAAAGTTATCGATACCTTTTTCCAGCAGCTTGATAGCCATAAGAATGCCGGACATACCGGCTCCCACGATACAGATACGCGGTTCTTCGCCGGGTTCGCCAGAGTGTGTGTTTGCAGCAGAAGCAGTCATTCAAGCTTATCCATGTTTTAAGCAGGCAGAATATTTCGAATGGGATCAGGTTAATCCCATCATCTCGACAATACCGTGGCTATGCCCCGCGATGTAGCCGCCATCGGCAACAATAGCCTGCCCGGTAACGAATGAGGCTTCATCTGAAGCCAGAAACAGAGCGACGTTCGCCATTTCCAGTGGCTCACCAAAACGCCCCAGCTTGGTCTGCGCACGGATATCAGCCTTCACGTCAGCCATGAACTCCTGATTGAGCACATCATCAAACATGGGCGTCTCAATGAACCCGGGGCAAAGCGCATTGCAACGTATACCCATGCGGCCGTAATCAATCGCGATATTCTTGCTGAGGTTCACCACGCCAGCTTTCGAAGCGTTGTAGGAACTGCCGCCTTCTGTAGCGACGACGCCTTCGCAACTGGCAACGGTGACGATACTGCCGCTGCGCTGCTGCATCATTTGCGGCAGTACGGCCTTGGCAGAGAAAAAAGTGCCACTGAGGTTGACGTCGATAACCCGTTGCCAGGCCGCCTCTTCTACCATGTGAACCGGCCCTGCATCTCCGATGCCGGCAGAGGTTACCAGCACATCCAAAGAACCAAACTCCTCCACGGCCTCGCCAACAGCGCCCTGCTGGTACTCCAGGCTGGTCACGTCGCCCTCCAGAAACAGTACCTTGTCGCTGATCGATTCAAGCTCGTGCCATTGCTCGTTGCGCTTCAGGTCCAGACCGACTATCGCCGCGCCCTCCTCGGCGAAGCGCCTGGCGCAGGCAAAACCGATACCTGACCCCGCTCCGGTTATCAACGCTACTTTGTTATTCAGTCGTCCGCCCATCCTGTTGCTCCCTGGTTCAGTCGCCGTCTCAGCTAGTGTTGCGCGCTCAGGCGAACACGGATCTGAGAAATTCAATTCGCTTGTGCATAGACGCTACGGCGGTCTCATTCTTTGCAACGCCGTCGTAGCCATGAATCGTACCGCTGGTTTCGTTCAACTGCGCCGCGTTGCCAGCGGCTGCCAGTGCACCGGCGTAAGCAAGCCCCTCATCACGCAGCGGGTCAAACTCCGCTGTCTCGATGTAGGCCGGGGGCAGCTTGTTCACATCACCCAGCCCCGGTGCCGCATAGGGTGGTGTTGCGTCCGTCCCATAGTCCCGCAGGTACATTTCCCACATTCGCCGGTTGGACACCGCGCTAAAGACAGGCACATCCACGAACTCTCGAGCAGAAGCTGTATTGCAACGGCTGTCCAGCACCGGGTAGATGAGCATTTGCCCGCACAAATTCACCAGCCCCTCATCCCGGGCCCGCTGCGCGACACCTGCAGCCAGCGCGCCTCCCGCACTGTCGCCGCCTACAGCGATGCGAGTTGTATCAACCCCCAGCTTGCCGGCATTGCCTACAACCCACTGCAGCGCAGCGTAAGCGTCATTGAAACCATGGGGAAAAGGATGCTTCAAGGCCAGCCGGTAGCAGACAAAGACCGTAACGCAGCCTGTGGATTCGGCGTAGCGCTCGGCATTTTCCAGGTGAATACTGCCGAAGGTCATCGCGAAGGCTCCGCCATGATAGTAAATGAGCGCTGGCGCATCGGCCTTGACACCCTGCGGTGTGAAGACCCGGACCTCAAAACGTCCTCCACCCTGTGCAGGAATCGTATGACGAGTATTCGCGACGGTGTGAGAGCGCGTGCGAAACAGCCGCGTCACCCTGAGCAGCAGGTTGAAAAAGCCTATCACCACAGAATTGAAGCGAAAGTTCATCACCGGGAATTTCTCGAAGTCCTGGTGGATTGCGTAGCGTTCAGCTGATGCCATATCTTTCCCGCTGCATTGTTACTGGCGGCCCCGACTCAAATAGCCGGGGGTGCAAAAGTAGGATTGCGCACCAGGCGAATGTCCTCCAGCCTGGTACTGGCCGTATCACGCCATGGGTTGCCTGCGGGCGGCAGCAGGTAAAACGTGTTGTCTTTTATCCCTTGCAGCACACGCTCCGCGAGGATTCGTGGCGCGAGCGACCCTGCCGTTGCGTCAGTAATTGCCGTCATGGACATGTTCTGCATCTCTGTCACGTTTTCTTCGGCCAGTTCCGCCGGCCGGTTTCTGGCGGAGGTGGCGATACCGGTATTGACCAGTTCAGGGCAGAGGCAGGAAACGTTGACCTGTGGGGCTGTCATCGCCAATTCATGGAACAGGCATTCACTCAGGGACAGCACCGCATGCTTGGTCATGTGGTAGATACCCGCAAACGGCAATGTGCAAAGGGACGCCATGGATGAGGTGTTTACGATATGGCAGGCGTCGCCCTGCTCGATCATCTGCGGTACGAAGTGACGCAGCCCATGAATCACACCCCACTGGTTTACCCGCATCAACCACTCGTAGTCGTCTTCCGTCTGCTCCCAGAGTAGCCCGCCTGTGTAAACACCCGCGTTGTTGCACAACACCTGCACGCTGCCAAAACGCGCCACCGTCGCTTCGCACAGCGCTGCGACAGACTTGCCACTGCCTACGTCCGTTACCACACCCAGGGCCTCTACGCCCGGCGCCGACACCTCATCGACAGCCGCATCCAGGGCATCCCGTTCGATATCAGCAAGCACCACATTCATGCCCTGCTCGGCAAAAATCCTGGCCAGTTCCAGCCCGATGCCACTGGCCGCGCCGGTCACTACCGCAGTCTTTCCTTTAAAATCCAGCATGCGTAACTTGCGCCTCCGGCGCTACAGAGCAAGCATCGCCTGGCGCTTCAGGCTCGGCTGAGCTTTGCGCCAGAAACGTAATCCACTACTTGCGGTTACAGGTTAGTAACCTGTAACCTAATCAATCAGGCTGCAGACGTCAACCGCTGGCAGCCCAACTTCCCAAACCAGAGTCAGTCAGGACAAGAAAATGACCAGCCCAGCCAAAACACGGATCCTCGATGCTGCAGAAGACCTGTTCGCCAACCGCGGCTACGAAGCAACTTCGATGGTTGACATCGCGGACGTGGTCAATGTGAGCGGACCGGCGATCTACAAGCATTACGGGAGCAAGACAGAGGTGTACGAGGCAGTGGTAGAGCGCTTGTTCGCTCCCATGAAGACCTACATGGCGCAACATGACCCGCTGCAGGACGAGCAGTCTGTCGAACTGCTCAGGAAACTGGTCAACCACCACATTGACCACCCGAACATTTCACGCATCATCCAGCAGGCGACACTGAACTCCGGAGACCATTTGAACAAGTTAGTAGACGACTGGTACCGCCCCTTCTTTTCACAAATTCTGGCGCAAACCGGGGCATTGACGCCAGTGATCATGGCCTTTCACAGTATGCTACTGGGCTACATTACGCTCGCGCCGCTGCACGAGAAGATATTTCAGGTCGACCCCTTGAGCGCGGAGAACATCCAGCAGCAGCTGGCCTTACAGAGCAGCATGGCGGAATTACTGATGGCAGCGGCTGCTAATACCACCCTCACCTGAGGACGGACTAACCGCGCAAATCAAGCGAACGAAAAATCGCTCGTGAGAGCTGATCTGACGAGAACACAGCTTGTCTCCAGTAGAAAAATAATGGGACGGGCATCTCACTGATATTTCAGCAGTTCCGCGTCCATTACTTTCTCTTTGTTGTCGGTGGTGATGGAAGTGGAAGAAGATTTGCTCGAGCCACTATGCTTTAGCTTGCCGTCTTCAGTCACTACCCACCTATCGTCAGAATTGTCGCCGTAGGTGGATGTGTAGCTACCCACCGTTTCTGTATGGACGTCCATGATCACCAGCGCGTCTGCACCCTTGGCCATAGCCTGGGTCTTCAACTCCTCGACCATGGCACCCGAATCCCAGCCATCCATCGCAGATGCTGTGATCTTGCCCATCACTACATGAGGTCTATTTACATCCTCCATCGCATAGTAGACGTCTACCTGAGAGGTCGGTGGATAGCTCTCGCCTACGTAGTCGGTGTTAACGCAGCCGACCAGAAGCGCGGCAAAAGCGGTATATGCCAGTAACGCTCTCAACTTCATAGATATTTGCTCCATCTCTTACCTGGTTAATCAGGGGGATTTCGTAAATATAAAGGATTGGGGAGTTCGCTGCCAGGCGAACGCAAACCATGCCCGAGCTTTTAAGAAAGACCCTCCAGAGACTCAGAGAAGGCGCTCGAGAGCAAGAATTATTGAATGCCCGCTTTCACCCCAAAACGGCAGCCGCTATTAGCTGCCTCTCAACGCCGGCGGCAGCGGCAACCGACCTGGAGCGCAGCGGAAGGTTGGACGTCCGGCCCCGCAGGGGCGCACTGGCTGCCCTTGTTAAGCGGCGACATCTTCGAAGGTAAAGTGGGGAATATCTGTCCTGTCCTTGGCGTGTTCCATTGTCATCGCGCAGATGTGACCCTCTGCGTCCAGATCTATGACAGTATCGGCGTCGAGGTTACGTGTCTCAACGATGTCACCGAACCGGAACTCAATGTAAAGAGTATCAGTATCACGGATATATTGAACTTTCATGGCTTATAGCCTCGATCAAAGAACGCGTTATGGATAGTCTCGCCGTACGCTAGAAGGAGAACTCTAAGAAATCTTCAACCCATTTCAGCCAGCCCGTAGTTGTTATGTGCGCCGCTTCCATCTGGACGGGTGCCTGCTACCGTGCATAACAGATACAACAGAAATTTCTGAGCCCTGCACAAGGTAAAAAATTGAGAAGGGAAATCTGGGTAGAACAGCCCGATGAGTATTGCGATGAACGATGGGGTAAGACATAGGGCTTCGCTCGCTCGAAGGAATCTATTATCTCCAGCACGGTATCCAGGAACTGTCCGCCCAGTCCTGGACTTTGAGATTCATACCAAGTTGCTGCTTCCTCGAGATCAAGCTCCGCCTCTTCCCTGAGCCGGATGGTGTAGCTCATAGCCGTTTTCGAATCTCAGAAACCACGTCTCTGGCAGGCCGACCGAGATCGCCATCTACCTCGAACGCGTCAAGACGACGGTCAATTTCGGCCACCTGATCTTGGGTCAATGGTAGCGCTCCTTGGTCGTGAGCAATGCTATCCCATAAATCTTCGACAATTCGAATACGCTCTTCGATAGGCAGGTTTTTCAGCGTTGCATCCATACCCAAATCATACTCCTCAAGCACGGTGTGTCCAGCGCACATAACGCCTCAGGTTGAGGCGCGCGTCAGCGCGTCCTGCGCCGAAGGCGCCTTGCAACCTTGACTGGTTAGATAGCCTCATGCCTGCCCCCTTAGCATTCTAAAAAGACAAACAAATACTTCCCGTTTTATTACCATCGCGAGACCCACAATTAACTCTAACGAGTAGAACGCAAGATACAAAAGTTCCCGGGCTTCGGCGGCAGATGCCTTGAAGAAAGCCATACTCACACCAGCAAGGCCCTCAAATGCGGATACGATAAAAAAAGCACCAGCAACCTGAAGAATAAAGCCTTCGGAAACAGAACCGTCCGATGCTTGAGTATTAGCTGTACGAAGGACAGAATTGGATGTTCGGAATAGTACAGACGCAAGCAATAGACCCACTGCCAAGTACGTTGCCACTAGCACAACTTGATATGTGATAGACGGACCGTCTTTCAGTAGCACGAAAAATGATAAAAATGCTGGCGAAAGAAGAAACACCTCTAACGCCATCCAAATGGCTAGAATTTTGATTGCGACTGCTGTGACTTCTCTTGTGTTCATTAAGGCTCTCTAACGCCTACGGTTGCGCCGGCGATACGCCGTAACCCGTACTTGTTAGGCGGCTGATACATTGATCTTTACTCCAAGTGAATGAAGCACTTTCTGCACTGTTTCATATCTTGGTTTCGCACCAGGGGCAAAGGCTTTGTACAGACTCTCCCTGCCTAAGCCAGACTCTTGCGCGATAGCCGTCATGCCTCTTGCTTTCGCGACATGGCCGATTGCCGCCAGGAAGATCCCAGGGTCGTCTTCTTCTAGTGCGGCAGAAAGGTATTCGGCGATAGTTTCCTCACTATCAAGATATGCACTTGGATCGAATTCTGTAACTTTAACCATACCAGTTACTCCGCTCTCAGTTCGGTCAAAATTCTCCGAGCGTGAGCTATATCCTTGCTTTGGCTCGATTTGTCTCCTCCACAAAGGAGGAGAATCACCAGACCAGACTTTCGGGTGTAATAAATCCGATAACCTGGCCCAAAATGCATCCGGAGTTCATGCAGGCCGGAGCCTAGCGATTTCGAGTCTCCGGTATTTCCTTGCCGCAGCGACTCGATTCGCACCAGTATCCTTGCAATAGCCCTACGGGCTTTCAGTTTCGAAAGCCATTTTGCAAAAATATCCGTCTGCTGGACTTGATACATCTACGAATTGTATCCAAATGGATACATATTTGCAACTGGCGCGATGATCGACGAGGCCGCCTAACGAATGAGATGGACTCCCCCTACCCACACGGCATCGCAATGTGCCAAAGTGAAGTCGGTGGACAAACACTTAAAGGTAGGAGGAGTCGTCATGAATATTACAACTTTGGGTATCGATTTGGCCAAGAATAACTTCAGTGTAGTGGGTATGAATGAACACGGCAAAGTGCTTCTTCGTAAAAGCCTGACCCGCGCCAAATTGCTGCCATTTATCGCCCAGTGCCCGCCCTGTCTAATAGGCATGGAAGCCTGTAGCGGTGCCCACTACTGGGGTCGAGAGTTCGAGAAACTCGGGCACCGTGTCGGGATCATTGCCGCCAAATTTGTTGAACCCTTTCGCAAAGGCTGTAAGAACGACAACAACGACGCCGAAGCGATCTGTGAGGTTGTTTCCAGACCCAACATTTGGTTCGTTCCAATCAAGACGCCAGACCAGCAAGCGGTACTGTGCATTCACCGCGCTCGACAGGGCCTGATTCGCGAGAGAACTGGATTAATCAATCAACTCAGAGGGCTGCTGTCTGAATTTGGTCTGGTCATGCCCAAAGGCCGGTACACAGCGCAGGCTCACATTCCCCGCATACTGGAAGACGCCGAGAATGACTTGCCGCATCTGGCACGAAGTATCATCAACGACCTGTGGCAACGAATTCAACACGCCAATGATCAGATTCTCACCTATGACCGTGATCTGGCCAGAGTGGTACGCGAAGATGAGAACGCTAAACGGCTGATGTCGATTCCAGGTGTGGGAGAACAGGTCGCCTCCGGCATCGTTGCCAGTGTACCCGACCCTCGCCTGTTCAAGAACAGCCGTCAATTCGCTGCCTGGCTGGGGTTGGTCCCCAGGCAATACACGACGGGTGGTCACATACGATTGGGGCGAATCACCAAGCGCGGAGACAAATACTTGCGGATGTGTTTGGTACACGGTGCCCGTGCCGTAGTGGCGAACCTGCGGGATAAACAGGATAAGGTCAGTTGTTGGGCGCGTGAATTGATCCAGCGTAGAGGCTATCTGCGGGCAGTGGTTGCACTGGCGGCAAGAAACGCTCGGTTGATATGGACACTGATGGTGAAGCAGGAAAGCTACCGTGCTATGCCAGCACAGTGAGACACTGAGAAATGACAGCCACTGATCACGGGGATTAAGTCCCAAACCATAACGGGAGGTACCCACCGAGTCCTGCGAAGGCGGTAGATGACAACGAGTCAGACCGAGGAAGCGATAGCCTGGTGCTTGAAGTGATCTTCGAGATCGTCTAACGAATAAGGCACGCTTCCCAAGCGAATACTCATCTTGGTCCGAGCAATAGATGCTCTACAGTAGGCCGAATGTAGAGGTGCAGTCTCATACTTGAAGTCAAAAAGCGCTGTAGCTTGACACCAGGGGGAGTCCATGTAGCTTGCAGCAGCGGGCGCGCGGCATGCTCTTCCGGCGACCGAAGGGAGCGCACTGCCTGCACTTGTTATTGGGCGACATTTGAGGACCCACTTTTTGGATGTAACCCGTCCACAACCCTGCATTGTTATGTGCTGCCACAGTGCAAGTCTTTTTCATAGCTAAGGACCTCAGTAACAATGACGGTACCATCGTAGCCGGGTATTCGTTCTGTGACGAATACAGCTCTGACCTTTATGACACCGCCATAGTTCTTTAGCTTAGCGTAGGTCAAATCTGCTTTCGCGGATGCATTGCTCGGGACGATCTTGAACGTACCCATTATGCTCACTGGAGTCTCCGAGAATACACAAGGAGTGAATACGCCCACCTCGTGATGCGTAGTGTATGTTCCTAAATACACGTTACTATCGCTCCATGCGATAGGGGCCATCAGAAGGACGGCAAGGATTAACCTGGAGCAAAATCTGCTAGAGCACATAACGCCCACAAAAAGGGCCGCCGGTACGGCGGTCCCGATTGCTTGTGCTTGTTACGTGGGCGGCAAGAGTGGAAAGCACGGCATGCCCCTTTGCGGTTGGCTGATAGAAAAAGGTTAGTTCACACGGACCGCACGTGCAACCGGCCATAGCAGAGAGATGATGCATGCGATTGTCGTCGGTTGTCGCTACTGCTTGTAACGCCGGAATTAGCTAATCACCTCGGAGGTTCCGCCCACGTAACGCCAACCGCAGCGGCGCCGGAACCGCGCAGCGGTTTTGGCGTCCGGGCCCGCAGGGCCGAACTGCCGGTTCTTGTTATTGTGCCGCCCCATGCCTACACCTCAAAAAACCAAATGCTAACGAGTACAAAGAGAATCACGAACACCCACTTGTAGCGATATGACCAATGATTGTCAGGTGGCAGAAGGATAAAGCCGACGCCCAGTGCCAACGCGGCAGTAGATGCATATTGGTCCTCACTAAGAAATACAGCGATAGCCAATACAAATGGTAGTGCAATCGCGGACCTAGTAAGTAGTTTCACTGCCTCCATGGCGCAGTCCCTTCTTCAGTCGGCACGCGATATCGAGGCACAATAACGCCAAGGTTTGGGGCGGACCACGCAGTGGGCCGTCCCAGCCGCAGGCGCCAACACCGACTTGTTATAAGTCAACCCACCACCCGGTATGCGATGTAAATAGCTCTATCCATATGAAAACGAACGCAGTTGCAAATATGCAGTGGGTAATCCACCAGCTTGCACGCCGTGTTTTTCTTGCTAGCACACCGCATACTATTGCTACACACCCAAATACTGCAAGCATTAATCCGGTAAAGGCTGCTATCCCGTGTGGATCGGTACCAACACCAAAAATTGCGTATACGGAAAGTGCTAGTGCCCCGATACCGAGAACGATTTCAAAACTAGAGATGGCAGTGTCATACCGGATCATATGGACTTATAACAGCTACTTCTAACGAAAGCAGATCTGAGTGACCAGAACCCTTGACGCAAACCAAGCATATATCAAATCTCTGAATTTTCTATCCGTAACAATAATTTAACACCTTTTGAAAAACTCGCGAGCACGGGCTCAGATATTTTTTCAGTGTGCGCCGGCGGACTTGCGGCCCTTTGTCGCAAGTCGATTTTGGTGAAAGCACGCCGGCAGTCAACAACATGTCGCGGTCGACATCCTGAACATTAGACTAATTCCCATTAAAAACGGTCAGATGCTTGCTGTTGCATTGCTTCCAGGGTCATTATTTCGTGTGCTTTAGAGGTTTGTAACGTGGAAGATATTCCAGTTCCAATTGATTCTCGCTCCGGGCGTTTTCTGGATGCATTACGCGCCGATCTCCGCGCGAGAGGTTATGCCTACGCTACCGAGCGTACCTATCTGCATTGGATAAAGCGCTATATCCTGTTTCACAATAAGCAGCACCCTGAAACTTTAGGCAAAGTGGATATCGAAGCCTTTCTCAGTCACCTCGCCGTCCGGGCCACTGTGTCACCGGCCACCCAGCGCACTGCGCTCAATGCCCTGATGTACCTGTACACGAAATTCCTCGGGCGTGATCCGGAAACGCTTTCATTCCATTACGCCAGGCCGACTCGCCGGCTGCCTACAGTGTTGACACACGATGAGGCAATGGAGGTCATATCGCATCTGTCTGGTGTACCCAGGCTGATGACCGAGTTGCTCTACGGCAGCGGGCTACGGCTGCAGGAGTGCCTGAACCTCAGGGTCAAGGATATCGATTTCAAGCTCAATACCGTTACCGTACGTCAGGGCAAGGGCGATAAGGATAGAACTACCCTGTTACCGGAATCGCTCAAAGCCAGGCTCACAGACCAGGTAGCAATGACACTGGCTCTGCATCGGCAGGACCTGGCCGACGGCTTTGGCGAGGTGTACATGCCCGCCGCACTCGAACGCAAGTATCCATCTGCTGCCCGCAGCCCGGGCTGGCAGTACCTGTTTCCGTCCTCCCGGCTGAGCCCGGACCCACGCTCAGGCGTCATTCGCCGACACCATCTGCATCATAGCGCCCTGCGCAAACACATCAGGGCCGCCGTCGCCAGAACAGCGATACACAAACCGGTGAAGTCACACACGTTCCGCCACAGCTTTGCCACGCGCCTGCTGCAAAACGGTTACGATATTCGCACAATTCAGAAGTTGTTGGGTCACGAGGATGTGACCACGACTGAAATCTACACCCATGTGCTCAACCGGGGTGTCATGGGCGTTATCAGCCCAGTGGATAGCTGAAACCTGCCCACATTTGACGAAACCCGAATACTGTATAAATATACAGCATATGTCATTCTATGCCGAACTCCATTGCCTGAGCTGTTACAGCTTTCTGCGCGCCGCCTCGCACCCTCACGAGCTGGTGGAGCGTGCGGCGCAGCTGGGCTATGCCGCGCTGGCCATTACGGACGAGTGCTCTCTGGCGGGCATCGTCAAGGCACACGTGGCGGCGAAGGAGGCCGGCTTGAAACTGGTAGTGGGCAGCGAGTTCCAGCTGGAGGAAGGCATACGCCTGGTAGCCCTGGTGCCTTCGCGGGCGGCTTACAGTGAGCTGTCCGGGTTGATCAGCATGGCCCGGCGGCGCAGCCCCAAGGGAGAGTATCGGGCCAGTTTGCGCGACGTAATTTTTCACCTCAAGCGCTGCCTGTTGATCTGGCTGCCGGGGGGCATGCCTGACCACGACCTGGGCTATGGCCAGCAGCTGGCGCGCTTGTGCAAGGGGCGGGTGTGGCTGGGCGTAAGCCACCTGCTGGGTAACAATGAGGGGCAGCGCCTGCAGCAGGCCGCTGCGCTGGCGGCTGAGCTGGGTATGCCTATGGTGGCTTGCGGTGACGTACGCATGCATGCGGCGGCCCGTAAGCCGCTGCACGATGTGTTTACCGCCCTTTATCACAACACCAGCATCGCACAGTTGGGCGGCCGGCGTTTGAGTAACAGCCAGCAGCACCTGCGCAGCCCGGACAAAATCTGCCGCCTTTACCCGCCTGCCCTGCTGGAGGAAAGCGTGCGTATCGCAGGGCTGTGCCATTTCAGCCTGGACGAACTGCGCTATGAGTACCCGCGAGAGGTAGTCCCTGAAGGATACGACGCCAGCACCTACCTGCGCGAGGAGGTTACCCAGGGTGCCGCGCGCCGCTGGCCCGGCGGTGTACCTGAGTCGGTGCAACAGCGCATAGACCGGGAAATGACGCTCATTGAGGAGCTCAACTACGAATACTACTTTCTCACCGTGTACGACATCGTGCGCTTCGCCCGTTCCCGCAACATTCTCTGCCAGGGCCGTGGTTCCGCTGCCAATTCGGTGGTGTGTTACTGCCTTGGCATTACTGAAGTGTCTCCAGAGCAGGTGTCGCTGTTATTCGAGCGGTTTATCTCCAGGGAACGGGACGAGCCGCCGGATATCGACGTGGACTTTGAGCACGAACGTCGTGAGGAAGTCATTCAGTACATCTACCGCAAGTACAGCCGGCGCCGTGCCGCCCTCGCCGCCACCCTCATCACCTACCGCGCCCGCAGTGCGGTGCGCGACGTGGGCAAAGCGCTGGGGCTGGACCCGGCCTTTGTAGACGACCTGGCCAAGTCCATGGCCTGGTGGGACCGCACAGCCGACCTGGCCAGGCGCTTCGAGGAGCAGGGGGTAGCCAGTCACAGCAGGCAGGCCGAGCTGTTCTATTCCCTGGTGCAACAGATTCTCGGTTTCCCCCGCCACCTGTCACAGCATGTGGGCGGCTTTGTCATTACCCGCAGCCCCATCTCCACGCTGGTGCCGGTGGAGAATGCCAGCATGGCGGAGCGCACAGTCATCCAGTGGGACAAGGAAGACATCGAGTCGCTGGGGCTGCTGAAGGTAGACATCCTCGCCCTGGGCATGCTCTCGGCTATCCGCAAGAGCCTGCAAATGGTGCACCGCTACAACCCGGCTATTGCCACCATCAGCGATGTACCCAGGGAAGATGCCGCCACTTACAAGATGCTGCAGCAGGCCGACACCGTGGGTATTTTCCAGATAGAGTCACGCGCACAAATGACCATGCTGCCAAGGCTCAGGCCCGCCTGCTTCTATGACCTGGTGATAGAAATCGCCATCGTTCGCCCGGGGCCTATCCAGGGCGACATGGTGCACCCTTACCTGCGTCGCAAGCAGGGCAAGGAGGCGGTCACCTACCCCAGCGAAGAAATAAAAGATGTGCTGCAAAGTACGCTGGGCGTGCCCATTTTCCAGGAGCAGGTCATCAAACTGGCCATGGTGGCAGCAGGCTTTTCCGGCGGCGAGGCAGACCAGCTGCGCCGGGCCATTGCCAACTGGGGCCGCCACAGCCGCTTGCTCGAGTTCGAGCAGAAGCTGACTCGCGGCATGATCGAACGCGGCTACGACGAAGACTTCGCCCGCCGCCTGTTCAACCAGATCAAAGGCTTTGCCGGCTACGGCTTTCCCGAATCCCACTCGGCGAGCTTTGCCCTGCTCGCCTATGTCTCCGCCTGGCTCAAGCGCCATCACCCTGCGGCTTTTTTCGCCGGGCTGCTCAACAGCCAGCCCATGGGGTTTTACAGCCCTTCGCAACTTATCCAGGATGCCCGGCGCCACGGTGTGGTGGCGCTGCCGGTTGACGTTAACCAGAGTGACTGGGACCACCAGTTGATGGAGAGCCCCGGCTCCGGCGGCCAGCCTATTCTATTGGGGCTGCGCCTGGTGAAGGGGCTGAGCCGCGAGGGCGCCCAGCGTTTGATGGAGGCTCGCCGACAGGCTCCGTTTCGCCAGGTAAGTGACCTGCGTCGCCGGGCGCAACTCAACAAGCGCGACATGGAGGCGCTGGCAGACGCAGATGCCCTGGCCTCTCTTGCCGGGCATCGCCACCAGTCGCAATGGCAGATTATGGCCCTGGAAGAGGCGCGCCCGCTGCTACAGGACGAACAGTTCCAGGGCGGGCGCTTTTTCGATGACGGTGTGCAGCTGCCGGCGCCAGCGGTAGCGGAGGAGGTACTGGCGGATTACCGCGCCACCGGCCTGAGCCTGCGCGCGCACCCCATGAGCCTGCTGCGGCACAAGCCGCCTTTCGACCGCTGCGTTCGCCAGGTGGACCTGGTCACCCTGGGCAACAATCGCTTTGTGCGCATTGCCGGGTTGATCACCTGCCGCCAGCGTCCGGGCACGGCCTCGGGCGTACTGTTCCTCACCCTGGAAGACGAGACCGGCAACACCAATGTGGTGGTCTGGACACGCACCCAGACACACTTTCGCCAGGCGCTGATGTCGGCCCAACTGCTGCTCGTTACCGGCACAGTGGAAACGGTGGATAACGTCACCCATGTGGTCGCCGGAGCATTACAGGACTACACCCACGCGCTGTATGAGTTGGGGCAGGACAACCCGGAGCAGGCCGCCTGCGAGCAGGCCGCCTGGGAGCAGGACAAAAAAGAGCGGGAGAAACTACGGCTGAAATCGCGTGATTTCCACTAGGCCCTCAGGCGGGCCTGCACGCCGGGAGGCATGCCCGGTGTGCAGGTGAGCTGGCAGGCAGCGCTTACAGCAGGCTGCGGCCCTTCTTGGCGGCAATACGCAGGCGCAGTGCATTGAGCTTGATGAAGCCCTCGGCATCTTTCTGGTCGTAGGCGCCGGCATCCTCTTCAAAGGTGGCGATGCTTTCATCGAACAGGCTGTTGTCGGACTTGCGCCCGGCAACAATCACATTACCCTTGTACAGCTTCAGCTTCACCACGCCACTTACCACCTGCTGCGACTCGTCGATGGCTGCCTGCAGCATCTTGCGTTCCGGGCTCCACCAGTAGCCGTTGTACACCAGCTTGGCGTAACGCGGCATCAGTTCGTCCTTGAAGTGCGTCGCCTCACGGTCCAGGGTAATGGACTCAATTGCCCGGTGAGCCTTGAGCAATATGGTGCCGCCGGGTGTCTCGTAACATCCCCGGGCTTTCATGCCCACATAACGGTTTTCCACGATGTCTGCGCGGCCAACACCGTTAGCGCCGCCCACCTTATTGAGCGTCTCAAGCAGCGTCGCCGGGCTCATCGCCTGCCCATCGATCGCCACCGCATCCCCTTTGTCAAAGGTCAGTTCGATATAGGTCGGTTCGTCCGGCGCAGCCTCGGGGCTGACGCTCCAGCGCCACATATCTTCCTCTGGCTCAGACCACGGGTCTTCCAGCAGGTCGCCCTCGTAGGAAATGTGCAACAGATTGGCGTCCATGGAGTACGGCGACTTCTTCTTGGCGTTGGCGAAGTCCACCGGGATATCGCGTTCGGCACAGTACTGCATCAGCGACTCACGCGAGCTCAGGTCCCACTCGCGCCAGGGTGCGATCACCTGAATTCCGGGCTTCAGCGCATAGGCGCCAAGTTCGAAACGCACCTGGTCGTTGCCTTTGCCAGTGGCACCATGAGAAATGGCGTCGGCACCGGTTTCATTGGCAATCTCAATCAGCCGCTTGGCAATGAGCGGGCGGGCAATCGAGGTACCGAGCAGGTATTCCCCCTCGTATAGGGTGTTCGCGCGAAACATGGGGAAGACGAAGTCGCGAACGAACTCCTCGCGCAGGTCATCAATGTAGATCTCCTTCACGCCCATGGCCTCAGCCTTGGCCCGCGCCGGCGCCACTTCCTCGCCCTGGCCGATATCGGCAGTGAACGTCACCACTTCACAATTGTAGGTGTCCTGCAGCCAGCGCACGATAACCGAGGTATCGAGACCGCCGGAATAGGCCAGTACGACTTTCTTTACGTCTGACATGTGTTGCTCCGTTGAGTGCTGTTTGAAATCGGGGGCATTCTACTGGATGCGCGGCAGGAATTCATTGCTATCGCGTAACGGGCAGGTTCCGGCCGACCAGACCTGACCCACAGCCACTTTTACGGTAGCATGCCTGTTTCCCACTCCGGCTACAGGCTTCACGTGAACGAACTGACCATCACCCGCCCCGACGACTGGCATGTACACCTGCGTGACGGCGCTGCCCTGGGCCAGACCTGTGCCGACATGGCACGCTACTTCGGCCGCGTTATCGTCATGCCCAACCTCACGCCACCAGCCGTTTCCGTGGCGGATGCCGCCGCCTACCGGGAGCGCATACTGGCGGCGATGGCCCATCTGCCCCGTCAATTCGAACCGTTAATGACGCTGTACCTCACCGACCGCACCGACGCGGCGGAAATCCAACTGGCGGCGGCCTCCTCATTCGTACACGCGGTAAAGCTCTACCCCGCAGGAGCCACCACCAACTCCGATGCCGGCGTGGCCGAGCTCGATGGGCTGTTCCCGGTGTTGGCGGCAATGGAAGAGGTAGACCTGCCGCTACTGATTCACGGCGAAGTCACCGACCACCACATTGACATTTTCGACCGCGAAAAAGTCTTCATCGAGCGCCACCTCGCCCCCATTGCTGAGCGTTTCCCCGGGCTGCGCATTGTGCTGGAGCACATCACCACCCGCGACGCGGTGCAGTTTGTACGCGAAGCAGGCCAGCATGTAGCAGCCACCATTACCGCCCACCACCTGATGTTCAATCGCAACGACATGCTGGTAGGCGGCATTCGCCCGCATTACTACTGCCTGCCAATCCTCAAGCGCAACGTGCACCAGAACGAGTTGATGGAAGCGGCAACCTCGGGCAACCCCAAGTTCTTCCTGGGCACTGACTCAGCCCCCCACGCCACCGGCACCAAGGAAACAGACTGCGGCTGCGCTGGCGTCTATACCGGCCACGCCGCTATTGAGTTCTACGCTGAAGTATTCGACCAGTTGGACGCGTTGGACAAACTGGAGAGCTTTGCCTCCCATTTCGGCGCAGACTTCTATCGCCTGCCACGTAACAGCGACACCATCACCCTGCGCAAGGAACCCTGGGAGGTACCAGGGCAGTTACCCCTGGGCGATGATGTGCTTACCCCGCTGGCCGCTGGCGAATCCATAGCCTGGCGTGTCGTAAACTGACGTGAGCGATACCATGCGGGAAAACCCCCACCAGATCAGTGATCGCTTTCGCGGCTTCCTGCCAGTTGTCATCGACGTAGAGACCGGCGGTTTCAACGCCGCTACCGATGCCATTCTCGAGATCGCAGCAAGCCTGGTACGCATGGATACGGACGGTACATTAGCCGTACACCGGACCCTGAATTTTCACGTAAAACCCTTCGAGGGAGCGAACATAGAACAGTCCGCCCTGGATTTTACCGGCATCGATCCCTGGCATCCTTTCCGCGAGGCTGTCAGCGAGGAGGACGCGCTGGCAGACCTGTTTCGCTCAGTGCGCAAGGAGATTCGCGAACAGGGCTGCAGTCGCGCCATACTGGTTGGCCACAATGCCCACTTCGACGCCGGCTTTATCAATGCCGCTGTGGAGCGATGCGACATCAAGCGCAACCCCTTCCACCCGTTCTCTTTTTTCGACACGGCCACCCTGTCCGGGCTCGCCTACGGGCAAACCGTGCTGGCCAAGGCCTGCGCTGAGGCAGGCATCAACTTTAACAACGACGAGGCACACAGCGCGGCCTACGACGCCGAGCGCACGGCAGAACTGTTCTGCGAAATTGTTAACCGGTGGAAAGAGTCCGGGGGCTGGATGCCCAGCTTCGATTAGTCCTGACCGCTGATCTGGTTGAGAATCACATCCAGTTCGGCCATCAGTTCGTCTATAGAATCCAGGCCCAGCAACTCGTACTTCAGGTACTCTTCCAGCGGCAACAGCTGCACCAGTGTCCAGCCAACCTGCCAGGCATCGTCATAATTGAGCTGCAACTGCATGCGCTGCACATGCGGGTGCACCTCCAGGCTGCGCAGTACGTCCTCCATTGGCCGCCACTGCGGTCGCATCGGTGCCCCGGCGGGCTGCGGCCGGTATGCGACCTCCCCCATTACCAAACCGTTGGCCTGCACCTCGGTATCGAACAGGTCAAACCGGCCCTCGCCCTGAATGGTAATTCCCAGCAGGCCATTGGACAGCTGGTCCCAGTCGACAATGCGCGCCAGAGTGCCCCAGTCGCCCAGTTCTGCCGAGGCCCGGCCCCGCTGGGCTACTTCGGCGCCACGACGAATCCACACGTTGCCAAACGGTTCACCGCTTTTCAGGCTGCTGCTGACCAGGTCCAGGTAGCGCTGTTCAAAAATCTGCAGGGGCATGCGGCCGTAGGGCAACAACACCGCCGAGAGGGGAAAAAGTGGCATGGTGGTCATGCCCTGCAGGCCTCGTCCGGCTCACTGAGCCGCTCCAGCTCGGTGATAATGGCCAATGCCTGCTCGCGACTGTCACCACAAATACTCGCTTCGGCCTTGAAGGCGTCGCACAAGGCGGGCCGCCGTGGGTCGCCAAACAACGCGCAGTCCATGCTGGCGCCCAGGTGCACACAGCGCACGCCCGCCGGCTTACCCTGTGGCATGCCATGAAAGGCCTGACTGATAGACGGCGCGATACAGCAGGCGCCGCAGGAAGGCCGGCAGAGCATCACTCTCCCTCCGGCCCCAGCGGTTTGAACAGGATAATAAGCTGAGGCAACAGCAGCAATGCTCCCAGCACGGCAGCCACCATCGCCAGCACCGTCAGCAGCCCGAAGTAGATACTCGGGTTGAAGTTGGAGAGGGTAAGCGTGGAGAAGCCCACCACTATGGTCAGCGTGGTGTAATACATAGCCCGGCCGATGCTGCTGTGACAACGGTGCATGGCAGCGCGATAGTCGCGATCAATCGCGAACTCGCGCAGGTAGCGATGCACGTAATGAATACAGTCATCCACGCCAATGCCCACCACAATCGCAGCAATGGTTATGGTCATGATGTCCAGGGGAATACCGATCAAGCCCATCACCCCGAGCACCAGCCCGGCAGCAAGAATATTCGGCGCCAGGGCGATAAACGCCAGCGGCAGAGAGCGAAAGAGAATCAGGAACATTACCAGAATCGCCAGGAAGACCGCGCCCAGCGTCAGAATCTGCGATCGAAACAGGCTTTGCAGCACATTGTTGTAGAGCACCAGCATGCCGGTAAACTGCACCCGCTCTTCGGCAAAGCCCATCTCCTCAACAAGATGCCTGCGCAAGTCGCGCAGGAACTGGTCGCGACGCAAATTATGGCTGGTCTCCTTCACCCGCACATTAATCCGAGCCTCCTCTTCATCTGCAGAGAAATACGGGTCTACCATCATCCCCTTGATGCTATCGGGCAGGCTCTTCTGCACCAGCGCCAGCTCGACGCTGCCAATGTCTTCGCCCATCAGGTTTTTGACCACACTGAACACCGTAGAGAGCGACAGGACCTTGCCCGTTTGCGGCAATGAATCGACATGGTCATGCACCGCGTCCAGTTCCCGCATACCCGCCAGACTGAACCAGTAGCTGGGTTGGAAGTCGTCACTGCCAGGCGCACTGAAGTCATCGAAGCCGCTGTCGAACTCATCCCCCCAGTCGTCATCACCAAGGCCGTCATCGGCAAAGTCGTTATCGTCAGCGAAGGGGTCATCGGCCGCAACAGGCAGAGGTTGCCCGGAGTTCACTGCCTCCAGCCCGGGCAGCGGCGTATCCTCGTCCGGCGGACGGATCACAATATCCAGGGGAATGGTGCCGCCGAGTTTTGAATCCAGTAATTCCATGCCCTGGTAGATTTCGGTGGACTCGTGGAAATAATCGATAAACCGGTTTTCAACCTGTAAACGGCTGACACCCACCACGATGAGCACCGCTATTACCATGGTCACCGCGATGATCACCCCGCCACGGCGGTCAGTTATCCTGGCGAACCAGGCGGTGAGTGTGGGGTCGGCACCACTGTGATGGTGCGGCCGGCCCTGTGGCCACACCAGCATAAGACAGGGTACCAGGACAAACGAAAACACCAACGCCACAGCGATACCGACGGTCATCATCCAACCAAAATCGATCACCGGTTGGATGCCTGAAACCACCAGCGACATAAAGGCAACAACCGTGGTAATGCCGGTATAGAAGCAGGGCACCGCCATCAGCTGTACGGTTTGTGAGACGCGTTCATACAGGTCGCCGTCCGGGTCCAGCGCATGCAATTCTCGATACCGGACGATGAGGTGGATACAGATCGCCAGGGTGATAATGAGCAGCACGGCGACAAAGTTGGAAGAGATCACCGTCATCCGCCAGTCCAGGGCGCCCAGTAAACCCAGCATCACCATCACGGTTGCGCTGCAGGTAAGCAGCGGAATGACCACCCAGCGCACGCGACGGAAGATGACCGCCAGAATAACCATCATCACGCCGAGAATGGCACTGCCGAACATCACCAGGTCACTGCGCACGAAGCTGACCATGTCGGCGGTAATCATCGGCACGCCACCAACAAAGAGTTCCGCGTACTGCTGGTAACGGGCGGCGATATTGCGAACTTCAGCAACCAGTGCACTCTGGCTCTCCAGGGCCACTGCAGTGTGTTCCTTGAACGCACGCTCCACACGGTGCAATTGCGCGGCCTCTCCCGTACTCAAGCCATCCTGCTGGCGCTTGATGCGCAGAGCCTCGCGCTGGGCCAGCAGATCAAAATACACTTCGTCGCGTTTGAGGTTAATCTGCACCGCCGTGACGGAGCCGTCCTTACCGGCGAGCAGGTCCGCATAAACAGGGCTGGTAGTGAGTTCCTTGAGCACCAGTTCCCGGTCAATATTCTCCTGCCCAAGGCCCGGCAGCGGCTCGCCGGAGGTGATATCCGACAGGGTCACCGGCGGGCTTTCCAGCAGCGGTACATCCCACACCGTGACCACGGAGGACACACCCTGCAGCTGTCGCAGTTCCTCGGCCATGGACTTGAGCGGTTGCAGCGAAGCATCACCCAGCAGTTTGCCCGGAGGCGCCCAGGTGATGAGAAGAAAATCCTCGGTGGCATAACGGCTGCTAACCTGCCGGTAGAAGTCCAGGGCCGGGTCACCCTGCAGCATCAGCGAATCGGCCGACGCATCCAGCTTGATCTTGTCCAGTTGCGTGGCAAAACCGGCCATTACCAGGCTGATCAGGAACAGCGAGAACCAGGGGGCCTTGAGCACCAGGCGCTGATACAGCGACAACAGGGCCTTACCCATGTGCCTTCTCCAGCGCTGCCAGGAGCTTGTTGTGAATACCGCCAAAACCACCGTTACTCATGATCACAACCTGATCTCCCGTGTTTGCGTCACCGACGACCGCGGCGACAAGGTCATCGATGTCATTGGCCACACTGGCCGGTGTCGTGCTCGCGGCCACAAGCTCAGCCAGTGACCAGTCCATGCCTGCCGGCTGAAACCAGTAAACCTTGTCGGCATCGCTGCAGGATGCGGCCAGGCTGGCACGGTGCTCGCCCATGCGCATGGTGTTGGAGCGCGGTTCAATCACAGCTATCAGGCGGCCGCTGCCAGTGCGGGCACGCATACCCTGCAGCGTGGTCGCGATCGCGGTGGGGTGGTGGGCGAAGTCGTCGTATACCGCAACGCCATTCACCGTACCCAACAGCTCGAGCCGCCGTTTCACCCCGCCAAAACACGCCAGCGCCTGCGCTGCTACAGGTACCGGCACACCCACGTGGCGGGCGGCAGCCATGGCCGCCAGCGCATTGGCCACATTGTGCTGTCCGCAGTGCTGCCAACGCACCTGTGCGGGCTCTTCTCCGGCCAGGCTCACGTCAAATGCTGACCCGTCTGCCTGCACCAGCTCTGCGCTCAGGTCGGCCGCACCACCTATGGCTGTGCTGACAGTCTGGCTCCAGCAGCCCCGCTCCAGTGTCGCAGCAACTGCCGGTGACGATGCCGGGTGAATAATCTGGCCCTCACCCGGCACGGTACGCACCAGGTGATGAAACTGGTTCTGGATAGCCGCAAGATCGGCAAAAATATCCGCATGGTCAAACTCCAGATTATTGATCACCAGCGTGCGTGGGCGGTAATGGACAAACTTGGAGCGCTTGTCGAAGAACGCCGTGTCGTATTCATCCGCTTCAACCACGAAAAAATCGGTCTCACCGCTGCGTGCGGACAGCCCGAAATCGGCGGGCACACCACCGATCAGGAAGCCTGGCGCCATTCCCGCGTACTGCAGCACCCACGCGAGCATGGCACTGGTGCTTGTCTTGCCGTGAGTACCGGAAACCGCCAGCACCCACTTCCCGGCGAGCACATGCTCGGCCAGCCATTGTGGGCCAGAGGTATACCTCAGCCCCGCGTTGAGCATGTACTCCACCGCCGGGTTGCCGCGGCTCATGGCGTTACCCACCACCACGCAATCGGGCGCCGGCTGCAGATGCTCCGCCGCATAGCCCTCGCTCAGCTCGATTCCGGCAGCCTGTAGCTGCGTACTCATGGGTGGATAGACGTTGGCGTCGGAGCCGGTGACCCGGTAGCCCTGCTCCCGGGCGAGCAGTGCGATGCCGCCCATAAAGGTGCCGCAGGCCCCCAGAATATGTATGTGGCCTTTCAAAAAAGTGCCTCCTCAAATAAGCCGCCAATGGTATCACGGCCAACTTTGGCCACCACTGTTGATGCGGGTCAATTCACGCCCTTAGAACCCGTCCTTGATTTGCCGTATCATTCCCTCTCCAGCGAACTCGCGAAGAATGCCCCCTTCTTCGCCACAACGGATACCAACAACCCATGCCGAGAAAAAATGCCTTCTACGCCCAGTCTGGCGGCGTCACCGCTGTGATCAATGCCTCTGCCTGTGGCGTGATCGAGACCGCACGCCAGCACAAGTCGACCATTGGCAAAGTGTACGCCGGGCGCAATGGCATCATCGGTGCCCTGCGCGAGGAGTTGATAGACACCAGCAAGGAGAGCCGCGCCGCCATTCACGGCCTGCTCACCACACCCTCGGGCGCCTTCGGTTCATGCCGCCACAAAATGAAGAGCATCGAGGAAAACCGCGCCGAGTACGAGCGCCTTATCGAGGTGTTCAAGGCCCACAACATCGGTTACTTTTTCTACAACGGCGGCGGTGACTCCGCCGACACCTGCCTCAAGGTATCCCAGCTGAGTGAGTCCATGGGGTACCCACTGCAGGCCATTCACGTGCCCAAAACCATCGACAACGACCTGCCGCTCACTGATAACTGCCCCGGCTTTGGCTCGGTGGCCAAGTACGTTGCTATTTCCACGCGCGAGGCGGCTCTGGACGTGGCTTCCATGTGTGAAAGCTCCACCAAGGTCTTTATTCTCGAAGTCATGGGCAGGCATGCCGGCTGGATTGCAGCCGCCAGCGGCCTGGCCGCGCAGGAAGAAGGCGATGCACCACACATCATTCTGTTCCCTGAGATTGCGTTCAACCGGGAAAAGTTCCTGGCCAGGGTGAAACGTACGGTTAAAAGCAACGGCTATTGCGTCATCGTCGCCTCCGAAGGCGCACAGTACAAGGACGGCACCTTCCTGGCTGAGTCCGGCCTGAAGGACGCCTTCGGGCACAGCCAACTGGGCGGGCTGGCCCCCACGCTGGCGCAGATGGTAAAGGATGAACTGGGCTACAAGTATCATTGGGCGGTTGCCGATTACCTGCAGCGCTCTGCGCGCCACATTGCCTCGCAAACGGATGTGGATCAGGCCTTTGCACTGGGTGAGGCGGCTGTTGAGCTGGCACTTCAGGGCAAGAATGCAGTCATGCCCTGCATTGTTCGCGGCAAGGGCAAGCGCTACAGCTGGCACATTGGCGAGGCTCCGCTGGACAAGGTCGCCAATGTGGAAAAGATGATGCCGCGCAATTTCATCACCCGCGACGGGTTCAACATCACCGAACCGGCGCGCGCGTATCTGCAGCCACTGATTCAGGGTGAGGCTTATCCGGTTTACAAGAAAGGCATGCCGCAATATGTCAGGCTGAAGAACCAGTTGGTGCCGAAGAAGCTGAAGAGGTCTTTTAAGGTTTAAAGCCTCACATCCTGCACGGTTTATAGTCCGGGTTTGTGCGCCCGGTCCGGAGGGTGGATACCCCCTTACGAAAACCGCAACAGAGCGCCATCCTTGGCCGCTTGAGCTCCGCCATGCCCGATACCGCGGGGCAGACTCTCCATGGCTACGCACATTTTCGTAAGGGGGTATCCACCCTCCAGACCTCTATTCGCCAGCAACTGAAACAACGTCAATTTATCGCTATCGATACGAGGACAGGCCGCTTAGCCAAACCGGAACCAACACAACAACAAACTAAAGAAATAACCGCTCCGCCAGCTTCCCACAATTTCCACTTTGGTAGGGGAGATTCCATCGATCATTCACTGTACAATCCGCCGCTGCCAAGTAAAGCAACCATTTGTAAGGATCAAGCATGTACAGTAATCGCGATTTCAACCGCTGGCGTCGTCACCCCTGGCACGGCCTGCATATCAAGTCAGACGAAGCGGCCAAAGACATCTACCAAGTTTATATCGAAATGACCCCCGACGACGTGGTCAAGTATGAACTGGATAAAGCCTCAGGCTTCCTGATGGTGGATCGTCCGCAGCGCACCACCTCCAGCCCCCCGGCTCTCTATGGCTTTTTGCCACGCACTTACTGCGCAGAAGAAGTCGCCAAGCTGTGCCCGGAAGTGGACGTGGCAGATGGTGACCCACTGGATATATGCGTGTTTTCAGAGCGCCACATTACCCGCGCCGATATCGTGCTGAAAGCGCGCGTGGTAGGTGGCATCCAGATGATTGACGGCGGCGAAGCCGACGACAAGATCATCGCCGTGCTCGAAGGCGACAACATCTGGGGCGACGTTCATGACATCGCTGACCTGCCGAAAATCAAGACCGAGCGGCTGCAACACTACTTCTCGACCTACAAACTGGTTCCCGGCAAAGACGTGAACATCAAGGTTGATCACGTCTATGGTCGCGATGAAGCGCTGCGCGTTATTGCCGCTGCCGAGAAGGACTACTGGCATCACTACGGCCACCTGCACGAGCAGGCCAAAGCCGCAGAGTAAGTAAACCGAGACTCCCGGCGCAGTCCTGCGCCGGGCATTCCTCCCTACTGGCGCGGGCACCAGCCAGCGCTCACGCGCACATAGCGAAGCAGTATCTCTTCCAGCATGTCCCTGACCGCAGCGCCCAGCGCCAGGCGGTCGCCCCATATCTCGACCAGATCCGGCGCGCTGATGCGGCCATCACAGGACGCCGAGACAGGCGCATAGCTCAGGTGCCAACGTTCCGGGGCAATGCCCCCGTGGTCCTGCGCGTAAGGGCGATAGAAACCATGGCTGTTACCTGCCGCCATCTGCTGGTCCAGCCAATTGTGCAGCCTGTGAAACGGGCCACCCTCAGCCGCTTCTGCCGGCGTCAGTTGCACCGGGTAAGCGGCATCTACCGCCGCCTTGTCATACACATCCAGGTCTGTTCCCCAGTGGTGGCGCGAGGTGCCGGGCAGTGCGGAAAAGCGCAATATCGCGCCGAGTTTCTGCCGGTCAGACAAGCCCGCCATGTCCACAGGCGTTCCGTGATCATCATGCACCGGCCGCTGGCCCAGGGCCTTGCCATTAAAAATAGCCAACTGACGCTCAAAAGAGCGATGACTGCTGGCTACTGCGAGTTCGAAGCCGGCGTGTCGGGCGTCCTCCTGCAGGCGCAGCAAAGCCTGAGCGGCCCCGGGCTGCAGGCGATGGCCATCTGCCAGTGCAACCAGGTGCGACTCATCCAGGCCGGTCAATTGCTGCAGAGTCAGCTCAGCCCGCATCTGAGGTTTCCTCAGGGTCTACGCTAAATGGCAGTGGCCTCACCAGTGCAACACCTTGCGGCGAAACCTGCGCGCCCCAGGCGAGAACCTCCACACCCTGGTGCAGCGCCTCCAGCAAGGCATCGCGGTAACGTGGGTCTATATTGCCCGCCGCACTGACCCGCGTAATACCTTCATGAAATGCACAGTAAAACATCACTGCGCGGGTGCTCTCGTTGCAGACGGCCGCCAATTCCCGAAGGTGTTTACGCCCCCTCTCACTCACTGCGTCGGGGAACAGGCCCTGCCCGTCTTCCACACACAAGGTGACGGATTTCACTTCTACGAAAACCTGTCCTTCACCCCCCTGCAACAACAGGTCTGCGCGGCTTCCCTGCCCATACTTCACCTCGCTGCGAATCTCTGGGTAGGCTTCAAAACCCGGGATCAGCCCCGCCTCAAAGGCAGACCGGACCACCTTGTTGGCCCGCGCGGAATGCACACAGGCCATGCCCTGGGGCGTCTCCACCAGTTCCCAGGTATGGGGATACTTGCGGGTCTTTGAAGGGGAGACAGACAGCCATACCCGTGAGCCGGGTTCAGCGCAGCCGGTCATGGCGCCGGTGTTGGGGCAGTGTGCCGTAATCTGCTGCCCGTCAGGCAGTTCGACGTCGGCCAGGAAACGCTTGTAACGCTTCAGCAGGCGGCCCTCTATCAGTTCGCTCATAGACCGCCCGACTCGCCAAGCACACCAGCAAGGCGCTCCACCGCTATTTCCAGGCGTTCCAGGGACGTGGTGTAGGAAAACCGCAAATGCTGCATCGCCTTATGATGGCCGAAATCGATGCCGGGGGTCAGCGCCACGCCATGCTGTTCCAGCAGTTTGAGGCAAAACGCCTGACTGTCGTTGGTAAAACGGCTGGCATCGGCGTAGATGTAGAACGCACCCTGCGGCTTCAGGGGCACATCAAAACCGAGCTGGGCGACCGCCGGCACCAGGAAATCACGGCGTTGACGGAACACGTCGCGCCGCTGCTCCAGAATGTCACGCGTTGCCGGATCAAAGCCGGCCAGGGCCGCATGCTGGGCGGTGGTGGACATCGAGATGAACAGGTTCTGGGCGAGCTTCTCCATTTCTGCGACAGCGTCCTCGGGTGCCACCAGCCAGCCAAGTCGCCAGCCTGTCATACCGAAGTACTTGGAAAAGCTGTTGATTACGAAAGCGTCCGGGTCCACCTGCAGCACCGACGGAGTAGCCGCATCATACCCAAGGCCGTGGTAAATTTCGTCCACTACCAGATACCCCTTGCGCGCCCGCACCGCACGCGAGAGCCCCCGCAGGTCATCCTCGGACAGTACCGCGCCGGTCGGGTTAGCTGGCGAAGCCACCATTACCCCCACGGTATTGTCACGCCAGTGCTGCGCCACCAGGGTTTCGTTCAACTGATAGCGGGTGTCGGCTCCTACCGGAACCAGTTGCCCCTCCCCTTCCACAAGGCGCAGGAAATGGCGGTTGCAGGGATAGCCCGGGTCCGTCATCAGCATGCCCTCTCCGGGATTTACCAGCAGCGCAGACAACAGCAACAGTGCACCGGAAGCGCCAGGCGTTATCATGATACGCGACGGGGAGATATCCAGGCCGTACTGGCTGGCATAGAACGAGGACAGCGCCTCGCGCAGGGCGGGGATACCGGCGGCACCGGAGTAGGCGGTTTCACCGCGCCCCAGCGACGCCTGCCCGGCGGCGATAATAGGCGCCGCAGTGGCAAAATCGGGTTCGCCCGCAGCGAGGTGGACCACATCTCGCCCGGCAGCCTCCAACTCCGTGGCGCGCTGCAGTACTTCTACCACGTGAAACGGCTCTATCTCGCCTACCCGCCGGGAAAAACGGCGCCCGCTCTGGCTGCCTGTCATGGTATTACTCTATGGGAAGGGAAGAGGGCATTCTAGCAATAGCTGGCCTGCGGGGAGAAGCGGCACCCTCATCACCCTAAAAGAGTGGCGCGGCGCGAACGAATCTGGTAGTTTCTCCGCCCTTGGTTGGGAGGCCCCTGTGCCGACAGCCATAAAACTGTGAGTATTGTGTCGTTTGTTTTACCGTATGGAACCAAACCATGCCTAGAGCAGCAAAAAAACCAGCCAATAAAGCAGCTACCGAATTCAAGAACTTCGAGCCCTACAAGCCAAAGCGGGGCGAAGAGTACATGAATGAGAAGCAGCGAGAGCACTTCAAGTCCATACTGCGCAACTGGAAGTCCGAGTTGATGCAGGAGGTTGACCGTACGGTCAGCCACATGAAGGATGAGGCCGCCAACTTCCCTGACCCGGCAGACCGGGCCACGCAGGAAGAAGAGTTCAGCCTCGAGTTGCGCACCCGCGATCGCGAGCGCAAGTTGATCAAAAAGATTGACTCTACCATGGAACGCATAGAACAGGATGACTACGGTTTCTGTGATGCCTGCGGCGTGGAGATCGGCATCAAACGCCTCGAAGCAAGACCGACCGCCAATCTTTGCATTGACTGTAAAACGCTTGATGAGATCAAGGAGAAACAGGAACTGGGTTAGCCGCGGGCCGACCGGTTCCCGTCGCCTGCCGGGCAACCCGGCAATGTGGCCGGCTGACCGGAATAGCGACTATTCCTTCCCGCGACCTGTTCCCGCTTTAATCTTCTCTGCCGGCATCACATCTGGCTCGCTGCACGGCAATACCCATGCAGCCTGACCCCCAATACCGGGGACGGTTTGCCCCGTCTCCCACCGGACCACTTCACCTCGGCTCTTTGATCGCCGCACTGGCCAGCTACCTGGACGCCCGCGCCCATGGCGGCCAATGGCTGTTGCGGATGGAAGACCTGGATCCCCCCAGGGAGGAGCCAGGTGCCGCCAAGGCTATTCTTGACAGCCTGCAAGACCACGGCCTGCACTGGGATGGGCCGGTGCTGTGGCAAAGCCACCGCGCGCAGGCCTACCAGCAGGCGCTGGATACGCTGTCAGCACAAGGCGTGCTGTTCCGATGTGACTGCACCCGCGCAATGCTTGGCCCCGATGGCGCCTGTGCCGGACGCTGCCTGGGGAGACAGGCCGATGTCACCACACCTTGCGCGCTGCGAGTGCAGGTACCCCGGGACTGCAATATTGCCTTCTGCGACAGCATTCAAGGGCACCAGCAGCAAGCGCTGGGGCACGCGTTGCCCGATTTTGTGCTGCGGCGTAAGGACGGGCTGGTCGCCTACCAGTTGGCGGTGGTAGTGGATGATGCGTTTCAGGGCATCGATCACATTGTGCGCGGTTCCGATTTGCTCAGCTCCACCTGCAGGCAGATATTCCTGCAACAACGACTGAACCTGCCCACCCCGGCATACACTCACCTGCCGGTGATAAGCGACGCCAGGGGGCAGAAATTCAGCAAGCAGAGTCATGCTCCTGCGCTGGAGTCAGGCACTGCCCCTCATAACCTGCGCCAGGCCCTCGCTTTTCTCGGGCAGACAGCAGCACCGGCCGAGCTGGAAAGCTGTAGGCAGGTACTGGACTTTGCAACAACTCATTGGATGCCAAGCGCAATACCGCGGGAAATGTGGATCGCGGCCGCGGCGCCCTGAGGAAGCGACCGCTTTACCCGCCACGGTGGCTTAAGTAGTATCCCCAGCACGCACCCTGGACCCTGGCCCATGTATATCAATCGCACTCTGGTACTGGGCATAATACTTGCCCTCATCGCTTTTCCAGTTCTCACGGACTGGCTGACCAGCGACTTCAGTGCCTGGTACCGCCCCTACGCAATCTGGTGCCTGGTCATTCTGTTCACCTGGTGGGGCCATCGCTCGAGGCACCCGGATGAGCTTTAGCCTCGCCCAGATACTGCTGTTTGTCGCTATCTATCTCTCCATGCTGTTTACCGTGGCGTACCTGGCCGACAGAGATATCATTCCGCGCAAGATCACCCACCACCCTGCGGTTTATGTTCTGTCGCTGGGCGTGTTCGCTGGTGCGATGGCCAGTAACGGTGTAATCGACATTGCCTACCGCTATGGTTACAACTTCCTGCTGTACTATGCGGGCGCCGGGCTGGCGTTTGTCCTGGCCTCCATGCTCCTGCTGCCCATCCTGAGGCTCTCGCGCGTCTACCAGCTGGCCTCCCTGGCCGACATGCTGACCTTTCGCTTCCGCAGCCCCCGCGTGGGCGCCGCGATCACCGTTGCCATGTGCCTGACCCTGCTACCGATGCTGGCACTGCAGATACAGGCCGTGGGGGACAGCGTTCACATTCTTGCCGGACACCAGCATCCACGGGGGCATGCAGGCTTTCACCACCAGGGTGTTGCCCTGCTGACGTGCCTGGTCATCATCGTGTTCGCCATTCTGTTCGGCACTCGCCACCTTTCATCACAGGACCGCAACACCGGCCTGGTAGCGGCGATGGCGTTCGAGTCACTGGTGAAGCTGGGGGCACTGCTGCTACTGATGTTGGTGGCCGTATTCGGCATATTCGACGGCCCCGACAACCTGCAGCACTGGCTGAAGAGCTATCCTCCCGCCCGCGAACAGATGACCCACCAGCTTTCTCTGGATAAAGTTCACGCCCTGCTGCTGGTATTTTTTGCCGGCGCCGTCTGTATGCCACATATTTTCCACATGCTGTTTGCCGAGAACACCGACAGCAAAGACCTGCGCAGTGCCGCCTGGGGCATGCCGCTGTATATGATGTTACTCAGTCTGCCGGTACTGCCCCTCGCCTGGGCCGGCATGCAACTGAACCACAGCTTGCCAATGGAATACACCGGCCTCGCCATGGGCGCCAGCCTGTCGTCGCCGGCGGTCAGCAGTATCGCCTTTGTCGCGACCCTGTCTGCTTCCAGCGCCACCATTATTGTCGCCACACTGGCACTGGCCAACATGTGCCTGAACCACCTGATCCTGCCATCGCGACTGTTCAACCTGGGCCAGGACGGCAATATCTACCGCAACCTGAAATGGCTGCGCCGTATCCTGATAACCGTGTTGATCCTCGCCGGGTACCTGTTCTACCTGGCGCTCAGTGGGCGCCAGAGCCTGGTTGAACTGGGCCTGGTGGCATTTTCCGGCACGTTGCAATTCCTGCCCGGGCTGGTGGCAACACCACACTGGCCAAATGCCAACCGGCGCGGGCTGCTGGCTGGCCTGTGGGGCGGGTTGGGCTTCTGGTTTGTTGCCGTGATGCTGCCCGCCACACGTGGCTACCTGCCCGAGGTGGGCCAGGCGATGAGCGCAATAGTGGGAGACACCGAAAGCGTCTGGACCATCGCCACCATGCTGGCGCTGTCGATCAATGTGGGGCTGTTTGTACTGGTATCACTACTCACCAAAACCAGCGATGAGGAGCGCATTGCCGCCGAGATTTGCTCTATGGATGAGCTGGCCCGGCCCATACGCCAGACATTGGCGATGGATAATGCCGCACAATTCGCCGAGAAGCTCACGCCCGCACTGGGTGAGCAAACCGCGCGCGCAGAAGTGGATCGCGCCCTGCGACAGCTGCAATTCACGCCCGCCGAAAGCCGTCCCTATGCCCTGCGCAGACTGCGCCGGCGCGTAGAGGCCAATCTCTCCGGGCTACTGGGCCCGGCGGTCGCACACAATATCATTGAACGCTGTATTCCGTTTCAGGCGGGCGGTACTGAGGACATCAACCGGATAGAACGTGCGCTGGATGCACCGCACATGCAGTTTACCGGCCTGGCGGCGGACCTGGACGCGCTACGCCGACGCTACCGCGAAACGCTGGACACGCTCCCCGTCGGCATCTGTTCGCTGGGTGATGACGGCGAACTGCTGATGTGGAACCACAGCATGCGAGACATTACCGGCGTGGACGCAGCAGACATTCTGGGATCACTTTGTTCCGCCCTGCCAGCACCCTGGTGCAACCTGCTTTGTGACTTCTGCGACAGTGACCATGACACCCTGCTGAAAACGGAAGTGAGCACACCAGGCGATGACGCGCGCTGGGTGAGCTTGCACAAAACCGTCACCGCAGAAGGGGATATCGTCATCCTGGTCGAGGACGTTTCCGCCTATGAGCGGATGGAGGAAGAACTGCTGCACAACGAGCGTCTCGCCTCTATCGGCAGGCTTGCCGCTGGCGTGGCCCATGAGATTGGCAATCCGGTCACCGGCATAGCCTGCCTGGCCCAGAACCTGGAGTATGCAGAAGAAGCGGAGGAAATTAGCAGCACAGCCAGGGACATTCTCAAGCAGACGGAGCGCGTTACCCGAATTGTTGAATCCTTGGTGAACTTTTCCCACGTTGGTTCCAGCGCAGAAGAGCTGGAATTAATACCCTGCAACCTGGCGGACTGCGTCGATGAAGCCGTGCACCTGCTGGGGCTGGACAGGGAAGCACGCCAGGTACGGTTCAGCAATCACTGTGACCGAGAGCTACTGGTGCTGGCTGACAGCCAACGGCTGCTGCAGGTATTCGTCAATCTGCTCAGCAACGCCCGGGACGCATGTGAGGAGGACGGCCTTGTGCAGGTTCAGGCCTACGTCACGGCGCAACGGGTGCTTGTTGATGTGGAAGACAACGGCTGTGGTATTCCCCCGGGGCTGCACAGCCAGATATTCGAACCCTTTGTGACCACCAAGGATCCGGGGGCTGGCACCGGGCTGGGGCTGGCGCTGGTGTACAGCATAATGGAGGATCTGGGCGGCTCAGTACAGCTGACCAGCCCACTGCAATCCGGGCCCAACCCGGGTACCCGCTTCTCCCTTGACCTGGCGTTGGCAAGCTACGGCAAAAGCTTCGAGGTGTAACCTTAACTCCCGGAATACGCAGCCAAACTGGAATATTCTTCACGGTAACGGTATGTTGTAACGTGAATACACACTGGGCGGAAACACATGCAACACATTCTGGTCGTGGAAGATGAATCCGTTATTCGCACCGCGCTGCGCCGTCTGCTGGAGCGCAGCGGGTATCAGGTAAGCGAGGCAGGATCCGTACAACAGGCGGAGGCTGACTTCAGTTTCGCCGACTTCGACCTGATCATTTCCGATCTGCGCCTTCCCGGCGCACCAGGCACCGACCTGATCCAGAAAGCCGGCGATGTGCCCGTGCTGATCATGACCAGCTACGCCAGCCTGCGTTCAGCAGTGGATTCCATGCGCATGGGTGCCGTGGATTATATCGCCAAGCCATTCGACCACGGTGACATGGTCAACGCGGTGGAACGTATCATTGCCGATCATCCCACTGCAAAGGCGCAAGAGCGCAAGACTCGCTCCGCTCCGCGCGACGGTAACACGGGGATAATAGGCAACTGTCCGGCCATGCAGACCCTGTTCGGCCACATCGAACGCATGGCGCCCACGGAATCGACTGTACTGGTACTCGGTGAGACCGGCACCGGCAAGGAGTTGGTAGCGCGCAGCATACACCAGCAAAGCCGCCGGGCTGACAAAACGCTGATTTCTGTCAATTGCGCTGCCATTCCCGACACGCTGATCGAATCGGAGTTATTCGGTTACGAAAAAGGTGCATTTACCGGCGCAAATGCCAGCCGCATGGGGCTTATCGAAGCGGCCGACGGCGGGACATTGTTCCTGGACGAGATAGGTGAACTGCCTATGGAGGCGCAAGCCCGTCTGCTGCGTTTCATCCAGGAAGGTGAAATTCGTCGCATTGGCTCCGTGCATTCACGCAAAGTGGACGTCAGGCTGATTTGCGCGACACACCGCAACCTGCAGCACCTCTCGGCCGAGGGGCTTTTCCGCCAGGACCTTTACTACCGGATTAACGTACTTTGCCTCTCGCTGCCAGCCCTGCGCGAACGCGGCAAGGACATACTTCACCTGGCCGAAAGCATGCTCATGCAACAGGTTGAGAAACTCGGCAAACCCGCCATGCATCTTTCTCCCCGCGCAATCCAGGCCATTACCACTTATCAGTGGCCGGGAAACGTGCGCGAGCTGGAGCACGCCATAGAACGCGCTGTCATCCTCTCTGAGTCAGATGAGATTGACAATGAATGCCTCGGTATTGACCTCGAACTGGTCAATATCAACCGCATCCGCGGGCAGGATGGCATGCATACAAAAACAAACACCTCACGCGGCAGCAGCGATCCACAGGAAGACCTGTCACTGGAAGACTACTTCCAGCGCTTTGTTCTGGAACACCAGGACTCCATGAGCGAGACGGAGCTGGCGCAGAAACTGGGCGTCAGCCGCAAATGCCTGTGGGAACGCCGACAGCGCTTTGGCCTGCCGCGATCCAAGTCCGGGGGCAGCTCACGCCGGCGCAAGAGCTCAACGCAAACAGGATAGACGTTACTCTCGGCCACCCCGGCTACTCATACAGGGGTAATTCGGTAACAACCCGGCATACGATAAAGCTTATTATAATTAGCAAAAAAACCTAACATACTGATATTTAAAGAAATAACCCGCACTGGCACATCGCGTGCATTAATTGGCGGAGTGTCAGCAATAAAAATAACAGGCACGCAATAAAAATAACATTATTCACTATGGACCTGGATGGGGAAGTTTACTTCCCCTTCAATTTCATAAGCGCCTGGGTAGGATGCGGTGGGCTACGTTAACCCACCAAAACTGCCTCTAGTTGTAAAGTAATTACCGCTAAACTCTTTAGGCATAAAAATAACGTGTGTTTTAATACGGCCTATAACAATAAAACACCCGAGAAATAACAATAACTCCTGACGTGAGACCTGGATGGGGAAGGCGCTGCCTTCCCCGTCATTCATATCCCCTGAGCATCCTCAAGCATTGCGACTGTGATAAACTCCCGGCCTGTTTAAGCCACTTAATCCCCTACCTAAACAGGCGAACTGCTTCTTGAACGTCATTCCTCGCGACCAGCACTGCATCTCACGCAAGCACATCAGCGACGGGGCGTTAAAGGTGATGTCACGGCTGCGCTCACAGGGCCACCAGGCCTATCTGGTAGGTGGCGCGGTGAGAGACCTGCTCCTGGGGGGGCACCCCAAGGACTTCGACATTGCCACCGATGCAACGCCGGAAGACGTGCACGGACTGTTTCGCAACTCACGCATCATCGGGCGGCGCTTCCGCATCGTTCATGTTCGCTTCGGCAGGGAAATTATTGAAGTCACCACGTTCCGTGGCCACCACGACAACGGCGACGAGGACAGCCCGGTCAAGAGCGGCAACCACTCACGTCAGTCCGACAAGGGCCTGCTACTTCGAGACAACGTCTACGGCACCCTGGAAGAAGACGCAGTGCGCCGCGACCTCAGCGTAAATGCGCTGTACTACGATTCAGGCAATTTTGAAGTGTTCGACCAGGTTGGCGGGCTGAGCGACCTCGAGAACCGGTTAATTCGCGTCATCGGCGATCCGGCGCAGCGCTACCGGGAAGATCCTGTGCGCATGCTGCGCGTGGTGCGCTTTGCCGCCCGGCTGGGTTTCGACATAGAAAACCGCACGGCCAGGGCAATCCCCGCCTGCGCTCACCTGCTGGGAGAGATTCCACCGGCACGCCTGTTTGACGAATTTTTGAAACTGTTCCTCTCCGGGCATGCCGCCAAGACCCTGGAAGAACTGCTGCGTTACGACCTGCTGGGCTACCTGTTTGACGAAACCGGGCACATCCTGCACCGCGACGACTACGCGTTGGCGCTGGTGCGCGCCGCCATGGCCAACACCGATCAACGAATTGCCCAGGACAAACCGGTCACGCCGGCCTTCCTGCTGGCTGCACTGCTCTGGCCGGTCGTCAAGCACACCGCCACCCATCTGGAGAACCAGGGGGAGCCCCCCATGGTGGCGATGCACAATGCGGCGCAACAGACCATTGGCGAAGCCTGCCAACAGGTATCCATCCCTCGCCGCTTCAGCCAGCCCATGCGCGAAATCTGGGAGTTTCAACTGCGCCTGCAGCGCAGGCAGGGAAAAAAATCCGCCGAGCTGGTGGATCACCGTCGCTTTCGCGCAGCCTACGACTTTCTACTGTTGCGGGAGCAGGCAGGGGAGGACACCGGTGGCCTCGGTCAGTGGTGGACCCAGTTCCAGGAACTGCCGATGGAAGAGCGCCTGCAGCAAGCCCCCACCGATGGTGACAAGGCCGGCGGACGCCGGCGCCGGCGTCCTCGCAAGCGGCGCAACAACGCAGAAAAATGACCCCCGCCTACATTTCCCTGGGCAGCAACCTGGGAGATTCGTTGTCGCATTTGCGAAGCGCCGTACAGGCTATCAGGGCCTTGCCGAAATCCCGCCTTGGGGCGCTATCAAGCCTCTGGCGCAGTGCTGCAATCGGACCGGGAGAGCAGCCTGATTACCTCAATGCAGTGCTCTTGCTGGAAACCGACCTCTCTGCCCATGACCTCCTGGACACACTGCAGCACATTGAAATTGAGCAGGGAAGGGTTCGTCACGTACGCTGGGGGCCCCGCACGCTGGACCTCGATATCCTGCTCTACGGGTGCAGGGAAATTGCCGACGAGAGGCTGCAGGTGCCGCATCCACGCATGGCCGAGCGCAATTTCGTGCTCTATCCCCTGCTGGAGGTTGCCCCGGCAAATTTGATGCTGCCCGGCGGTGCGGAACTTGGTACATTAGTCAGCGCCTGTCCCGGTGGAGACCTGACCAGGACAGCACTGACGCTGGAACCCTGAATTGGCACCGGGAATCGGCACTGGCAGCCCCCTGATACGGGAGACATCGGCAATCAAGATAGACCTCAAGGGGCGCACCCCACCCTCCTACATAGCCGTTGAAGGCCCTATCGGCGTGGGCAAGACCACCCTGACCAAACGGCTGGCGAGTACGTTTAACTACCAGACCCTGCTGGAAGAGGCGGAGCAGAACCCGTTTCTCGAAAAGTTCTATCGCAATCGGGAGCAGGCCGCCCTGGCGACGCAACTGTTTTTCCTGTTCCAGCGCGCCCAGAAGATACAGGACCTGCGCCAGGCAGATATCTTCGAGCCTGTGCGAGTAGCCGACTTCCTGATTGAGAAAGACCCCCTGTTCGCCCGTATCAACCTGGACAGGGAGGAGTTCCAACTTTATGAAAAGGTGTACCAGCAACTCACTATCGATGCACCGCGCCCGGATCTGGTGGTTTACTTACAGGCATCCACGGACGTACTGCTATCGCGCATCGAAAGCCGCGGAATAGCGGCTGAGCAGGCCATAGAGCGCGACTATCTCGAGCGCCTGAACGAAGTGTACAGTGAGTTCTTTCTATATTACGATGGCGCCCCTCTGTTGATCGTCAATGCCAGCGAAATTGATCTCGTCGGCGGTGACAGAGACTATGAACACCTGGTGGATTACCTGCTGGATATACGCAGTGGTCGCCATTACTTCAACCCGACGTTTTTCGGCTAAAGCAGTAAGGTCGCTCATGGGCAAAGTCACTATCAGCACGCTGGGCAAGATGAAAACAAACGGTGAGAAGTTTGTTTGCATCACCGCCTACGATGCCACGTTTGCACGGATCATCAGCGAGGCCGGGGCCGAAACCATCCTGGTGGGCGATTCCCTGGGCATGGTACTGCAGGGCCATGACAGCACCATACCGGTCACTATTGACGACATGGCCTACCACACCGAATGTGTGTGCCGCGGCGCCCCGGATTCGCTGGTCATCGCCGACATGCCCTTCATGAGCTACACCAGCCCCGAGCAGACCATGGCCAATGCCACTGCATTGATGCAGGCCGGAGCACAGATGGTCAAAATGGAAGGCGGCACCTGGCTGTCAGAAAGCATCAGCATGCTGGTGGAGCGCGGTATTCCGGTTTGCGCGCACCTTGGCCTCACACCCCAGTCCGTCAACCAGTTTGGCGGCTTCAAAGTGCAGGGCCGCACGCCCAAGGAAGCCAAGTCCATCCTCGCCGACGCGGTAGAGATACAGGACGCTGGAGCCAGCCTGCTGGTGCTGGAATGTATCCCCGCATCGCTGGCAACCGATATCAGCTCGAAGCTGGATATTCCGGTGATAGGCATAGGCGCCGGAGCCGGCACCGATGCACAGGTGCTGGTAATGCACGACTTGCTCGGGCTCTCCGAGCACACTGCCCGCTTCGTGGAGAACTTCATGTCTGGCCAGGACACCATACAGGGAGCGCTGAAGGCGTTTGTCGATGCGGTCAAGGCAGGCGACTACCCACGCGAAGAGCATACCTACACCTAGCAACAAATTGCACCACAATGGTGCATTAGCCACCTGTCCGCCTTTCATTATTTTGTGTCCGCTAAACACAAATTGTTACGTGACTCGCTTCTTTTGGTAACAACCTCCGTGAAATTTTCCTGACATCCCATTGCCCGCTATGAGGGCATGGGGCATACTTCCTCTCCCTCGAGCGCACCAACTCGGGGAGAGATAACGGCTCATGTTATGACCGGTTTAGCGTCGCCATTCCATCCGTGAGGGACAGGTAGCCATGCGAACTTGCAACAACAAGGCTCAGCTGCAGGCGACAGTGCAGCAGTACCGCCAGGAAGGCCAGACCATCGCTTTTGTCCCCACCATGGGTAACCTGCATCAAGGTCACCTCGATCTGGTGCGCAAGGCACGCAAGCTCTGTGACCTGGTCATTGTCTCCATCTTCGTCAACCCGCTGCAGTTTGGGCCGGGAGAAGACCTGGACGCCTATCCGCGCACCATGGCTGCGGACAAGGAAAAGTTGTTCAGCGAGGGCGTCAACCTGCTGTATGCGCCAGGCGTTGAGGATATCTACCCGGACGGCATGGAGCGACAGACCGTTGTCAGTGTGCCCGATCTCGGCGACACGCTTTGCGGCAGCAGCAGACCGGGGCACTTCGACGGCGTCACCACCGTGGTTTGCAAACTACTCAATATCGTCCAGCCGGATGTAGCCGTCTTTGGCGAGAAGGACTTTCAGCAGCTTTCCATCGTGCGCAAAATGGTCAGCGACCTGTCCATGCCCGTCAACATCGTGGGCGTGGCCACAAAACGCGATGAAGACGGCCTGGCCTTGAGTTCGCGCAATGGTTACCTCACCGAGGAAGAACGCCGCATTGCTCCCCTGCTGCACCAGACTCTGACCACCTGTCGCGAGGCCATTGCCTGCGGTTTCGACAATTTCCTGCAACTGGAATCACACGCGCGGATGCAATTGCTACAGGCCGGTTTCGAGCCGGACTACTTCGCAGTGCGAGACGCTCAGACCTTGCGCGCCGTCACAGAAGATACCGCCGAGGTTGCCATCCTGGCAGCGGCCCGACTCGGGAATACCCGGCTGATCGATAATGTACGGCTGTCTCTGAATCCGGTGGATGACTGGCGCATGCTGGCCGACGGCTGACACCCGGACCAGGGCGTAAGTACAGCCCTGCAGCGGCCTGGTCACGGTAACAACGCATTATTAGACCTTGGTCGGCTTGAATCGGGCGCGCAGCACCGTATTATCGTTAATCAAACTTATCATTGGAGCGGTAGTCATGTCCGAGTTCCCCACGCACCCGGTGCCAGCCAATTTCAAAGACGCGCACATCAACGCCCAGCAATACCAGGAAATGTACCAGCGCTCGATTGAGGACCCGGAAGGTTTTTGGGGTGAAAAAGCCGCGGAGTTCCTGACCTGGGAGCAGCCCTGGGACAAGGTGATGGAATACGACTTTGTAGCGGGCACCGCCGCCTGGTTTGCCGGCGGCAAGCTGAATGTCAGCTATAACTGCATCGACCGGCACCTGCCTGAACGCGCTGACCAAACAGCACTGATCTGGGAAGGGGATGACCCTGCCGACAGCAAACACATCACCTATGCTGAACTGAAAGATCACGTGAGCAAACTGGCCAATGCGCTGAAATCACGCGGCGTGAAAAAGGGCGACCGGGTCTGCATTTACATGCCCATGATTCCGGAGGCCGCTTACGCCATGCTGGCCTGCACTCGCATTGGCGCCGTGCACTCAATTGTATTCGGTGGCTTCTCTCCCGAGGCGCTGAAAGACCGTATTCTCGATTCGGACTGCCAGACCGTCATCACCGCTGACGAGGGTGTCCGCGGTGGCCGCAAGGTGCCATTGAAAGTCAACGCGGACAAGGCCCTGGAGGCCTGCCCGAATGTACATACCTGCCTGGTGGTCAAGCGCACGGGTGGAGACGTCGCCTGGACCGAAGGGCGCGACGTCTGGTACGACGACCTCGTTGAAAGCCAAAGCAGCGACTGCAAGCCAGAGGCGATGGACGCAGAGGACCCCCTGTTCATCCTCTACACCTCAGGCTCTACCGGCATGCCCAAGGGTGTGCTGCACACCACTGGCGGCTACCTGCTGCAAACCAGCATGACCTTCAAATATGCGTTTGATTACCGTGAGGGTGAAATTTACTGGTGCACAGCGGATGTGGGCTGGGTGACCGGCCACAGTTACATCGTTTACGGCCCGCTGGCGAACGGTGCTATCTCGCTCATGTTCGAGGGTATACCGACCTACCCCGACGCGGGGCGTTGCTGGGAGGTAGTGGACAAGCACCAGGTCAACACGTTTTACACCGCGCCCACCGCTATCAGGGCACTGCAGGCAGTTGGCGATGAACCTGTCACTCGCGCTTCACGGGCGAGTCTGCGTCTGCTCGGTACCGTGGGCGAACCCATCAACCCCGAAGCCTGGGAGTGGTACCACCGGGTGGTGGGCGATGGTCGCTGCCCCATCGTGGATACCTGGTGGCAGACCGAGACAGGTGCTCACATGATCACCCCCCTGCCCGGCGCTACACCGCTCAAGCCCGGCTCGGCCACTTTCCCTTTCTTTGGCGTCAACCTGGCACTGCTCAACGAAGACGGTTCAGAAGTGGAAGGCCCCGGCTCCGGCTACCTGGTGGTCAAGGCCTCCTGGCCCAGCCAGATCCGCAGTGTCTATGGCGACCATCAGCGCATGGTGGACACCTATTTCAGTAACTACCCCGGCTACTACTTCACCGGAGACGGTGCCTCGCGTGACGCCGACGGCTACTACTGGATTACCGGCCGTGTGGATGACGTTCTGAATGTCTCCGGACACCGCATGGGCACCGCCGAAGTAGAGAGCGCGCTGGTGCTGCATGACGATATCGCCGAAGCTGCGGTCGTTGGCTTCCCCCATGACATCAAGGGCCAGGGGATCTACGCCTACGTCACACCCATGCAGGGTGTGGAGCCCAGCGACACCTTGCGCCAGGAACTGATTGACCTGTGCGTCAAGGAGATCGGCCCCATCGCCAAGCCTGACATTATCCAGTGGGCACCCGGCTTACCCAAAACACGTTCCGGTAAGATCATGCGCCGCATCCTGCGCAAGATTGCCGAAAACGAACTGGACAGCCTGGGTGACACCAGCACGTTGGCAGACCCGTCTGTCGTAGACAGTCTGGTCGCGAACCGACCCGATTGATGCATTCCTTACCGGGAGGGGCTCGCCCTCTCCCGTTAAGGGTGCAGGATCTGCTACTCGATAAAAGGCGTCAGGTGCTTAATGGTTGTGGCCGCCGTGCGCGACTCGTGGGGCCTGGACTTTATGCTCTACCACTCCCAAGCTCGCCATTTTCAACAGTAATGGGTCAGACTCGTTGTCACCAATATCAGCGTAGTCGATCAACTGGTAGTGTTCCCGGGAATCGAATGCCTGGGCCACAGCTTTAGCATCCGTCACTAATTCCTTGAGCTGCCAGCTGCTGCTTGCGCCGGTCGCACGCGTTTTCCAACGGGAAGGCAGCCCGGCCGCGCCAAGCCAGGCACCGCTGACCTCCAGGCCATGTCCTGTACCCGAATAACCGCGCTCCAGCTGGCACTTATCGCCATGAGTCGCACCCGCTTCCAGGCTTTCCAGTTCCGCGGCGGGAACGAGCTGCCACAATCGCTCCCAGGACTGCGGATCATAAGCAGGCATGTCGGCAGGGTAGTACTCGATACCCCTGTCGTATTGATCAAAATAGCGTACAAGCTGCAGTTGTTCTCTGACATTGCGATGCCAGGATTCCGCTATCCCGGACAGCGGGTACTCCCAGAGCACCCGGCTTTTCATGCGCCAGATTGTCACCTCAGACTCCTGACTCACGCCCTTGGCATCGGTGAAGACAACAGTATAACGTGCGCCCAGTGTTTGTCGGTCCAGTGCACATCCGGCATACGTTGCATGCGAGCATACGCTGCACAAAATGAGAAAAAGAAATCGGTGCATTTATCCACCACCTTTTTGAAAGTAGATTGAAAACGGTAGCGGGCACGCGCGGCGCAACCGCTACCTGCGGCAGGATGAAGAGATACCTTATCGATCAAGTCTCTTCTGGGCCCTGAACACGAGCTTTGCCGCCCTGTTCATTACATGAAAAACGGCACTCTGTTCATTGGTGCCAGCCACCCAGTGCCCACCAGGTCCCATGCCGTAGATCGCGATATCTTCACCGGCATGAGTTTCTGAGCCCAAAGGCACCAACGTTTCCTGGTGGAACCCGGGGGCTTGCGTATCTACCGAGGTGAGATCAACCCGGCCACTGAATGCCGGTGTCGCATAACTTGCATCCGAGTTGGTTTCATCCCCCAGGTCCCTGAAACCCAGGCCGTTGGTGTAACCCAAGGTGGTGTAAGGAAGATCATCCGCTGCGAGCGCGGGTTCATCTGAACCTACTGATACCACCTTACCAAGAATCGGGTTGCCACGTTTGGGATAGCCGCCAATGGTAAATACATGACTGTGGTCAGCAGTAACGATGATCAGCGTTTTCTCCAAATCAACGCTCTCCACCGCTGTTCTAACGGCCTCGGCGAAGGCGATTGTGTCGGTCAGTGCGCCCGCAGCATTTCCCGCATGATGTCCGTGGTCAATACGACCGGATTCCACCACGAGGAAATAGCCATTGCGATCATTGTCGAGTATTTCCAGCGCTTTACCGGTCATTTCGGCAATAGAAGGCTCACCAAGAATATCGTTGGAACGATCTGCCTCATATTGCATGTGCGACTCGTTGAACAAGGCAAGCACCGGCCCGTTACCACTGGTGTCAATCGAATCAAATCCAGCCTGGTCGACAACATACTGGCCCTGTGGATACAGCTGTTGCCATTCAGCGGTAAGGTCACGACCATCAGTACGATCCCCCTCTGGCCCGTCAGCGGGGTCGCGCTCCTGATTGAATGCCTCATCGCGGGGGAGGAAGTGACGGCGGCCACCGCCCATGACCACATCTATTCCGTCGACACGCGCTCCCGGGAAACGCTGCTCCAGTCCACTCTCAAAACCAATCAATTGGGCTGCAATATCTGTACATTCCCGGGCATCAGCGGGCATATCGGAGTCATCTTCCCAATTGCGGTCTGCGGATTTGGCGTAAGTTGCAGCAGGTGTGGCATGGGTGATTCGTGCAGTGGAAATGACCCCTGTCGCTTTGCCGGCCAACTCGGCGAGTTCCAGAGCCGTCACCAGCTCATTTCCAGCAACAGTGCTGCAATCGCCGCGCACGATATCTTCATCCACGCCTATCACGCCAACATCCGTCTTCACGCCACTCATCATAGCCGTCATGGTGCCAGCCGAGTCGGGTGTTTGCGCATCGACATTGTATGTTTTCGCCAGTCCAGTGTAGGGAAACAGATCAAAAGAGAGATTATTCTCCTCGCCGTTCATCCCCCTCAACTGACCCTCCAGTATGCGCGCTGCTGTGACGGTCGATACCCCCATACCATCACCGACGAAGAGAATGACATTTCTGGCCACCTTTCTTCCTATTACCACCGGCTTTGCGTCCAGGCTTGATTCACCTTCGGTAAACCATGGGTTGGCAGTCTGGTATGCGGGCAAGACCGGCTTGGCAGTAGCCTGCGCTGCGCCCAGCGTTGCCAGGGCACTGGCCAAAAGTGTTTTTCTCAGATTCATTCTCACTCTCCAATTCGTCTAGCGGTTCAGGTAGAAGCACGAGCAGGCACTCGCGACACAGGAAGAATGAAGAATGGATATGTCAGACAGGTGAAGGAGACTTGAAGCTTGTCTTACGTTTTGATGAAGCAAAAAAAAGGAGTGCCCAAGGGCACTCCTTTCAGATCGGGATAGTCCGACTAGTCAGATGAAGCCTCGGCGTCGGGCGCGGCTTTCTCAACAACAACTTCTTCATCAGCAACTACTTCGTCTTCAAGCAGTTCCTTGATAGACAGCTTGATACGACCACGCTGATCTACGTCCAGTACCTTGACGCGCACCTCGTCTCCTTCCTTCATATGGTCGGAAACATTCTCCACGCGCTCGTTGGCGATCTGGGAGATGTGTACCAGGCCATCTTTGCCAGGCAGGATGTTGACGAATGCACCGAAGTCCACAATACGGGCCACAGTACCGGTATACACGGCACCAACCTCTGCTTCGGCGGTGATCTCTTCAACCATGGCAACGGCTTTATCACGCGCCATCTGGTCCTGGCCAAAGATACGCACGGTGCCATCGTCGTCGATATCAACGGTCGCGCCAGATTGCTCGGTGATGGAGCGGATTGTCGCGCCGCCTTTACCGATAATGTCGCGGATCTTGTCTGAATCGACTTTCAGGGTCACCATTGAAGGTGCGTTCTCGGACGTCACCTGGCGGCCTTCAGCGATCACTTCGTTCATCTGTCCCAGGATATGCAGGCGAGCCTGTTGTGCCTGTTCCAGAGCGGTCTCCATGATCTGGGAGGTGATGCCTTCGATCTTGATATCCATTTGCAGAGCGGTAACGCCCTCGGCGGTTCCGGCCACCTTGAAGTCCATATCGCCCAGGTGATCTTCGTCACCAAGAATGTCGGTGAGCACGGCAAACTGGTTACCGTCTTTCACCAGACCCATGGCAATACCGGCAACCGGTGCTTTCAGAGGTACGCCAGCAGCCATCAGGGACATGGAGCCAACACAAACAGAGGCCATGGAACTGGAGCCATTGGATTCGGTTATTTCGGAAACCAGGCGCACGGTGTAGGGGAAGGTTTCCGCGTCCGGCAGCACCGCAGCCAAACCACGACGAGCCAGGCGACCATGGCCAACTTCACGACGACTGGTGAAGCCTACGCGACCCGCCTCGCCCACGGAGTAGGGAGGGAAGTTGTAGTGCAACATGAACGGGTCACGGCGTTCGCCTTCCAGTGCATCGATAATCTGCGCATCACGGGTTGAGCCGAGCGTAACAGCACCGATAGCCTGGGTTTCACCGCGGGTGAACAGCGCAGAACCATGAGCTTTGGCCAGCACGTCCACTTCGCAGGCGATGGGGCGCACGGTGCGGGTGTCACGGCCATCGATACGCGCTTCGCCTGCAAGGATGCGCTTGCGCACCAGATTTTTTTCAACCTTCTTGAACAGGTCTTTCACTTCATCAGCAGACGGGCCATTCTCAACGGCCAACGCCGCCACGGCAGCGTCGCGGATTTCTCCGACGCGCGCATAACGGTCAGACTTGTCGGTAATACGGTAGGCTTCGCCCAGATCAGCCTTGCACTGCGCTTCCACCGCTGCCAGCAACTCTTCATTGACTGCAGGAGCCTGCCAGTCCCAGCGGGGTTTGCCCGCTTCTGCAACCAGTTCATTGATGGCCTGTACAACCACCTGCATCTCCTGATGGGCAAACAACACGGCACCCAACATCTGGTCTTCCGTCAGCTCCTTGGCTTCGGACTCTACCATCAGCACGGCGTCGGCAGTGCCCGCCACAACCATGTCCAGCTGGGATGAGGCCAGTTGGTCATAAGTCGGGTTGAGAATGTAGCCGTGCTCAGGGTTAAAGCCCACGCGCGCACCGCCGATGGGGCCATTGAAGGGCGCACCGGAAATAGCCAGCGCTGCGGAGGTGCCAATCATTGCCGGAATATCAGGGTCGATGTGCTTGTCCGCAGACATAACCGTGCACACAACCTGAACTTCGTTCATGAAACCGTTGGGGAACAGCGGACGGATAGGTCGGTCGATCAGGCGGCTGGTCAGGGTTTCTTTTTCGCTGGGGCGGGCTTCACGCTTGAAAAATCCGCCGGGAATCTTGCCAACTGAGTAGGTTTTTTCAACGTAATGAACAGCCAGGGGAAAGAAGTCGCGACCTTCGCGCTGAGTCTTCTCTGCGACAACGGTACACAACACTGAGGTATTTTCGACGGTAACCAGAACCGCACCGCTCGCCTGCCTGGCGATACGGCCGGTTTCCAGAGTGACTGTCTGGCCACCGTACTGGAACGTTTTTGTTACTGGATTCACTATTTTTCTCCAATTCTAGATATGACAACCGGGGCCCCTGGCCCCGGTAGTTGGTAAAGCTTATCGACGCAGACCAAGTCGCTTGATCAGATCGGTATAGCGCGTTGCATCTTTGCGCTTGAGGTAGTCCAGCAGCTTACGGCGCTGGTTAACCATGCGGATCAGGCCGCGGCGGGAATGGTGGTCATGCTTGTGCGATTTAAAGTGCCCCTGCAACTGCTCAATATTTGCGGTCAGCAGTGCTACCTGTACTTCCGGGGAACCGGTATCGCCTTCGCCCACCTGGTACTCTTTGACGATTGTTGCTTTTTGTTCAGCATTCAAAGCCATTTTCTATTCCTCTTGAATAATCTGCCTCGGGTGGAATACCACCCTTCATCAATGAAAGAGCCTGTCCGTGCAGATTAACAGACAGGTTCGCGTCACCCTCCGGTGACAATCAGCCGACGAGGCGCTACACGCCCATCGTCCAATATTTCTCCCACACCCAGAAACTCTCCGGTTTCAAGAGCGATGCGCACCATACCATCACGGGGCGCGTTTGGCACCCGTACAGGCTGCCCCTGGCGCATGTAAAAACCTCCCGACTCGCTCAGCTCCACCAGCGGAAGCGCTCTTACTGCGGTGTCAGCTGGCAGCAGCAGGTCATCCATCTGCGCCAGTTCTTCGTTTTCTTTCAGTGCCTCAAGCGTCGCCAGCGTAACGCTGTCTTCAAGCCTGAATGGGCCTGCGCTGGTTCGTCGCAGGGCGCTCACATGGGCTCCGCAACCCAGGGCCTTCCCCAGGTCTTCGGCAATAGAACGCACATAGGTACCCTTGCTGCATTCAAGGTAAATATCCACCTCGGCTGCCTCACCGCCACGAAAGTCGAGCAGGTCCAGCTGTTTGATCACGACACGTCGCGACTTGCGCTCTACCTCTATACCTTTACGAGCCAACTTGTACAGGGGCTGGCCGTCCTGCTTGATTGCAGAAAACATCGACGGCACTTGCTCGATTTCTCCGCGAAATGCCTCCAGTGCCGCCGCCACATCAGCCTCGCTTACGGCTGAAGCATCTCGGGTATCCAGCACTTCGCCTTCCGCATCGCCAGAGGCGGTCACTGTCCCCAGCACAAAAGTGCTTTCGTATGCCTTGTCCGCGTCCAGCAGGTACTGCGAAAATTTGGTGGCCTCACCGAAGCAAAGCGGCAGTACCCCGGTAGCCAGCGGGTCCAGGCTGCCGGTATGGCCCGCCTTGGCGGCAAAGTACAAGTGCTTTGCCGTCTGCAGCGCGCGGTTCGAACTCAGGCCCTGCGGCTTGTCCAGCACCAGGATGCCGTCCACTGGGCGACCCCGGCGGCGTCTGCCCACGGCTCAGCGCTCCTCGGGGTCGTCATCGCGCAGACCCAGTTCTTTGTCTGCATCCGCTGCCCGTCGAATGAGGTCTTCAAGATCACGGCCACGACCGACACTACCATCAAAGAAGAACCGCAACTGCGGCACGCTGCGCATGCTGCTGTCTTTAGAAAGCTGGCTACGCAAAAAGCCTGCGGCGCGGTTGAGGGCCTCGGTGGCTTCCCTGGCCTGATCGGCCGAATCCGCTTCCATCTTGGTGTAGTAAACACGGGCATGCCCGAGGTCGCGACTGACATCCACGCCAGTAATACTCACCATCCCCACCCGAGGATCGCGCACTTCATGCTGAATCAGGGCCGCAAGTTCGCGTTGCAGGTAATCTGCCACGCGCTGTGTTCTGGCATATTCTTTGGCCATCGCTCGATTGTCGCAAAACGCCGCTTACAGCGAGCGAGCGATTTCCTTCACCTCAAAGACTTCAATAAGGTCTCCGACCTTCACGTCGGTATAGTTCTTCACGCCAATACCACACTCCATGCCATTACGTACTTCGCTGGCGTCGTCCTTGAAGCGGCGCAGGGATTCCAGTTCGCCCTCGTAGATCACCACGTTGTCGCGCAAGACACGAATCGGCTTGGAACGGTAAACGGTTCCCTCGGTAACCATACAGCCGGCTATCTGGCCGAACTTCGGTGAGCGGAATACATCGCGCACTTCGGCAATGCCTACAATGTCCTCGCGCAACTCCGGTGCAAGCATACCGGTCAATGCAGCTTTTACATCGTCGATAAGATCGTAGATCACGTTGTAATAACGCAGGTCTACACCTTCGTTCTCGATCAACCTGCGAGCAGCATTGTCCGCACGCACGTTGAAGCCGAAGATGACCGCGCTGGACGTAATCGCCAGGGTCACATCCGTCTCGGCAATTCCACCCACACCGCTGGATACAATATTCACCTGTACTTCTTCATTACCCAGATCCAGCAAAGCAGATTGAATCGCTTCCAGAGACCCGCGAACATCCGCCTTGACCACCACATTCAGCGTTTTCTTTTCGCCAGCGGTCATGCTCTCGAACATGTTGTCCAGCTTGGCAGCCTGCTGTCTTGCCAGTTTGGTATCGCGACTCTTTTCCTGACGGAAATCAGCAATCTCTCGAGCGCGTTTCTCACTTTCAACCGCGGCAAACTGGTCACCGGCGTCCGGTGTGCCGTCCAGGCCCAGAATCTCTACCGGGATGGAGGGGCCCGCTTCCTCGATAGGCTGGCCATTTTCATCGAGCATCGCCCGAACCCGGCCTGACTGCAGCCCGGCAAGCACAATGTCGCCTCTGCGCAAGGTACCGGTTTGAACCAGTAGCGAAGCCACTGGGCCACGACCCTTGTCCAGGCGTGATTCGATCACGATACCCTGGGCTGGTATATCGCGAGCAGCTTGCAGCTCAAGCAATTCGGACTGCAGCAGTACTGCTTCAAGCAGCGCATCCACACCCTCACCGGTGTGTGCAGACACGGGGATAAACTGCGTGTCACCGCCCCAATCTTCAGGGATGACGTCCTTGGCAGACAATTCATTCTTGACCCGGTCCGGATCAGCTCCTTCCTTGTCCATCTTGTTAATGGCAACAATAATCGGCACTTTAGCGGCACGCGCGTGCTGTACCGCCTCTTCCGTCTGGGGCATCACGCCGTCGTCGGCTGCCACAACCAGGATAACGATATCAGTACTCTTGGCGCCGCGTGCACGCATGGCGGTAAAGGCTGCGTGACCCGGTGTATCCAGGAAGGAAATCATGCCGTGATCAGTGTCCACGTGGTAGGCACCAATATGCTGAGTAATGCCGCCCGCCTCACCGGAGGCCACATGGCTCTTGCGAATATAGTCGAGCAATGATGTTTTACCATGATCGACGTGGCCCATTACGGTCACCACCGGCGCGCGTGCTTCCAGCGTGCCTTCTCCCGTTGTCAGGGCCAGAGACTCTTCAAGGCTTTCTTCCAGCGCATCGGCGCTGACCGTTTTCACCTTGTGTCCCATTTCCTCAACCACCAGGGTGGCAGTGTCCTGATCGATCATCTGGTTGATGTTGGCCATCACACCCAGCTTCATCAATTCCTTGATGACCTCACCCGCCTTGACAGACATCTGTTGCGCGAGATCGCCTACGGAAATCATGTCGCCTACCGCTACTTCCACTGCTTTTTTCTCCGTGGGCATCTCAAAACCATGCCTTGAGTGCTCCTCGTGAGTCGCTTTGAGCTTCTTGCGATTGCGACGTCGCGCCATACCTGACTCTGCTCTGTCCAGGTCAGACAAGGAGAGATTATGACCACGCTGTTTACCGCGGCCAGGAGGGGCGTTGCGATCCAGCCGACCGTGTTTCTTCTTGCGCTGCTCCAAGGCCGTGGTGGCGGGCGGTGCTTCGTGCAGGCGCTTGGGACGCTTGATCGTGTCGGCGCCCGCATCACTCCTGGGCTTCGCCTCAGACTCGGCTTTCTTGCGCTCTTCCTCTGCCTTACGCGCATCAGCCGCGGCCTTACGTGCGGCCGCCTCTTCCGCTTCACGTACCTTGCGGCGCGCAGCAGCACGCTGACGCAGCACTTCCGGATCCATATTGGCGAGATCTTCTTCTTCCTCGGGCTCCGGCTCCGGCACCGCCTGCGCAGCTGCCTCCTCAGCCTCTTTGGCAGCAGCCGCAGCAGCTGCCTCCTCGGCCTCTTTGGCAGCAGCGGCAGCAGCTTCTTCTGCCTCACGCGCAGCGTCCTGTGCCGCCGTATCCTCCAGAGTGATGTCTTCAGCACCCAGGTCGCCCGGGTCACGCTTGACGTAAGTGCGTTTTTTACGCACTTCTACATTTACTGTCTTCTTGCCCTGCGACCCCGGTGTTTTCAGAGTGCTGAGCGTCTTACGCTTCAGGGTAATGCGCTTCGGGGCAGCTGTGGACTCGCCGTGACTGCGTTTGAGATATGCCAACAACGTCTGCTTGTCCTCGTCGGACACAGCCTCTTCCGCAGCTGCGTGAGGCAAGCCTGCTTCCTTCATCTGCGTCAGCAGACGTTCAACGGATGCGCCCACCACCTCTGCGAGTTGCTGTACTGTCACCTGCGCCATGCAATCTTCTCCTTGCTACCCTGTTTCTGTATGTCTGCCCTACCGCGACCGCTTATTCTTCGGCCTCGGCAAACCAGGGTGCGCGCGCGGTCATGATCAACTCACCCGCACGCTCTTGTGTCATATCTTCAATGTCCATCAGGTCGTCAACACCCTGTTCCGCCAGATCTTCCATGGTGATGATCTCGCGGCTGGCCAGGATATAAGCCAGGTGACGGTCCATGCCGTCCATGTTGAGCAGGTCTTCTGCCGGCTCGTTGGCGCCAAGCTGTTCCTCTGAGGCAATCGCCTGGGTCAACAGCGCATCCTTGGCGCGGGCCCTCAGTTCTTCGGCGATATCTTCGTCGAAGCCCTCAATGGCCGTCATTTCTTCCAGCGGCACGTAGGCCACTTCTTCAAGCGTGGTGAAACCCTCTTCTACAAGAATTTCTGCCACTTCCTCATCAACGTCCAGTTGCTCACAGAACACACCAATAACCTGGCCAGCTTCCGCTTCATGCTTGTCAGCCGCCTCCTCCAGGCTCATCACGTTGATAGTCCACTGGGTCAGCTCGCTGGCAAGGCGCACGTTCTGACCACTGCGGCCGATAGCCTGCGCGAGATTGTCTTCAGACACGGCTACATCCATGGTGCCGGAGTCTTCGTCCACAACGATGGACTCAACTTCAGCGGGGGCCATGGCGTTGATGACCAGTTGGGCGGGGTTGTCGTCCCACAGCACAATATCAACCCGCTCGTTATCCAGTTCATTGGACACCGCCTGAACCCTTGAGCCACGCATGCCCACACAGGCTCCAACAGGATCGATACGCTGATCGTTGGTTTTTACTGCAATCTTCGCGCGTGAACCCGGATCGCGCGCAGCGGCGCGAATCTGGATGACCTCTTCGGAGATCTCCGGTACTTCAATTTTAAACAGCTCTATCAGCATTTCCGGGCAGGCCCGACTGAGGATCAGCTGGGGACCCCGGGTTTCGGTGCTGATCTCCTTGAGGATCGCGCGTACACGATCATTTACGCGAAAGGTCTCACGGCCGACCAACTCAGAGCGCGGTAAAAGACCTTCGGCATTGTTGCCGAGGTCAACGATCACGTTATCGCGCGTGACTTTCTTCACGCTGCCGGCAACCAGTTCGCCGACACGGTCCATATACTGCTCTACCACTTGCGCGCGTTCCGCGTCGCGCACGCGCTGAACGATTACCTGTTTTGCGGTCTGGGCGGCTATGCGGCCAAAGCCCACGTTCTCCACCACTTCCTCGTAAATATCACCGGGCTTGAGCGAGGGATCCTGTTCCGCGGCCTCCTCGGTCGTAAACTGGGTACCCAGGAGCGCCAGTTCGTCATCGGGCACGACCAGCCAGCGACGGCGGGTCACGTAGTCGCCTGTCTCCCGGTCGATGGTGACCTCGATGTCTGATTCCTCGTCGTAGCGTTTCTTGGTAGCCGTTGCCAACGCCAGCTCAATAGCTTCAAAGATAATGTCTTCAGACACACCCTTCTCGTTGGATACAGCTTCCGCTACCAGCAGAATTTCTTTTGTCATCTCTAGCCTCGCCAGTTCACATACTGCAATCAGATGCGGGGGTGTACGCGCGCTTTCTCAATCGCGCTATGGGGAAGCAGGTACTCATGATCATCAACCTGCACCACTACATCCTCGCCCTCGATGCCTTTCAAAATTCCCTTGAACTTGCGGCGGCCTTCAAAGGCACTACGCAAGCGCAATTCAACCACTTCCCCTGCATAAGCAGGGAACTGTTCCAGCTTGAACAGAAGGCGATCCATGCCGGGCGACGACACCTCGAGGGTGTATTCTCCGGCAATAGGGTCCTCCACATCGAGAACACTACCTATCTGTTCACTCACCGCGGCACAGTCTTCAACTGAGATACCGTTCTCGTGCTCAATGTAAGTGCGCAACAGGCTGTGCCTGCCCTGGGACAGGTACTCCACGCCCCACAGTTGAAAGCCCATGGCCTCAACTGTGGGCTCCAGCATCAGCTGGATTTGTTGCTCTTTACTGGCCACGCCGGTGCATTTCTCCAGGTGCGAAAAAGCCCCATGGAGGGGCTTTCGTCACATACGAAAAAGCCCCTTGAAAAAGGGGCTTTTTCATCTACACGTCGCTGTTTTGGAGCAGGCGACGTATTGTTGGTAGCGGGGGCCGGATTTGAACCGACGACCTTCGGGTTATGAGCCCGACGAGCTACCAGGCTGCTCCACCCCGCATCAATACTTCCTCGTTGTGAACGCCCCTTGGCAATCACATTGGGTCAAGCTCGTCGTCTCGACCCAAATTCGAGGCTGTGCATTATAGGTACCGACCCTGGCGGGGTCAACCGCAATTCACCCTCTTTTTTCCGGTAATTTTCGCGCAATAGCCAAGGCAGTCAAAGCGCTGAAAAACGCATTGCTATTGCCTGGCGGCAGCTGATCTCGAGATCATGAATCAAAGTCGCCTCAGACGCGAGGGCCGCAAAAAATCTGCGAGGGAGCAAAGTAGTCTTTTCTCCATGGGGTGCCGAAGGCGGAGCTTAACGCGCCCGGCAAGGGCCGCACGAGCTCTTCGCGAAAGCGAAGCAGCTTTTTAAATATGGTGCCGAAGGCGGGACTTAACGCGCCCGGCAAGGGCCGCACGAGCTCTTCGCGAAAGCGAAGCAGCTTTTTTAGATATGGTGCCGAAGGCGGGACTTAACGCGCCCGGCGAGGGCCGCACGAGCTCTTCGCGAAAGCGAAGCAGCTTTTTTAGATATGGTGCCGAAGGCGGGACTTAACGCGCCCGGCGAGGGCCGCACGAGCTCTTCGCGAAAGCGAAGCAGCTTTTTTAGATATG